>Ga0307429_1000392_pt1 | contig 27502 bp, 16 predicted proteins | sample SalMarWE160230MG_FD_202151 | JGI IMG/M metagenome (GOLD analysis project Ga0307429, IMG submission 202151) | Salt marsh sediment microbial communities from the Plum Island Ecosystem LTER, Massachusetts, United States - WE1603-230 | ecosystem: Environmental > Aquatic > Marine > Intertidal zone >... | reverse complement strand
GCGATTCCATTGTGGCCAAGCGCGTTCCGCTGCTGGCGCGCGCGATTCCCCACATCGGCCATGCCGCCACCCGCGCGCGCGGCACCATCGGCGGCTCGCTCGCCCATGCCGATCCGGCGGCGGAACTGGCGCTGATCGCGGTCGCGCTCGATGCCACAATCACCTATCGCGCCGGCGGCGCCGATGCCGAACTGCCGGTGCGCGATTTCTTCGCCGAACTGATGGCGACCAATTTGCCGGCGGGCGCCTGCCTGACCGCCGTGCGATTTCCGGTTTGGCATGGCGAAAAGATCGGCGTCGGTTTTCACGAAGTGAATGCACGGCGCAGCGACTTTGCCTTTGTTTCGGCGGCGGCACAGGTCGCCCTCGACCGCGACGGAAATTGCCAGCGCATCGCCGTCGGCGTCGGCGCCGCCACCGATTCTCCGCTGCGGCTCGAAGCCGCCGAAAAAGAACTGACCGGCTGCGCGCTCGACGAAAAGAGAGTGACCGAAGCGGTGCACGCCGCGCTCGCCAATATCGAGCCGCTCGCCGACCTGCACGCCTCTGCGGAATACCGTCGCCGCGCCGCCGCGACATTGGCCACGCGCGCCGTCGCCGACGCCAAAGCAAATGCACAGGGGAGCAAAGCCCGTGCACATTAAGCTCACCGTTAACGGCGCCGCGCACGAGCTCGACATCGAGGAGCGCACTACGCTGCTCGACGCCTTGCGTGATCATCTTGCGCTCAAGGGCGCGCATGCTGGCTGCGAGCACGGCGTCTGCGGCGCCTGCACCGTGTTGCTCGACGGCGTGGCGGTGCGTGCGTGTCTGATGTTTGCACCGCAGGCGGAAGGCTCCGCCATCACCACCGTCGAAGGCGTCACGCCGGGGCCCGGCGAGTTGTCACTCATTCAGGATGCCTTCTGCGAAACCCACGGCATGCAATGCGGCTATTGCACGCCCGCCATGATCCTGGTCGCGCATGCGCTGCTCGCCGACAATCCGGAGCCGACGCGCGAGGACATCGTCGAGGCAATTTCAGGCAACATTTGCCGTTGCACCGGTTACGCGCAGATCGTCGAAGCCATTTCGCTCGCCGCTGAGCGCATGCGCGGCGTCAACCGGCCGGCGGAGTTGACCAAATGAGCGCGTTGGAAAAATTCCACTTCGTCGCCACCGACCGCCGCGTGCGCGAGGACCGCCGCTTCGTGGCCGGCAAGGGCCAATTCGTCGCCGACATCGACCTGCCGGAGACCCGCCACATCGCGCTGGTCACCTGCCCGCACGCGGCCGCGCGCATCAAATCAATCGATAAGCGCGCGGCGCTCAAGATGCCCGGCGTGCATTACGTGCTGGACGGCGCCGAGCTCGCCGAAGCGACGGCGCCGCTGCTCGCCGGCCTCGACACGCCGAACGTGCCGCGCCGGGCGCTGGCCTTCGAGGTCGCGCGCTATTCGGGCGAATGGGTGGCCGCGGTGGTCGCCGACAGCCGCGCGCTCGCCGAGGATGCAGCCGAAGCCGTCGACGTGACATACGAGCCTTTGCCCTTCGTGCTCGATTCCGAACAGGCGCTGCAGAAAGACAGCCCGCTGGTGCACGAGAAGCACGGCTCTAACGTGCTGCTCGACAAGACCTTCGTCTGGGGCGAGGTCGAAAAAGATTTCGCCGCCAGCCCACACAAGCTGTCAATGCGGGTGAAATGGGCGCGCTCATCGACGGTGCCGATCGAGACCTTCGGCGTGGTCACGCGCTGGGACCCCTGGCGCGAGCTGCTCGACGTCTGGGCCTCGATCCAGCTGCCGCGTTACCCCGAGCAGATCGCCGCCGCACTGAAGCTTCCCGTCACCGCGGTGCGCGTGCATTTCGACGTCGATGTTGGCGGCAGCTACGGCGTCAAGCGCGGCATCAAGCATACGGTGGTGGCCGGGTATCTATCGCGCCGCCTCGGCTTCCCGGTGCGGTTGATCGAGGACCGGCTGGAAAACATGCGCGGCGGCGACGCGCATGGGCCGGAGCGGCTGTTCGACGTCGAGGTGGCCTACGGCAATGACGGCATCGTGCGTTCGATGAAGTTGCGGGCGCTGGAGAATGTCGGCGCCTATGCCGGGCGCTCGCCGTTCCAGCTCGGCAAGCCGATCGGCTCCATCGTCGGCCCCTACAAGATCGGAAGCGTCGAATACCGCGCGATCTGCATCGTCAGCAACAAGGCGGTGCAGGAGGCGGTGCGCGGCTTCGGCCAGGGGCCGACCAATCTCGCGCTCGAGCGCGTTATGGATGAAGTGGCGAACAGGCTGGGCCTCGATCCGCTGGAGGTGCGCCGGCGCAACCTGATCCGGCACGATGAATTCCCCTACACCATCCCCAGCGGCACAGCTTACGACAGCGGCAATTACGAAACCGTCATCGCCAAGGTGCTGGCCGATACCGATTACGAGGCGTTGAAGAAGGAGCGCGACGCGTTGCGCAGTCAGGGCAAGCTCGCCGGCATCGGCATTGCAGCCTGTCTCGAGCCCTCCGGCGGCAACGCGACCTTCGAGGCGCTGCTCAATCCCAAGATCACCACCTCCACCTTCATGGACTCCTGCCGCATCGCCGTGGACGGCTCAGGCGCCGTCACCGCCACCATGCACACTACCTCGTCGGGCCAAGGCCACGAGACGCTGGTCGGCACCGTGATCGGTGAGGTGCTCGGCGTCGATCCCGAGCTGGTGCGGGTGACGCGGCCAGATTCACTCAATTCGCTGCCGAGCGGCACGCCGGTCGGCAGCCGCATGGCGATCATGCTGGGCGGCGCCGCCTACCACGCCGCGCTGAAGGTGAAAGACAAGCTCACGGCAATCGGCGCCCACGATCTCGGCATCCCGCTCGAGCGCGCGGTCTACGAGAAGGGCAATGTCTTCGACCGCAACGCACCGCAGAACAAGCGCGACTGGGCCGAGCTCGTCACCATCGCCCACCGCAATTTCCACCGCATGCCGGCGGGCTTCGAGCCGGGATTGGCGGCCAGCCACATCTACCAGGTGCCAACCGGCGGCACGCTGCCGACGCCGGACGGGCGCGTGCAGATGTATCCCTGCTTCTCGTTTGAGTTTCATCTGATCCTGCTGACCATCGACCCCGAGCTCGGCACGCCACAAATCCGGCGCTACCGCGTCGGCCACGACTGCGGCACGCAGATCAATCCCAAGGTCGTGCGCGGCATGACCCTGGGCGGCATCGCCCACGGCATCGGCGCCGCGCTGTTCGAGGAATTCGCCTATAACGAGGAAGGGCAGATGGTTGCCCAAAGCTTCATGGACTATCTGCTGCCGTCCTCGCACGAAGTGCCGGACATCAAGATCATCGATCACGAGACGCCGTCGCCGCACACGGTGCTGGGCCAGAAGGGCACCGGAGAAAGCGGCTATCTCGGCGCGCCGGCGGCGGTCGCCAACGCGGTGAACGACGCGCTGCGACCCTTGGGCATTTCGCTCAACACGCTGCCGCTCAAGGTGTCGAAGCTCGGCGACATGATCGCGGATGCGCGCGCCAAGGCCGGCAAATGATCGTCGACTGCCACGCCCATCTGGTGCCCCCGGAGTTGCTGGCGGCGGTCCGCAACGACGCCGCGCGCTTTCCCAATGTGCGCCTGATCGAGGACGGCGGCAGCCTGGCTTTTTCCTTCGCGGGCGGCAAGCCGACGCGGCCGGTATCCAAGCCGCTGTCCGATATCGCCGGCCGCGTCGCCTGGATGCAGAAGCAGGGAATCGACAAGCAGGTGGTCGGCGGCTGGGTCGACATGTTCGGCTATGAGTTGCCCGGCGCCGAGGGCGAGGCCTGGAGCCGGCTCACCAACGAGGCGCTGCTCGCCGCGGCCAAATCCGAGCCGCGCTTCGTGCCGCTCGCCAGTGTGCCGCTGGGCGACGGCGCACGCGCAGGCAGCGTGTTGAAGGCGGCGATGGCGGCGGGCTTTGCGGGCGTCATGATCGGCACGCTGCCGCGCGGGGTCGGCTCGACCCTCGATGCCGCGGACCTCGATCCGTTCTGGGCGGCGGCGGATGAAACCGGCGCGGTCGTTCATATTCATCCGAGCTTCGATGCCGGCGACAAGCGCGTGAACGATTTCGGGCTCGCCAATGGGCTCGGCCGCATCACCGACGCGGCGGTGGCAGTGGCGCGGCTGATCTCGGCCGGCCACCTGGCCAAAAACAAAAATGCGAAGTTTTTCGCGCCCATGGGCGGCGCGGCGCTCCCGTTTGTGCTCGGCCGGCTCAAGCGCAACCACGCCATCACGCCCGGCATCGGCAATCCGGTGGAGGGGCTGGCCCATCTTTATACCGACACCATCCTGCACGACGCGCGCGTCTTGAAATTCGTCATCGAGATGATGGGCAGCGCGCGCCTGATGATGGGCTCCGACATGCCGTTCCCGATCGGCGACACGGAACCGCTGCGCATCGTCGCCGCGGCCGGCCTCTCAAAGGCGCAGGCCGATTCCATCAATGGCGGGCTGGCGGCTCGCCTGTTCCGCATCACATGACGGGGCCTAAGATACGGCCTACTCATTATTAGGGGGGCGCCCTTGCAGCCGGCACGCGTGGCTTTGTTTGCTCCCGGACTGAAGGAGCGCGTGATGGGCAAGGCCCTAGCGAGCGGCGCCGACGCCGCGATCCTGGACCTGGAAGATTCCGTGCCGCTGGCCGACAAGGCGGCGGCGCGTTTGCTGGTCGCCAAGACCATCGGCCAAGCGGCCGGCCGCGACGGCGGCCCGGCCATCTGGGTGCGGGTCAATGCGGCGGCGACCGAATTTCTCGCCAGCGACCTCGAAGCGGTAGTGCGTCCCGGCCTCGACGCGATCATGCTGCCCAAAGCCGAGACGGTCGAGGAGGTGCAGCGCACGGCCGCCGCCATCACGCGCCACGAAGCCGCACACGCGATGAAAGCGGATAGCGTCGAGATCATCGTGATGATCGAGAGCGCGCTCGGCGTGCACAACTGCTTCGACCTGATCAAGGCCTCGCCGCGGGTGGCCGCCACCTGCTTCGGCGGCGCGCGCGACGGCGTGTTCAGCGATCTCAACGACGAGACCGGGCTGATCGCGGATTCACGATTATCGGCGCGCCTTGGCTATATCGGCCGCACGGCCATCCATCCCAAGCAGATCGCCCCGGTGCGCCAGGCCTATGCGGTGCCCGAAAGTGAGATTGCCTATTATCGGAAAGTGGTGGCTGAATTCGAGGCGGCCGAGAAGGCCGGTAGCGCCGCTATTGCGGTCGACGGCAAGTTGGTCGACTACGCCATGTTCGAGCGCGCCAAGCGCGTGCTCGACCTGGCCAAGCGCGACGCGGAACGGTGAGCGCCATGGATTTTTTATTCACGCCGAACCAGGAAACGCTGCGCAATCACGTCAAGGCGCTGCTCGATGACGTCTGCCCGCCGGAATACGCTAAGGCTTGCGACGACGAGGCGCGCCCGCCGCGCGAGGCCTATCAGGCGTTGGCCAAGCACGGCTGGTTCGGCCTGATCCTACCGCCGGAATACGGCGGCACCGGCGGCTCGGCCGTCGACCTCGCCATCCTCCTGGAGGAGACGGGCAGGCATTTCGAAGAGCTCGCCATGTGGCTGTTCCGCACGCTCACTTACGGCGGCTATGCCATCATGAAGGACGGCACGGCGGAGCAGAAACGCGAGCTGCTGCCCCGGATCCTGCGCGGTGAAATCTCCTTTTGCTTTGGCTTGAGCGAGCCGCAGTCCGGCTCCGACGCCGCCGCGCTCACCACGCGCGCAACCAGGGACGGCAACGGCTACGTCATCAACGGGCAGAAGGTGTTCACCTCCGGCATGGACATCAGCGACTACTGCCTGCTGGTGACGCGCACGTCGACCGGCGCCAAAAAGCAGCAAGGCATTACCAATTTCCTGGTGGACACCAAGTCTCCGGGTATCGAGATCAAGAAAATTGCAACGCTCGGCCACCGCGCCATCGGCACCACGCAGGTGTTCTATTCAGACGTGCGTGTGCCGGCCGCCGCCGTGCTCGGCGAAGTCGATCAGGGCTGGGCGGCGGTCGATTCCTATCTCTGGTACGAACGCCTGTGCCTGTCGGCCGCGCGCACCGGCGCGGCGCTCGCCGCCTTTGACTACGCGCTCGCCTACGCCAAGGAGCGCAAGCAGTTCGGCCAGGCGATCGGCAGCTTCCAGGCCATCTCGCACAAGCTCGCCGACATGAAGGTGATGCTCGATATCTCGCGCATGCTGGTCTACCGCTTTGCCTGGACTATGGCGCAAGGCCAGGCGACCCGCAGCGATGCCGCCGTGCTCAAGCTCTATACCGGCGAGACCTATAAGGCGGTGTCCGATCTCGGGCTACAGATCCTCGGCGGCTACGGCTATTGCATGGAATATCCGATGCAGCGCTTCTTCCGCGATTCGCGGCTGGCCGTGATCGGCGGCGGCACCTCGGAAATCCAGCGCAACATCATTGCCCGCGGGCTGGGATTGTAAGATGTCATTCCCGCTCGAAGGCATCAGAATATTGGGGCTCGGCCAGATCATCGCCGGGACCTACGGTGCCCAAGCGCTGTCCGACCTCGGTGCCGAGGTGATCAAGGTGGAGGCGCCGGAAGGTGATCTGGGCCGCATTCCTTCGGTCGCGCCCTACAAGGGCCTGAGCGCGCTGTTTCTGACGCTCAATCGCAACAAGAAAAGCATCGTGCTCAACCTCAAGAGCGAGGACGGGCGCAAAATCTTTTACGACCTGGTGAAGGTCTCCGACGTCGTCATCGACAATTTCCGACCAGGCGTGCTGGAGCGCCTGAAGATCGACTACGAAAAGCTCGCAGGCATTAACCCGCGCATCATCCAATGCTCGGTCACGGGTTTCGGGTCGGAAGGCGAATACAAGGATTATCCCGCGCTCGACATTATTATCCAGGCGATCAGCGGCCACATGGCGATCACGGGCGAGCCGGGCCGGCCGCCGGTGCGCGTCGGCATTCCGCTCGCCGACATGAGCGGCGGCATCTTCTCATGCAAGGCGATCCTGGCCGCGCTGTTTGCCCGCGAGCGCAGCGGCAAAGGCAGCAAGATCGATCTTTCGATGTTCGACGTCATGCTCAACCTCATGGGCTATATCGGCACCTTGTGGCTGACCAGCGGCGAATTGCCCAAGCCCCCCGGCTCGGCGCACGAATACACGGTGCCGTGGCAGGCCTTCGCGGCGAAAGACGGCTATCTCGTCGTCGCAACCCGCCAAGACATATTCTGGCGCAAGCTTTGCGTGGCGCTCGGCGAGCCAGTGCTGGCCGAGGATGCAAGATTTGCCACCAATCCGGGCCGCGTGAAAAACCGATCCGAACTGGTGCCGCACCTGGAAAAGATTTTCCGTACGCGCACGGTGGCAGAGTGGCTGAAACGTCTGCACGCGGCGGTATTCCCGGCCGCGCCGGTCAATAATCTCGACCGCGCCTTCGCCGAGCCGCCGGTCGCGGAACGTGCGATGATCGTGGAATACGATCATCCGCAGGTCGGCAAGGTGCGGCTGCCGGGAAACTCGATCCGGATGTCGGGTATGACGGGCGCCATCTCCAAGCCAGCACCGCGGCTTGGCGAGCACACCGACGCGCTGCTCGGCGGCTTGCTGCGGCTTTCATCGGATGAAATCGCCAGCCTGCGCAGGAACGGGGCCGTCGGATGATTCGGGAAGAAAGGCGGTCGGCATGAGAGGGCTGTATTGGGAGCAATGGGAAATCGGCGCGGAATTCGAATCCCCTGCGCGCACCGTCACCGAAACCGATGTAGTGATGTTCGCCGGCCTGTCAGGTGACTACAATCCGCTGCACGTCAATGAGGAATATTGCCGAGCGACCCAGTTCGGCACCCGCATCGCCCATGGCCCGCTGGTCTACGCCATTGCTGCCGGACTGCTGTTCCAGCTCCACCTCTACGACGACACGCTGATCGCCTTCCTCGGTTTCGACAACCTGAAGTTCACCAAGCCGGTCAAGCCCGGCGACACCATCCACGCCCGCATCAAGGTGCTGGAAAAGCGCGAGACCTCCAACCCGGAACGCGGCGTCATGAAGCGCCAGCTGCAGGTCATTAACCAGCGCGGCGAGGTGGTGCAGGAGGGGGTGCAGGCCTTCCTGCTCAAACGCCGGCCGGTCGGGAATAATTCATAATAGGACGGCTTAATGCCGGTTGGATTTTGCCGATCGGTGCGCGAAAAAGCGGCAATCAGGCCTTGAATAGGCTGTTCAAATCGCGTGATTCGTGACGTATACCAGCGTGCCGCGCCGCCGTTCACAGTGGCTTAACCCTTTGGTCGAATGCGCGGCGAAAATGAAATGTTCATTATCGCGTGTTGCTTTATCTGCCTGGGCTTGCAACCGCGTCTTCCGTAGCCGCAGACCACCGACATGGCGCAACTGAAAGCCAGACCTTCATCGCCGGCCGAGCTCGATCCGCACAGCGACGCAGCCAAGCTGCGCGAGGCGATCGAGACGAAGCTCACCTACGTGCTCGGCAAGACCACCGCCAACGCCGCCGACTACGACTGGTACCAGGCGACGGTGCTGGCGGTGCGCGACCGTCTCGTCGACGTCTGGATGGATGCGCGCAAAGAGACCAAGCGCCAGAAGAAGAAGCGGGTCTATTACCTGTCGATCGAATTTCTGGTCGGGCGCCTGCTGCTCGACACTTTGAGCAATCTGCGGCTGGTGGAGCCGGCGCGGCGCGCGCTCGCTAGCATGGGCGTCGACCTCGACCAGCTGCGGATGGTCGAGCCGGACGCCGCGCTCGGCAATGGCGGGCTTGGGCGGCTGGCGGCCTGCTTCATGGACACCCTGTCGGCGCTCGGCATCCCGGCCTATGGCTACGGCATCCGCTACGAGAACGGGTTGTTCGAGCAGCGCATCAAGGACGGCTGGCAGAAGGAATATCCCGAGGATTGGCTGGCGCGCGGCAATCCATGGGAATTCGCGCGCTCGGGCTCCGGCTATGCGGTGGGCTTTGGCGGCATGGTCGAATATCTCGGCGGCGACGAGGAAACCGCGCGCGCGGTCTGGCATCCGGCGCAGACCGTGCTGGCGATGCCCTACGACACCCCGATCACCGGCTGGCGCGGCCGCCACGTCAACGCGCTGCGGCTGTGGTCGGCGCGCGCGCCCTCGCCGATCCAGCTCTCGGCGCTCGACCGCGGCGACCTGGTCGGCGCGACCGCCTCACGCGCGCGTTCGGAAACCATATCGCGCGTGCTCTATCCAAACGACGCCACACCGGAGGGCCAGGAGCTTCGCCTGCGGCAGGAATATTTCTTCACGTCGGCTTCGCTGCAGGATATCGCGCGCCGCCACTTCGACGAATTCGGCACGCTCGAGACGCTAGATCAGCATGCCGCCGTTCAGCTCAACGACACGCATCCGGCCATTGCGGTCGCCGAACTGATGCGCATCCTGGTGGACGAGCACAACGTCGCCTGGACCAAGGCCTGGAAGGTCACGCGAGCGACGCTGTCCTACACCAATCACACGCTGCTGCCGGAAGCGCTGGAGACCTGGCCGGCGGATCTAATCGGCCGGCTGCTGCCGCGCCATTTGCAGATCGTCTACCTGATCAATTGGTTCCATCTAAAATCGGTCGAGCGCGCGGGCTGCGAGGATCCGGAATTTCTGGCCGACGTCTCGCTAGTCGAGGAAAACGGCGACAAGCGCGTGCGCATGGCGCATCTCGCCTTTCTCGGATCGCATTGCGTCAACGGCGTCTCGGCGCTGCACACCGACCTGCTGCGTAAGACGGTATTCCATGATTTGGCTGAAACTGCGCCGACGCGGATCGTCAACAAGACCAACGGCATCACCTTCCGGCGCTGGCTCTACGACGCCAATGGCGCGTTTACAGACCTGCTGGTCGAGACGCTGGGTGAGCGCGTGCTCGACGATCCAAACCGCCTGAAGGAGCTCGAGCCGCTGGCGGGCGACGCGGAATTCGTGGCGCGCTGCCAGGAGGCGCGCGCGGCCAACAAATGGAAGCTGGCCGATCTGCTGCATGCGCGCACCGGCGTGCGGGTGCCGCCGGGCGCGCTGTTCGACGTGCAGATCAAGCGCGTGCACGAATACAAGCGGCAATTGCTGAACATCCTGGAGGCGATCGCGCTTTACCAGGCGATCCGCGCCAATCCGGATCAGGCTTGCGTGCCACGGGTGAAGATCTTCGCCGGCAAGGCGGCGGCGAGCTATGACCGCGCCAAGCTGATCATCAAGCTGGCGAACGATGTTGCCAAGATGATCAACGCCGATCCGGTGATCGGCGATCGGCTCAAGATTGTCTTTGCGCCGAACTACAATGTTAGTCTCGCCGAAGCGATCATTCCGGCGGCCGATCTCTCCGAGCAGATTTCCACCGCCGGCATGGAAGCCTCCGGTACCGGCAACATGAAGCTCGCGCTCAACGGCGCGCTCACCATCGGCACGCTCGACGGCGCCAATATCGAGATTCGCGAGCACGTCGGCGCGGACAATATCTTTATCTTCGGCATGACCGCGGCCGAAGTGGCGGAACGCCAAAAGGCGCAAATCAAGGGCGCGAAAGCTGTCGAGGCGTCGCCGCGGCTGGCGGCGGTGATGAAGATGCTCAGCGCCGGCGCATTCTCGCCCGACGACCCGAACTGCTTCGCGCCGATCGTGCAATCGCTTCTAGATTACGACCGCTTCATGGTGGCCGCCGACTTCGAGGCCTACTGGCAGGCGCAGCGCGCCGTCGACAAGCTGTGGCAAGCGCCGGCTGCCTGGTGGCGCATGAGCATCCTCAACACCGCGCGCATGGGTTGGTTCTCGTCCGACCGCACCGTCCGCGAATACGCACGCGATATTTGGCGCGTGCCGGTGGAGTGATTTCTTAACGCACGAAGCTGCGGCCGGCTTGCGCGAATGCTTCCGCCACGCGCGCCAACCCATCATGCGATTCCAAGTTTTCGATGGCGACCGGCAACCGACGCCGCCAATTCGGGTGCTGGTCGACGGTGCCCGGAACGTTGATCTGATCGCGCACGCCCAGTGCGTCGTCGAGCGCGATCACAGCCAGGCGCGAAGGCGTGGCGCCGAGAAACGCGGCGACCGCCGCGATATCGTCCGGGCGATATGCCGGCGCCCAGCGAGCAAGCGCGTCGCGCAGCGCGCTTTGCGATTGCGCGCGGCTCTCGTCGCTTTCGCCGGGATCGAGCCCGATCGCCCGCTTGACGCGCAGGTCGTGTCCTTCCAGCCAGCCGCGGAAGCTCGCCATGTCGTGGGTATTAAAACTCGCCAGCGCCTCGGCCGGATAGCTTTGCGGCGAACGAAAGCGCCCGTCGGCCTCGCGCTCGAACAGCATCACCCGGCAGCCCCACAGGCCCCACTGCGCCATCGTCTCGCGGAAATTGACCGGCACCGTGCCGAGATCCTCGCCGATCACGATGCATCGGTATCGGTCGCTCTCTTCGGTGATGACGCGCAGCAGCTGCTCGAACGGAAAGCGCACATAAGTGCCCTCGGCGGCGGCGGCGCCGCGGGGAATCATGAACAGCCGTTGCAAGCCGAGAACGTGATCCAGCCGCACCGCGCCGGCATGCCGCATGCTCTCGTCCATCAATCGGCGCTCGGCGGCGAAATCGTGCTCTGGCAGCGCGTGTGGGTTGAACGGCGCCAGCCCCCAATTCTGCCCGTCCGGATTGAATTCGTCGGGCGGCGCGCCGACCGAAACGTCGGCCAGCACGACATCCTGCTGGATCCAGGCGCCGGCGCCGTGCGGGTCGATCCCAACGGCGAGATCGGTATAAAGACCGATCGGCATGCCGCACCGGCGCGCCGCTTCCTGGCAGGCGGCGAGCTGGCACTCGGCGACCCATTGCACGAATTCGTGGAATTCGCAGTCCACCTCGTGCTCCTGCCGGAACGCCAGCAGGCGAGCGTCATCGGGATGGCGCCACGCTGCGGGCCATTGCGGCCAGGGCTTGGGCCCGTAACGCCGGCGCAAGCATTCGAAGCAGGCAAAGCGCAGAAGCGTTTCGTTGTGCTGCTGGCGATAGGCCGCAAACTCGGCGCGCCGCGCGGCGCTCGCGGCGGCACGGAAGCGCTCGTGCGCGAGATGCAAGGCGGTGAGCTTGGCACGCGCCACGCGCGCGTAAGCCACCATGTCGATAGCGCGCAGCGCGGCGATTTCATCTGCGAGCCCGGCTTTCGCTACTCCGGGAAATTCCGCGATGGCCTCGACATCGATATAGAGCGGATTGAGAAACAGCCGGCTGTTGGGCGCGTAGGGACTGGCCTCATCGGCGCGGTCGGTAAACAGCGCGTGCAGCGGATTCAATCCGATGGCAGAGGCGCCGCACGCGGCGGCAAGTCTTACCAGGTTTACGAGATCGGTGAAATCGCCGTGCCCCCAATTGCGGCGCGAGCGCAGCGCGTACAACTGTAGCGCAATTCCCCACAGGCGGCGGCCATCGCCTTGATACGCACGCAGCGGCGTAGCGGGAGAATCTAAACGTTGCGGCTGCGTTCGTCCGGCCGATATCGCGGTTACAAGCTGCGTCAAAATATCCGGGCTCGCGCTGTGACGCTTCCCGAATACATTATAATATTCCGTTTCTATGCCCCAACGATGAGCAGATTCGTTTATGTCATTCATTTTTTGAACGTTTTTCAATGTAGTCGGCAGGTTCTCGTTAAATTTTGTCACACTGCAGAACTTTTGCCATCATTGGCTGTTTTCATTGGTGTATAAATATGATCTCTTTAAGCATAATTTGCGAGAGACACCAAAAATGAAACGAACCGAAACGGACGCCACCAGCGTCCGCGTAGATGCATTATCGTTGCCGGACACATTACCGGACGCTGGGGACGTTTCCCCGACCGATCCGACGGGCCTGCGCTTTCGCATCGAAGAGATCTATCCTTTCGTCGATTGCGGACGCTATCCGGTCAAACGCATCGCCGGCGAACGCGTCGAAGTCTGGGCCGATATTTTTCGCGAAGGCCATGACGTTATTGCGGCCGCATTGCTGTGGCGACCGGAGGGTACCGCCGATTGGCAGCGCGAACCCATGCAACTGCACAGCAACGACCGCTGGCTTGGCGGCTTCACGCCGCCGGAGCCCGGCCTCTATCTATTCGCGATCGAGGCGTGGACCGATCAGTTCGCTACCTGGCGCAAGGAATTCCGCCTCAAGCAGGAAGCCGGTCAGGATATTTCTTTGGAGGCGCGCGAGGGCCACGAGCTTTTGACCGAATTGATGCCGAGCGAGCGCGAAGCGCGGCGCGTGGTTCAGGCGGCGGCGCGCAAATTCATCTCGGGCAAGAAACCTGCGGCGCTTCTCGACGACGCGCTGGCGGCTGCGATGGAAAAAACCGACAAGCGCCCCGACCTCACCCGCAGTCCTATCGTTCCGCTCACCGCCGACCGCGAGCGCGCGCGTGCCGGCGCCTGGTACGAGATGGTGCCGCGCAGCCAGGCCAAAGTGGCCGGCAAGCACGGCACCTTCGACGACTGCATCGCGCGGCTGCCGGAGATCGCCGCGTTGGGCTTCGACGTGCTTTATTTCACGCCGATTCACCCGATCGGCCACACCAACCGTAAAGGCAAGAACAACACCCTGCATCCCAAGCCCGGCGATCCGGGCAGCTTCTACGCCATCGGCAACGAACAGGGCGGCCATGACGCGCTGCACCCCGAACTTGGCACGCTTGCCGACTTCCGCCGACTGGTCGCGGCGGCTCACAAGCACAAGATGGAGATCGCGCTCGATTTCGCGGTGCAGTGCTCGCCCGACCATCCCTGGCTGAAGGAGCACCCGGAATGGTTCCGCACCCGGCCGGACGGCTCGATCAAATACGCCGAAAATCCGCCCAAGAAATACGAGGACATCGTCAACCCGGATTTCAGCTGCGATGACCGCATCGCGCTGTGGGAGGCGCTGCGCGACGTCATTCTGTTCTGGACCGAGCAAGGCGTGCGCATCTTCCGCGTCGACAACCCGCACACCAAGCCGTTCCCATTCTGGGAGTGGCTCATTCGCGAAGTGCGGGCGCGCCACCCGGACGTGCTGTTCCTGGCGGAAGCCTTCACCCGGCCGAAGATCATGAAGGCGCTGGCCAAGCTCGGCTTCTCGCAGTCCTACACTTATTTCACCTGGCGCACCGAGAAGCAGGAGCTGCAAGCCTATCTCAGCGAGATCACCGGTCACCCCGAGCGCGATTATTTCCGCCCCAACTTCTTCGTGACGACGCCGGACATCCTGCCGGTGCAGTTGCAGGCGGGCGAGCCGTGGCTATTCAAGACGCGTTTCGCGCTCGCCGCCACCCTGTCGTCGAACTACGGCATCTATAACGGCTTCGAGCTGATCGAGCACGAGCCGATCCCGGGACGGGAGGAATACATCGATTCCGAAAAGTATGAGATCAAGCCGCGCGACTGGAACAAGCCCGGCAACATCAAAAACTATATCGGCCGCATGAACGCGCTACGCCGCGCCAACCCCGCGCTGTTGCAAACCACCAACCTGCGTTTCCTGCAAGTCGACGACGACAACGTGATCGGCTTAGTCAAGGAGGCCGGCGACGGCAGAAACGCAGTGGCGGTTGCGATTTCGCTGTCAGGCAGCCCGCAGGAGTTCTGGCTGCATTTCGGCGACGTCGAGATCGGCCCGGCCGACGCCCGGCGCCCGGTGCGCGCGATCGAGAACCTCGTCACCGGCGAGCAGCATCTGCTCGAATGGAACGGCCACCGTCTGCGCATCGACCCGACCGACGACCCCGCTTTGCTGTTTCGCTGTCATGTATAGAGTGGCGCAATGAATATCTTACCCATCGTGGACAGCAACAGCGCGCAGACAGCCGACGACGACGGCCTGTGGTTCAAGGACGCTATCGTCTATCAGTTGCACGTCAAGACGTTCCAAGACTCAAACGGCGACGGTGTCGGCGATTTCGTAGGCCTGACCCAACGTCTCGACTATCTGCGCGATCTCGGCGTCACCACGCTGTGGCTGCTGCCGTTCTATCCAAGCCCAGGCCGCGACGACGGTTACGATATCTCCGACTACGGCGACATTAATTCACAATTCGGCAGCCTGAAGGACTTCCGCCGATTCATGCAGGAGGCCAAGCGCCGCGACCTACGCGTCATCACCGAGCTGGTCGTCAACCACACCTCCGATCAGCACGACTGGTTCAAGCGCGCCAAGCGCAGCGCGCGCGGTTCGAGCGCGCGCAACTGGTACGTCTGGAGCGATACCGATCAGAAATACCAGGGCACCCGCATCATCTTCACCGATACCGAGAAGTCGAACTGGGCCTGGGACCAGGAAGCCGGCGCCTATTACTGGCACCGCTTCTTCTCGCACCAGCCGGACCTCAATTTCGACAATCCGCGCGTGGTGCGCGCGGTATTGCAGGTTATGAAGCGCTGGCTCGACACCGGGGTGGACGGATTCCGGCTCGACGCCGTGCCCTATCTGTGCGAGCGCGAAGGCACCAATAACGAGAATCTCCCGGAAACCCATGCGGTGCTCAAGCGGCTACGCGCCGAGCTCGATGCCTATGCCTCCGGCAAGGTTCTGCTCGCCGAGGCCAATCAATGGCCGGAAGACGTGCAGGCCTATTTTGGCAATGGCGATGAATGCCACATGGCCTATCACTTTCCGCTGATGCCGCGCATCTACATGGCGATCGCCCAGGAGGACCGCTTCCCCATCGCCGATATCATGCGCCAGACCCCGGAAATTCCGCCCAATTGCCAATGGGCCATGTTCCTGCGCAATCACGACGAGCTGACGCTGGAAATGGTGACCGACGCCGAGCGCGACTATCTGTGGTCGACCTACGCTTCCGACCCGCGCGCACGCGTCAATCTCGGCATCAGGCGGCGGCTGGCGCCGCTGATGGACAACGACCGGCGCAAGATCGAGCTGATGAACTCGATCCTGATGTCGATGCCCGGCACGCCGATCATCTATTACGGCGACGAGATCGGCATGGGTGACAATATCTATCTCGGCGACCGCAACGGCGTGCGCACCCCGATGCAATGGACGCCCGACCGCAACGGCGGATTTTCGCGCGCCGATCCGGCGCAACTTTATCTGCCGCCGATCATGGACCCGGTCTACGGCTATTCCGCCGTCAACGTGGAGGCGCAGGCGCGTTCGCTGTCCTCGCTGCTAAGCTGGATGAAGCGGCTGATCGGTGTGCGCAAGTTGACCAAGGTGTTCGGGCGCGGCACCCTCACTTTCGTCCGGCCGGCCAACCGGGCGGTGCTGGCCTATGTGCGCCAGCTCGGCGAGGAAGCGATCCTCTGCGTCGCCAACATCTCGCGTTCGGCGCAGGCGGTCGAGCTCGACATGAGTCCGTGGAAAGGCCGCATCCCGCAGGAAATGCTGGGCCGCACGCGCTTCCCGCGCATCGGCGAATTGCCCTATCTGATCACGCTGCCGCCTTACGGCTTTTTCTGGTTCCGCCTTGAGCAAGAGTCCGGACACGAGCCGGAGAAAGTGCTGCCGCGCGAAATCACCACGCTGGTGCTCGGACAGGGCCTGGAAAGCCTGCTGTCGGGCTGGACCAAGCGCACGCTCGAGCTCGACGTGCTGCCCGGTTTCTTCCCCGACCGTCGTTGGTTCGCCGACAAGGTCTCGCGCCATATCGCGACCGCCTGCGCGGTCGCGGTGCCGTTCGACCACGGCAATGATCGCTTCCTCGCCACCATTATCGAGGTGAGCGGCGCCTCCGGCGTGAGCCGCTATTTCGTGCCGCTGACCATCCGCTGGACGCGCTACACCGAAATCGACAAGGGACCGGCGAGCGTGCTGGCTGCCGTGCGCCGCGGCGCGCGCGAGGGCGTGTTGCTCGACACCACCGCCGAGGCGGAATTCATTTCGGCCGTACTCGCCAAAATCCATGCCGGTGAAACCGTCGGAGACAAAAACCAGATCGAATTCCGCCCGACCGCCGGCTTCGCCGCCAATCCGCTGCCGGAGATCAAAAACATCGCGGCGATCGCGCGCGAGCAATCCAACTCGAGCGTGATCGTCGACAACAAGTTCGTGGTCAAGGTGCTGCGCCGGATCACCGCTGGCGTGCATCCGGAAATCGAGGTCGGCCGCTTCCTCGCCGATGTCGCCCATTTCCAGAACGCGCCGCTGCTGCTCGGCAGCGTCGAGCTGGTCGAAGGGGAGGCCCGCTCAGCGCTCGCGGTGGTGCACCAATTCGTCGAGAACCAGGGCGACGCCTGGAGCGTGACCGCCAACGGGCTCGACCGGCTGGTCGAGGAGCATCGCCTTACGACGGTCGCGGAATCGATCGCCGAGACGCTGGAAACCGCCTCGATGATACAACGCATTCGGCAGATCGGGCACCGCACCGCCGAGATGCATCTTGCCTTTGCCTGCGGCGGCGGCACGCCGGGCTTCGAGCCCGAACCAATCGGTGCCGACGACGTGGCGCGTTGGACCGATAGCGGACTCGCGCGCGCACGCACGGTTTTCGACCTGCTCCGGCACCACCGCACCGAGCTCACCGACCCGGCGCCACAATTGGCGCAAGCGTTGCTCGATCATCACGATGCCATCGTCCGGCAAATCGAGTCGGGATGGAATTCGCACTTCGACGGCCTGAAGATCCGCCACCACGGCGATTTCCATCTCGGCCAGGTGCTAATCGCCAAGGACGACGCCTATATTCTCGACTTCGAAGGCGAGCCGCGCCGCACGCTCGAGGAGCGGCGCGCCAAGGCGCCGCCGGCGCGCGACGTGGCGGGCTTCCTTCGCTCGATCGACTATGCGGCCTACGCAGCGCTCGACCGCGCGCCCGATCTCGGCGCCGAGGAACGCGCAGGCGTAGCCGAAAAACTGCGCAGCTGGGTCACGACGCTGAGCGAGGCCTATTGGGATAGCTACCGCGAGACGATCGGCGACACTGGTCTGTGGCCGGCCGATGAAGCCCAGGCCCACGCGCTGCTCGACCGGTTCCTGCTCGAAAAGGTGCTCTACGAAATCGAATATGAACTGACCAATCGGCCAGCCTGGGTGCGCATCCCGCTGGAGGCGACGCTGCGCATGCTGCAACAGCGCGGGGTCATCAGCCCATGAGCGCGCTCACCTCCGCCGCCCGCGAGATCATCGCCGGCCGCAACGCCGATCCCTTCCGTTATCTCGGTCCCCACACCGAGAACAAGAAGACCGTTGTGCGCGTGTTCCTGCCCGACGCCCGACGCGTGGTCGCCGTCAGCGAAAATGGTGAACGCGAGCTCAAGCAGATCGATCCGGCCGGGCTTTTCGCCGGGCCGCTCGACGGCCCGCAGCGCTATCGGCTGCGCGCCCAGTTCGGCGACAACGAAGTCGAGCTGGAGGACCCCTACCGGTTTGCGCCGCTTCTGTCGGACTACGACCTCTATCTGCTTGGCGAGGGCAACCACTTAAGGCTGTATGAAAAGCTCGGCGCCCATCCGGTCACGCTCGACGGCGTGGCGGGCGTGGGCTTCGTGGTGTGGGCGCCGAATGCGCAGCGGGTGAGCGTGGTTGGCGGCTTCAATCTCTGGGACGGCCGCCGCCATGCCATGCGCGTGCGCGGCAACGGCTACTGGGAAATCTTCGTGCCGGGCGCGCGCGCCGGCGACAAATACAAATATGAGATCGTGACCCGCGACGGCCGATTGCTGCCGCTTAAGGCCGATCCGGTCGCCTTCGGCTCGGAAATGCGCCCGGCCACCGCCTCGGTCGTCGTCGACGCCGAAAAGCTGCCGCGGCCCAAGCCCGCGCGCGACAATATCAACGCGCTCGACCAGCCGATGTCGATCTACGAAGTCCATCTCGGCTCCTGGCGTAAGAAGGGCGAGCGCGGCCAATACTGGCTGAGCTACCGCGAGCTAGCCGAGCAGCTCCCGGCCCATTGCGCCGACATGGGCTTCACCCATGTCGAACTGCTCCCGGTCATGGAGCATCCCTTCGACGGCTCCTGGGGTTACCAGACCACCGGCCTGTTCGCGCCCACCGGCCGCTTCGGCACGCCGGAAGAATTCGTCCTGCTGATCGACGCATTCCACAAGGCCGGGATCGGCGTGCTGCTCGACTGGGTGCCGGGACACTTCCCCGACGATCCGCACGGGCTCGCGCAGTTCGACGGCACCGCACTTTACGAGCACGCCGATCCACGGCAGGGCCGCCACCTCGACTGGGGCACGATGATCTACAATTACGGCCGCGTCGAAGTGACAAATTTCCTGCGGTCGAACGCGCTGTTCTGGCTCGACCGCTACGGCGCCGACGGCTTGCGCGTCGATGCCGTGGCCTCGATGCTCTATCTCGACTACAGCCGGCCGGCCGACGCCTGGGTGCCGAACAAGTTCGGCGGCCGCGAGAACATCGACGCCATTGAATTCCTGCGGCGCACCAATATCGAAGTGTTCACGAACTATCCGCACACCACCACCGCGGCGGAGGAATCGACCGCCTGGCCCATGGTGTCTCGGCCGGTTGATTGGGGCGGCCTCGGCTTCGGTTACAAGTGGAACATGGGCTGGATGCACGACACGCTCGATTACATATCCAAGGATCCGATCCACCGCCGCTACCATCACGGCAGTATCCTGTTCGGGCTGCATTACGCTTTCTCGGAAAATTTCATTCTGCCGCTGTCGCACGATGAGGTCGTGCACGGCAAGCGCTCAATCCTTGGCCGCATGCCGGGCGATCGCTGGCAGCGCTTCGCGAACTTGCGCGCCTATTACGGCTTCATGTACGGCCATCCCGGCAAGAAGCTGCTGTTCATGGGCTCGGAATTCGGCCAAGACACGGAATGGAATCACGATATCAGCCTGCCCTGGCACCAGATCGAGCAGCCCGAGCACGCCGGCGTGCAGAGGCTGGTGCGCGACTTGAACCGCCTCTACCGCGATACGCCCGCGCTGCACGCGCTCGATTGCGACGCCGCCGGCTTCCAATGGCTGGTGGCGGACGATGCCACCCACTCAACCTTTGCCTGGCTGCGCAAGGGCAAACACGAAACCGACCGCTGCGTGGTCGTCGTCAATTTCACGCCGGAGACCTTGCACGATTATCGCGTTCGGGTCCCGTTCGCAGGAAACTGGCGCGAGGTGTTGAATTCCGATGCCGCAATCTACGGCGGCAGCAATGCCGGAAACGGCGGTGTAGTGTCCACGGTCGCGGCCCATGACAGCCCGGAGCTTCGTCTTGTCGTCCCACCGCTTGCTGCCATCTACCTCGTTCCTGAGGTCTAACGGGCACGTTTCGGCGGGCTCGCCGCATCCCCTGGGCGCCAACTGGGACGGGCGCGGGACGAACTTTGCCCTGTTCTCCGCCAACGCCACCAAGGTCGAGCTCTGCCTGTTCGATCGCATCGGCCGGCGCGAGACCCAGCGCATCGTCATGCCGGAATGCAGCGACCACGTCTGGCATGTCTATCTCTCGCACGTCGCGCCCGGCCAGCTTTACGGTTATCGCGTGCACGGGCCCTACGAGCCGAAGGCCGGGCACCGCTTCAATCCCAACAAGCTGCTGATCGACCCCTACAGCAAACGGCTGGCCGGTCAGTTCGCCTGGAGCGACGCGCACTTTGGCTACCGCACCGGCAGCAAGCAGGAGGATCTGTCGTTCGACCGGCGCGACAATGCCCGCGGCATGTACAAATCCGTGGTCGTCGATTTGGCGCATACCTGGGCGCATAGGCGCGGGCCGCAGACCGCTTGGGAAGACACCATCCTCTATGAGGCGCACGTCAAAGGCTTGACGCAGATGCGCGAGGACCTGCCGGCGGAGACGCGCGGCAGCTATCGCGGCCTGTCCGAGCCCGGCACAATCGCGCATCTGCGCAAGCTCGGCGTCACGACCATCGAACTGCTGCCGATCCACGCCTTTATCGACGACCGCCACTTGCTCGCCCGCGGCTTGCGCAATTATTGGGGCTACAACACGCTCAGTTATTTCGCCCCTGAACAACGCTACACCAGCGGCGATGCCATCAACGACTTCCGCGCCACGATGGCGGACCTGCATGATGCCGGCATCGAAGTCATTCTCGACGTCGTCTACAACCATACCGCCGAAGGCAATCATCTCGGGCCGACGCTGTGCTACCGCGGTATCGACAACGCGTCATACTATTGGCTGCGGCCCGACCAGCCGCGCTACTACGAAAATTTCACCGGCACCGGCAACGCGCTCAAGCTTGCGCATCCGCGCGTGCTGCAAATGGTGATGGATTCCCTGCGGCTGTGGGTCGAAGCGTACCATGTCGACGGCTTCCGTTTCGATCTCGCCACCACGCTCGGCCGCCAGCCGGCCTTCGACCGCAACGCGCCGTTCTTCGCCGCCATCCGGCAGGATCCGGTGCTCTGCAACGTCAAGCTGATCGCCGAGCCCTGGGACCTCGGCGACGGCGGCTACCAGGTCGGTGCCTTCCCTAACGGATGGTCGGAATGGAACGACGCCTATCGCCAGACGATGCGCCGCTTCTGGCGCGGCGATGACAACGTCGCCGGCGACGTCGCCCACTGCATGACCGGCTCATCCGTACAGTTCCAGCATGACGGCCGCAGCCCCCGCAGCAGTATCAACCACGTCACCGTGCACGACGGCTTCACGCTCGAAGACCTGGTGAGCTATGAGCACAAGCACAATCAGGCCAATGGCGAAGACAATCGCGACGGATCGGAAGAAAATCTGAGCACCAATTGCGGCGTCGAAGGCGCGACCGATGATTTGGCCGTGCTCGCGATGCGCCGGCGGCGCAAGCGCAACCAGCTCGCCTGTCTGTTTCTCGCGCAGGGCGTGCCGCTGCTGCTGGCCGGTGACGAGGTCGGCAACGGCCAGGGCGGCAACAACAACGCCTATTGCCAGGATAGCGAAATCGGCTGGGTCGACTGGTCAAAGGCCGGCAGCGAAGACGATCTCGGCGGGCTGATCGTCGAATTGACCCGGCTGCGCCGCGACTTTCCCCAGCTGCGGCCGCGCCACTGGCTGGACGGAAAGAAAGCCGACGGCTCCTACGACGTGAAATGGCTGACGCCGCAAGCCGCCGAAATGACGGAAGCCGACTGGAATCTGCCGCACGCGCGCTTTCTATCTTACGTCCTGGCGGCACCACGCGAAGGCGGCAAGCCGCTGTTCGTCGTGCTCAACCGCACCGACACGCCGGTCGAAATCACCTTTCCGGAATGGCTCGGCGTAAGCAGCTGGCATTGCGTGCTCGACACCTCGGACGGGCAGAAACATCCTGTAACGCTGCCGCCCGGCGCCAACTGGGGCGCGCACGTCCGCTGCGTGCTGGCGTTTGTGGGCGAGCCGTGAGCGGGCCCGCGCGCTTTGGCCCGCTGCTCTCCGACCGGGGCGTAACCTTCCGTCTCTGGGCACCGGGTGCGCGCGAGGTGGACCTGCTGCTCGACCAGCCAGCCACCGACAGTCTGCCAATGAGCAGGCACGGCGAATGGTTTGAGACGCACGCGCCGGACGCCGGCCCCGGCACGCGCTATCGCTTCCGCATCGATGGCGAACTCGACATCCCGGACCCGGTGTCGCATTTCCAGCCGGATGACGTGCAGGGACCGAGCGAGGTGATCGATCACAGCGCCTATCAATGGCAGGCAACAGGCTGGAAAGGCCTGCCATGGGAGCAGGCGGTGTTCGTCGAAAGCCATGTCGGCACATTCACCCACGAGGGCACCTTCCGCGCCATGATCGAGCGGCTCGATCATCTCGCCGAAACCGGAATTACCGCGCTCGAGCTGATGCCGGTTGCGGATTTTTCCGGCCGCTGGAACTGGGGCTATGACGGCGCGCTGCCGTTCGCGCCCGACTCAGCCTATGGGCACCCGGACGATTTCAAGGCGCTGATCGACGCCGCCCACGCCCGCGGGCTGATGGTGTTCCTCGACGTGGTCTATAATCACTTCGGGCCGGAAGGAAACTACCTACACCGCATCGCGCCCGCTTTCTTTTCCGACGCGCCGACGCCCTGGGGCGCGGCCATCGACTACCGCGTGGAAGAGGTGCGCGATTTTGCGATCGAGAACGCGCTGCATTGGCTGCGCGACTACCGCTTCGACGGCTTACGGCTCGATGCCGTGCACGCCATGCCGACGGCCGGCGCGCCGCATATCCTTATCGAGCTGGCGCAAGCGGTGAACTCGTTCGCGATGCAAAGCGGCCGCCACATCCATCTGGTGCTGGAGAACGACGACAATGCGGCCCGCTTTCTCAGTCCCACGCCGAAGGTTGTCGGCGGCTTTTACCGCGCCCAGTGGAACGACGACTATCACCATGCCTGGCACGTGCTGCTGACCGGCGAGGGTCAGGGCTATTACCGCGATTACCAGAACGCCGGCGCCCACGTCGCGCGCACGCTGGCGCAAGGATTCGCTTATCAAGGCGAGGCGTCGCCCTTCCGTGACGGCAGAAAGCGCGGCGAGCCGAGCGTGCAATTGCCGCGCGCCGATTTCGTGAATTTTGTGCAGAATCACGATCAGATCGGCAACCGGCCCATGGGCGAACGACTGGCGTCGCTGGCCAAGCCTAAGGCGCTCGAAGCCGCGCTGGCGGTGCTGTTCCTGCAGCCCGCCCCGCCGTTGATGTTCATGGGCGACGAATGGGGCGCGCGCGAGCCGTTCTCGTTCTTCTGCGATTTTACCGGCGAGCTGGCGCAAGCGGTGCGCGAGGGGCGCCGGCGCGAATTTGCCGAGGCCTATGAGGCGCATGGCGACGAGATCCCCGATCCGCTGTTGCGCGAGACGCGCGAAGCCGCCGTGCTCGACTGGGACGCACGCAAAAAACCGGCACATGCCGCGCGCCTGGCACTCACGCGCGCGCTGCTGGCCGCCCGCAAAAAATGGGTCGCTCCGTTGGTGCCGGCGATGCTGACCCCGGGCGAGGTTCGCTTTGACTCCGGCCTGCTCACGGCGCGCTGGGCCGCTGGCGACAAAAGCCTGCTGCTGCTGGCCAATCTGTCGGATGCCGCCCAGCCGAAGCCCGCGATCTCATGGGGCGCGCCGATCTGGGGCGATGCGCCGCCGCACGAACTGCCGCCCTGGTCGGTCTCTGCCGCGGTGGGAACCGCGTGATGCCGTCCGCGGTCCCGCTCGCGACCTACCGGTTGCAGCTCACCAAGGCGTTCGGTTTCGATGATGCCGCCGCGCTCGCGCCCTACCTCAAGCAGCTCGGCATCACGCATCTCTACGCCTCACCCTTCCTCAAGGCGCGCCCCGGCAGCACCCACGGCTATGACATCGTCGATCACGACCGACTGAACCCCGAGCTCAGCGGCGAGGAAGGCTTCGCGCGACTCTCGGCAGCACTCAAACAGAATGATCTCGGACTTATTCTGGACTTTGTCCCCAACCACATGGGCGTCGGCCATGCCGACAACGCCTGGTGGCTCGACGTGCTCGAATGGGGCCAACGCTCGCCTTACGCCACCAGTTTCGACATCGACTGGGAGGCGATCCCGCACCGCCGCCATCCCGGCGTGCTGGCACCGGTCCTCGCCCGCCCCTATGGCGAAGTGTTGCAGAGCGGCGAGCTGGTGCTGAAATACGACGCCGCGGCCGGCAGCTTCGCGGCTTGGTATTTCGATCACAAGCTGCCGATCAACCCGCAGCGCTACGGCGAGATGATCCGGACGCTCGTTACAGCGGCGGATGCAGCCGACACGCCGGCCGGCCGCGAGCTGCTCGCACTCGCCGACCATTATCGCGATCCACGCGCGCCGTCTTACCGCGAGGCGCCCGCGTTCAAGCGCCGCCTGTCGGAGATTGCTGGCGCCGCGCAAGTGACCGAGCGCGGACTTGCCGCCTACGCAAGCGACAGCGAGGCCGGCGCCGCCGCATTGCACCGCCTGCTCGAGCGCCAACATTATCGCGTGGCCTATTGGCGCGTCGCGGTCTCGGCGGTGAATTACCGGCGCTTCTTCGACATCAACGACCTCGCCGGCTTGCGCGTGGAAAATCCCGCGACCTTCCGGGCGATCCATACGCTGGTGGCGCGCCTGATCGCCGCCGGCGATTTGCAGGGCTTGCGGCTCGACCATATCGACGGCCTGCGCGATCCGGCGCAATACACCCGTCGGCTACGCCGGCTCATCGGTAAGATGCGCAGGTCCGCGCGCCGCAGCGGGCCGTTCTACGTGGTCGTCGAGAAGATCCTCGCCGACGGGGAGGACATGCCTCGCTTTCCCGCCGTCGCCGGCACCACTGGCTATGAATGGCTCAACGTCATCTCGCGCGTGCTCCTTGACGGCAAGGGTCTCGACCGGCTGGAGCGCACGTGGCGCGCTTTCACCGCCGAGCGCGTCGAGTTTCCCGCCATCCTAGAAACCGCCAAGCTGCGCGTGATCAACTCCATGCTGGCGAGCGAATTCACCGTGTTGTGCCGCGCGCTGGCGCGCATCGCCGCCGGACATTTCTCGACGCGCGATTTCACCATCGACCGGCTGCGCGCGGCGCTCCAACTCTACGCGCTCGAATTCCCGGTCTATCGCTCTTACGTCACCGCCGCCGGCGCCTCCGCAGAAGCGCGCCGCACAATCGAAGACGCCATCGCGCGCGCGCGGGCGCGCTGGCACGGGCCCGATCCGGAGATTTTCGATTTTCTCAGCGCCGCGATCACCATCGACCTCGCGGCCAACGCCAGCTACAGCGCGCCGCGCGTGCGCGATTTCGCGCTCAAGCTGCAGCAGTTCACCGGCCCACTGATGGCCAAGGCGATGGAGGATACCGCGTTCTACCGCTACCACCGCCTGCTGGCGCTCAACGAGGTCGGCGGCGATCCGGCTGCGGGCGCGCTATCGCTCGACGAATTCCACCGCCGCCAACAGACGCGCGCCGACGCCGCGCCAAGTGGGCTCACCGCCACCGCAACCCACGACACCAAGCGCGGTGAAGACGCGCGCGCGCGCATCCTGGCGCTGTCGGAGCTCGCCGCGGATTGGGACGCCGCCGTGCAAAGCTGGCGCGAACAGAATGCGCCGCGGGTGCTGGAGGCCGGCGGCCACCGCTGCCCCTCGATCGCGCACGAATACATGCTTTACCAAGCGCTGATCGGCGCCTGGCCTGAGGCGGTCGACATGTCTTTCGTCACGCGCATGCAGGCCTACGCGCTCAAGGCCGCGCGCGAGGCCAAGCAGGAATCGAGTTGGACCAATCCGAACGAAGCTTACGAAGCGGGCTTGCAGGACTTCGTCGCAAAGCTGCTCGACACAGAAACATCGGCGGCATTCATCGCCTCGTTCGGCGAATTCGCGGCGCGCACCGCGCTGCTCGGCGCCGTGAATAGTCTTTCGCAGCTCGCCTTGAAGGCGCTGGCGCCGGGCGTGCCCGATTTCTACCAGGGCACCGAATTCTGGGATTATTCGCTGGTCGACCCCGACAACCGCCGCCCCGTCGATTTCGAATTGCGCCGGCGCGAGTTGGGAGAAGGGTCTTCTGATTGGCCCGATCTTGCCGCCCATTGGCACGACGGCCGCATCAAGCTCGCTTTGACCCGGCAATTGTTACGCCTGCGTCATCGCTTCGCCGATATCTTCCAGCGCGGTTCCTATGAGCCGCTGCCGGTCGCCGGCCCGCACGCCGATCAAGTCATCGCATTCGCGCGCGGCTTCAAGCGGCAGCGCCTGGTCATTGCGGTCGGGCGGCATTTTGCTCCGCTCAGCAACGGCGGCCGGCAATGGCCCGCGGGCTGGGACGGGGTCGTCGATCCGGATTTGAAAGCGGATTACGAGCCGCTAATCGGTAGCGTCCCCGGCCGGCGCACGGGCGAACTGAGCCTCGCCGCCTTGTTCCGCGCTATGCCGGTGAGCGTCTTGCGCTGGGTTTGATTGGGTTTGGCGGAGAGGGAGGGAGGCCGCCTCCGCCTAACCCGGTAGGCGCCGGGGACCCCCGCCAGCACGCCACGGACACGCTAAAAACCCCTGCCCCACCGCAACTTTTGGCTTTATCTTGCCCCGCTAACGGCCGATAATAGCCGCTGACAACCGGCGGCCGGCCCGGGGGTTGAGCCGGTCGTCCGGCAACCAAACCCCTACTAAAAATACTTGCATCAGGCATATTCGCACTATAGAGCGCCGCGCCTTTTCAGTCACAAGGGCAATTAGTGCCGGGTGCCTGTCGAAACTGCTTTTATCCTAATTGTGAGACGCCCCAAATCGCGAGCAGTGCAGCAACGACAAGGCCGACCCACGAAACAGTCATGGACACGAAATGGGGTCCAATCTGCACGGTCCACCCTTTAAAAATCCTCCAGCCGTGCAAGATCGCTACTAACGTGAAGATGAGTGCCGTAATTAATGCGTAGGGCATCTTATCCTCCCCTCATAACCGAGTTGCACAATGCGACCTTAACTCAGCTACACCGTGATCGCATCAACGTGATCGCAATGTCTGCTTTCTGGGGTAAAGATGGGGTAATCGGCCGGCAGCTTGTTGATATCTGAAGATTTTGGGTGCTGCGCTTCAGGCTGATGGTGAAACGAGGTCACCGTGGTTAGGGGCCTCAAGCATCAGAAGGAGAAGCGCA
>Ga0307429_1000391_pt1 | contig 27551 bp, 25 predicted proteins | sample SalMarWE160230MG_FD_202151 | JGI IMG/M metagenome (GOLD analysis project Ga0307429, IMG submission 202151) | Salt marsh sediment microbial communities from the Plum Island Ecosystem LTER, Massachusetts, United States - WE1603-230 | ecosystem: Environmental > Aquatic > Marine > Intertidal zone >... | reverse complement strand
GCGATGAAACCAAATCGTGTTATGGGAGAGGCGTTCACGCGAAATCTGGAGACACTGGGTGAGCCGCTCAATCCGCCTCCACCAGACGCCGGACTCGGTTCAACCGACATGGGAGACGTCAGCCACGCCGTCCCTGCGATCCACGCCTATATCCAGATCTGCCCCGAGGAGGTAGCCGGCCACTCGCGCGAGTTCGCGCAAGCTGCCATTTCCAGGCGAGGACAAGAAGTCATGCTTGTCGCTGCCAAGGCCCTCGCTATGACAGCAGTTGATCTCTTCACCGATCCCGATCTAGTGAAGCGGATGAAGGAAGAGTTCGAGTCCCTTTAGGGGTACCAGTTTGCGGAACGAGCCCCTTCGGCGACCAAGCTGAAGGGGCTTTTGTAGTTGGGAACTATCTTCTCGCCCTCGATGATGCAGTTCCAAGCCACCGCATTCAGGAACCGCGCCCTCTGTTCATCGTTTTGCCGCAAGTACAGACTGGGTGCTCTGTTCAGGAGTTCCAAGGTTGCCGCTACGTCGTCCACTGAGGGTTCGTGGATCTCGTCGATTAGCTCTGCCTCGCACTTCAGCGCGAACTCCTCCTGCGACCACTTCCGCTCCATCTCCATCCAGCGCTCCTCGGTGATCCGTCCGTCGAGCTTGTCCTCATAAGCGGCCTCGCGCCGGCGCGCGATCTTCTCTCGTCGACGCGTCAGCTCGTCCGAGCGCCGAAGCCGATCGTTCGCTCTCTCTTCCTTCCTCCCTCGCATCATCTCGATGAGCTCTCCGACCTGCTCGGCCGTGAGATGGATGCCCTCGACAACCGAGACAAGCCGTTCGCCCAGCCGGTCTTCCCGGATATAGGGTTGAGGGCACGGCCCCTTGCTCAGGGTGCAGCGGTAGTACACGTACTTCTTCTTTGCGGTGGCCGCCGTCATCTGGCAACCGCAGTAGCCGCAGGTGAGGAGCCCGCGGTAGGGGAAGAAGAGCCTCGTTGTGGGGCGTGGATGGCCCCCGTTCCGCAGGCGCTCCTGCACCCGCTCGAAGAGTGCGCGGGAGATCAACGGCTCATGCTTCCCCTCGTAGAGGTTCCCCTTCCAGCGGATCGTGCCGCAATAGATCGGGTTCCGGAGGAGAGTGTGTAACGCAGCCTTGCGTAGAACCCCGCCTTCCCGCGTCCGCAAGCCCTGGCTCGCGGCCCACTTCGAGAGATCCACAAGCGAGATGTTCGTCCGCGCGTAGGTCTCGAACATCCGCCGCACGATCGGGGCGCGCTCGGAATCGGGCACAATGCCTCCCAACGGAACGTTGACGTACCCGGTCGGCGCGCACGACGGCCACAGGCCGCTCTTCGCCTTCGTCTCCATGCCCAGGCTAACCCGCTCGCTGAGCTGATGGCTGAAATAGCGCGACATGCCGGCCTGAATCACACCCAGGAGCTTCCCGGTCGCGTTCTCGGGCAGGCCTTCCGTTGCCGAGATGATGGTCACCCACGACATCTCGTCGAGCTCGGCGTAGTCGCGGATGTTCCGCGCGAGCCGGTCGATCTTGTATACGAGAACCGCCGCAACGTCCTTGTGCCGCCTCAGGAGGTCGATCATCCGCCGGAACTCGGGCCGTCCAGGCTTGTAGGCCGATTGGGACTCCACGAACTCCTGAACAATCTCAAGATCGTGCCCTGCGGCGTAGTCGGCCAGGACCTGGTGCTGGGCCGGAATCGAGTAGCCGTGCGAGGCTTGCTCCTCGGTCGAGACCCTGATGTAGGTTACAACTTGTCTTCTCATCATTTCTCCTCAACCCCAGTCTACAGCTTCTCCTGCAACCGATCAAGCACCGGCTGCGTCGGCGTTTGCCTCATCGTCCCCCGTTTCCCTCCGTTCTGCCTCGTCCCACTCGCGGAGGATGGTCAGCACCTCGGCGAAGTTCTCCAGTGCGTCAGAGTCGAGTCCAGTACAAGGGACTCGGGGGGCAGGGGCGGCACATTCTTCGGCGCCCTCCCCCAGGATTCCTCTGCCGTCAGAACGGGAACTCACTGGGAACCCTCCCCACTATCCCCCAACCGTCCCTGCGCCGAAGATGCGTTCGCAGCGTCATTGGGGATGGTTTGGGGATGGTTGGACGATTTCCGCGGGAAGTTTGCGCTGTCCTCCCTCGTGCGAGGGTTTCCTGGGGAACGGTCCAGTCCCTCCCTACTATCCCCCTCAATTAGGCCGATGCCAACGTACCAGTTTCTCCCCCCCACCTTGCGCTTCCCGAAACCACTCTCTGCAAGATGCCTTCCAAAGGACGTCTGACTGAGTGCGTGCTCCCCAGCCCGGCTTGCCCATGCCCTGTAGCTCTCATACAGGCTTGACGCTGACACGCGAAAAGCTGGTCCCTCCACGCATTGGTCGTTGAGAAAGGAGCCGATGACATCCTCCTCAGCACGGTACGCAAAAGTCGCGCGCTGAACTGCATCAGGTACTGATAGGCCTGTTTTTTGCCATTCGAGACAGCCACGCACAGCCCATGCCAGTATCCCAGGCAGCTCCTCACTGAGCTTCGAGATGAGGTCCTTGTCCTGCTGGTCCTCAGGAATCGTGACTTCGAAGGGGATCAATCGGATTCGTCGCCAAATCGCGTGATCAGTGCCACGGATGATCGGCCTGTGATTCGCTGCGAGGAGCAACTTGAATTGCGGCTTGAACTCGAAGAACTCTGAGTACAGGAATCGCGCCGCCAGAGTGTCGCCGCCTGTTATCTCCTTGACAAGCGCCTCTGCGAGACGGCGGCCGCCCTCTATCTCTTGGGCTGTCACGAGTCTTACCCCAGCGAGGCGAGCTACGTCATTGGGCACTGCTCCCGATCTTCCGACCACGAATGTGTCGAAAGCAGCAGTGCGCGCGTAGCTGCCAAGCAGAAGCCGGAGGACTTCGAGGAGGGTGCTCTTGCCGTTAGCTCCTCTCCCGTAGAGAAAGAACAGGACCTGCTCGCGGGTTGATCCAGTCAGGGCGTACCCCACGGCCCTTTGGATGAACAGACCCAGATCCTCATCGCCACCGAGGACCCGCTCCAGAAACGAGAGCCACCTTTGGCAAGTGGCATCCGAATCGTAGTGTGTTCCCGCGAGCTTCGTATGCAGCTCGTCGCGTGCATGTGGAAGCAGCTCACCTGACCTGAGATCGATTGTTCCATTGAGAACGTTCAGCCGCCAGGGATGTGCGTCCAGGTCGGTCGTGTGTACTGGCACTCCTTCTTCAGACCGTGCGAGAGATATCATGCCACGGATCCGGGGCTCGCTCTCAGAGCGTTGGGCGTGTGCGGCGATGCTCTTGCGCTCAGCCGCGTCTCGCGTCGCGGCGGCTTCGCTATAGATTCGAGTAACCGTGTCTTTGGCAAACCGGAAGACCTCTCCGGTCTGGTCCTCTTGCCACCTCCTTCCATCGTACACAAGCCACTTCTTGAGTTGATGGCAGTAGCGGAGGTTCTCGCCATGGACACGGACCAGGCGCTTCGCGTTCCCGACATCGGTTGGACGCGCCCTCTCACTCGGGCTGGCCATCTCGACCGGTGGCGTCCGATCAACAACGTCGAGAAGCGTCTCGATGGTTCCGCCCTGCCGCAGGTAGTCGACGATGTCACCCTTCGGTGGCAGACGAGGGAGCTCGACGATCCTCACTGACGAGGCGACAGATGCGAGAGATTCGGCAACGCTCACTGCATGGCTTCTACCCGGCTCGTCGTTGTCAGGAAGCACGACGACGGCTCTTCCTCTGAGATACTCCCTGAATTCCTCTTGCCACGCATTTGCTCCGTGCGGATTGCACGTCGCCACAAGTCCGAGCTCTACAAGAGCGTCAGCTTTGCTCTCGCCTTCAGGTATGAAGACGGTTTCCTTGCCGCTCGAAAGGAGCTCTGGTAACCGATAGAGGATGGGTGGTCCGTTCCTGCCGGGAACCCAACCTTGACCGTCTCTACTGAACACGCGGAAGTCCTTTCCGTGTGACAGATCGTATCTGACAACACTGTAGGCGAGGCTGCCGTTGGCGTGACGGTAGTCGTAGTGCTCGGTGGAGCCAGCGAGCATCTGTTCCTCAGACAAGGATTGCTGATGCCCCCGGCCGGCGTTCCTCGGTTGGTCCAAGAAGAGGGCCTGCCATTCCAAGCCGGCGGCCTTCAGAATGGATTCTTTGTCACATCCCCGATGGCAGTGCACCAGCACCTTGCTATCTCTGACTGCAATGGAAAGCGAAGGGTTGTGATCATCGTGGGCAGGGCACAGCGCCACCCACTGGCCTGGCCCTTGTTGTCTGACTCCACCAAAGTGCCGGAGAACAGCCTCGACGTCTTTCATGCGTGGACTACCCTGCCTTGGTCTCCTCTGCCTCGGCGTCCCCAAAGAGAACCTCTGCAGACACCCCGAGTCCTCTCGACAAGAGGCGTCTGTACTTCGGATATCGTCATCGTCTGCCAGCCTCGAGTTCGAAGATGTTCGTCGGATGAAGACCCGTTCGTCTTGCTAGCTCTGCAACAGTCAGGCCCATGACGTGATCCTCCGCCTCACGGGCCGTCGCTCGGTGGGATGGCACTAATCCGGAGGCCCCGGCTTGCGTCTTCATACACGGGAACCCACCCGTCCAGCCGGCCGAGCCAAGCCGTCGAACACCTTGAGGTCGACTCAGCAGGTTCTCGCTGCTCGCCAGGTAGCTCCGTTTAATGGCGTCTCCTTGCCCGCTTTTTTGTTTCATCCAAGAACCATGGTAGGTTGGGTCTGGAAGAGGTTCCACGGGCTATACGTCCCAACTCCGTCCCATAAGGGGCTAGAATGGCTGAAGAGAAGAATTCGCTTCTGTATGCAGTCTCCACCGAGTTCACATGGTGGAAGCCCAGCGGGGGGTTCGAATGGGGGCGGCTTTCATTCCCTAGCGCGGGTGGCCCCAGGATGAGCGAAATACTCGCCAACCCATCAGTCAGAGACGATCCTCGAAACAACTGGCTTCTCCTGCCTGAGAATGGGGACGAGGCAATATCGCACTCGCCCTTGGCCGATAGCCCAGGACTGCATAGGAAGTTCGCGGAACTAGGCGAGTCTAGGGAGTCCATTCTCCAGTTTGCGAACGCCTACGGCCCTTTGTTCGACGACGAGGCGCCAGATGCAGGTGGTGCCAGCCAGCTCCCGATACCTCACTTCGATGTGCGCCCTCACAGAGATTCGGGGATCAGCCTGTTTCAGTTTTTTGCCGAATGCCAGCAGCAGTGGATCAACGAGATCTGGGATATGCAAGATTGTATCGAACTGTGGGAGAGACTAGAGGCAGGAGACAGCAAGTTGCCAACACTGCATGGCTCTGTGCTCTGGAGGAAGTCGGGTGTCTACTTCCTTACCAGACGGCACCAGCACGCTGCGCAATCCCTGCTGTCTGAAGAGGACCGGAAGGCGGGGAGAAAGAGGCTCGATTGGTTCCCCGAGTTCGACCCGATGGCCCACATCGCTACGAGAGACCGGGATAACGCCCGCCTGGAGGAATGGGGGCCTCGCTTCGAGGTCGCCAACCCTGCACGACAGTACCTGACGCTGGCGGTCAACTGGAAGCTACGATGTCATGTGAGTCCGGCTCTCCGCCTGGCGTCGCCAGGTGAAGGACAACTTGAGATGCAAATGCCGTTCGTCCCACACAACCTACTGGGCGCGATGTGGCTGGGACTCTTCATGGAGATCGCCGGAATAACTAAGCTTCGAGAGTGCCTTGTATGTGGCACATGGTTTGATGCAAGCGATGTCCCACAGAGAGTGTACTGCACTAGCCGAGGTGAAGGTTGTCGAAAGAAGGCTGCTCGGATCAGAGCTGAAGTCAAGGCTGGCGGCCTGCCTCACGAAGTTGCGAGGAAATACAAGATCCCCATGAAAAGGCTCCAGGATCTGCTCAGCCGAGGCAGGAGCAACGAAGGTCCTGTAAGTCTATAAAGTGCAATCATCCGAGAGATCGGGAACGGTAGAAGGGAAACAGCGTTCGCCGAAGGGCAAGTTCCTACGCGCATGAGTGGAGGAATTGACGCCGTTAGCATTGCCAGAGCCGCGTGAAGGTGGCTTTCCTGATTGCAGCCTACAGCGTATGGGTCCTGTACACTTGTCCAAGCCGCTATTGTTCTACACTGACTTCCCAATCTCCGCTGGCCTGGATATCCAGAAGGTGAATGCCGGGGGCATCAATTCCGATGGCCTTGCTACCGTCGAAGCTCCCGATCTCATTCACCAACAAATCCACCCAGTCACCTTGGGCGTCAAGAAGCCAGATAGCAAAGTTGGAGGTCCCAGTGTGCTCCATGTGAAAAGTCGTCAGCCCGCTACCTAGTGTGAAGAAGGGGGAGAACTCCTGTCCATGCCCCGTGTATACCTGAGGTGGTAATGGGGCTGAAATGGGGGTTGGCTGATCCACAGTGATTTCCCAGGTTCCGTCGGCCTGGATATCCAGAAGGTGAATGCCGGGGGCATCAATTCCGATGGCCTTGCCACCACTGAAGTCGCCGATCTTATTAACGAGCAGATTCACCCAGTTGCCGTAATCATCAAGTAGCAGGACGATGAAGTTAGAACTACCTGTATGTTCCATGTGGAACGTCGTCAGTCCACTGGTTAGCGTGAATAAGGGAGAGACTTGCTTGCCCATATCTGAGTACGTCTGTGGTACCGTGGGGGCAGATGCAGGATGTGGTTGCTCTATGGTCACCACCCAATCGCCGTCTGCTTGAATGTCCAGCGAGTAGGTCCCTGTGATTCCAATGCCCACTGCCTTAGCACCATCGAAGCTACCAATCTCATTAACGAGCAGATTCACCCAGTTGCCGTGATCATCAAGTAGCAAAATGATGAAGTTGGCACTGCCGGTGTGCTCCATGTGAAAAATCGCGAGACCGCTGCTCAGTGTGAACAATGGGGAGACGCGTGGACCATGCCCTGTGAAGTTCAGCGGAGCTGATTGAGTCGTTACTGATATGATTTGGCTAGCACTTGACGTAGCGCCCTCGTTGTCAGTGACTGTGAGTCTCGCTGTGTAGGTACCCGGAATGCTATAGGTGTGGGACGTGGTGACGCCAGTTCCAGCAGTGCCATCCCCGAAGGCCCAGTTGTATGAGGTGATGCTTCCGTCAGGATCTGATGAGCCAGACGCATTGAAGTCCACAGCGAGTGGGGCCACCCCTGAAGTTGGGGATGCAGTGAAGGAGGCGATGGGCGAGGCGTTCTCCCCACTTGTGTTGACTTGGATTATTCGGGTAGTCGAGCCGGTGGCTCCTTGGCCGTCGATTACTGTGAGGTTCACAGTGTATGTACCCGCAGTGTTGTAGGTGTGGGACGTGGTGACGCCAGTTCCAGTACTACCATCTCCGAAGGTCCAGTTGTACGAGGTGATACTCCCTTCTGGATCTGACGAATCCGATGCATCGAAGGCCACAGCAAGAGGGGCTGTTCCTGAGGTCGGGGAGGCCATGAAGTTGGCACTGGGCTTGATGTTTCCCTCCACTTCACCATTCAGGGTGACTTGGATTGTCCGCGTAATCGAACCGGTAGCTCCTTGTGAGTCAGTGGCTGTTAGGCTCACAGTGTATGAACCCGCGCTAGGATACGTGTGAAGGACTATGCGCCCACTTCCAGTGCTTCCGTCTCCAAAGCTCCACGAGTATGACACGATGCTCCCTTGGTCAGATGACGATCCCGATGCATCGAATTGAATCGTCAAGGGGGGTACCAAATACGAACGGGGGGACGCCACAAAGGTTACCGTCAGCCCAGCATCCACGTCATAGGGCGGGAGCACGGTGATCGTCTCGCTCTTGGTGGCTGCCTTCCCGTTGTCGTCTGTTACTTTGAGGTCGATGGTATACGTGCCGCTCGTTGTATAGGTATGGGAGGTTGATCTACCAGTGCCACTCGAACCGTCTCCAAAACTCCATTCGTACTTGACGATTATCCCGTCCGGATCGTGTGACGATGAAGCGTCGAAATCAACTACACAAGGGGGATCTCTTCGAGAAAGAGTGAATGCGAAGCTGGCCGTAGGTGGAGAATTCAGAAGCGAGCAACCTGCTATGGATAGCAAAAAAAGTGTTTGTAGAACAACAGTTACCGCTGCTCTTCTTCCTCTCACAGCGATCGCCCTCTCTTAGCATACAGCGTGCGGTTTTGCCTGACAAGAGCATAACCGCTACGATACATAGAACTGAAAACAGGGAAAGAGGTGAACCGAATGGCAAAGAAGGAGATTCTCGATAAGCTCTCGATCTACATTCCACAGGCAAAGCAGGCCGAAAAGCCGGTCGAGCGCCTGATCAAGCTCGGAGAGAAGAGAGATCGGTCGATCAACTACCTGGTCGTAGAGGCGATATTGGAGTACCTGAAGAGGGAGGAAACCAAGTAAGAGCATACGCCAATTGAGAGCGCGGTGATATGGTCAAGGAGGACAGTGAGATGAGAATCAGTCGTTTCATAAAGTGTCTATTTGGGATAGTCCTGGGCCTACTTTTCATAATTGGGCTTGGCGTTGTTGCACAAGATTGCTATTGCCCGTGCCCGAATCCTGAACCACAGCCAACTGAGTATTGGGATTCCTTCTACGGCGGCATGCCCTTAGCGGATGAAACAGTAACGGGAAAGCTCCAGATTCTTGACAACATCGGTTTTGAGATTGGCTACAGCAATGAACGCAAGAACCCCATCTGGGTTTGCTATCGAGTATTTAAGACGGGTAGTTGCCAGATAAGGCCGCGAAGCTCATCATGGTTCAAGAACGATTCGCGTACCGCCACAAACGTCTCAACTTCGTTTGATCACACTACCACCCATCTAGACCGAGGACATCTAGCCCCAAACTCGGCGATTGCCACATGCTACGGTGAGGGAGCACAAAGGCAAACGTTCCTGATGACCAACATCAGTCCTCAGCACGAGGATCTCAACCAAGGGCCCTGGAAAAGATTGGAGGATGAAGCCAAGTCGTTGGCAGTAGCGCACGGAGAGGTTTGGATAATGACAGGAACGATCTTCGATGAAGTAGAAGAACTACTTCCATCCAGTGCGGTTGCTGAGATATTGAAACCGGAAGTACCCGATGCTTTTTACAAAATCATTGTCTATGAGCAGCAAGGGAGCCCTGTCGTGCGGGCCTACGTAATGCCTGAAGATGCTAAGCAGTGGGCTGATGTTCGCTCGACTACCGTGGCCGAGATCGAGGATAAGACAGGGTTAGACTTTCTGTGGATGCTTGAGGACTCCCTTGAGGAGTTGATCGAAGGTGGGAAAAGCCCAGATGGAGATCACGACTTCGAAGCACCGTGCGAGGCCTGTCTTCAAGCGTTCAACCGGGTGACCGAGGCATACCTTCGTAATTGTCCCGGCATAGAGGAGTTGGCGAAGAAGATCGTTGACAAAAGAGAGACACTGGGCACTTTCACCTCTCTCAGCCAGATCTCCACAATTCCCTATATCGGGCCCTCCAGATGGAACTCATTGTTGGATTGCCTGGTGGAGTGCGCCGGATGTGGTGAGCCAGACAGGTAGTCCCTGTTGAAGAGGAATGCTCGGAATGCACGCGCCCATGCACAATCCTTCGTGCTCCCGAGCGAAGCGCGCATAACAAAGCTGTGCCGCCGATGGTGGCCTTTCAATCGGGGAAGCTCATGAGCAAGTGTGAATGGCGGTCCTACTGGGATGAAGACTATCGTTGCAGGGCTGCCGCTGAGGAAGGCTCGAAGTTCTGCATCTTCCACGAACCCGGCGAAAAGGATATTGAACGCTTCAAGCAGGCATTCTATTCCCAGATCCGTGAGAAGGGACCAGCAGATGAGCGGAATCCCAAGTACGACTTCAGAGGGTATGTCTTTCCCACGGGGTTGACGGTTCAAGGCGAGGAAGCCGAACTTATTCTCCCCAGGGAAATAGGCGAGACCCTAATTATGTTAGACTCAACGATTGAGGGGGACGCTGACTTCACGGGCGCCAAGATCGGGGGGACCGCTTTCTTCACGCACGCCAAGATCAAGGGAGACGCTGACTTCAGAGGTACCGAGATCGGGGGGACCGCTTTCTTCACGGACGCCAAGATTAAGGGAGACGCTGACTTCATGGACGCCGAGATCGGGGGGACCGCTTTCTTTAAGAACGCTGAGTTCTGGGGCGCTAAGTTCAACGGAACTGAGGCATCTGCTATTTACCTAGGGGAGGGGAAACCTACGATCTTATGGTGGGAGAGAAACCGTGAGGGAGTAACCTTTTTCGCGGGGAAGGATAGCGCCATGGAAAACCGGTTTGGACGACACTCATTCTGGAGTTTTGCCAGAAGGACCTTCGCGAAAATGGAAGAGCGTGAACGCGCAGATGCTGCCTATTACTTCGAGAAGGTGTGGCAGCGCCGATCTCGCTTGGCAAGTTTGGGCAGAGAGAGACTTATGGCTATTGCAGGGTATCCATTTGAGGTCCTTTTCTTGCGGCTCCCCATCGCCTACGGAACGAGCCTTGTGCGGCCCTTGATGAGTTGGTTTGTGGTGATTGTCCTTTTCGGGGGGTTGTACGCAGGATTTCCCAGCCTAATCGGGAGGACGGTGAAGAGCGTCTGGACGCTGTCCAACTGGGTGATCTCAATGCACTTCAGCGTGACTACTTTCACGACACTGGGCCTTGGAGATATTCACCCTGGCCGCCTATTGGGGAAAGCGTTGACGTCTATAGAGGCCGTGGTCGGTGGTGTGTTGATGGCACTGACTGTGGTAGTGATTAGTCGGAAGTTGATGCGGTAACCAGCGGTTACAACGAACAGTACCAGTGAGTTACCACGGTTACCGGGTCGGTACCGAGCTCCCCTCTAAGCCTGTATCTTCCGGGTCCTGTTGCCTGACAAGCTATGTGGCAGTAGAGTAGGGGATACTGAAGAAGATAAGGGGGTGCGTTCAATGGCGAAAAAGGAGATCTTCGACAAGCTGTCGATCTACATACCGCAGAAGAAGATGAAAGAGCGGCCTGTGGAACGCTTGATCAAGCTGTCAGAGAAGAAGGATCGTTCGATTAACTACCTGGTAGTAGAAGCAATTCTGCAGTACCTCAAGCGGGAGGAGAAGAGAAGCTAGGACGCTTCCCTGCCGCCGGTCCCTCCTTGAGACATGCCCGAGACTTGATTGATGGCCCTCGATTCCGGAGGAGACGGGGCACTGCGGGAGCTGGGTCGTTGGGTCATTTCACCTTTCTCCACAAGGCTGACATCGAACGAGCGTAGTAGGGCCAGCGCACGTTTGCTGCGCAGCGGCTCTACCCCTAAGATACCTCCAAGGCTCATACATAAGTGTAGCGTGGAGGGAACAACAAGTGTTGGTCGAGGCGACATGGCCGTCTGGGAACCGCGCGAATGGCAACCCGCAGTCGCCCCGGGCGACAGAAGGAGACACCGCCTGAGTGAGTAAGAAGAGGAAGCCAGACGCGCTCGAGGAGTGGCTATCGCTGACATGGGAGAAGCCAGAGAGGTCGTACAACCCGAACTTGCGCGACTTCTTGGCAGCAATCCTGGGGTATCCCAAGCAAAGAGTGCAAACGGAAGACGCTGCAGGGACTGGATACCCTGATCTGATCCTTCTTTCGCGCGACAGTGTGCCCTGGGTTGTCGGGGACCTCAGGAAGGATGATGCCCAGCTCACAGACGACTCGCTTCGTGAAGCCCTATGGCAGGAGAAGAAGAAGTACGTCAGTGGGAGCACGCGGTATGTTCTCTTCCTCACACCGCACTACTTCTGGGTTGTCTTGCCTTCCGGTGAGCCTGTGGCTGATGTCACGCTCGCAGGACCAGTTGACCTTCGTGACTTCGGGAACGCCACGGAGCTTGCCGGATGCTTGTCCTTCATCAGCTATGAGCAGTCGGAACACCAGCACCTCTGGGATTCATTTGTCGCAGGTGAGTTCCCGTACTGCTACCTGACACTGAATCACCCTGACGCAGTGAAGCAGTTGAAGGCTGACCTGCAGGACTCCTTCGAAGAGCTGCTCAGAGAGGCAACCGCGGCCTTCCATTTGCTCGAGTCGAGTTTCGAGGACTTCGTGAAGCGCGAGGGCACTCTGGAGCGCGACCTAGCGCCTGTGTCGGAAGACACCTACAGGAGGGCCCACGCCGCGCTTCTAGCTGTCCACCAAACGGACTCACAGGTCTTCCAGGAGGACCTGCCGTGGTTCGAGGAGCACTACGGGCGTGACGTATCAGGGTCAAGTGCCCAACGCGAGGCTCGCACACGCGAGGCGTTCTTGGCGGACTCGATTACAACCCTGATCGCCCGCGTCCTGTTCCTTCGCCTTGTCGAAGATCTTGGACAAACCAAGAAGCGTCGACTCTCAAATGGCGGCCCTGCGAACTGGGCCCAGTTTGTCGAATCACTCCACGATGACGCGCAGGAGCTGGTGCGTGTTGCATCCAAAGACGTAGCGAGATCCTTCAGTAAGCCGTTCGAAAGGACGGTCTTCGACTGGGTCTCTGACGTGAACTCCGCTGTCAACACTGCTCTACAGCGATTGGTCATCCGTACGAATGCATACGACTTCTCTACGTTGGATGAGGAAGTGCTCGGTTCGATCTACCAGGAGTTCTTGCCCACACCGAAGCGAAAGGCCCTCGGGGAGTACTACACTCCGCGCAGCGTGGTGGATTGGATAATCGAGAACACAGCGGTAGTTCATGGTGCGGGGAAGGTACTCGACCCTGGATGCGGCAGTGGCTCGTTCCTGGTTGCCTACGCTAACTGGAGGATCGGGGATGCACGACACCGGGGGCTCGATCTTGCGCAGCTCAAGGATGAGCTACTCGACGAGGTGTGGGGATTCGACATCAATCCTTTTGCCTCGTTCATCAGCCACTTCCAGCTTCTCTGGAGCTTATTGCGCCTCCCTGGGAATGTCGAAGGTGGGCGGATTAACACTTTCAACATCAACAGCCTCTTGCGGGCGGAACCCATTCGAGTCGAGATGGATCTCCTCATCCCTGGCGAGGTGGCTCGAGACGAAAAGAAATGGAAGTACGTGCTCGGAAATCCCCCATATATCCGTGCGGAGCGTGTGAAGTACGGAGAGGAGATCAAGGAGCTCTGGAAGACCATTTGGGGTCAGAACTCAGACACTGGTTTGATCTTCATCTGGCGGGCCTTGACGGAATGGCTGGAGGAAGCAGGCCTGTTCGGAATGGTCGTGAGTGGGGGGTACGCGAATTCCCAAGCGGCTGCACCGGTATGGCAGGCTCTGCAGCCAGGAGGCGTATGCGCTCTGAGAAAGGTCGTCTGGCTCGAGTTCGCTCGCGACGGGAAGGGGCGCCTTGGCAAGATCTGGGATGCGTCAAGGGTGCCGATGATCCTGATCATCGAGAAGAAGGAACCTGAGCCCGGAGATGCCATTGAGCTCTTCGTGCCAAGCTCCTGGCCGGGTACTGAGGGAGTCGTCTCTGTTGATTACTCCGACTTCTTCAATCAAGACGTCAACCCAGACATGCTCAGGACGCCGCAAGGCCACGGAACGTATCTCCTTCCTCTGCTGAAACCAGATGATATACCCATCCTTAGGGCCCTGTCGCCGCGAGACGTTGGCAGTCCAGCAACACTGGTAGATCGTCATAGGACCCTTGGGTCCCTCATTGACTGGACGTACGGCATCCAACGCGGAGGAGTCGACGCTACTGAAGCCCCGACTGGTAAAAGGTCGGTGGAAATCGTGGCTGGTAGGAGTGTTGGTGTTGCCTGGACAGGCTCATCTTCAGGCTGGGTCGACTTGGACGCGGTCTCGAAGCGGCCATACGGCAAGCTGAGCCTGTGGAAAGACGGTCACGACCCAGCCCATGTAGTCCTAGTACCCGAGATCGCCTGTGCCCTGACTGCAGCTGTGGGGTCTGGCATAGCAGCAGTGAATACTCTCGTTGTCGGCGAGGCCGAAAGCGAGTCCCAGGCGAAGGCTGTTGCGGCTTGTCTCAACAGCAGCTTGCTCCGCTTCCAATGGGCTACCAAACTGCGTACAGGGGTGATTGAGGGGACCTACTCGCACTTCTACCCGCGCGTCCTTGCATCCCTTCCTTGGCCAAGAGAGGCAGGAGCTGCGGAGCTTTCAGAACTGGCGGGCGACTACGAGGAACTGGCTGAGCTTGCGGTATCTGCCAGTGCACACCCAGTCACGCAACTGCTGGGTCGAGCACAAGAGCTCATCGAACAGGGCAAGAGCATGAGAGCATCAGATCCTACCCTGGCTCTGGACTTCAAGGGGTGGTCTGATTGCCACATCGAAGATCTGTACAGAACCGGGAGGACGCTTTCCAGTGGGCTCTTCGGACTTGAACTTGCAGACGCGGAAATGGCCGAGTATGTGGAGGTCCTATTGCTGTCCTCCAGCACGCAGAGCGCTGTGGTTTCAGCGAAGATGCTCCAGAAGATCCTCATCCCATCCGCGTACGCCGAGCTCATCCAGCAGTACCATGTGGCTGCGGAGGAATTCTCCGAGGTGAAGGGTCGCTTCATCGAGCGGCTATTAGCACTTGATTCCCATGTCTACGAGCTCTACGCAGTATCAGGTAAGGATCAGAAGCACATCGCAGGGCGCCTCGCTGAGTTCCCACTCAATGAGTTGGCGCCCAGATTCCCGTGGGATGTACGGACCCCGCAGCCACTGAAGGCGTACACTGAGGACAGATTCGCGTAAGCCGGGCGTTCAGCTGGGGCGAGATTCATGTCCTGATACGGCAGTCACCTCTCGTAGCCGCCAGAAGTACACGCACGCCTGGATGATCATGTGGCTTGCCGGAATCGATGCAGCTTTCACTCCAATCCTGAAGAGTTCGATTGTAGTCTTGCGTTGACAGCGTGTGAACGCCTCATTCAGTGCGTCCTATGTGAGGTGAAGGCTGAAACAGCAGATACGCCTCTCGCTGGGACGGAGGCCCTATCGGCTGTTCCCATTTTGCGGGAAACGCCTAGCAATCTCGTCCTCGACTGCCCGCAAGTTCTCCAGTTCATCGTGGTAGACAGCGCGTAGTGCCCCGAAGAACCACCTATAGAACTGCGTGACTGCATCTGCATAGCGCTGCACAACCATCCCAAGGGGAACACCTCCATCCTCATAGGTCGCGATGAGCTGGCGCTCTTCCTTGTTCCAGTTGTTCCAGTCAAGCAATTGCTTTGTGTCAAGGACGATGCCCATGTCGAGAGTTCCCCGTCCTGGAACCTCCCCGACCTGCCAGTGCATGGTGTCTACGATCGGCGGGAATCGATAGTGCAGAGTGTAGTCGCGCAGCTTCTGGACGAAGGTGTGCTCCGGGGAGCCGAAATCTCTCTTCACCCTCGCGTCATACTCCTCCTTGAGATCGCCCTGAATATCCAGCGCGTCCAGCACGACTCTGGTGTGATCAACCAGGGTCTTCACGGCCGCCACGAGGTTGTGGAGGCGACGCACGACATCGCACAGGACTGTGTGGTGTTTCTCTCGGTTCTCCACTGCTCTGAGCCAGAGTGAGTCATGATCGCTGAGAGCAGTGACCACCTTGTCCAGATCTTGTCTGTTGCCCATGAAGACGAAGTAAGACGTGTCGAGACGACGGAGCTGCATCTCAACTTGCATCCCAGGCGCGCTATCTCTCATAGCTAGGAGCTCGCCGTTCGAGAGGTCCGCTAGATCCGTCATCCCCCGGCTTCTTCCCGGTCCAGATACTGCATGATTGCTTCGACGACCAGGTAGTTGACTGATCGATCACGCTTCTCGCCAAGGTTCATGAGTCGCTCAACAGGTCGCTGCTTCTGCTTCTTCTGGGGGATGTAGATCGACAGCTTGTCGAGGATCGTCTTTCCTGCCATACCCTCTCCCTTCACTTCCTCCATTATGGGAGATCCTCCTTTCAATTCAAGCCTGGCTGCTCCTTCAGCTTCTTCCTCAAACTTGCAGTCTCCTCTCCCCTGAGCGCAACAGAACCCTCCGTCATCCCGACAACCGAGCAATCTCGCAGTCGTTCTGCCTCTTCTCCGCCAAGACCTTGACAGTCGCTTTCGTCTTACCGCTTCCGCTTTCCCCTACGCATGGCCGTCTCCGCGTGTCGAAAGGACTTCAGAGCTTCCTCTAGCTCCTCGTCGATGATGTGGGTGTAGATCTGCGTAGTGGATAGGTTCGCGTGCCCGAGGGCCTTCTGCGTCAGCCGGATGTTCGTCGTCTCCCGGTAGAGGTCGGTCGCGAACGTGTGGCGGAGCATGTGCGGGTGGACGTCCTTGTCAATCCCGGCTTTCGTCGCGTACCGCTTGACCATCTCTTGCACGTAGCGGTTCGAGACGGGCTTCCCATCGAGCGTGGTGAAGACGTGCGACGGAGCGCCAGGGACCACCTTCGCTTGCCGCTCTCGCCAATGCCGGAGGAGACCGAGGTCGCGCTCGCCCACCCATAGCGTTCGGTCCTTTGCTCCTTTTCCCTGGCGGACGATCAGCTTGCCGCTGTTGAGATCGACCTCCCTCCACCGAAGGCCGGTCGCCTCGGAGAGTCGGAGACCAGTATTGAGCATGACGGAGAGCATCAACCGGTTTCGCTCGCCGGTCGGATAGCGGGGATTCGGCTCCCGGAGGAGCGCTGCTTGTTCCTCAGCGGTCAGTACTTCGGGGATCTTTCGCCCTTGCTGTCTGCGTTCTTCGCTCATCGTGCCTCCCATTACAGTACGTCTATTCTAACTTCTGCGAAGCCTATCGCGTAGCTTAGGGCGTCTCGTCCACGACGGCAAGGGAAAGCGAACTGATTCACAGGAGGGATTCGAGGGACTTCGCCCGTTCATCGTGCCTGAAAGCTCCCGATTCGGCCGTATCTCGGACCCCTCTCGAGGCGAGCGAGAGGAACAGCGGCCTTCTCAATCGATCTTGGCCGGGAGGGTTCGCTTCTTCTTGGCGGGAGTCTTGGCGGTCATGCCTTCACCGGCTCCATGCCGTTCTTCTGGCAGCGTTCGAGCGCCTGGGACCAACGGTCCCGAGCCTCCTCACGCTGGATGCCGTTGTTAGGCGTTACTGCCTGCCAAGGCAGGAATTGTGTTCCGGCGGCTCATCTGAATACTGCACCAGGATGTCACTTCATGACTCTAGTCTACGGATTTGGAGGAATTTGTAGTATTCGAGAGTCCGACGAGCTCCCGCAAGTCTTCATCGATGAGAGTCCGGGGAACGCCGCCCGTGTCACATGAACCAGACTCATGGATTAGATCCCTGAGACGCCAGTGTCCAGGTCATTGAGAGCTTCCCCGCTATCCTCTGTTCGAGCCGAACAAGTCCCTCATCAGGTGCGTACCAGCAATCCTCGGTCAACGAGACAGATCCAGTAGAGCGGTCCGATGTTGCTTCCCTGACGAAATGGAGGCATGGGATCCCCCGCCACCCGGCAACATCGCTGTCAACGCCGAGGAACGAGAACACCTCCTCCTTGTCCTCCTGTTCTATTCGGCCAAAATTCCAGATGAATATGGTCCTCGTCGAATGCACGGACTCCGCGTCTCGCAACACATCGTAAGGGTATGCGGACATCAACTTCGGAGCCGAGTACAGGAACGACTGCGCCACTCCGCTCATCGACCCCATACCGCCGGGAGGAGAGAGATTCTCCCAATGCCACAGTATTCTTTGTACGAACCTGAACAAGCCCAAGTCATCCTCTAGAACCTTGACCTCGACACTCCCGGCGCGCAGTTCCTCCTGGGCGGGCGCCACGACACGCATCCTCAGTCGACTGGGGGTGCCTTCTCCACTGACGTGAATCGATCCCACTAGCGAGAAGTTGTATGGCTCGCCTCCCTTCGCAACGACCACGTCTTCACAGATCATTGGTTCGGCCGAGCCGACAGCAATGTCGTACGTCCACTCACGGCCGACTTCCATTGGGAAGTACCTTCTTGGGTCGACAATCGCCTCCGAGCCGCCTGTTTGAGGCCCGGGACTCGTTGTCGTCGTGGTGATGGGCGCCGTGCTGGTCGTCGTGGTCAGGGCCGTCGCACTGGTGGCGAGCACCATGGTGGTCGTGGCGGTGGGCACACCACAAGCGGCCAACATTAGGACGACCAACGTCAGGCCAAGCAGCCCTGGTAGCATCTTCTGTTGGCTTATTGTCGGCTCCTTCCTTCCGCCTAACCATGATTAGTGTGCGCGGTTGCACACTAGCATGGCCGCTGGCACTCCGGCGTCCGTTCAGACCCCATTGATCTCGCCATCTCCTCTGTTCCCTCATATTCGCATCGGTATTCGTGCACTGCATCCTAGCGCCGCGTGACTGCTCGAACAAATCCACGCCCATAGACGGGTGCTCCACAAGGCGCAACTCGGCACGGGCAGAGGAGGCAAACAGCCTCAAGATCGAGACGCTCCTTCGCCTTCGAGGGGCCGAGCCGGGAACATGCATCCGACCGCAAGCATGTCCCCCAGGAATGCTTACCATCCCAACGCCGCCTTCCCGCCCGTTGCCACGAGCCAAGACGAACTTCGCGCTTTCGAGAGAGCGCGGTGCGGCCAAGACTCGCGGGCACCCCTCGGGCGCGGTTCCAAGCGTAACGCGGATGGAGCTACAACTCTCCCCGTCTCCCTCCCGAGCCGACTCTCGGGGCCTCTCAGTCGATCGACGGCGGTATCTCCGACTGCACGATTTGCTCGTTAGCACTTCATTAGTCTAGGATGCTACTAGCTGGTGGCATTCTAGAGGGAGGGCGCCATGACGGGACAAGAAAAGGCCAAGAGATGGATTCTTTCGAAGTGCAGTGAGGCTGGCGAGTCAGTTGCTATCACTCTCTCCAAAACGGACCTGCCATCTGGAGTAACCATGAAGGACGTCGAGCGTGCCTTCGGCAAACTGAAACGCGACGGTCGTGTCAGTGGTTGGGTCATGGAGTCTGACAATGCGGGTTGTAGCATGCGGCTGAAGTGCCTAGAGTAGTCGATTGCCCGGATCACTCCTCTTCTGTTGTACTCAGCGTAGTCTCATTCGGTTGCCGCTCTTGCGCTGTTTGACTTATCCCCAGAAGACTGGTCCAGATTGGAAGCTAGGATGGGCATGAGAGGAGGTAGGGATGTCGAGGACGCCGCACCGATCAGAGGAGATCATCGCTAAGCTGCGTGACGTGGATGGTAGGCTGAGATGAGGCCGCAGATGCGGTGAAGGCGACGGAGTTGTGCGAGGTGACCTTCCTGCCGCTGAAGGAAGGAGTACGGCGGGCTCAAGGTCACTCAGGTGAAGCGCTTGTGCGAACTGGGAAAGGGAACCAATCAGCTGCGCCGGGAAGGGGGGCGCGGGGGGGGCCCCCCCCGCTCGCCTTCGCAAGCCGATTCTCGGGGCCTCTCAGTCGATCTAGCCTCTGGAATAGAGATCTCTCCGCCGGGCCAGAGGATGGAAGCAACGCAGCTCACCGAATAGACCAGATCTTGCCCGACATCTTAAGGGGATGTATGATTCGAGGACAGTGATACCGATGATCCCGAAGGGAAGACTTACGGCGGCGGTTCCCCTGGCGGTCCTGATTCTCGTATGCGTGACAGGCTGTTTTCTCTTCAACTCCACTCCGTTGGCCGAGTTCTCTGCCTTCCCGAACTCTGGTTCAGCGCCGTTGGTGGTCTTGTTCGATGCCTCAAGCTCTTCGGACACGGATGGCATTATCGTGAGCTACCGCTGGGCGTTTGGTGACGGAGCAACTGGGTCCGGAAAGGTCAAGACGCACACTTACGAACTCCCTGGCGCGTACACAGCGACACTGACTGTCACCGACAATCACGGGGCAGAAGAGTCAGCTTCTCAAGCTATCCAGGTCGCTCAGGCAGCGATCACAGCCAGCTTCGTTGCCAAGCCCACATCAGGGGAGTCGCCTCTCAGTGTGGACTTCGATGCGTCTGGTTCGTTTGATCCGGGCGGGGAGAGCATCACGTATGCCTGGAGCTTCGGTGATGGCTCAACAGGGGTTGGAGTAGTGGTAAGACACACCTACTACACAGCGGGGATCTATGCCGTTCTCCTTACGGTCAGAAACGGAAGCGGAGATGAGGACCAAGCTACAGCGACGATCGCTGTGTCGGAAGCGCCAGCACCCGGCAATGAGAAGCCTGACGCTGAGTTCACTTCCACACCTAACGTGGGCGAGGCTCCACTCACTGTGAGCTTCGACGCGTCCGGGTCATCGGATTCAGATGGGCATATCACAAGCTACCAGTGGACCTTTGGCGATGGAGCGAGCGGGTCTGGGGCAACAACCAGTCACACATATGACGATTCCGGCACTTATGAAGTCTGGCTGATGGTTGCTGACAACAACGGAGCCACTGACACGGCAACCACGACGATCCAAGCTACTGCCAGCAATGTTCCCCCAGTGGCTAGCTTCTTGGCTTCCCCAACTTCAGGGGAAGCCCCACTGGAAGTCTCTTTTGATGCATCTGCGTCGTTTGATCCTGATGGCGCCATAGTCTCCCACGGGTGGAGTTTCGGAGACGGAGAGAACGGATCTGGAGCTAGTGCTGCCCACACGTATTCCGCTGCGGGAACCTACTCCGCTCAACTCACGGTCACAGATGATGATGGCGTCACAGACTCCACTTCCCTGATCATCCAGGTTTCTCCCGTTCCGAACATTCCTCCCACAGCGAGCTTCACCGCTTCCCCAAGCTCAGGAGACGCCCCCCTAACCGTCGAATTCGATGCGTCTTCTTCATCAGATCCAGACGGAACAGTCATCTCCCACGAATGGGCCTTCGGAGACGCAGAGCACGCATCCGGCGTAACAGCGAGCCATGTCTACACCAATCCAGGCTCCTACATGGCGGTGCTCACGGTCACCGACGATGGCGGCTCTTCTGATTCCGAGTCTCACAGTATTGAGGTCTCATCCTCTGTGGACATCGTCAATTTCCCTGATCCGGGACTTGAAGCGGCCATACGCGATGCGATCGGGAAACCGACGGGAGACATTCAGGATACCGACTTGGCTGGATTGACGTATCTCGATGCCAGCGGCCGAAGCATCTCTAATCTCGAAGGGATTCAGTACTGTACAGACCTCACGGACCTCAACCTGGCCAACAATCATATTGCCGATATCAGTGCGTTCTCGGCCTTAACCAGTCTCACACGGCTCCAGATGAGAAACAATCAGATCGTCGACGTCAGCGCGCTATCCGGCTTGACTAACCTCCGGGACCTCTGGCTGGAACGCAACCTCATCGCCGACATCACTGCGCTATCGGGGTTGACCAGCCTCACGTACCTCGATCTGGGCTACAACCCGATCGTCGACATCAGTGCGCTATCCGGCTTGACCAACCTTACGAGGCTCGGCTTGAACAGCAACTACCGGATTGTTGACATTGGCGCCCTGTCTGGCTTGACCAACCTCACGGATCTCGACCTGTCTTGGAGCCAGATCGTCGACATCAGCCCACTGTTCGGCTTGACTAACCTTACGAGGCTCGACTTGCACAACAACCGGATCGTTGACATCACCGCCCTGTCTGGCTTGACCAACCTGACAAGCCTCGTCTTGTGGCGCAACCAGATAGTCGACATCAGTCCCTTGTCAAGCTTGACCAGCCTCAGGGAGATCGGGTTACTCCACAACCAGATCGTCAACATCAGTGCGTTATCGAGCTTAACCAACCTCACGTCGCTTTCCCTGCACTACAACCAGATCAGCGACATCCAGGCGCTCGTCGACAATGCAGGGCTCGGTGCAGGTGACTACGTGAGCATTCACCACAACAATCTCGACCTCACGCCTGGCTCGGATGACATGCTGGACATTCAAGCTCTAGAAGCGCGTGGAGTTAGCGTTTCATACTGATCCGCAAAGCATCCCGTACAAAGGCCGTCCCGCTAAGGAACTACCGGGAAGGAACGCCATAAAGCCCTGCCGAACTCAATCACCGCTCGCTTGATCGTCCCCCTCCTCCTTTCTCTGACCACTGCCCCTGACGATCACCAACGGGCCGCGAATTGTCTCCGTCACCTCGTGCTGTCGCTTGTCGCGCCAGTCGCCCGGCCGGCGGTTCTTCAGCCAGAAGATGCACGCGGTTGTGTCGGGCAGCGCAACCCTCTCCCTGCTGCCTTCGGCGTACTTGAACCCCTTCGCCCTACGGAGCAGCGCCGCCTCGACCTCGTCGTCTGAAGTCGCCTTTCCTCTCTTTAGGGCCTCGGAAAAGTCGGGATGGACCTTGCGCCACTCGTACAGCGTGTCGACGTGAATGCCGATCTCCTCAGCGATCTGCTCGTCGATGAGTCCGGCTTGCGCGAGCCAGAACGCGAGCTTGGGGTGGAAGCGAGAGTCATAGGGAGACGGCCGGCCGACCTTAGCCATCACGCACCGCCTTCTGGAGCGCCGATTGGCTTCTTGCTCGTTCCTTCGTATGATGACCATGCAATGAAAGAGAAGAAGATAGACGTCCTTCTCGTGTATATGCGAAGCGACAACTGGCCACGCGCTCTGCGCCTCGCTTCATCGTTCCCCCGCCTGGGCGCGCACAAGGCCACGATCGTTCGCGCCCACGAGGTTCTTGCGCACCCCGGCTTCTACTCCCAGCTCGGATTCGATGAGACGAGCCTTCTCGACGAGGGGATCGCTGCTCTTCGCGCGCGCTACGCATCACAACTCACCGCCTAACCGCGCATCCTCTTCATCGGCAAACCCCAGCGGATCTCCGGCCTCGACGAGACCGATCGCTTTCGTCGCCTTCCTCGCGTCGCCCTTGACGAAGACGAGCACGTTCTGGTGGGTCTTCCCGAGCTTACGGCTCGTCTCGAACGGGTGCGCGGCGCGGATGGGCAGGCTGCCCAGCTGCGTGACGAGGATCGCCTCGTTGTAGTACTCGAGACCCGCGTCACGGAACGCCTGCACAGTATCGCCAACGAAGTCGTAGTAGTGCCCGCGCTTGTCTCGTACCTCTCCCACCACGAAACAAGCAAAGCGGTTCGGTTTCAGCATCTTGCACGTCTCCGCGACGATCGCCGCGTAGTCGCGCCGGAAGTCGTCGTACCCCAACGTCGACAGATCCGCCGGGTTGTCGCTGTACACCTCCAAGTCGGCGTAGGGCGGACAGGAGAAGACGAAGTCGGCCTCCACGCCCTCGGCAAGAGAGGCGATGTTCCGGCTATCGCCGACGTGCCAGGTCGGGAGCGGATGGTCTCCCGCCGCCGTCGCCCGTACACCGACGACCCACAGGCAGTCGCCGGGTTCGAGGAACGGCAGGCACTTGGCTTCGTAGATAGCGTCCAGGGCGACCTCCCCCAGGCGCGTCTCCGGGGCGGCGGCGTGGTAGTCGAGCGAGGATCGCTCCAGCGTGACCATTTCCCGCCAATCAGGCGGTGCGTACTTGTCGAGGCGCTTGGCCGGGTCGGCCCCAACACACACCCCGAGCACCGGCAGCGCGACGCCGTGATCACGCAGCCCCCACAGCACCCCCGCGAGAGACATCCCCGACCCCACCGGCACGACAAGCCGCTTTGCCTCTCCGGGCAGGTTGGCGGCCTGCTGCCGTGTCTGCGTGACAGCCTCCTCGCACTCCATGCCGAACGGTATCTCGGTCCAGCCCGACCGCTTCGCGTCCTCCCTCGCCCTGGCGATGATGACGTTGTTGTACCCTGCCTTGTGCTGCACGACCTCGGCTCCCCATTCCTGCGCCTGCTGCACCTCAGGTGATAGTTCACCTATAGGCGTGTGAACGCGACAGGGCACGCCGAGCGCCTTGGCGATGTGGGCCACGATGTTCACCTGCGGGCTTTGCCGCGAACCGGCTGTCACGAGCCCCGCCGAGCCCTGCGCCAACGCCCAGCAGGTGCGCGCCTTGCCACCACGCACGCCGGCTACGCTGAACAGGTCGTCACGCTTGAGCCACACGTTGTCCACTTGCTCAATGGGCGTCAGCTCACCCGGATCAGCGATGACCGCCCGCCGAGTGCAGATCTCCTCGGCCTGCTTGCGATTCGCCTCGATCTGCTTCTCGCTCAAGTCAATCCCAACGTACCTTCGACCGAGGACCGCCGCGACGACGCCGCGCACGGAGCCACCGGCGAATGGATCCAGGACGGTCCCCCCCGGAGGACTGAACCAGCGATAGGCGAGTTCGCAGAGGACCGGGTCGAAGATGGACGTCCCCGACTGCACCGCTGCATCGGGATGAGCCGTGTAGAACTCCTCCCAGGAGACCTTCCGGCCTACGTCGGCCTCGTGGCGGTTCTTGGCTTTGTAGACCGAGATGGGCTGCGCGCTGCTGGAAAACGCCAAGCCCCGTTTCGTGCCGTCTCCTTCGTTGCCACGTCCCAGCTCGCTCTGAAGCCCAAGGCCAAGCCACGCCTTCTTCCGCGCCTGCCACCATCCCTCGCGGGCGTTCAGGACCGAGAACGGCGGAATCAGGAACCGCTCCGCCAGAGAAACGCTCTCGGGCAGATCGCCGGTGTGCTCCGGTGTGAGCGATGCGAACCCCATCGTCTCGAACTCGATCTCCTCGACCTCGGCGAGAAGCTCGGAGAGAACGACTTCGTCCCATTCGGCGAGCGTCGCGATCTGGTTGTCGGCCAGAGCGAGCGCCTTGCGGCGGGGATCATCGGTCGCCAAGTCGACGCGCCGCACAACAACCAGTTCGTCGCCCTTCGTCGCGATCTCGCGGACGGCGATGCCAAGCTCGCGTGCCTTCTCGTAGACCGCATTGCCACCGATCACCACCCCGTCACGGTCAACGACGATCGAGCGCCCGGCGCCGAGTTCGCGCAGGGACCCTTCCACTGCGCTCATGTTCCGGTCGGGGTGGCGGCGGGCGTTGCGTGGGTCGAGCGTGTAGTTCTTAGCGTCCTTCGTTGGATGGCCTGCCGACGCCTTGCTCGAACCGGTCGGGCGAGTCTTCCCCTTTCCCGGAGCGGTCATCTTCCACCTCTCTGCTTCGCCCAGTACGCAAGGAGCAACGCATCCGATCGGTGATGGTCCTTCTTCCGGCTGAGATCGATGTCGGGGAACAAGCGACGAGCGACGGTCAGGCTGCGGCTCTTCGGATCCGGACCGTCGGAGGGACGGACCAGGCCACGCTGCCACTGCTGCGGGGGGACGAGGACGTGCGGGATGCCGAGAGCGGCGAGGATTCCCAGCCGCTCCCCAAAGGAGCGCCCGAACGTGAACACCGAGCGCACGCCTTGCCCCGGCCGGCTTGCCGCCGCCTCGATTGCCACAAGTTGGACGTCATGGTCGATCAGCCACCCTTGCAGCACTTCGCTTGCCAGCCTCGCCTCGCCGGGGTAGTCGACGACCTTCGCCGAACTCGCCTGTGGAAGCAGCGTGACGGCTCCTCCCCTCCCCGGGTCCACGCCGATCCACGCGCATTCGATTACCGGTGGGGAGTCCGGCTGTGGTCTGGCTTTGCGCCTCGTGCACGTTACGCCTGGTTGGAGTAGACTGTCGTTAGGCATTGAGGGCCACCAGGAGGCTCTGAATGTCCCCCGCAGACGGCCAGGAAGCGGTTCCAAGCCTGTCAATTACGGGGTACCGCATTGTTCTGATTAGAGTCCCTGCGTGGGGCCGGTTACTGTCGTGTCTTGCTACGTTTAGGAGTTGTTATGGTCAGGTGGTGGATCGGCGGCGCAAGACCTTGATCATGCCCAGCTTGCTTAGTTCAAGGAAGGAGACATCTCTTTAAGGCAAGCGAGAAGGTGAGAGTATGACAACTCTCTTCTCCATTAACAGAAAATGTAGGGGGAAGAACAGGTCTTCCCCCTGGAGTTCGTAGTTGGCCGGCCAAACGGTAAAGGCGTCGCGTTTGGAGGCGTTTACTACTTCTTTTTAGCGACGGCCTCTTTGAGGTTCTTGCCTGCTTTGAAGGCCGGGACCGTCTTTGCCGGAGCCCTCATCTTCTGCCCGGTTTGCGGATTGATGCGCGTTGTTGCCTTTCGCCTCCGGGTCTCAAACTTTCCAAACCCGGTGATGATCACGGGTTTTCTTCCGGCGAGCGACTTCGTGATTACTTCGACCAAGCCGTCTACTGCTTTCCGAGCGTCCTTTTTGGTAAAGCCTGTCTTCTTTGCAAGCTTCTCTACCAACTCCGCTTTGTTCATGTTGTACCCCCGCTTTAATTTGAGAATGTAAAGCAGTATAGCGATTTTACAGGTGCTTGCCAAGGGGATGACGAACAGGCCGCGCATTGAAGGGAGTGGTGCGAGTTTTTGCAGAGCACCAAAGAGGTTTAAGGAAGGCCGCGGTAGCGTAGAGTTGTGTGCGTAAAACGTCCCCAAAAAGGGCAAAGTGACTGGGCGACAGATAGCAGATTGCCTACCAGATACTCCATTCTGCCGATGGCATTACGCTGCCCACCATTACGTCAAGTAGTCATTGGTGGTGCGCGGACCTCCCTGACGATGTCCTAACCCCGGCTGTGGAGAGCCAATCGGACGGGTAAGAACCAAGGAGTCTACGGCACCGGGTCGATTCCACCGGGGTGAAACGGATGACACCGAAGGATCCGCCGCAGTGCAAGGTACCCACCCTTAAACGGGCCGTGCTTTGAGATCGCCTCACGGGTGTACTGTGAACAGGTTGGGTAGAACCGACACCGCGGCCGAAACAGCGGCGAAACAATTTTCTGGTAAAGCACGATAAACGCGATAAAACCTTTCTTTAACACGGTTCTAGTGTATCGTTCTCCTCTTATCTTGACAAGCGTGATCCAGGGCGTTATACTAAATTAGCAATTAGGCAGCGAGACTGCTAAAAAGAAGATCAAAGGAGGAAACTAGGATGATCAGGAGACTTCCAGAACTGAGGCGTGAACCCTTTTTCTGGGGAACCGGGCTCTCCCGGCTCGTCGATGAGTTCTTCCGCGACTTTGATAAAGTCGGTTTTGACATCACCCCGAGCTTTGGCCGGACCGACGTCTACGAGAAGGATAAAAACCTTGTCTTTGAGACTGAGCTTCCGGGCATGAAGAAAGAGGAGATCGAGATCAAGGTGGAGGATGACAGGCTCGTCGTCTCCGGGGAGACGAAGCGGAGACAGGAGATCAAAGAGGAGAACTACTTCCGCATCGGTCGCCGGTACGGTAGATTCCAGCGCTGTTTCCCGCTTCCGGGTGCAATGGTCGAGAAAAACGCGATCAAGGCGCACTTTGAGGACGGGATCCTCAAGGTGACGGTTCCGATGAAGGAGTCGCTCAAGGAGAAGGAGAAGCCGATCGAGATCAAGGTCGAATAGTTGCACCACACATGATGGCCCCGGTCTTTTGACCGGGGCTTTTTTCTCTCCTACCGGACCAGTTAGTCGCGATAGGAGTGGGTGATCGGGAATCGCCGACCGATGCCGAAGGCCTTAGGAGAGACCTTGATTCCTGGGGGAAGCTGCCGGCGCTTATATTCGCTTTGGTAATAGCGGGTAAGAACGTCTTTAACCGTTTCTTTGGGAAAGCCATGCGCGATCAGTTCCTCGCGCGAGGCGTTCCTCTCGATTAACTCAATAAGCAGGGCATCCAGAACCGAGTAGGGGGGAAGGTCGTCCTCGTCGCGTTGGCCCGGCCGCAGTTCAGCGGTGGGCGCCTTTTTTACCACTCTTTTGGGAATCCGATCCCCCATCGCCGCAGCGAGC
>Ga0307429_1000386_pt1 | contig 27855 bp, 15 predicted proteins | sample SalMarWE160230MG_FD_202151 | JGI IMG/M metagenome (GOLD analysis project Ga0307429, IMG submission 202151) | Salt marsh sediment microbial communities from the Plum Island Ecosystem LTER, Massachusetts, United States - WE1603-230 | ecosystem: Environmental > Aquatic > Marine > Intertidal zone >... | reverse complement strand
ATATATTTGAAGATGGTAAATTGATTGCTATCGGCTGGCATATTCTGGGTGGACCAAAAACCAAAGGTAGGATACCAACCAGAATTAACATACAGCAAACTCAATATAATCACTAATCTGCCACGCTCTTACTGCTTGGCCTCGGTGCGGTGATGTTGAGAAAGTCATAAGTATTTTTCTAATTTTGTGAGGGCAAAATGGTGCGAACTTTTATACAGATAATGGCCTTATGGTTGGTTCTTCTCTCGTCATTCTTTTTGATTAGAGGCGTTATTTCCCTATCCGTAGAAGACATTATAAAGCTGTCACAAATGCCTTATGGTGGTACTCATAAGCGTATGGTACAAAATCTGACGCGACAAAAGTATGACACAATTGTCGGTTTTGTGTTGCTTCTCGCGAGCTTCTTGCTTTCGCTTATAAACTTATTATGGCCTATGCGATATTGTGATTTAGTGGTAAACCGAAGAGGAGTAATGATTGCTATTGCTATGGGCGTAGTAATATTTATCTGTGCTTACAAAATATCTGATTTTCTACACCACATTTCGTATGAAAAAGTAATCGCTGCACTTGAGGCGAAAGAAACGTCGGCAGAAAATTCCAAGGTAACCCGTTGACTAAACTCCGATACCTCCCAGTATAGGGAGTTAACCACAAATTTGCTCTGTACACAATTAAAATTCTGCGGGATCTCGACCAATAAGTATGACATCTTCACCTTCACTTTCAATAGACCATATATCAAACTCAGATAAAACAGTTTTAAAATAACGCTTGGTGCCTCCCTTTTCTATATTATATTTTCTGTCCCAATCCTTATAAACGATTGTTTCACGAAGCTCATCTCCCTCAGTTAAACGACCTAAATTTCCTTTGAGAACAGTTTTTATATTACTCTCTTGTGTATATATGGGCTGCTTTTTCGAAAACAGAAATACCAACCAATCTTTCAAGTATGTGCGATAAAACCATCCGAAAAGCGTAGCAATAATTCCACCTGAGCCAAGTAATATGATCAGCCAGTGCTCCAGTAAGGATTCCACTATTTTCATGAATGAACCTTTCATCCAAATCCAGCTTAGTCCACGATTAAGCAAACGATTCAATTTTTTCTTTGCCGCCGTGGGTATTAATGAGCCTTTAGTTGGCACAAAGTTAAAATAACACTGATACAGGCTACTATTGCAGCTATTGCTGCGCAAAAACAAGACCACTTTGCCAAAATACATGCGTAGAGCATTGTTTCTGTTTGCAGTTCTGTATGAACAGCCTGAATACACTTATGTTTTATATTATCCATACCTGCCGTCTGCACTGGTATCCCCCAATTCTTAATCTTATCCTCAAACGCTTTACCTTCGACATCAATTTTTCCCATCTTAGATAAAAGTTGCCGAAGTTCTTTAATCCTCTTTTTTGCCATAATTTTTCCTTGCAAATGCTAAACAAAACTCTGCATTTTTTCTTTGCAGATTATACGAGTTTGTGGATAAAACCGAAAGGATTTATTTTAGCAACCGTCCAACGTAAAGCTGAAGACTAAATATTTTGGATTCCTGCTCCCCGCTTCGCCCGTAACGATGGGGCTTCGCAGGGCAAGCAGGACAAGCCGGTATCAAGAATCGAGTATCAAGCATCGAGAAAATATTTAGCTTGAAAATTAAGCCGTTTTCGTGTATAATATTAGTTAAAATAATGGAATAGAATCATACTATTAAACAGTTCATAGTTCATAGTTGATAGTCCGTAGTAAATCGTAAACTTATGCCCACGAAGACTTGTATATTCAATCAGGAAATCCTCTTAATGGCCATCATCTCACAAGATGCAATTAAACTCGGCTGTTCAGGCGGACAGGGCAAAATTCAAATCCAAACTTTGTTTGTCCTTGAGACTCCGCCGGGGAGAGCATGCCATCCAACGTGTTCTACAATTGTCGAGAATCCTCTACAAATCGGCCATGTTTTTTGCAAAACAAAGCCAATTTGTTTAAGGCAGAAATGAATGCAAGCTTTGTTAAAAAAAAGAATTATGAAAATGTACGACTTTGCAGACGCGGGGAAAACAAACCCAATCAAAGCCAATTTCAAAGCCTCCACCTTTGGATTACCGCAAAAACAAACCCAATCCTTCGACTGGATTCGGCAGGCTCACCACAAGTCCGCTCAGGACGGGACAAAGCCAAAGCTGGTAGCTTGGGCAAATTGTTTGACCATATTGAAATTTTTGTCTTCAAGACAAATTCAAAAAATCTTGATTTTGCGAGACAGGCTCGATATTCTACTTATAAATGAGGCTCTTCGGCTCATTCAATGAGCTCAGGTAAAAAAACTTTTTTAGGGGATTAATTAGAAATGTTAGGTTGTCACATAGGACGATGTTTTCAGGTAACGGTTGCGGGTGGCTCTTACCAGGAAGGATTGACATCTGTAATTCAAGGTGTTCCGCCCGGCATGATGCTGACTGAACAAGAGATATACGGAGACTTGCTTCTGAGAAAACCCGGTGCTGATGAATTAAGCAGCCCACGAAAGGAGCCGGACCTGCCGATTATCTACTCCGGCCTAAACGCCGCCGATACGATAGAAAATGCAGGTAATAAAAACCACACCAACGGCACACCATTGGCAATCCTTATCCCGAATTTGGATCGTCATTTCATTCACATACAGCAATACCAAGATACTAATCGCACGCCACGTCCGGGCCACGCGTCATACGCATCATTTATAAAGTATGGCCCAAATGATGACGCCATTGGCGCCGGCATTTTCAGCGGTCGTTATACTTCAACTATCGTAGCTGCCGGCTATGTCGCTAAAAAAGTCCTGAAAAAATGCGGCATCGAAGTTTATTCGTACATAAAAGAAATTGCCGGCGTACGATGCGGCGATTTGCCCCATGAGCAGACTTTTCAATATACCAACAACTATAAAAAAATGCGGCGAGATCTGGACCCATTTTACCAGGAGGTTTATGTTAAAGGCCGAATCAACATGGAAATGAGATTCCTGGAAAAAACCAAAATCTTAGCAGAGATCGAAAAGGAAATTGATGCTATCCGCAGCAAAGCCGGCAAGCTAAGTCCTAAGCAGGCCAAGGAAAAATACAACGTCCACACGATTGTGAACTGTCCTGATATTGATGCTGCTCAGGCAATGGTCGATGCCTGCAATCGGATTTCCGCTACGGGCGATTCGGCTGGTGGTGTTGTTGAAGTTGTCGTAACCGGTGTCCCTATAGGCCTTGGCGAGCCGGTCTTTTGCAAGCTCGACGCCGAGCTTGGCCGAATGCTCGGCATCGGTGCGGTCAAAGGCGTTGAGGTCGGTGCAGGTTTTGCCGTTAAAGATATGACCGGCAGCCAAAATAACGACCAAATGCGCAGCAAAAATGGCAAAGTTGTCTTCCTATCGAATAATGCCGGCGGCATTACAGGCGGCCTTACTACAGGTGAGCCTATCGTGGCCAGGCTTACTATCAAACCCACATCTACGATTGACAAACAACAAAAGACTATCGACAAATATACCTTGGAGAATAAAGAACTGGCTGCTATTACCAGACGTGATGCAACGATTGTAGGCCGTATCTGGCCGGTTGCAGAGAATTACACAGCGATGGTAATACTCGATCACCTGCTCATGCACTACGGCTATCAGAAGTTAAAGGACAATTTTTGAAAAACCGTAAGGTGAGATTTTCATCCTTCGCAGGTACTTTATTGGTGTACTAAAGCCAACGCTACCTGTCTAATTTGCAAACTCACCAATTCACTATTATCGGGTAGTTAATATCATTGCTTGTGGCTCTGACAACTGAGTCTCATTGCCGTATATATCACGAGCCTTGACCTGGAAACGAAGTAATTGATTCTGTCTGCCAACCCTGACGGTCCATGTTGGCTCAGTTATCCAGCCACTACTTAAGCCATTAGGCGAAACTCCAGAGAGCTCCGCCGGCTCCAGGCACAAGAAGTAATATTCCACACCGCCGCTCTCATCTGTTGCTTCTACTGCCGTCATTGTAACATAGTATTGATCGAAACCACCACCGCTATCTATCTCCGTGGGCAAGCCGTTCTCGTCAAACTGCATCGGATCAGGTGTCGGAGGCATTGTCTCTATAGGAGGTAGAGTCGTAGCACAAGCCCGGGACGACCAACCGCTCTCATTCTGATTGGGCGATTTGTCCCTGGCCTTTACTCTATAGCAGTATTCGGTATCCGAAGTTAGGCCGATGTCCGTATAATTCGGATCATCCTGCCAACCGCTATCATGTCCGCCGACTGTAAGGGCCCCGAAATAATACTCCACGTCGCTATCATCGAAAACGGGGGCAGCTTCCATCGAAATTTCACTTATCGATATTACATTAGGTTCCATTTGCCAATTAGGTATGGACGGCGGTGTAATATCCAGCTTACTTCTGGCATAGCGAACCTCGGACCAATCAGTCTCATTGCCTAATTGATCGCTTGCCTTTACTCTGTAGCCGTATGTAAAATCAGTTGTCAGGCCGGTGTCTTGCCAAGTCGGACTTTTCTGCCAGCCGCTACTGGGTTGGCCATCAGGCACTCGCTCGAAGTAGTACTGCACATCCCAGCCCCAAGCGTCAACAGCACTCTTAGCAGTCATCCCAATTGACGTCAATGAAATCGCATTAGGCTCTTGCTCCCACTGGCTCGGATTAGGAGTCGGAGGATCAGTATCTTTAACCAGCCAGCATTTAGACATGAAGCTCAAATCTTCAAATCCAACTTTTCTATCAAATGTGAAGTCTGCACCTCCGCACCATTCATTTATGTTGGAGCAACCCCCGTCGAGCCACCTTGACATAAATACAGCAAAGTCAGAGAACGTGATTTGGCCGTCAAAATTCAGGTCACAGAAACTACATGCCTCTATCCCTAAAGGATAATGATAGCCCATATCGACAATACCTTTATCAGGTTCCTCATCGGTTCTTGTAGTATAGCCGACCAAGCTGAGTTTGCTGGCGAGGTCACTACCGGCATCAATACACAGGCTGTTTTGCAACTGACCGGCATCGATTTGACTGAGATAGTAACTGCCGAACGGCCCACTTACAAATAGCGGCCTAAGGTCGATATTACCATCGAGCCAGTATAACGTACAGCCTTGAGCAACACGAACGGCAGACCTTCCGCCCCTGACGTCACTATAGGAAACGGCGAGCCTCGCCGGACTCGGGGCGTGCTCAAAACCTGTTCCTACTGCGATCTCGAATCCTTCTATAGCAAAGTTATCCCAGAAAATGCTGTTGATAACTTCGGTGTCACTCTCATAAGAGCAATAAAGGCCGCCGCCGAAGCCGGTTTTGCCAGCTTCACCGAAGGTTCCCGGCGCCGAATTGCTCACAAATGTACAGTTCGAGATGAGCGACTCAGCATACCAGCTAACCGAGATGCCTCCACCGTCTCTACCGGCTAAGTTATTGGTTAAAAAGCAGTTTTCAACCGATACGGTGTTGCTACCGCTGATATAGATTCCACCACCGGAGCTGTCCGCTTCATTATAGCTGATATTACAGTCGGCAATCACGGCACTGGCATCGAAACAATATATAGCTCCACCTTTACCACTAAATCCATTAGCATAATTTCTGCTGAAATCGCTTCGGACTATCTCACCTACATTGCCCGATACATATACTCCACCACCTCTATAGGCTGTGTTATCCACAAAATTACTGTCGGCCAATACCGGATTAGCACTAACCCAGTACGCTCCGCCGCCTAAGGAAGCCTCATTTTCAATAAATGTACTATTAGTAAACGCAATTATAGCGGAATCTTCGGCACATACGCCGCCACCATAGCCGATATAGGGGTCAATACGATACCTCGGTCCGACAGCCGCCGGATCGACCGCTTCTGGTGATGAAGAGACGTTGTTTCCTATCGCACAGTCGTTAAACATCACCATAGCATCCGCTGCGCAATAGATACCACCTCCGTAGCTTGGTATCTCGTAACTGATTATAGGCTCAGGATTTTGACCGGGTCTGTCTCCACCTTCACCACTCATGCCACCCAGAGTGAAGTTGTTGCCGATTGTACAATCTTCAAAATCAACCTTGCTGCCAACATCACAGTACACACCACCTCCGTATGCACTGTACCATCGATAGTTACCGATATAGCCCCAGTGCTGCCAGAGATCACCACTTATAAATACCCTGGTTAGACTGAAAGGATCATAATGATACTCGCCTGCCGTGCTCCAGTTTCCTCCGTAGTTGGCTGTACCGACATTAAGTTGATAGTTACCGCCGGCTCCGCCGTCGCCGCCATTGCCACCATATGCTCCGTTATTGATAATCTGGCAGTTTATAAATTTTGATTCACTATTGGGCCCACAATATATTGCACCACCACGTGCCCAGCCGGCCCAGCCGCCTCGGCCGGCATTGTTAACAGCGTCTGAATCAATACCAATGCCACCACTGCCGCCGCGAATTTGGTTATCTCTGAATATACAGTTCTTGATGGTGATAGGACCGATACCTTCAGAAATGTATAGTGCGGCTCCTTCAACCCCATCTCCATCGTAACCATCCGGATGACACGGGTCCTGCCTGGAACCGTTATTACCATTATCGCCGGCCCAATTGCAGTTCTGGATAGTCAGGCCATTTAGAACAGTTCCATCCGCGCCAGTAACAATATCGAACGCACGATCAGCGTATCCTGTTCTATCAATAATCGTTTCCGCTATACAGCAAGGATCATCAGGATGCTCAGACCTGATGGTAACAGGTTTGTCTATTGCTACCGCCGGACCAAAATAGGTGCCGGTACGAATCACAATCGTATCGCCAACCTGGGCGGCAGCGATTGCATTGCGAATCGTCGGATAATCTTTAGGCACGGTGATAGTGACGGGCGGCCCAAACTCCACACGAATGGTTTTATTGGCATTCATAGTAACAGTATTAGTTACAGACCTCGATCTGTCGTTGTCGGTACCTTCCCATCTCCTGACTCTATAACCTTCATCAGGCTCAGCTATAAGCTGTACAACCGTACCAAACCTGACGGCGTGTGTTTGGGCTGCATTTATGACAAAAGAATCGTCGTCCTCTATCCATTCCGCACGGAGAATTCCTCTTCCGCTGCCGTTAATTACTTCTATTGCCAGATCGTACGCAGTTTTCACAAATCCGACAGTAACGACCTTATCACTATCCAGTGTTACGGTGTTAGTCGGCCCGGTTAGACTGTCATCGTCCGTGCCGTTCCACAAAACCTGATAGTAATTCGAGTCGTAATTGGTATCTATCCTGAGCGTAACAGTTGTATGCCAGTTATACAAGCCGTCGTAGCTGGGGTCATTAACACTGGGCTCAATTATCACAGGCACAGGACTATCTGGGCTGCTGGTTATAGCGCTAAAGGACAACTGGAACTGTGGTATGCCGAACAGATCGTAGTGATAACCCATATCTATTATATCGCTGTCCGGTACGCTGTCAGTTCTGGTAGTATATTTATCCAGACTGAGGATGCTTAATAGGTCACTTCCGGCATCAACGCAGGGACTGTTCATACTCTGGCCCGCAGCGACCTGACTTAGAAAATAACCAGCGACAAACAGCGGGTCCTCATCGATGTTGTGACTATTAGCGGCCCAGTTATAGCTGGTGCGATCCTGGTTGAGCACGCAGTTGGTACCAACAAAAATGGGAGACGGAATCACCGAAATCAAATCGATCGCCTTCATAAGCGCACTGACCACCTCGCCTGCACCAGTCGCCGTTAGTAAAGTCCCTCCGGTTCCTTCAGCTAAATCCGTAAAATATGTTGCAGCTTCCAAATCGCCACCAACCAACAGAGATACAATGTGCTTCTGCTCCCATCCACCTGCCGCAGCAAGCACATCATTAAGGGTATAATCTGTGAAAGGCTCAGGGTCATGGGGTGGAGCGTCGGCCATAAGAAGAATTACTCTCACCACGTTACCTGACCGCCATGCTCCGGGTCCCGTAGAGCCGGGGTCTGCTCCATAGAAATTGCCGGCCAATGTCTCGACCAGCGAATTGTGGTCGATACAGTGCATCAAAGCCGTATAGACCGATTCGGGCCAATCGGCGCCACCAGAGGCCGTTAATGAATTGAACGCGTCTATCACCGCATCGGTATCAGTTGTAAAGCCCGCAACAGTTCTATAAGGGTAATCATTAATAGCTCCATATCGGTCATCAATAGCCGTATCCACATTGGGCTGATTAAAATCCTTATATTCCACCACAGCAATCCTATAGTCAGGAATCTTAGTCGCTATCGAGTTGGTGATTTGCATTGCTGCATTTTTAACCGCGTCGATATCATCCCACATGCTGCCGGTCGTATCTATACAGAAAATAAGGTCAAGGGCCTCCGTTTTCGCTCCATAGGCATTCGGATCCGTAGCATCCTGAACGTCACTGTATGAGACGTTCACCGTCGATAGCCTCGGGTCGTACTCATAGTCGGTGGCAACTGCGATCTGCGAGCCATGAGAGCCGATGTCGCCTAAGTTGTCCCAGACGATGCTATTAACGATATTAGCATAGCTATAATAGGAGCAGTATAATCCGCCGCCGAATCCACTTCCTCCAACCCTGTTATCTGCGATCGTACAATTTACAACGTTGCAATCCGAGTGCCAATTAGCTGAAATCCCTCCGCCGTCTCTGCCGGCGAAGTTTTTGGATATTAGACAGTTCTTAAGCCACGCACTTTCGCTACCGCTAAGATATATTCCGCCGCCCGAGGCCGCGGCATGATTATTGAAGATATTACAATCAACAATCGTAGTATTAGCATCAAAACAATGTATTGCAGCACCTTCACCTAATACGTCAATAACATTATTGGGATCGACTAAGCTTGTATTATATAACGCTTGATTCTCGTAGAAATTGCTTTTTGTGATTTTGCACGAATTGCCGACGAAATAAACGCCGCCGCCGTGGTATGCCGTATTCGCCTCGAAGTCGCAGTCGTTAATATCCGGATTCGCCCATGTCGCCCACATACCTCCGCCGATGGTAGCTATATTGTCGTTGAATGTGCAGTTCTCAAACGCAGGATTTGCACCATCTTCAAAAGCTATCGCACCGCCGTAGCTAATATATGGATCATCTTTAATGACCGCTGCGTCAGTGTCATCCATTCCTCCGTGCCAATTTATTCCATTGACATCAGCTTCATTATTAATGAAAGTACATCCGGTGAACGCAGGTGAGCTGTCGGCTTCGCAGTAAACGGCTCCGCCGAAGGCATCGATTCTATAGTGCCTGTAAGGCCATTCTGTTACAATGGGAGTTCCACTAAGACCACAACTACCGCCCTGGGCGAGATTATTGATAAATCTGCAGTCCACAAAGTCCGGTGTACTGTAAGAGTCACAATACGCCGCACCGCCGAAGCCGGTATATCGCCAGTAGTCTTCAAATGGTCCATCTTCCCACCACGGGGCAAAAGGATCACCCCAGCCGCCGCCGTGACCGGGGTTATGATCTGTCCCACCATTGGCACCGTTGCCGCCATCCCCGCCGCGGGCTAAGCAACCAATGAAGGAGCAGTTTGTAAATATCGGATTGCCGTTAAAGCCGACAGATACCGCCCCACCGTAGGCAGCGCCCGGCCAGCCGCCGTTGCCGCCCCAGCCTGAACCATCTACATCCCCCCCACCATTGCCGTGACCACCATGGACACCACCGACGGCACAATCAATGAAAATACAGTTGCGGACATCAGGTGAGGCATCGCCCATTAATTCCATTCCGCCGCCATAGGTATCGCCTATACGACCGCCTGGGCCGTCACGACCCGAACCTGTGGGGGTTATCCATATCGTATTGAGGTCATATCGAGCACTCTGGATAGTCAGACCATTTATGACGGTATTCCGGCTTACGTTCCAGATCTCAAAGCCGCAATTATAGATAACGGTAGCCGCAACTGTGCAGGGATCGTCCGGATTATTACTTGTTAGCGTGATGGCCTTACCGGATATGATAATCTTTTCCCATTCATATGGCAGACTCGACTCGCGTATGTCATAGATACCTGGCGCGATCCTAACAATATCACCATTGTCTGCCTCATTGATAGCAACTTGAATATTTGTGTAGTCGCCGGGAACATCCAGAGTTCGCGGGGCGTAGAATATAACTTCAACCTCCTTAAATTCTCTGCCTTGAGGATCTATGACAAACGGCCCACTCATAGTCACTGTGTTTTCGCGCTGATATGAGTAATCATTGTTTGTGCCATCCCATTTAATGAAATGTGATGGGTTAATTGGAGCAGCGGTCAGATCAACCACCGTATCGCGTGTATATCTACCGGTGCGTGGGGTTACTGTTCCGCGGCCGTCGATAACCCGTGTACGCAAAGTCACCAAAATAGTCTCAAATCTGACGGTAATGATTTTATCCAAATCCATTGTGACGATATTCTTCTGAACAGCGGCAATCTGTCCCGTGCTTGTCCGGTCCATACGCATATCATCATCAGTGCCTTGCCACGATTTGAATTGATAGACGTTGGGATCTTCTGGACTTACTATCAGAGGTACTTGACTGTACTGAATATAAATATGAGGACTGCCCGCAGGGTCAGGGCTGATATTTCCTACGCCGGCTGGGGTTACCATCGTAGTTAAACTGTATTGCATTGCCGGCTGTGTATCGTTGTAATGATAGCCAATATCGACTCGCCCGAGGTCTTTATTACCGTCCGCATCTTCGTAGTTATCCGTACGGGTGGAATATATGTGCATACCGAGTGCCACTGCATCATCGCTACCGGCGTCCACAGCAGGACTGGTTGCGTCCTGAGGATTGACGTTCGGATCTACAAACTGTCCATCGACATCCAATATCTGGCCCGCCTCGTACTGGCTCAAATAATAATTGCCCAGCCGGCCCCGTACAAACATGGGGTCACCGATAATGTTGTTGCTTCCGCTCAAAATGCTATCCGGTTCAACATCCAAAAAGCTGTATGCTCTATCGCTGTCTCTATCATAATAATCACCTTGAAGGTTATCATTGAAAAGACAGGAACTCATGATCGGCTCAGAATCCGCATCCTGCTCATAAATTGCTATGTCACGGTTATCATTAAAGATACAGTTAGCAACTTGCGGTGCAGATGTTCCGGCGCAATACACAGCACCGCCCACGCCGTCGAATTCATTTGAAGAGTTGCCTATAAAAGTGCAATTGGTAATAGTTGGTGAAGCATCCGCACAGAATATTCCGCCACCGTCCCAGCTATCAACTGTATTATTGATTATGAGACAATTCTTAATCGGTATAGATGTAGCATTTAAATAAATTCCGCCACCGTCGTAATCGGCGATGTTACCGTTTATGGTAGAGTTCATAACGGCTGGCAATGAACCAGTGTCACAATAGAGGCCACCTCCATCCCATGCTGTTCGGTTCTTAGTAATCGTACAGCCGCTGATTAAAGGAGCACAATTTACGGTATAAACACCTCCGCCGGGCCATTGTGCGGTGTTGCTGCTGATTGTACAACGGATGAAATTCGGGTCGCAATTATCGCTACAGTAAATGCCGCCGCCATTACTTTCCGCCGCATTGCTTGAGATATCTGAATCCGTAACATTCGGATTAGAGCCACTTTCACAATAGATACCCCCGCCGCCGCCACTTGCCGTATTAGCAATAATTTTACAACTACTGATGCTGGGATTGGAGCCGTCTTTACAATAGATACCACCACCATTCTGTATCGTGGTGTTCTTTGTGATAACGCAGTCTAAAAGCTCAGGTGCGGCATTACTGCAATAGAGGCCTCTTGCTGTGTTCTTGGTAACGTTACAATCGTTAATTTGCGGCGAGGAGCCGTCAACATAGATTCCTTCCGCCCCATCAACGACAGAAAAACCTAACAGAATGCTGTCGATATCTTCACCGTTGTTAAAGGTTACTACGCTACCGCCATCAAAAAGGGCAGAGATAAAAGTATTTTGCGGTGTAGGATCACCAACATTCCTGCCGCCCGCGGTGCTACCACTACGTACCGTGATTGCTTTACCCCTGAAATTGATGGTTTCGATATACCAAAAGTCCGAAGCTGCTACCAGGGTATCTCCGTCACTGGCATTATCTATCGCCCGCTGAATAGTCGGATACTTTATAGCCGTTCTCGTATTCAAGACTTCTCCTTGCCTTGCCATTTTCAAGGCCATGAAGAGGTTAAGTCGGCCACCCGAGACACACAACCCCGGCAAGGTCGGATCAACAGAGCGTAGCATTATCTTCTTTACTTGCTGATATGTTAAATTTGGATTGACCACTTTAATCAGCACACAAGCGCCGGTTACATGGGGAGCAGCCGCTGATGTACCGCTATCGTATGCGTACTCGATATCAATGCCGTATTCGTCCATCCATCCTGTCTGCATATCCTCTGTCGGTGTAGTGCTGAGGATACCCACACCAGGTGCGCCCAAATCGACGTCCTCAATGCTATAGTTGGAAAAAAACGCCATATTATCAAAGTGATCTGTGGCCATTACAGAGATGATGTTGTCGAGGTCAAAACGTGCGGGATAGGCAGCCATATTAATACCGTCGTTACCCGCGGCAGCTACAACAAGAATGCCGGCATCTCTGGCGGCAGCGATGGCATCGTATAAACCCTGATCATACTGGTAACCTCCCCACGAGGCGTTTATAACATTTACGTTCCAGGCAACGGCATAATTCATAGCTTCGATAGCATCTGACGTCACACCCTCTCCATTTGGATCGAGAATCCTCAAAGCCATCATTTTGACAGACCAGCAAACACCGGCAATACCCACTGTATTATTACCTATAGCTCCGATGATTCCAGCCACGTGAGTTCCGTGATAATGTTCGTCCATTGGGTCGAAATCATCATCCACAAAATCATAACCCCAAATATCGTCGTTATAGCCGTTGCCGTCATCATCGACGTCGTTATAGTCAATATCCTCATCCACAACACCGGGCTCGTTGACTTCTCCATCATTTATCCACATATTATCAGCCAGGTCGGGATGGGTATAATCAATACCGCTGTCCATAACTGCTACGATCATATCGGCAGTACCATTTGCAATATCCCAAGCCTCCGGTGCGTCAATGTCAGCGTCTCCACGGCCGCCGGTCTGGCCTGTGTTATCCAAAGCCCACTGTTCAAAAAACCGAGGGTCGTTGGGAACAACCATTGCTCTTATTTTGTAGTTTGGCTGAGCATATAAAATTTGAGGCGACTGATTAAACCGCATTACAGCATCCGCAACCGACACGTTCTTAGGCAGTTTCACTAAAGCCAAGCCGGGCACAAGACTGTCATATTCTTTAACCACATAAGCACCGCTGACGGTGGAGCTTGCAATCGCATTTTTTATCGCGCTCGTTGTTCGTGGACCACTAATCTGTTGCTCAAGAAAGTCCGTGTTGCTCTCCGGCAGAGCCTGGCTCAGCCCTCCAACAAAACGAACAATTAGCTCGCCCTGCTTATAATCGGCATTGTTTTCAGGTGAGCCGCCAGACGAAATAACCGACCAGTTAGCTGGTTGGGTAAAGCCGGTTTTCGCACTAACAAAAATTAACAGACTTGTTAAAACTATCCATGTGACATTCCGGATCCAAACCTGACGCTTCATGCTTACACTTCCTAAAAAAGGTAATTGGTTATACGATAAGTGGTTAATTTGCCCCCAATTACCAATCGCCAATTACCAATTACTAATTAAAGTTCGTGTTCCATCGCAGCAATAGCCTCAGCTTCGCGCTCTTCCTGTAGAATTATAGTCGGCTTAACCAGGATTAGTAATACTTTATTATCTCTGATCTTGCTGCGACTACCGAATACCATTCCAATGATTGGTATCTTGCTCAATATTGGCACCCCCACCTCCTTTTCAACTTCCACGCTTATTTTCTGCCCACCTAACAGTAACGTCCCACCATCAGGCACACTTACACGCGTCATTACCTGTGATGTCTCCATCTCAGGAACAGTCACTGGGTACTCAACAAACTCACCTTGATCATCGGTATTCACAATGGCTGCAACCGTATGAGTCCTGAACCTGAGTAAATCTTGCATCATAGTGGTTATATTCAATAGTACATTTTTCTTATCCTGAGTAATAATAGGAGTAATGTTCAGAGAAGTAAAAATTGGCTGGAAGAACACATTCTGCTGTATTCCCAACTCTTCAAGACCACCACCAGCATAGTACCCGCGACTAACACTTCTTATAATGTCGGGCGGCAGCGCATACGAGATCTGACTTGAAACACTGAAACTTGCAGATTCTCCGCTCAGAACGGTGGATTTCGGCGCCGTCAAGGTCTTTGCATCCGCGCGGGCTTGAGTCATTCGCAGAAGGAAGCTAACCTGTAAATCGTCAAGTATATTGCCATAGCCTCCGGTTGCCGTGGCCGCTGGGGCCATACCGCCGAGGCTTCCCGGAACCTTCGTTGCTGTATCGGCTCGAGCAGCAGCTTCAGAGCCCTGCTCAAAAGCAATCAAACCCCACTTACCACCAACATTGTATGAAAAGTCTATATCCAGACCGATATCTTCAAGAAAGTTCTCGCTTACCACGAGAAATCTGGCCTCGATAGAGACTTGATGTCCAATAGCCTTTCTAAGATCTGCCAGCAGTTTTTCTATTCTTGTATGAACCTCACGTGTCTGTAGAACAGCCAGTTTCCTGGGTCGTTCACCAGTTGGGTATAGTGTTATACTACCCTCTCCACCGTAGTCATACCAGCTATCCGGCTCGATGGTATCCTGAATAAGGTATTGCAAGTCTTGGGCTCGATAAATGCTGGTATCATAACCGCCGCCCATGCCCATACCGCCGCCCATACCGCCGCCCATGCCCATACCGCCGCCCATGCCGCCCATCGTGCCGCCACCACCGCCGTAGCCTCCGCCTCCGCCGCCGTAGCCGCCGCCACCACCGCCGTAGCCGCCGCCACCGCCGCCGTAGCCGCCCATGCCGCCGCCCATGCCACCCATGCCGCCGCCCATGCCGCCCATCGTGCCGCCCATGCCACCCATCGTGCCACCCATGCCACCGCCCATGCCACCGCCCATGCCACCCATGCCACCACCACCATAGCCACCACCGCTACTCATCATCATGTCCATCATATTCCTCTGTTGTTGGTAGATGTTATACTGTTGGTAGATGTCATAGTTGGCCGGCTGACTGACAAGATCGGTAATATCATAAACTCGCGTCTCCATCTTACTGGGAAGTGAATCCACCGTCGCTATTGTGATCACCCCACTATCCACGATGTAGCCGAGCTCTGCAAATCCACCCGCGACGGCATTTAATAAATTCTCCAGTCCGGTGCCAAGACGGACTGACGGCAATCCATCCATATTTATTTCCATAGTTTGCTCAATATCAGCGTTGTCAAGCAAATCACGCCAGAGCACAGTAATTTTCAACGGAGGTATAACGGAATTCCTCAATATATCCATTGCCTCATTAAAAGGCATGGTTGGGCTTAGGTCTGAAAGGTCAACAATTCGTTCTAATTGTGCATAAACAGCCACGTCCTCCGGGTCCAATCCGATCGGCTTATCAGGCTGCCGGGTCGGTTTCTGTATAATCTCCCGCCAATTTTTAGGATAAGTAAGCTCCTCGGCATACGGAATTCCAGCTTCCTCGGTTTTCAGCAAAATATCTGCTCGCTGTTTATCTTTTTCCTTTTGCACTTCTAATTGTTGGCGCAAATAAACCATATCCTCCAGCGCATCCTTCAAGATAAGCGCCTCATTATTTTGTGGGTCTAATGCAAGCACAGTGTCCAATTGACCAAGAGCCGCTTCATAATTTTGCTGTTTCGTGTACGCCTTTGTGTTTTCTATCAGTGTCTGTATTCTTTGTTGCTTCTCGGCTTCCATTTGCTCTCTGAACTGACGTTGTGCCTCTATCGCTTCTGAACGTTCTTGCTCGTTCAATTGCTGAATTCTCTCCTGCCTTGCCTCGGTGATCTTCCGGCGTAGCTGTTTCAATACACTGCTGTAGAGCTGGAAAAGGTCATCTCCGAGGTCCATGTGGTATTCATTTATCGTCTGTTGAGCCCTTTCAACCGCATCTTCTGCCTTATTGAATTCACTATTATTTATATTTTCTTGTGCGCTGGCTACGGCATCGTTAACAACCGCCTGGGCGTGGCTCCTACGGATATTCCTCCTGCTTTGAATCTCTTCGATATAACCACCTGCCCTTGTCACCGGCTCAGCAGATACAGGCGCTACAGTTGCCGGCTCAAAAAACCTCGGCTGCGCATTTTCCCAGCCCATAACCGCCGATCTATTAACATCGCGTTCCATCGGAGATTCAATACCAATTGGGGATCGCTCCATCCTAGGTTTTATCTCTACTAAGTCGGCAGAAACATCAATCTGATTCCTCGCAGATGGCAGCCCATCTATCCTCGCCAGGTAACCTTGCAATGTTTCGACCATTGCGGGAGGAACCAGGCCGCTATTTATAACCTCAATAATACCTTCACGGGCCTCTTCTAACCGGCCGGCATGGTACAACTGCATGCTGTGATAATAGACCTCGGCAATTCGTCTTCTCTGATCGCTAAGCCGACCTTCCGCTGTCTTGTCTAAGACTAAGCTCGGCTCGTCTGCACTTTCTGAGGACCGAACCGAATTAAGCTTGTTCTCCTCCTGGTTAAAAGGCCACCGTGATTGATCCGCATTAAGTCGGGAATCAGACGTTACCCTCACCCATTGATCTTTGGTCTGTTCAGGAGATAACTTCGTTCTGTATATCTGAGCATCTATCCTTTCAAGCAATTGTGCGTTTTGTACCTTCTCCTGTTCCGTCAAAAACCTGCTGTCTTTTGACTTTTCAAGAATTGCTTTAGCCTCTTTCAGCTTATCTCGCTTAAATAATTCAACAGCCTCTTGCCTTTGTTCTAATGCCCGGTTTCTCCCATTTGCGGCAGATTTTGACCTTTCCAAAAACTCTCTTAGCTGGCTACGTTCCTTAGCGGTCAGGTATTGCTCATAAGCACGAGCCATGGAAAAGGTTTTTTCAGCTTGAGTGTAATAACCGCGTGCATATTGGGTCGTCCCAACCTTAATCATCTGTTGGACCAGATTGCGCAGAGTTTGGTCTCCATCAACTTCTCTCCGGGATTGAGCTGCCTCAGCTCGACCGAGCTTGCCGAAGTCTGACAGGGTTGCCATCAGAAACACAATTGATACCAATAAAAGTAAAAGGGACTTTTCCCCAAAAGCCTTGAAAAAAAATCTCGGATTGTCCAAAGCTAACCTCCTGCCTGTAACAAAGATATCACCCTCTCGTGAAACTATTTCCACACTATTTGTTAGCAACCTCCAATTTAAAGACGTAGGTTGGATTTTTGCCGATTTCAGTGTATAAAAACAGATTATCTTTTGCAAGAGAAAAATTCTATTTACGTTCGTTTGGCCGATAATATACACGATTATAATATATCAAACAAGGGAGTCTAAAAAAAGTGTTTGGAAATAGTCAGATAAAAACAAATTTTTCTATAGATTTTTTACCGTTAAAATGCATCATTCAGGCAAAAACCGTAAGAACATGACTATCCAAACAAGCAATATGGCTAAAGAATCATTGATATTAGCTGTTGAAACTTCCAGCCGAATGGGGTCGGTGGCAGTAGCACTCGGCGAAAAAATGTTAGCCGAAACTGCATTTTCCGGCCCAGCTAAGCACAGTGCGGAGCTTTTTCCCGCCATCCGGCAACTGCTGGCTCGATTCGACCGAAAACTCCAAGACATCGAACAGGTTCACATATCTATCGGCCCAGGCAGCTTCACAGGCCTGCGAATAGCAACCACGTTGGCAAAGATGATGCACTTGGCTAATCCGCCCAAGCGGACAAAAATCATTACTGTCGATACATTGGACATAATCGCCGCCAATGCAACAGACTATATAGAGGAAACAATTAAATCTACAAGTCGCAGCTCCGCATTAAATGATGAGATTCCTAAGAGAATCGCCCCGATTCTCGACGCCAAACGTAATCAATTTTTTATAGCCGTTTACGAGCTTCATCCTTATAAAAGCAAGAACACAAATCAGAGCCTACAACTGATGAGCCACGGCCTGTGGGAAAAAATTCTCCCGGACACGTTAATGACCGCAGAACAATTTATTAAAAAGTTTGCAGGAGCTGACAAACCTGTCTGGCTGCTCGGCGACGGCCTTTTATATCATAAGGACAAATTCAAAGCCGCAAGCATCCGATTTCTGGACCAGAAGTACTGGAGCTCAAAAGTCAGCAAGGTTCTTTTGCTCGGCTGGCAAAAGGCTTTAGCCGGCCAATTCGCTGATCCGACGACATTAACACCAAATTATCTGCGCCGACCCGAAGCTGAAGAAAAATCAAAATAACGAAATAAAGCAAATCAAATCTAATACTATATCCACCGAAGGCTGCTGCTTCTGTCTTCTGTGGGCAGGGCCAAAAAAGCCCCCGGCACAGGTCCGGGGGCTAAACTCTCAACCTGTGGATAGTGCTTTTCTTTCTGCCACCTGTGGTGCAGACAAATAATATTTTGCTTTTTTTATTTTTATTTTTCATCTTGTCCGACAAGACAATCCAGACAATAATATCCATGTCTTGAGCGCAGTCGAAAGAACCGGAAAGCCTGAAAGTACACCTCTATTGTAGGGTGTCCGAACACCAAAACAATAAATTGTAGGCTGGGGCTTGCCCCACCATGTCCATAGCAACAATGACCAATTGTATGTATTGCCCGTGCGGATTGTTGAACCGAACCATCCTTGCTTCGCACAAGGCTACGCAGATAAACCGTCTATAAGCGGCCGCCGCTGCGATACTACGGTGAGCCGCATTGTTTAAGTATTTATAGATGAGGATATAACCATGAATGAGAATGCACAGGATATGTTTATCAAAAAACTCAATGAGGAAATAGATTGGCAATGGAAATGGGAGAAACTTAACCGCTTCTTCAATACAACCACAATGTGGGCAACTTTATTTTCAAGCTTTTTAATCCTTGTGCTATCGTTCTTGCAATTGCAGATCGGATCAGTTTCACAGCGGTGGTTGATTCTCTCAATTGCTGTACTTTCCGTAGCTACTATTAGTTGCTCGCTAATATCTACTAAAATGAGGTTCCAGCAAAGGCAGCAGGTGTATGATTAAATGGCTCGAGCTTACGACTTCATCCGTATTCCGCTTCTTACAGAACTAATATCCCTTGAAGATGCCGTCGCTGCATTTGGGAAAATTCATTGCCAACCTACTGAAAAGGTGATTCAAGAAACACCGTAAAGTAATAAGGACAGCCACCAATAGCTATTAACAGTGCATAGAAAAAGGTGACATTCATAATAAAAGTAGGTTGATACAAACAGTAAGAGGTGATAGTTTAAAAGATCATGCTCCGTAGAAAGGATCAAAAGTTGTCATTTCGACCGAAACGTCCTCAAGGAACACGAAGCGGAGAAATCTTTTTAAAAAACAGATTTCTCGACTTGCCTTCGGCTCGCTCGAAATGACGGTTGACAGTACTTTTACAAAGCATTATCAAACATGAAGGAGAAGTATTATGAACAAAAGCATGTCCCGAGTAAAATCGAGAGAATTATTTCTGTTCACCGCGTTAGCATTGATTGGTCTAATTATTTTTACCACTTTAATTTCGGCGGCTAATTCGCCAACCAGCACGAGTCCGGAGCTTAAGCCTATCCAGCTTTTGCCGCCACAAACGGACGGTGGCAGGCCCTTAATGCAGGTGCTTAAGGATAGAAAATCTTCACGAGAATTCAGCGCAGAGAAGCTCACCTCCCAAGTGCTTTCAAATATGCTCTGGGCAGCGTGGGGTATAAACCGCCCGGATTCGGCAAGGCGCACCGCACCATCCGCGATGAATCGACAGGAAATCGATGTCTATGTCTCTACCGCCGACGGCCTTTACTTCTATGAGGCAAAGGGACACACATTGCAGCCGGTTCTGGCAGAAGATATTCGTGCCGCGACTGGGCTTCAGCCGTTCGTCAAGGATGCACCTGTGAACCTCATCTATGTAGCGGATTTCACGAGGATGGGTAAAACGACGGATGACGACAAGGTTTTTTATTCGGCTACCGATACGGGCTTTATCAGCCAGAATGTCTATCTATTCTGTGCTTCCGAAGGATTGGCGACCGTTGTGCGTAATCTAATTGATAAGCCGGCTCTGGCCAAGCAGATGAAACTGCGACCGGAGCAGAAGGTCATCCTCTCTCAATCAGTGGGATACCCGAAAAAGCAATAATTGCCAGTTGAAGCAAATACGGAGGACAATTGAGCGACGGGTATAGCTATTCTCTGCCGAGGTACTGGAATTAAAAGCGAAGTTTGGGAAACCTTCTAAGACGAAGAAACCTTTTGCCATCTTCCTCGACAAAACGATAAGATTATATAGGATTAGCCCCCAACTTCACGTTGGGGGTTATAAAAGGTACAAACCGATAATATGGGTTACATAATAAACCGGCAACACGGGTAACAGTTTCGGTTATTATGAACCTCAGAAAGGAGGTTCAAACCATGAATCTCAGGCAAATCACTTTGTGGCTGCTAACGGGACTATTGTGTATAGGCGCTTCATCGGTCTTCGGCTCCGAGGGCACTATTGAGCCGGTGACACCTAATGCGTCGCGACAAGCCAAGGCGCTGCTGCAATTGCTGTATAGCATTTCGGGAAAGTACACACTAACCGGCCAGCACAACTACCCGAATACGAAGGATGCTTCCACTCAGCAAGCAGCCGAGCATTCCGGCAAGACCCCGGCTGTTTACAGCCAGGACTGGGGTTTTGCCAAGGATGGCGACAAGGACTCGTATCTTGCCAGGCCCGACATTGTAGAAGAAGTGAAGCGGCAGCACAAGTTAGGCTCAATCATTACTATATGCTGGCACGCCGTACCGCCAACGGCTGATGAGCCGATCACCTTCCGACCGAAGCGGGGTGAGCCTGCGCCGGACAAGCTTGCGACTGTGCAGGGTCAGCTCACGGATGAACAACTCAAAGACGTGCTCACGCTGGGTACGGAGCTGTATAAGCGCTGGTGTGCACAGGTTGACACTATTGCGGTGTACTTGAAGCAGCTCCAGGATGCCAACGTTCCCGTGCTGTGGCGACCGTACCATGAAATGAACGGCGAGTGGTTCTGGTGGGGTGGAAGGCGAGGAGAACTCAGCACGGTGACACTCTACCGTCAAATGTTTGATCGGCTCGTGAACCATCACAAACTTACCAATCTGATCTGGGTATGGAGCGTTGACAGGCCCAGCACGCCAAGAAGGCAGTTCGCTGATTACTTTCCCGGCAGTGAATACCTCGACATCGTCTCATTGGACGTCTATGGGAGCGACTTTAATCAGTCCTATTACGACGGCCTGCTCAAGCTGGCGGATGGCAAACCGCTTGTCCTTGGCGAGGTGGGAAACCCGCCATCGCTGGAGGTCCTTCAGAAGCAGCCGATGTGGACATTGTATGTGATCTGGGCTGAGATGGTTCGGCTGACCAAGCAGGAAGTGCTGCAAACCCTGGTCAACGATCCACGCATGCTCAGCTTGGAAGATCCTGCTTATAACGAGGCAATAGCACCCTTCCGAGCCGCGTGCGGCCTGCCGCCATTAAGCCCTGCGGAGAAGCAGCTTACGCAATGACTCTTTTTCGACGTAGGTGATTGATTAATGCTGCCTGCAGGCTCGTTGGCAAAGCGGCCCGCAGAGCGGGCATCTACATACTATTCAAATAAGGGGAAAATTATGAAAAAAGTGACACGACTCATAATAATTATCTTCATCCTACCATTATGTCACCAAAACATCCATGCACAGGAAACCACAAAACCACAAGAAAATCATGCCTGGTGGAACGAAGGATTTCGGAGGAGGCCTCGCAACAATCCACTGGCAAAGAAACTTCCTCTTATAGAGGTGAAAGGAAATAAGTTTGTTGATCCGGAGGGTAAAACAATTTTATTCCGTGGCTTGTCGATTTCCGATCCCGATAAGCTCGAAAATCAGGGGCATTGGAATAAGAAACATTTTGAGAAGGTAAAGGAAATGGGTGCAATGATTGTCCGTATTCCGGTTCATCCTACTGCATGGCGGCAGCGTACTACGGAAAAATATCTGGAGATGCTTGACCAGGCGGTCCAGTGGTGTACGGAGCTTGAAATGTATATTATCATTGATTGGCATACCATCGGTAATTTGAAGATGGAGCTTTTCCAGAATCCTATGTATAACACAACCCAACGTGAGACTTATGAATTCTGGCGTACGATTGCCAGACACTTCAGAGGGAACAACACCGTTGCATTTTACGAGCTATTCAACGAGCCGACAATCTACAGGGGACAGCTCGGCAGAATGTCATGGAGCGAATGGAAAAAATTAAATGAAGATATGATCAGTCTCATTCGTGCCTACGATAAAGAAACCATACCCCTGGTAGCTGGTTTTGATTGGGCGTATGATTTGACTCCGCTTCACATCGATCCCATCAATGCAGAGGGAATCGGATACGTGACGCATCCTTATTCGAATAAACGTCGAAAACCCTGGGTGCCCAAGTGGGAAGAGAATTTTGGATTCGCGGCGAACCGCTACCCGGTTATCGCAACCGAGTTTGGCTTTATGCTGCGTAAGGGACAAAAGGTAAAAGACGAAGACTATCCAAAAGTCATCATAAAGTATCTTGAAGGCAAAGGGATCAGTTGGATTGCGTGGGTGTATGACCCCCAGTGGCATCCTCGCATGTTAGAATCGTGGGATACTTATGAACTGACAGGAGGCGGCGAGTTTTTCAAACAGGCAATGCATGGAGAAATAACGGATTGACGATCTGCATAAAAAACTTGATTTAGCACAACCTAAGTCTCTGGAAGTAAGATTGCAGGGATTTCACAAATTGTTTTTATGTTTAGCCCCCAACTTCATGTTGGGGGTCATAAAGGATTGCAGGACGGCTGGGTGGCACGCCCAAACTTGTTTGAGCGTGGCTGCCGCCTTATGCTCTTACGCCCTTGTCCGCCATTCACCACTCACCAATAACCAGCTTTTTTCTTGCGTTTTCCAACAATCCCAACCATAATATCACCCGCGTAAGCGGAATCGACATCCTTGATCCAACCACCAATAGTCAATGGAAAATATTAAATAATCAATTGCTGGGCACAGCCCATGCGGATCGCCAAACCATCGGCTGAACTCATCCGCGGCACCGGCGAACTGTGACGTTAGGGGACTTAAAAAAGGATAACAGATGATACGAAAGATAACAGCCATTATCGTTCTGTTGCTGACAAGTACCATGCTCACCGGCTGTGCCAGTCAGCAGGAGCTTGCTTTTAAATCGGTCGAGGGCAAGGATCACTCCGCCGTCACACCTGTGAAGCAGACCGTCGATTGGGCTGTCGAATGGTGGGGCCCACGCCATGACGCCGTTAATGAGCGGCTGAGAAAGGGAAATGTCGATTTGCTCTTTATCGGTGACTCGATCATTCATGGCTGGGAAAACACAGGCAAGGAAATCTGGGATGCCTATTATGCACCGCGCAATGCGGTCAATATGGGTTTTGGCGGGGACCGTACACAGCATGTGTTATGGCGACTGGATCATTCGAACCTGGAGTGTATTTCTCCAAAGCTTACGGTGCTCATGATTGGAACGAACAATTCAAATGGGAATGACAATACCGCCGAAGAAATCGCCGACGGAATTATCACCATCTGTCAGCGGCTGCGTGCCAAACTTCCCAGGACGAAGATACTTATGCTGGCGATATTCCCACGCAATCCGGAACCCTCGGCTCAGCGTCAGAAGAATGCCAGAGCCAGCCTATTGGCTTCAAGGATAGCTGATGGAAAGACGATTTATTATCTCGATATCAATAGCAGCTTTCTGACGGGCGACGAGCTATTGACCAAAGACATCATGCCGGACTACCTGCATCCCAACAAGGCCGGTTACAAAATCTGGGCACAGGTTATGGAGCCTAAAATCGCCCAACTAATGGGCGAGCGTAAATAATCAGAAGACAGAATACAGAAGACAGAATAAGAAGAAAGACGACGTTTAGCCGGCACCCCCGCGGTGCCGGTCAACGAGGAATGCAATACGAGATACGAACGACGAGTTTTTTTCTTGCTTTTCCGACAATCCCGACCATAATATCGCCGACAAGCGGGATTCACACCTTTGATTAATCTAAATGTTTAGCCCTGCCACTTGTTGGCAGGGTTTTAGTGCCCCCGAAGAAGAACCGTACCGGTTGAAAAGAAACGCAATACACGATACGCAATACGAGATTATTGCCCAAACGAACGGCCGTACGCTGAGCTGCTGAGCTTAGCTGCTGGAAGAAACAGGATTATGGTTGAGCTCACAGACGAACAGAGGAAAGTCATGTTTCAGCTCGGAAGAACAGACTCTGTTTTCGATTCGGTCCCCGAGCATGTTATCGATCAACTTGTGCAGATGGGGCTATTGTACTATCGGTCAAAAAAGAATATCTGCTTCACTGATGAAGGGGAGAGAATTTATCAACAGCTAAAAAAATGGGAGTCATTAGCATAGTATCGTCATCTTTGCGCGACCTTGCCGCTTTTTTTCTTGCCTTTTCCGACAATACCGACCATAATTTCACCAGTAAGCGAGACTCACACCGTTGATCCGTTTGGAAAAAATTGGTAGGGTGTGCACCGCACACCAAAGTTATTTAAATGCGGAATCAAAACGAGGTAAAGAATTGTAGGGTGGTGCTTTAGCCCACCAGCCGGTTCTAACTGCTGCACACGCGGTGCCGGTGAGCTTTTCTTTATGCGGAAACCATATAAACAATAGAATGGCTGGGGACAGCTCGTGAAGCGTATCTCGTATTGCGTATCGCGTGAAGCGCGTTGCGTAGATTGATAAACCTAACGATTGTGGTGTGCGGTGCACACACTACGAACTCTTGAACCGGCACCGCAGGGGTGCCGGCTAAACGCCTTCTGTCCTCTGCCTTCTGTCCTCTGCCTTCTGTCCTCTGCCTTCTGTCCCTTCGACTGGATTCGACAGTCTCACCACAGGTCCGCTCCCCTCGACCGTGCTCGGGACAGGCAGGGCAGGCTTCTGTCGTCCGTATTCAAATTGTCGCCTAAATTTGGTATAAATATATACGGACAAATTTTAGATAGGCTCGTGAGTATATGTTCGGATTCAAAAAATGGCGACGAAATCGACTTGCCGGTCGGAAGTTCCCTGACCAGTGGCTTGAGATTATTAAAAGAAACGTGCCGATTTACAGGCTGCTATCGGCGGCGGACCAAAAAGAGCTGCAGCGTCACATCCTTATCTTTATCTCAGAGAAAGGTTTCGAAGGCTGTGGCGGCCTAAAGATTACCGACGAGATAAAGGTCACCATAGCGGCTCAGGCCTGTATCTTGCTGCTTCACCGCAAAACCGAATACTATCCCGGCCTTTCTTCTATACTTGTATATCCAAGGTCTTATATAGCGCGTAGCACGCGACATCTGGCCGGTGGAATCGTAGCGGAAGGCATGGATGTTCGTCTGGGCGAGTCCTGGCATCATGGCTCGGTCGTCCTCTCATGGGACGACGTCCGCCGCAGTGCTGCTGATATTCATGATGGTCATAACGTAGCTTTACACGAGTTCGCACACCAGATTGATAGCTCTTTTGCCAAAGGTGACGGTACGCCGGTCCTTAAAAGCGCTTCGACCTTCATAGCCTGGGCCCGTATCTTGCAAAAAGAATACCAGAAGCTTCAGCGCCAGGTCAGCCGCAATAGCGTCACTATCTTGGATAAGTATGGTGCTGTGAATCCCGCCGAGTTTTTTGCTGTTGCAACCGAATATTTTTTTGAGAAGCCAAAGCAATTGCACAGACTCCATTCAGAGTTATACGAAGAATTAAAACGTTTCTACCAGCAAGACCCGGCCGGGTGGAAAAAAGAGAATGGCCGGCAAACTTTTGCAATATAGTTCGCACAATCAGGTTTATGTCATGTGAGCTTGCCGTTGGCTGAGATTTTAGATTCTTCGACTCCCTCAATCTCATTCGTCGCATGTATTACGTCCCTCGTTGACCGGCACCGCAGGGGTGCCGGCTAAACGTCTTCTGTCCTCTGTCTCCTGTCTCCTGTCTTCTGTCCTCTGTCTTCCATCTCCTGCATACCAAATATTGTTCGTTCTATTATCTTGTGGAATTTTACTGCTGCTACGGTAGAATGTCGCACTTAAATAGGTAAGGATGTGAAAACTATATTCGGCAATAATCCAACAAAAAATTTACGTGGCGTCTGGCTCTTGTACGCTTCGGCGTTCGCAATGTCCATGGCTATCAGCGTATGGTGGACGACTATGCCCTTTGTAGTCCGCAATATCGGTGGCACCGAGAGCCACGTCGGCTACGCCTGGGCTGCTAATATGATTGGCTACATGTTCTGCCTGCTCCTGGCAGGCTTGGCACTGGGCCGGCACAACCCAAAAAACACTACACGCACCGCAGTTGCAGTCAACTTTCTATCAGCTTCGGTAATGGGTATTTTGGTTTATGTCATTCTGTCAAAAGGCCTTGTCGGCAATTTATATCTGATTTGGCTTGTAATCGCAGCCGGTACGGTGGCGGGAGGTGCAATGTCACTATTCTGGCCTTTTCTTATGAGCTGGGTATCTGAAGACCTTGAAGGTCGTATCCTGAATCGCCGGCTTGGAACGTACAATGGCATGTGGTCCGCCGCTGCAATGATAGGGCCATTACTCGGTGGTGTCTTTGTTGAAACAAGTACACTGCTTCCTATCGTTTTTACTGCCGGAGGTTTTATAATCTGCTTTCTATCTCTGACCGTCGCAACCGATGGCTCCGTTCAGACAACCTTGTTTCGCGATGTAGAAACCCGCCCGGTGGCCGGCTGTGAGAGTAGAGCTACCTTAGTGCGGTTTCGCTGGATGGCTCGTATAGCTCTATTTAGCTCCTGGGCCTGCCTGGGTGTCACGCGCTCACAGTTCGCACTGCTATTTACGAGCATGGACTTTTCGGAGACATGGTTCGGCATAATAGTCACTATATTCGGCATCTTCAATTTCGCCGTGTTGACAGCCGCCGGCAAAAGTATCTTCTGGCACTTCAAACCTTTATTTTTAATCACCGCTCAGACGCTTCTTCCGCTGTCACTTCTAATGATCATCTTTGGCCGATCGCTTCCAATATTTATCCTGTCTTTTATTATCATGGGCTGTGGTTTTGGCTTTGCTTACAGCTCGCACCTTTACTATGGCTCCTGCGGCAGCAAAAAACGTTCCGTGCAGATGGTTATTCATGAGGCGACAATCTCTATCGGCATCATCGTCGGCTCAGGCGCAGGCGGATACCTCGCAAAGAACATCGGCCTTTATCAGCCTTACTGGTTTGTCCTTACTCTTGTAGCTGTTGGCTTATTTATCCAACTGACTCTGCTTCTGCATAGCAAGCTAACGCAAAAGAGCGGTTCGTGATTCGTAGTTAGTCAATCGTCCATCGCCTATGGTTGTCAAGCCTCGTCTGCCGTTGTTCGGTGTTGTTATTTGACATTCTTGACGGTCGTTCATGTGCAAGCAGCAATCCAATTCTCATCATTGCAAGGAGCCCCTCGGCCAAGCTCAGGATAAAAACTTCACGATGAAGCAATCTTTGATTTGGCATTTTGTATCTTGAACATTCGAATTTAGCTATAGCCACTTCATATATTTCGGACTCGTGCTTTGTAGCACGAGTTT
>Ga0307429_1000381_pt1 | contig 27962 bp, 29 predicted proteins | sample SalMarWE160230MG_FD_202151 | JGI IMG/M metagenome (GOLD analysis project Ga0307429, IMG submission 202151) | Salt marsh sediment microbial communities from the Plum Island Ecosystem LTER, Massachusetts, United States - WE1603-230 | ecosystem: Environmental > Aquatic > Marine > Intertidal zone >... | reverse complement strand
CTATTGCATCAATTGATGGGAAATGCATTGAACCCATCCTTACAATCTACTCTCATCAGGCAAGGCTTAAAAGTAAGAATTGGGGAAATATCTAGCAATAGATGGCGGTTATATGCAAGAAATGTGGCCTTCCCGACGATCTTTGTGCTTGTGGCGAATTGGAGAAAGAGGACACAAGGATCATCGTTCGACTAGAAAAAAGGCGTTTCTCAAAGACAACTACGATGATTGAAGGTATTGACCCAAAACAAAGTGATGTCCAGAGTATGGTTAAGGAATTGAAGAGCAGGTTTGCATGCGGTGGCACTGCAAAAGATGGGTTCATAATGCTCCAAGGTGACCATCGAGATGATGTCAAGAGCTATCTGCTCAGAACTGGTTTCAATGAGGCGACTATCGAAGTTCAGTAAACTAATACAGGCGCATTAAATTCCTTTTGAAAGGTGCCGGGATCTGCAATATTCTAGAATGGCAGACTCATTTTAGTTTCTATGCGATATTGACATTTCTTGTGCTTGCTTTAGGTAGTTTGGTATTTGAATATGCTAGGTTACCTAGGTAATATATAATGATTAATTTATTTATGCGTACACTCAACTAGATTATTCCGCCTCTCACAATCCTATCCACACGAATCTTTAAAATATCATTCAACACAGTGATGGAATTTGCTCCGGTCTTTTTACAGTCCTTACAACTTTAGGTGCAATTTCAATCCTTTGTATCTGTTTCTGATTGTGACCTCAGTTACTCCGGCTGCTTCTGCCACATCTTTCTGAGTCTTGTTCTCACCGTTCATCACGCAAGCGACATACAATGCAGCTGCCGCAAGTCCCATTGGGTCTTTACCTGCAGAAATCTTTCCTTCCTCCGCCTTCTTTAGAATCTCAAGCGCCTTCCTCTTAGTCTTTTCTGAAAGCCCTGCCTTGCTTGCGATTCTGGCTACACACTTGACCGGGTCGACTACAGGCATTTTTAAGTCTAGCTCTCTTATCAAAAGACGATAGCACCTAGCAACATCCTTCTTCTTGATATTGCTAGCATTGGCAATGTCTTTCAATGTCCGGGGAGTTTCGGTATCTCTACACGCAGCGTATAATGCAGCTGCAACTAACGCCGATATGGATCTCCCCCTCACCAGACCCCGTTCCAAAGCCTTCCTATACACATATGCTGCCTTTTCTATTACAGCATCTCCTACTGCCAGCTTATCTTTGAGGCGATCGAGCTCACTGAACGCTTGTCGGAAATTGCGGTCTACCGGTTCGTGTACTTGGCTCCTACTATCCCAAGTTCGGAGCCTTTCAATAGTACTTTTCATAGAGGCCGACAACGGCTTACCAGAAGCATCTTTATCGATAGGTCCAATAATAGTCGCCAGTCCCATATCATGCATGGCTAGAGAAGTAGGCACACCGGCTCGACTCCTATCTTCATGCTCCTCCTTTGAAAAGGCTCTCCACTCTGGACCCATTTCCTCGATTCTTTCTGTGATCACAAACCCGCAGTTTCCGCAAAACATCTCCCCACTAGAATTATCTGTAACCATGGGCCCCTTTCCACATCGGGGGCATCTTTCATTGAAAAGAGTAATGTCCTTTACCAAAGTTTTTCCCCAGAAAAATTATCGGAAAATCGCATCTAGTATAAATGTTTTATTCTTGTATATAAAGTTATCCCTATTGGATAAAGATTGGTGCCACAGATTTGAAATTTTTATAACTATGCTTTAAAACACATATTGTTTTTATCACAGATTACTATCATATATGTATTTTATGGAACAATGCACTGAAACATGACAATTTAGTCAACACAATCAAACAACACAAAGTGAAAATCAGTCTCTCCCTTGCATGATGACGATATATTCAGTACAAATTAATATCACACCGATACGTAGCTATTTGTAATGATCCCAGATGAAATTATTCGTCGTAGAATTCCACCCGCCTACGGATATAGGGCACCACATTCTGAATTTATCGGCCAGCAAGATCCATCAATTCTTGATTCGGATGGTCATATAATTAATGCAAATCCATCTGAAAATATAATCTCAAATGGCATGAACCATGTTGAATCTCAACGCATTGAAGGCCAGGCAAGTCTTGATAAGTACGAAATGGATTCTCCCAAGTTATTCCCAGGAAGCTACGCGCGTCGCATAGCTACTGACCAAACTATGATAGCCTCCGACATTAGAAAATATTTATCAAGTAATCATGTAAATCCTCTAGGTAATTTTAGCTACTTTGAAAACCGACGTCGTTTGGCGAACTTTTCCCATTCGTTTTAGATCTCCCTGACCACCCAGCTTGCCACCAAGTGAAAAAAGTGAAAGGGGGTTACATGTAAAGAAAGAAAGGGTTACAATTCCATTTCCAATTCTGTCCATTCTTGCCCTACTCGCTCTTATTCTTTTTGCCCCTACTCTCGCTAGTGCCGCGCAGAGTAGTGGCACAGGCGCAATTGTCGACGGTGTTAGATTCATCCAGTATCTGGACGACAATGTAGCTTTAGAGGAATTGAAATCAGGAAATCTGGATACATACTATTTTAGAATACCACTCGAAGCAGCCTCTGAAATTAAAAATATTCCTAATTTAAAGGAGTACGACAAGCTCTCTGGATCTTTTGGCTTACTACTGAATCCTGCGCCATCTAATGATACTAGCTCCTTGAATCCCTTTTCATTAAAAGAGGTCAGGTACGCAATGAATTATTTAATTGACAGAGGGTTTGTAGTAGATGAAATCCTGAAAGGCTTGGGCACACCTCTTATTGGTCCTTACGGGATCTTTTCGCCTGAGTACTTTAATGTAATAGACACAGTAGAGTCTTCGGGATTTAGGTATAACCCTAGACTCGCTGACCAGATCATAACAGCTGCGATGAATGAAGCTGGTTCCCAGAAGGAAAATGGGAAATGGATGCTAAATGGGAAACCAGTGAGCATCTCAATCTTGATTAGAAGTGACAACCAGCCGCTAAGATCGGTTGGAGAGCTAGTAGCTTCAGAGATGGAAAAGGTGGGATTTACCGTGAAAAGGAACTATGGTGACTTGAACAAGGCGAATACAGTGGTTTACGGCTCTGATCCTAGGGACTTTGGATGGAACATCTATACCGAGGCATTTGGCGGCACTGGTGGTTTTGTGAAATACAACCCAGTGATTCCCTCACAAATGTACGCCCCATATTTCGGAAGTATGCCGGGGCAACAAAATCCCGCTTTTTGGAATTATGAAAATGACACCATAGACAAGATAGCGCAAAGAATCCAGTTCCTTAATTTTACATCGGAAAAAGAGAGAAACTCACTTGTAAGAAATGCCACAAATTTAGGGATAAATGAGGCAGTCAGAATTTTTATCGCACAATTAGTCGATCCATATGTTGCATCGTCTGGTCTAACAGGTCTAGTAAATGATTTTGGTGCAGGAATTTCGAGTAAATTCTCATTGATAAACGCGAGAACTCAAGATCCTTCAAACACCTTGGACATTGGTGTCAAGCAGATATACCAAGGAGCATGGAATGGAGTCGGTGGTTGCTCGGATCAGTATTGCAGGGACATTTCCTCAGCTTTATCCGATCCCGGTACCTTTCGGGATCCGTATACTGGAGAAGTGATACCAATGAGGACTCCTTGGATCAATATAACGACAAAAGGGCCATTGGAAAAACTTGTCGTCCCCAATGATTCGATGAATTGGGATCCAATTTCCCAGCAGTGGACAGGTCCGGGAAAGAATAACACTGCGTTTACAGTAGTCAAATACAATACCCTTTATTCAAACTGGCATCACGGGATCCCGATGACGCCTGCAGACCTGCTATATCCCCAATATTTTGTCTTTGAGTGGGGGAAGGATACCGGCGATCCCGCTGATTTAACTAACGATCCAGAATACATGACTGGTGTGGAGCCTGGTCTTCCATTAATAAAGGGTATAAGATTCATCGGAAATCAGACGGTAGAATCCTATGTAGACCAGTGGCATTTTGACGACAAGGAATTAGCGGGGACAGCAGGGGTCTGGGCAGGCGAGCCTTGGGAAATAACTGCTGCCAGCGAGAGGCTTGTTACATCGGGAAAAGCTGCTTTTTCAAGGGGTGAAGCATCATCTAAAAATGTGCCTTGGCTCTCCTTGATAGTTCCCTCACATGCAGCTATGATTAGAAATGAGTTAGCAGATATGAAAGCCGAGAGATTCGTCCCTCTGCCTCTCCGAGATTTTGTAACCCCTGAGGAAGCTATCAAAAGGTATGATGCGAGTATCAAATGGATTGATACCCACAAGCTTGCAATTGTAGGTAATGGTCCTTTCTATCTAGACTCGTATAATCCTGAAGGCAGAGTCATAACTCTTAAGGCCTTTAGAGACAGTTCGTATCCATTTGAAAAAGGTCATTGGTCACAATACGAGACACCCAAGATCGTAGCGATCGATAAGGTAGCTGCGCCGAGAAACATAATCGCTGGGCAGAGTCCGCTTAAGGCAGATGTAACCGTTAGCATAGAAGGTAGACCGGCCGAAAATGCATCTGTTTTTTACTTTGTCTCTGACAAGGATGGAAGAACTGTAATATCGGGCAATACCACGGTTTCAGACGGCAATGGCAAATATTCAATAGAAATACCCGCGAACAAGACGGCCCTTTTACCAACTGGCCCAAGCATCGTCAAGATCTTCGCAGTAAGTGATTCTGCATATAGACCAGATATCCAAACTACAACACTAATAGCTGTCAATCCATTGGCCGGTCCGAAGCAACAACAACAGTAGCGTTAGTAATGGGATTGCGCGCACGCAGCAAGGCGGCAATATACTATTTCTTCCTATTCCTTAAAAATAAAATGTCAGATAGATGAACCTAGGTGTCGACGGAACTTCTTTGGAGTCGAAAACTATTCAGTGATAAGATTGTAACGACCAAGCTATAGTATAGCATTTATAGATGACATCAACTCCAGTTAGCCAGATGTTTCGTCGATGACAGGTTTTCTCTTTTTTATCGCCAAAACAACTGCTTACAGGATTCTAGTTGTTGTCATTACCGTGGTAATCACGCTTATACTTCTGGGCTCTGCTATGGACAAGTTGCTGACCGATAGGATAAGAGCCGAAGTAGTGGAGGCGACCGCTCAGGACAATATACAGTTCAAGACACTTTCTCAACGCCAGGCTTACGTCAATGAACAAATTCAGTTGAAGACTAAAGATCTTGGACTGGACGAACCATGGTATTCCCCTAAAAGATTTGTTAATACTCTTTTTGAAGTGCTCACGCTTAATTTAGGTCGATCAAATTTTTTTACATCAGATAGCGGCTCTTCTAACGTCAGCGACATAATGATAGAGAGAGTGCCCAAGACGGTCTTGCTCTTTACAACTTCGACTGTGATCATCGTTGTGATTGGCCTGTTTTTAGGGACGTACATGGCAGAGAAAAGGGGTTCGGTCCTTGACAAGAGCGTGTCGTTTGTTGCCGTTGTCAGCAACAGCTTTGCGACCTTTTGGGTAGGTATGTTGATGATCCTTCTATTTTCATTCACCTTTGATATCTTTCCTGCTCGATCTACGCCATTGACTTCGCCAGGTGACCCATTTTACCTCTTGGATCTCTTGTACCACATGATGTTACCTTTGATTACATTGGTTCTGCTGAGCTTTACGGTCTGGTCATTTGTGGTGCGTTACTTTGTATCCCGTGTTTTGGATGAAGACTATATACAAGCAAAACGTGTGATGGGAATTCCAAAACGAAAAATACTATACTCACATGCACTCAAAAACGCAGCTCCTCCAGTCTTAACGGGAATAGTCACTGCACTCATTGCTTCGATAAGCGGTAGTTTCATCGTAGAAGCAGTATTTGATTGGCCTGGAGTTGGAAAGCTACTTTATGATGCAATAATCGTAATGGATATACCTTTAATCTTGGGAAGCACTTACGTATTTACTTTAATTTATGTAATGACCATGTTGATAGCCGATCTCCTCTATGCATACTTCGATCCAAGAGTTAAGGTGTCTTCGTGAAAACCTCAGAATCTGCCAGCAATTTCAATCTATTAATTCGTCGGATCTTGCATACGAAGGCCGCCATTGCAGGCTTCTTCATTCTAATAGTCTTGGCCGCAATGACAATCTATGCATTGATCGCAGTGCCACTAGAATCCTTTAGTCAGTGGAACGATCCCGGGTTTTGGATAGACTATCCAAAATCTGCTGCACCCTCGTGGATAAATTCGCTGCTTCCAGAAACTAATCTTCCTAATCACATGATCTTCGGACCCAGTGATGCAAAAACGCAGAACAGTTCATTTGGAGGCATTCCGACTAATTCGTTCTTGTATGATATTGACTTCGGTTACAATTCGTTTCCCACAGATTTTATAATAGATTATTGTTTAAGATATGGTGACATTCCCCCAGTAATCCAGGTTGATGTCACAAGGCCCGATGGAGAGAGCTTTATGCTATACAATTCTCCACTTCCATCAAGCGCAATATCAACAGATAGCACATCATCTAACCTAACTGAATACTGCTCAAGGACCTTTTCTACTGATGAATCAATAAGAGACAACTTACAAGCATACACCGGACTTTTTCATTACAGCCCTGACCTATCTTCACCTCAAAACATGATATTTTCTGAGCTTGAAGGACAAGTGGTACTTAGGGGGAACTACCTATTTAATATTACGTACTACCTTTTTGGAGCAGAGGACAAAGTAGAGAATACAAAAGTAATACTCGGCGGTAAGGTCTACGGTCTGATGGGAACTGATGATTTACGTAGGGACTTGAGCATAGGTATTTTTTGGGGCGCCCCCGTGGCACTATTTGTAGGTTTAACAGCTGCTATCTCTTCAGTTATCATTGGCATGTTATATGGACTTCTTGCCGGCTATAAGGGAGGAAGGTATGATGAGGCTTTAATGAGGGTCAACGACCTCGTGATTTCACTCCCCACATTTGTTTTCCTAATTATCCTTTCTATCACTATCGGCAGTAGCATTTACCTCATAACCCTTTTCCTAGTCATCTTTGGATGGAGTGGCATTGCAAGAGTCGCAAGGAGTCTTGCATTACAGATAAAGAATCTTCAATACGTCGAAGCCTCGAAGCTCATGGGTGAGAGAGATATTAGGATCATTCTGCGGCATATCTTGCCTCAACTCCTACCACTTACATTTGCAAGCATAGCCTTAGCAGTACCTGCTGCGATATTAGCCGAAGCAACGTTGAGTTTTATAGGGTTAGGTGATCCTTCGATCCCGACCTGGGGAAGCATTCTTCATGATGCAAATACTGCTTCTGCAGCAGCTAGAGGTCTCTGGTGGTGGATATTGCCTCCTGGTATTATGATAGCTGCTGCAGGCATATCATTTGCATTGATTGGAAGTGCTATTGAATCGGTCACCAATCCCAGAGGAGGGGGTGCCCAGTCAAAAGTGAGATTTACCTAGGACGTTGAAATTTTGCAATGGTTAACAATATGAGATAAAATAATAGAGTAAGACCCAAAAACTGGGTATGATCAATATATATCCACACTTGTTTGGCCATCTGATTGGCACCATTGCAAGGACCGGACTTGGAAAGTGCTACGCTATGGTCATTGGAAGTGATTTTCCATTACGATCAAACGCCCCAATACAATTCTCATCATAAGGAAAGCTAATGATGATTGAGACCAATCCAAAGAAGTTGTTCAGGTCCGCCAATGATGGACGATTCGACCCTCCAGGATGTGAATGAGCCGTACCGACATATGAAAGGTCAAAGGGCAAGTCGTAACTTGGGAAACCGGAGTAATATGGCCCATGTGAGGCAAAAGGAGGCACGACTAACCCATCAATCCGTACCTGGCCCTTCTTGTGATTATGTTGCCCTCTAAGTATTAATATTCCTTCATTAGGATGCCAGCTCTTTGCAAATGTTATAATACCGTCCGCCGCTTCCCGAGTCAGAATTATCGTACGATTGGCTTTTGGTAGTTTTTTTTCGTTTGCGGGAATTTGGCCTTGATTCTTGCTAACGTTTTGATGCAATAGCCTCCTGAAAAATGACAACTGATCTTGCTATTAACGATGACTCCAACTAAATTTAAGCATTATCGCATCTGTTCATATTGCATGGCGTAACATTTTTTTAGAAAGACAAATGGCAGGATCTGGGCCGAACTATGAAGACACTGTGAAAGTGTTGAGGAGAATAAAGATCTCTTGAATACGATTATGGTGACATAAATGAAATGAGATGTATATATTATCTCGTAAAATCTTATTCAAGCTATTGGTTAATGGTCATTGATCTACAAATGGTTAAATAACAATCTGAGCAAGAATAGATGCCGGTCCGAAATGCTGAGGATAAGGGAATTGGATCAAATTCTATCATACTTCGAAGGGGTTTTGTGAGTAACGATTTGGATGGAACACCTCTCTTGATAAATTTCAAGGGTGAAGGATTTCGGGTTAGTGACACAGCCGTCTCGCTTTGGAACATGTGTAACGGGATATCATTCCAAGATTTGGTTTATGAGGTACTCTCGATCTCTAGCGATAAGGAATCTGGGGTGAGGGAATCCCTAAGAACCATGCTAACTCAGATGAACAAGGCCTCAATAATCAAGATAAGGTATTAATCTCTATTTGTATCTGGGACTTGACCAGAATGAGAAGCCACATTGTTGGTTGCCCTAATTTAAGGACTTGGTCAATTGAGAGAGAAGCGGACTCCAAGTCAAGTCAAATTTCAAAGGTTGGTTCCCTATCACGAATTTTTTCCAAATAAGTTGTAGGAGATTCTGCTTACATGCGCGTTGTCATTGATGATTATCATCCTATGATATCTTTTTAATAGCCTCAAGTACCTCACAATTATTGTAGATAAATAAATGTCGGATGGTAAATGTTCGGTTGTATTATGCGAACTTGGAATCATCCTCTTAGATGAAAATGAAAATGTATCAGGTTCATTTAAATTCACAAATCCAATTGAATCCTATCGCCTAATTAAAAATGGAGGCAAATTTACTGGTCTTGGACAAATTGTTGGAAAGATCGGAAATTATTCAGACGTGAGATCAAACGACCAGAACTTGAATTTCGTTCTGCAGCAGAATGGCATTAGTAGCACAATGATGAGCGATGACGAACTAAGACTACTGCTATTACAAAAGGATTCCGTTCTAGAAAAGGCTGAGTTTGTTTCTAACACGACACAGGCGCAGCGTGAGCTACGTAAATTCGCAATCGATTTATCCTCATCTAAAATTAAGGAATCTTCAGAGCAGCTTGACCTACATGTCATACAGGCCGTCAGCGCATTGGACGAGCTTGACAAGATAATCAACACTATCGGGACAAGAATGAGGGAATGGTATGGCCTGCATTTTCCTGAGCTTGATAATTTGATCCAGAGCCTATATCTGTACGCAAACATAGTTAGAGAAGCAGGATTTAGGGCCAGTATAACAAGGGAACTCCTTGAAAGATTGGGATTGGACGAAAAGAGGAGGCAGATTGTACTTCAAGCAGCGGAGAGGAGCAGAGGTGGAGATATCACCTCGGAAAACCTGGCTATTGTAAAACAGCTTGCGTACCAGGTGATTCTCCAGACAGAGCTTAGAAGGATCATCGCCGATCACATCGAAGGTACGATGGAGCTAATTGCACCAAACACAAAGGAACTTTTGACCCCTTTGGTAGGAGCTAGAATGATAGCCAAGGCGGGAAGTTTGGAAAGATTTGCTCGCCTTTCGTCCAGCACAGTCCAACTTCTAGGCGCAGAAAAGGCTTTGTTTAGATCTTTAAAAACTGGGTCTAGTACTCCAAAGCATGGCATCCTTTTTCAGCATCCACTTATCCATTCTGCTCCAAGGTGGCAGAGAGGAAAGATAGCGAGATCCGTGGCCTCCAAAGCCTCGATCGCTGCCAGGATTGACCTTTACAGAAAAGGAGAAAAAGATCTCTCTCTTTCTGACAAATTGAAACTTAGAATAAATGAAATTCAACAGAAATATAGTCAACCCCCTCTAGAACGACCAAATCGAAACTTTAGAAACCGACAATTTGATAGGTTCAGTCCAGGGCCCAGAGGAAGAGGGGAAGGAGGAAGAGGAAGAGGAGGTAGATATTCAGACGACAGAGGGAGAGGCTATGGTAGGGGAGCAAAATATAGAAGTAATAAGAAGAAAAAGAGAAGGCAGGGCTAAGAATGTCTGAACTAGATTCGTACTATTATCAAATTAACCCACAAGTCTTCCAAAATATCTTGACAAAGGAGTTTGGATAACTTGAACAGTACCAGTAAGATATGGATATATGTTGATGGGCAAAAGTGCCTAGCTACACCGAATTTAGATAAAGGGAACGCGGTATACGGTGAGCGACTCATACAGGATAATCATAAGGAATTCAGACAATGGGATGTGTATAGAAGCAAGTTAGCTGCTGCCATCCAAAAAGGAATGCAGAATTTTCCCTTTAGAGTTGGTTCCAGGGTATTATATCTTGGCGCTTCAACAGGTACTACTGTAAGTCATATATCTGATATTATCGGAAATGAAGGCATCGTATTCGCAGTTGAGCCTGCTATTAGAGTTGCACGAGAGCTTTTAGAAAACGTGGCAACGCGGAGATATAACATAATTCCAATTATTGAAGATGGTCGTAGGCCAAAATCGTACTATTCCATATTTGGGACGGTACAAACAGTGTATTGCGATATAGCCCAACCCGATCAGACTGATATTGCCATCGAGAACTGCAAGGTCTACCTAGAGAAGGGGGGAGTGTTACTATTGGTGGTAAAGTCTAGGAGTATAGATGTGGTCAAAGACCCACGAGTAGTGATAAAGGAGGAAGCGAAGAAACTCGAATCAAATGGGTTCAGCATACAGCAGATCATTGACCTTGAGCCCTTTGATAAGGACCATGGTTTGATTTATGCAGTATACTCGAAGCATGGTGCGTCATCAACACAAGAAGATAGACTAGAATAAATCAAATTTTCTTTCCGCAAGATAACGTATGCGGCATCGAATAATTCTAAACCTGGAATAAACGGTCTATGATGCTCGTGACAAAAATATAGCAAAAATATAGTTAAGACTCGAGGCTAAGTACAGCCAGCTGCCTTTGCTGTCGTTCCCGAAGTAACTTCTTCACAGGTGACCAAGAATTTCTGACAAATGGAGGAGGCACTCCAACTTCGTCAATCCAAGACTTAATGAAACCAGCCGTCTTTTTATCAGACGGGTATCCGCTACCAATTCCTTGATGGATCCTCTTAATGTTTCCAAGCTGTTCTTCTCGGATCACCTTAGCAACTATTGAAGCAGCTGAAACAGCCAGATGTAAACTATCTGCGTGATGGAAGGAAAAAATATCCAGCTTTCCCTTCCTTACTCGAACTCTTCTCTTGAGATTGCTCAGAATATTGGCTTTAAATTTTTCTTGATTCACATCGCAGCAATCTACAAAAATGCGATCAGCATTTATATTATCGATAACCTGAGCCATGGCCAAGGCTTCCAGATGGTTTAGTCTATTGTAAGAAACGTGATTATCTATCTCTGTAGTCTGTACTATACAAATACAGATCGATTTTGCTATGCCGACAATCTGCCCATATTTTCTGGCTCTCTTTTTTTTGGAAAGCTCTTTTGAATCTCTAACACCAATTCGTTCCAGCTCACGCATTTCTTTTTCTCTAAAACTTACGCCCGCAACAACCATTGGACCAATTACTGCTCCTCTCCCAGCTTCGTCTACACCTCCAAGAATTCTTTTTTGTTTTCCTGCTGGAGATGGGAATGCACCAAGCTTTGAAATCGGATCAACCTTCATACCTAAATCATAATGATAATGGCTATCAACTGCAGATCCTTTTATTTTCCTATTCACTTGTTATTGGGAGTAGGAAAATGCACATTCTTACTTATAGTTTTCATCCCAATGGATCGTCGTCTTTGTTTCGTTAGTCGATGAAATTGTGTGATGCGCTTGCAAGAACCGTATCTAGTTTAAAATTAAGATAACCATACAACGGATTGTTCGACCGCTTGGGCATCCATGCTGACGATGACACACGAACCATCATTTCTACGCCAAAGTTTGAAGCCTTGCCTTTCTTGCGTACCCTCATCTGCTTGACTAGAACTTTTCGAAACATGTAATATACCATACATTGAGCTAGATTGTAAATTTAAGGGATGGGATTGGAGAGCTTTGTCAGACGCTGAATTTGGTCGATCCATTGACAAAAGTGATGACCAGGATTATGAAATTGACCGACATTTAACTGACGAATTCATTCCAATGTGCGAAGGAAGTACTACTCTTCTTGTTCCTAAAGAATCTCTTCAGACAAATGTTCCTCCAAGAACGCCAGCATTCTTCAACCCCGCCGCAAGGCTCAACAGAGACGTATCAATTCTGATCTACACTTCATTTATTAGACTGAATTCAAATGAATTAAAAAATAGACAAATTACCCTCGCTGATGCATTCAGTGGTGTCGGTGCTAGATCCATTAGAGTAGCTAAGGAGACTCCATCTGTAGGGAAGGTAATTCTTAATGATCTTAATCCAATTGCCATAAGAGCAGCCAAGAAATCAGCCAAGATTAATTGTGTCAGCGATAAGTGTTCATACTCTCAGAAAGATGTACACGTGTTTCTAAACGAACGCAATTCCAATAAGAAAGAAAGATACGCAATCGTAGACCTTGACCCCTTTGGCAGCCCGTCACCATATGTGGATTCTCTATTAAGAGCAGTAACAGATGGTGGACTCATTTCTGTTACTGCAACTGATACTGCTGTACTCTACGGAAAATATCCAAAGGTCTGTTTCAGAAAGTATTATAGTAAGCCAGTAAACTGTACCTATTCAAATGAAACTGCCGTTCGAATCTTATTATCTTTTCTAGGATTTGTAGGAGGAAGGATGGATCTTGCAATAGAACCTGTATTTGCTCATTCCCATCGTCATTATTCCCGTGTCTATGCAAGGGTTCGCGTAAGTAGTAACGAAGCGAATAAATTGGCTGATAACTTGGGGTATATCACCCACTGCTTCAACTGCGGCGATAGAAGAGAGCATCCGCTTACGTTTCGGTTGCCACTTTCGTGTAGTATCTGTGGAAGCAACAACACGAATAAGAATGAAAGAAAATTAAACATCGCTGGGCCATTATGGATTAAACCGATTTTTAGCAAACGACTAATTTCTGATATATTAAGTGTTGACGGAAATAATTATCATAACATGAGTCCAGGTGACCTTGTGAGACCCTCGGATGACCAGAGCAGTGATTCCACATCAGGCGATCATAAGTTTGGCGGATATTACTCAGAAGGATCGGTACTACCATCACAATTACCTTTTTCAGATAAGCCAACCCAAGTGTCATCTTATAAATACTTTCGTCATCTATTTCAGCTGCTATACATAGCTAGCTTGGAGCTCGATGACCAGCCTTACTACTATACGATTGATGAAGTTGGCTCCGCATTAAAGATAAGCCCTCCTCCAATGGACACAATTTTGGAACGGGTTATTCAAGGGGGATTTCGAGGAAGCAGGACTTCATTTAGGCCTACTGGTTTCAAGACCAATGCCTCCATGGAAGAGATAAAAAAGCTGCTCTAAAGGAAAAATTATGCTCGGCAGAATCGTTTTACTGATATTTACATTAATGATATAATAATACCACTATATTGAATAATACCACTATACCACTATATTGATAGTGCTTTATTACTATATACATAGTAATAGTACTACTCCGCAGAGTTGGTATCGGGAAAGGAAATTTATAGAGATACCTACCTACACAAATTAAGCATATTCACCATCCTTAACTCGGTCGTTTAGGAAGACAAGTACGGCTCTTCCTCCTGGCTCACTGTAACATCGCTGAAGTTTGAAGCCTCCATCTCTTATCAGACCACCTATGTCACGAGAAAGAACTTTTTTGGGTCTGACTATCAACATTAATCCTTGATTCGATTTCTTCACTTCTACGTGATTTCCATATGTAAGGATCCTCCCAACAAGATCAAGTACCCGCATCATCTTCATCGTCCCCCAATGTTCTTGGATAGATTATGAAAGGCATACATAAGATTAAAGGTCTAGTTCTATTTTCCTTTGGGTTTAATGGATTAAATCTACTTAATAGCAAGGGAATAACCTTCGTGGTAACCGACCAGTTAATGCTGCTATTGACGAGGGGCGTTTCATTGCTTCCGAGTTTCGTTATTTTACATATTTGTGTCCTAGAAAACGAAGAGTTGTATTAATTTGACACAGTACTTACTTAGATTGAGTCTAATTCGAATGAGTATATTGAAGAATAATCTTGCGCATAAACTAGTTCTTAACGCAGCCGGATTATGAATTCATTTAACTGTTTGAGGATTCGGGCGGTCGCCCCCCAGATCAAATATGAATCGTAATTGAATTTGTATAGCTCATTTATCGAAACATGTTCTGTGTCTGGACTCATAGTGGATAGCAGGGACATCAGGGGAAGATCTAATACAGCCTCGACCTCGTCAGCGAATGGAACAGGTTGATCGATATTTTGTAAAATGCTAACGAACGGGACGATAAAAAAATTTGACGTAAGAGTCTTCACGGCCTCAAGACAACCTAAAATGTCATCTTTTGTAAGCATGATGCCTATTTCCTCACCTGTTTCTCTGATAGCAGTATTTAGTAAATTCTCGTCTTTCTTGGTATATCGGCCGCCAGGAAATGATATCTCTCCTCCATGGGATCTGAGGTGGGGACTTCGTTTGGTCAAAAGAATGTGAGGAGAAGATCTGGTAAAGTGTATCAGAACAACCACAGACGATAGAGTAGATACCTCGTAAATTGGATTCCCCAGTGATGCTGGCCAACTTAAATGGGGCATGATTCCTGCAATGAGATCCGCCTTATCCATGAGTATATGATATATTATCGGAAGGTATCTATATTTCGTTTAAGGTATCTATATCTATATTTCGTTTGGTCTGACAAGTCAGATTTGAGAGTCGTCTCACGATTACTAGGTTAATAGACCGTCAGGTAGAATATACAGCTGTAGAGTACCTAGGCTCAAGGCTCAAGCGCAAACATTGCGTAAACCTAAAGATGTACGTAGAGAAATGGAGTCCAATCCAATGGTAGTATTCTACGTTATCAAACCAAGAATCTCAAATAGGATGGAGCAAGTAATAGCATTTAATAATTACAGGCGAATTTGTTAAGGGTGAATGTGCCCCTCCTTCGTTATATCATCTTTCAAGAATACCTCGTTTTCGAAAATGAAACATACTATATTATATTAGCACAATGATGGACAAATGAGTAAAATACGATTTGAACTAAATCCTCCAAAAACAATACAGAATCGCTACTTTGAGGAACATGAATTACGAGGGTCGCTGTTATCCTTGGTTAGGAGAGCAAGCGAATTGGTTGGATTAGTTGATGGAATCCATGTCACTGATTCAGTCTTGGGGATCCCAAGAATTTCGGGTATTTCTTTCGCTCATTTCATTAGGCACACCGGAAACAGTTTACCTATTAGCTGCAGTTTAAGGGCGCGTGATCGCAACTACACCTCATTCATGCAATTTGTTGGAGACGCTATACTGTTAGGACTCGAAAGCGTACTAATTTTAAAGGGGGATGAACTGGGACATGATCTATCGACCTCTAACCTGAAACCGACCGAAATTCTTAAGGTTTTGCAAAGTGAAAAGTATGATAGATACATACACTTTAGTCTGGCTGTTCCTTCGAAGGTGACTGACAGATTTCAGATAGAAAAGAAGATACTTTCTAGGCCATACTCATGGGTTACACAATCAATCGAATCTCTAGCTGACTTGGGAGAACTCGCTGATTTGGCAAAACAGCATGGAATAAAAATAGTGGCATGTATAATGATTCCTTCAGAGAAAAACCTCAAGTCTGCACAGATGATAGGATTGGACTGGAATGAGTATTCAAAAGATCCCGTCAGCTTCATTATTGAAGCGAATAAGATTGCTGACGAAGTTCTTCTCACCTCACCAAACCATTTTGCAGCCGCAGTTGACGTTCTAAAAGTTATCTCAAATCATTCTTAGATATATCCTCAATTTCATCTCAGTACAAACCGATTTGGAAGAGAAAGTGATTTGTTCGTTGTTTTATAGCAATTCTATTCGAACTTCTTTGCTGCAATCATCTCGGACTTTACTTCATCTAATATAGTACGGTAGTATGGCTGAAGGTTATTATCCTCGCTGAGACGAGGTCTTCTATAATCGACGGCGATCTCCTTCTTCAAGTGTCCTGGCCTGTTTGTAAAGACAATAACCTTATCCCCGAGACAGACCGATTCAAGAATGTTGTGAGTCACAAAGACGATCGTTTTCCTAGTCTTTGCCCAAATCAGCTGCAATTCCACCAATAATAAATCGCGAGTCTGAGAGTCCAACGCCGCGAATGGCTCATCCATTAATAGTACCTCCGGATCCATTACCAATGCTCGAGCGATAGCAACCCTCTGTTTCATGCCACCAGAAAGTTGATAGATATAAGATTGAGCAAATTTAGTTAATTGCATCATATCAAGATATCTTATCGCTATCTCATAGCGTTTAGCCTTATCTACTCCGGCCATTTTCAGGCCAAATTCAACGTTTTCAATTACTCTTAACCATGGAAAAAGAGCATTCTCCTGGAACACCATAATGCGATCTGGTCCAGTCCCAACAACAGGGTTCCCATTGAGTATCACAGTCCCACTAGAAGGAGTTTCCAGACCGGCAAGAATATTCAGTATCGTAGACTTGCCACAACCCGACGGTCCTACTAGACAAACAAACTGCCCTTCGTCAATACTAAAATTTATGCCTTCTATGGCTGTTACTACTGCCCCCCTCTTGCTTTCCACAAATCTCTTAGTTACGTCTTTTACCACAATTTTTGCCAAATGCGCTTCTTACACATTCATTAAACACGTTAGAGTACCTTATAGACTTAATCAGATTGTACCTTCAAATGACTATAGGCAGAGTACAGCGGTCAGAACTAGCAACTGGATTCATTTATTAGTTAAGAGCAATGACATTACCTTTCCATGCCTCATGAGAGTCTAAGGGATCTCGTTGACGTGCTAGAACGAAAGGGACAACTGACGCGAGTTAAGGCTTTAGTAGATCCTGAATTAGAAGTGGCTGAAATAATGCGTAGACTCATGTATGCCAAAGATAGGCCTGCAGTTCTCTTTGAGAATGTCAAGGGCTATACAATTCCCATATTGGGAAATACATTCGGATCGAATGAGCGGTTGAGGATAGCACTAGAAGAGGATGATTTCTCTCAGATAGGTAATCGGATCGTAGATCTCACTAGAATGAAAATGCCCAGCGGTGTAATTGGCAAGCTTAGAATGCTGCCCAAGCTCTCCGAAATTTCGGACTATGGTCCGAAGCACACCGACAATGGACCAGTCAAAGAAATTGTACTACCTGAAGAGAAAGCGGATCTTTTTAATCTCCCAATACTAAGGTCGTTCAAAGGTGATGCAGGAAAATTCATCACTTTTGGCCTAACAGTAACAAAACATCCTGACACCGAAGTTACTAACTTGGGAGTATACAGGATACAAATCTTGAACGCAAGGAAGGCTATAATGCATTGGCAGATACACAAGCGCGGGGCACAGCATCTAGAGATCCAAAAAGATAAAAATGAAGCTGAAGGTAGTAGAGATCGACAGATCCCAGTCGCAGTTGTAATTGGAGCAGATCCGGCGACTCTGTTTAGCGCTGTGGCACCGGTTCCAGAAGGGATGGACAAGTACCTTTTTTCAGGAATCGTAAGAAAGAAGGGTATTAAGCTGGTGAAATGTAGTACAGTAGATCTTGAGGTTCCTGCAACTGCGGAGATAGTACTGGAAGGCTATGTCGACCCAGATGATCTACAATTGGAAGGACCATTTGGCGACCATACAGGTTATTATACGCCTCCTGAGCCCTATCCGTGTTTCAATCTGACCTGCATAAGCATGAGAACGAATCCGATATATCTCACTACAGTGGTAGGCAAACCGATCCTTGAAGACGCTTACTTAGGGAAGGTTATAGAAAGGTCATTCTTGCCTTTGATACAGATGTTCCAACCAGAAGTAGTTGATTTCTCAATGCCTCCTGCGGCGTGGTTTCAAGGACTTGCGATTATTTCTATTAAAAAGCGATACCCGGGACAGGCGAAGAAGGTAATGATGGGGCTTTGGGGAATGGGACAGCTTTCCCTGACCAAGATGTTCGTTACAGTGGATCATGACGTAAATGTACACGACATGGATGAGGTCATATGGGCAGTGACAACGAGAACTGATCCCAAGCGTGATCTAATGTTTATTGAGAACGCGCCAACTGATACCCTAGATCCTTCGTCACCTCTTCTTAACCTAGGGTCTAAAGTTGGAATTGACGCGACAACAAAATGGCAACAGGAGGGATTTAATCGAGAGATACAAGTTTTAGCTACGGGTGACGAAGAAACTCAGACTCTTGTCTCTAAGAGATGGGGGGAATATGGATTCAGCTAGTAGACCATTTGTTAACAATATCATCTCATCTCCGATGAACGAAGCGTGGGCAAAAGCGAAAATATTAAATCACATAGAAATAAGGAAATACTTGGGTGTATCCTATCACGAGGATATGGATCGGTGTAATGTCGCAATTGGGACAATCTTGGAACTTAAAAGGTGTAGATGGATGGTAGTATCACAGTGATAATGGATAGAAGAAAAGGAGATAATGTTGGTCATCAGTTTGACTCGGGAAGATCTGGAGAAACAGAATTAAATAGAGCTTCTCATCCACAAGGAAAATGCACTCTTTGTGGTAAGCAGACTAATTCACCAATAATTGAGATTGTGGAAGGCACGAACTATGAATTTGATTCGCCTGATTGCGCTGGTATGTTCAAACGCCTGAAGAGTGTCTATGGTGAAAGGTTAACCAGCCTGTTGGGTCTGGAGCAGTTCATTTCCGACCCATTTTGGAATCGCGTTACTCCTGATGAGGGCGAAATGATTCAAATGCAAAATGAGTCTCAGGTGCGTATAAACGCCCAGGATACCATTCAGATAATCGCGGAGCCAGACAAAATTATACAGGTAGCTTTTGAAATGATACGTTCCGCGAAAAAGGAAGTACTAATCATGTTTTCTACAGCAAATGCCTTTAAGAGACAGGTATCGATTGGCGGACCAGACTTGATTAAAGAAGTGACTTCTTCCAGGAAAGATCTTGAAGTAAGAATTCTTACTCCAGCAGACCAAGAAGTAGAATTAGCATCCGTTGTTTTAGGGACTAAGAATGATAACGTTCATGTGAGAAACATGGAGGCCACATTACAAACCAAGGTTACTGTCGTTGTGGTGGATCGAAAACTTTCATTGGCCGTTGAACTAAAAGACGATTCACGAGATGATATATACCAAGCGCTCAGGTCCGCGGTCTATTCTAACACAAAGTCTGCCGCTATATCGTATGTCGCAATATTCGAAAGTCTTTGGAAACAAGTTGACTTAATAGATCAAGTGAATCTACTTTGTAGGCAGCTGAAGGATCAGCAAACAGACCAAAGAGAATTTATCAGTATTGCCGCTCATGAACTTCGTGCTCCTATCCAACCAATTCTTGGCCTAGCAGAAGTTCTTAAATCAAGGCATGAGGTGCAGATGGAGAAACAGAGAGAGCTACTTTCTGTCATTATACGTAATGCAAAGCGGCTGAAGGAGTTAACAGAGAACATTTTGGACATCACAAGAATTGAGAATAAATCACTAGAACTCCAGAAGGTACCGTTAGATATCGACGAATTAGTTATTGGCGTCTTTAAAGATGCCCTGGATGATTCAGAATTTTCTAGGAATATAAGACTAGTTTACAACCATAACAAGAAGAGAAAATTTGATTCTGCCTCTTCTCCGACTTATTCTGAATCATCAGTAGCCTTTGGATCAACAGGCAAAGGCTCTGTTAAGGCAGATGAATTGAGATTAACTCAGGTAATGACCAATCTTATTGGCAATGCAATTAAATTCTCGCACGAAGGTGACATGGTTACTGTTTCAGTATCAGAGAAGAACAATATACAAGATTTTAAGAGACGTGGGAGTGGTACTACTGGTACGCTACTGGTACGAGTTGAAGACACTGGAAAAGGGATAGATCCAGAAATCATGCCTAGACTATTCAAGAAATTCTCGTCAAAATCAGAGAGAGGTATGGGTTTAGGACTTTTTATATCAAAGAACATTGTCGAGGCCCACGGTGGCGAGATTTGGGCGGATACTCCTAACAAAGATAAGGGGGCTGCATTTTCCTTTACGATTCCGATCGACTGACCCTTCATTTGTGTTACTGGATGCCACCGCATAGTGGAGTGAATGTCTTTTCCTATCCCTGCAGTCAATCAGAATCACTTTTGTTTTCCAAAATTACTTATTACAGAATAGTTCCATTCTATTCTGTAATTATTACATATTATTACAGAATATAATAATATATATAATTATTACAGAATAGTCCCATTCCCATTAATGATATGGTAGATCTAATTATGGATGAGAACATTTGCCGATGGCTGAAAGCATTTGAATGACTCAAACGAACCCTTTTATATAATAGTAAAATATCTCTTGGTATGACAAGCAGTGAAAAAGGTAAAGTCCCTAAGATAGTGGCTTTAGAAGTTCTAGAAAAGAATGGCGTAAATATAGATCGCTTGAAGGAACTAATAACGAAAGGTGTTGGCGCTGAATTCACGACTTACTATTATTATACTATCTTGAGAATGCATTGCACCGGGCTCGAGGGGGAGGGAATAAAGGAGATAGTCGAAGATGCCCGTATCGAGGATAGAAATCACTTTGAGGCGATGGTTCCCAGATTGTATGAACTTGGTGGGGCCTTACCCAGAGATATTAGGAAATTTGCCGATCAAGCAGGGTGCCCGGATGCTTATTTACCAGATAATTGGGAAGATATTGACTCGATCTTGAAGGTCCTATTAGAGGCTGAACAGTGTGCGATAAGATCATGGGGTGAAGTTTGTGATATGACTACAGGTAAGGACCCTCGTACTTATGATATTGCTCAGCGAATTATGCAAGAGGAAGTTGAACACGAAGCATGGTTTATAGAACTACTTTCGAAAAGGCCCTCTGGTCACTTTAGACGGAGGTTCGTTGGGCAGTCGCCCCACACTGGTAATCAAGGTAGCCTCATCCACCTCTAATCTTTTTACCTTCTAACTACATTGAATCATCAAAATCAAGAATCAGAATCGTCCTATATTGACATGCCAATGTTTTATACAATTAGATTGAGTATGATAACAAAATCTCGCGCGCGTTACAATTACACAAGTTTAACAATGTAGGAAAGTCCTTTATATCAGCTAATAACAGACTAGTACCGAATAGTGCTTAGCGCATGACAAAGTGTATAGCATTTCACTCGTATAAGGGTGGTACCGGTAAGACTACTCTAGCTGGAAATTTTGCTGCTGTATTGGCAAAATCGGGCTTCCGAGTGTGTTTGCTAGATTTGGATGTTTATGCCCCAAGTCTTCAGTCGTACTTTTCGATTGAACCTAAAAAGTGGATAAACGACTACCTTTACTCTGATGCCGATATCGGGGAGGTAATGCAAGATCTTACTTCGAAACTTTCGGAAATCGATATGGAAAGCAAGGATAGCGTAAAAGGCAAGCTCTGGATCGGATTTAGCAATGCTAGGAAAGAGGAAATATACAAACTCGAAGGAGGTGCAGATACTACACGGAAGCAGTTCTTAAGGAGGTTCATTTTGTTGAGGGAACAGCTGATAACAAACTACGATGCAGACTTTGTCGTAATTGACACTAGTCCTGGGATTAGATATTGGTCTATTAACGCCTTGGCCGTAGCAGACATTTTGTTTCTGACCCTTAAGGCCGGTGACCTTGATATTGAAGGAACAAAGAAAATGGCCGAAGAAATATACAGCTCTTTCACTAAATTTGGGACCAAGTCATTTCTGTTACTCAATAGGGTATCTGGATATTGTGCTCCGAATCCGCTAATTGCAATGCCAAATACTACCAGTGACAAATCTCAACGTTCGGCTTTTATGATCGAAACACCTCAGGATACTGACCAAATGCTTGCAAGAGAGGTGAGAATGAAGATTATGTCCTCAATTCCATGCTATTGTGATATTCAGTTCCTTCGAAAGGAATTCCTGACTGCTCTAAAGTATCCTGCTCATCCTTTTGCCAAAAAGATAGAGAGCTTGAATGAATCACTGAGTAAGACGGCGGAGCAGCTCTGAAAGACTGATGGTCTAAATAAAATAAAATAAAATATTACAACACAATACAAACTATCATTCTCGGAGTATATTCCGCCTCAGCCTAACTCCATCCTTATCTTTTTAACCAATTCATCAGTTTCAATCGGCTTCCTTATGAAAGAGCCGAAGTTAAGAGTTGGATATATTTCTCTTAAGGCAAGATAATTGAAATCAAAGCCAGTAATGAAGCAAAACTTCACATCCTTATCTATTTCTTCTAGCTTCTCGTACAATTCAAAGCCTCCTATTTCGGGCATTCTAATGTCTACAATTACCATCGAATATTTTCCCTTTAGGAAATGCGTGAGGGCTAGCTTTGGATCAGTGAACCCATCCACCTTAAAGCCATTGTGTTCAAGACTAGTAGTGATTGAGAGCACTATGTCTTCCTCGTCATCGACTAGCATTATCTTCTTTAAAGCAATCCACCTCTTATTGTTAAAGCAGAACGAAGATAACAAATTAAGTTCAGCTCACAAAGGCTTGGTAATTCAAGACCACAGCAATAAAGTTGGGACACTCTGTATTGATCCAATGATTCTGCTGCATAGTAATTGTTGCCTAGTATTATATATCAATTATAGAACAAACAACGAAGAGAAAAGTGGTCGGCACTATGGATTTTCGAGGCACCTCAACTATCACAATTCAGATCAAGTGATCGATGCTATCCCTCCCAGTCTAGCACTTTTCTCTAACTGCGAGATCAACATAGCTTAGAAATCTATCCCGACTCACAGGTTTCATGATGACTTGATGTGCTGCCACGTCAGGCAACACTGAAATGAGTTCTCCGGCGGCGTCGAGTGCCGTTACGAATAGGATCCTAACGGCCGAATTAATTGCCCTTAACCTCTGGTAAAGTTGTAAGCCATTAAGTTGGGGCATACGAATATCCATTATCACCAGGTCATACATTGACGAATCTTCTTTCGCAAACTGCCTCAGCGCCACAGTAGGATCTGTGAATGTTTGGACAGTAAATCCCTGACCCTCCAGAAAGGCTTGGTACGTAAAGAGCATATCCGGCTGATCATCAACTAGCATTATATTGCCACGAGATACGTCATCGCCTTCAAGTCTAAGCCTCGGCTGCAATTCTTGTGAGAGACGAATTCGTTCCAGGGCATGATGTTCGTTTTGTCTTCGAACGTCGTGTTGGTGTAGTATAAGTTCCTTTAATTCCGGATAATTCGCTCTACGATCCAAATCCATGGGTACAACCAGATGGATTGGATACCTCTGTTTAAGCCCAATCGAAAATTCAGATATTTCTTGAAACTGGAATTGTTTTTCAAGGGAGTGAAGTTTCTTGACTACCTGATGCAGATCGCCTCCTACAACCATAGAGTTGGGTGGTGCCTTGTTATTGATCTTGGCACACAAGTTCATGGTAGGTCCAAAGAAATCCTGGTCTCTTGAAAACCTTGACTCGGCTAGTTCAAGTCTGCCGTAATCAGCGCTTATCCGATAGCTAATAGGCTGAATTCCTTCTCTCTTATAGAAGCTGTTAACCGTGCTCCTTAAATCCAATAGTGATATCCCACATTCAAGTACGTCCCTGAAGCCCTCAATGTGTTGTATCTCCGCTGTATTTGGAAAATAATAGATCATCGAGTCGCCGCCTGTTTTTAGCACCCTTCCACCAAAGTGTGCAATTATAGGTGAAACAGAGTTAACAAAAAGCGAGTAAAACTTTCTAATCTTGTCTTCATGAGCCAATGAAGACGTGATCGCTGTTGAGTTGACAATATCAAGCATACATACGCAGAAATCAGACGAGATCCCTCTAAAGATTATATCATCATGCAGCTCTGTATTATCATCACGATTTCGTGCCTCAAACAGACCGCCGTCCCTTTCACTCGGAGATTTAGAATTTGCTAGATAGCCGTCATTATCATTATTATCATCTGCCTTATTAATTCGCGCTCTATCTCCGATCATGGAACCTTTTCTTACCTCTTCTCCTGATTAAGTATTATTCTCACTTCTATAAAAGATTGCTCAACAACGTCAAGTATAACTCTAAACTGGTTATTCAAAATCAAGTCCAATTCTGTTGGTACCATGCGATAAGGAATGACAGGGAACAAGTGGTCGAAATGGTTCTTTCGTACCGGGAATATTCGTTGCAGTAGTCGTCAAAATAGTCAGTATTCGCAATGTTTACGCAAGTTTAACGTTTATAATCATCCAATCACTATAATAGCCCGATTCGAACATGAAATATGAAAGACGCTTCGGAGTAATTATCAGAAGCCAAAGACGTGTCGGAGAAGCACTTACGATCATTGGAGGAGTAACAGTGGCTGGAATCGGGGGCGGACTGGGAATCCTATCATTGGTAGCTGGCGGACTTGCAATAGCAGGATTGGGAGTAATATCGGTCTTCTGGCGATAACATGCTATAGTTATCGCGGGCAGAAAATATCTCATTTGACCACCACCATAACCAAGTTTTGCTTTGCATTTTGATTTCTCTAAGATGAAGTCTATTTCCTTTTTTCATAAAGTCTTCTGAGTTTCTGCTGTGTATTCCTGATAGAGTATTTCTTGCTGGTAGGCTAGCGGAAGGGCGAGATTTATTATTCAATTCGAGCTTATAATAAGTCATGGGAGCCGTATCAGATCCAGAAGACCTTGCCAACAATAGACGGAAGATTATACAAAATGCGTTGAAAGACCTTAGTCCAGAAACAAAGAAAAGAGTAGTAAAAATTTTTGAAACATGGAAAGGTCGTGCCTCTGAAAGAGAGCTTGAAGAAATCCTTGGTGGTCAGAAGGCGAAAAAGTTTCGGGAATTGGTTGATAATTCTACTGATGAAGTCAGCTCAAATGAAATCGATAACTTACGTAAGCTGTTTAGAGAGTCCGTTACTTTTGACTGACAGGTTTATTATTCAATTATTGGCAGGCATGAATCCAGGATTTAGGTTCACGACATAAATAATAGTGGGCTATGTTAAAGCCGTATCTTGGCTTAAGCGGTCCTGTGAGCTTCAGCCTTTATCATAATTTTGCCGTTAATAGTCCACTTCGCAGCGCCGAGCGCTTTTCCATTAGGACCTACCGCTTCAGGCACATTAATTTCAAGATCATCGAATGTGTAAGTCACTTCGGCCTCTTTCCCCGTCAACCTGTCAAACAACTCTGCTAAGAGATCAGCCCACTGGCTAGCAGATTTAGAGTTTTTACCATTACTACTTGTCATATTACTCAACCAAGGTATTAGGACTTTGAACTTTATAATAGTTTCTAGTTGGTATTGCATCATATTGCTGAAATCAAAGACGAAACATGGCCAGTTAACACAAAATTCCTTAACTTAAAGATGCCATGTGTAATCATAACCGCTATATTTTTGGGGTCGTCAACTCCCCCCTCTTCACTTCGCCTACCACACCTGTCCCCCAAAAATGAACGCGAGGAACATATATTTCCTTTAAAGGTTTATTTACAGTTAATCCATTGTCGAGGAAGAAGTGTGAGGCATGTCAAGATACCGTACCTTCATCGGATTCAGGATCAAGATACTGCTATCTACATCGGCAGGTTTATGATAGTATAATTGCAGAGTTTCATGCAGTAAAGAAGACTTCTAAGGGCGCAAATATGGACTGGAAAAAGTTTCTTTCTGAAAAGATGAATAATGAGCGATATTTGCCAAAAGAATTGGGCGATGTCATTAAAATTGAGCTTGATAGTGTGTGATACGCCCCCGAAACGTAAACAAAAATATTCGATGATATGTGACACCCGTTAGCATTGTATTGAGAAGCCTTGGAATGATGTATTCATTGGTTCAGGATTGATTTCTATCCTAGGAGTCCCCATTTTCTGGCAACCTCCTTTACTTCCTCATCTGTGACTTGCTCGAAGTTTTCATAAAATTGGCCTACAGAACTAAATGAGGATGGTTTAGTTATCACTTGAACCCTATTTCCTTCCCTGGACAGTTCAGTGACCGTATCCTCAGGCGCAACCGGAACTGCGATTAGCACACCTGCTGGATCATATTTCTTGATCCACTTAGCTACTACCATAACTGTAGCGCCAGTGGCGATTCCATCATCTGCAATAACTACCGACCGACCTTCAATGTTGTAAGGTTTCGATGCGGGACGGTAAAGAGACATCCTTCTTTGGATCTCATTCACTTGTCGGTCTTTTTCGCCGTCTAGGTACTCTGTTGAAACCTGAAGCGTGTGAATTAGACGTTCATTAAGGTATGCCGTCCTGTCCTGCATCACTGCTCCAATTGCTAGTTCTGGATTGTTGGGTGCCCCCAGTTTGCGGGGAATGACGATATCAAATTCGCTCTCGCTGAATCTGGAGGCAATTGCATCGCCTATAATGACTCCTCCACGAGGTATAGCTAATACCGTAACAGGTGCCGTCTTGCTTTCCTTTTTGAAGAAATCAGCCAGAACGCTTGCAAGTATTTCCCCTGCGCTCGTTCGATTTTTGAATTTAATATGGAAACTCCTCTTTAGTAATCTTCCAAGTATCAAGATATTTGTGTTTGACCTAGGCATCCATTACCTATTTCTCTTGCTCACACCGGTACGGCAAAGGCACTTCTCGCAGCTTCTAAAGAAATTCACGAAATTATTTACAAACAGTTGAATAAAAGATCAGTGCAGAAACTGGCCCCATGGCCTGGACCGTGAGTCATGATATGCGAAATAATTCCATTCAATCCTGTGTCGTCGTTATGATTTTCTCTTGCCCGATTATCTCGGTTAAAAGGTTACTGCACGCATCAGTCAAATCTTGGATTTCCTTCCTTTTTGCTTCAAAAGTGGCTTGTGTCTCTGCAATAAGATTCTTCTTCTCTTCGATCTCTCTCCTATTTCGCTCGATCAATTCGTCCAGAGATTTTATCGAATTAAATGCCTTACGATTTTGGTTTTGCCTTATTCTTGTTGCCTTCTTTTGTATCTCCCACCCTCTAGATTCAATCTTGGGAAAAATGTCGATGGCCTTATCCAAATATGTCGAAACTTTATCTGAATCCTTTAAACTTATGGTACCTTTCTTGACAGCTCCCCGTATCTCTATGAGCAGGGTCCTGTAAGCCTCAATCATCTCACGATCCTCTTTGCTTCGTTCCACATTCTGTTCGGACGAATTAGAAAGACTGTCTGATTCAATCTTTCTCTGATTCAAAAATATCTCCCATGGAGAGCTAGAGAGTAACTCAATTTTTGCAGTCACGCTCCTTGAGACACCATAAGAATATTTTGTAAAAGCGCGATTAAGATGAGAGAATAAATCAGAGACGTATTCACGGAATTCTGCCCTGCTTTTTTCCAATTCTCTAGATTCAGATTCAAGAAGGGCATAATTTTTGTACTCATCTGACTGTTGTATTTCGTGACGACGCGTTGTTAGCTGCGTAATGTCCTTCTCCAATTCCTCTACTTCTGTTGAGATGCTGGCAATTCTCTCCTTAGAATAATTCAAAGATGCCAAGTTGTTAGATAGGTCGGTAATTTTTTTGCTACAAGCGTTTGCGTCCTCCAAAT
>Ga0307429_1000373_pt1 | contig 28380 bp, 33 predicted proteins | sample SalMarWE160230MG_FD_202151 | JGI IMG/M metagenome (GOLD analysis project Ga0307429, IMG submission 202151) | Salt marsh sediment microbial communities from the Plum Island Ecosystem LTER, Massachusetts, United States - WE1603-230 | ecosystem: Environmental > Aquatic > Marine > Intertidal zone >... | reverse complement strand
GATCAGACGGCGATTCAGCGTGCACGGATTTCTGTCTCATCTCCAATCCTTGATGATTACGATGAGCCAGAAATCCTCCGTTCCTCAAGCCGCTAAATCTGTCTCACAGGCGCTGATGCCGGACAGTCCTGGCTGCTTGCGGATGCCTTCAATTTCAGCCACGGCCTCGGCGTGAGCGGTCCTCAATCGTTCAACACGAGCGGGCGCAATCGTGGCTGTGTCTTCAGTCAGGCTGGCTGTCTGATCTGCATGGGGGCTGTTGCCGCGCTTGCTGAGTTGAGAGGGACGGGGCGCATTGATGACTTGGCCCGGACCACGTCTGTAGACGCCACCGTTGTCGACACACAGCGCCCCAACGGTCAGCGCGAGGTGACTGACCTCGCTGTGGGCTGACCTGCTCCACTCGGGGAAGCTTAGGTCTTCTTCGGTTTTGAGCTTTTCGTTTGCTGTGGCGAGAGGGTCGGGGAGGCCGATTGCTTCGGTTAGCTTCTTGGTCAATTCTTCCAAATCAAGCTCCACTGAACTCTGGCCGCTGCGAGGATCAGCCGTCGAGCGATCCTTAGGGCGGCGGCCAGGCCAACTCCTTGTATCCTCTGACGTGGTGGCACGTCATCCGTCAGCAGTGGTTCTTGCTAGGCTCGTTGACCGGGATGGGAGCCAGTGCGACGTGAACGGGGCGATATAGACGATTTTATGGCGCTACTCGCAGCCAGCCAGCACCCCGCTAGGCTGCAACTGCCATCAGAGCGGCGTCAAGCAAACGCTCTGGATCGCGCTCGCCCTTTGCTGCCGACTTGAGGATACGTTCCGCCAATAAGGTTCGGCTTATCCTCGCTCTTTGGTCTGGTCGAAGGCTCACCCAAGCCGCTTCGAGTGTTTGCCTCTGATGCGGCTATTTACGTCGAGGCAATCGCCAGAAGAATAATTACGACGGCGGCCACCGCGTATCCGATTGCCTCGGAACGATCCATGGTTTTTAGAAATGCGAACGCGTATTCGCCTCCGGTTTTTAGGAACGCGAACGCGTATTCGATTGCCTTGGCACGTCTTACCTCCTTTAGGAACGCGACCAATTGTGACATCACGTCTGCTCCTTCGCGTCGCAATGCCCGAATTATGAGTTGGCGCGTGTTACCGGCAGTTAAATTGGGGCATGAAAATTCTCACCGCTATTGACATGAACTTTAGCGGCCTGTTGCAATCCAACCGGCACGTGTAACAACAAGCTCGCTCACACCAAATCCGTAACGAAAAAGGACGCGCGCAGACAAATAGGTGGCCTGCTAGGCAGCCACTGCCATCAATGCCGTCTCACGCAGGCGCTCTGGATCACGCTCGCCTTCCGCTGCTGACTTAAGGATACCTTCGGCCAGCGGGGTTCGGCTCATCGTCGCTTTTTGATCGTGTCGAAGACTGGCCCGAGCCTCTTCGAGTATGCTTTCGAGTACACAGGGTGAGTACACAAGACAAACGGCTCAACTGGAAAACGATAGAAATGTCAATGGCAAATACTCGAAGACGCCAATCCTGCCAATCCGCGCTTAAGGCGTGTGAGTGCTAATCAATCACCGTTGTGGAAATATGCTATAATTCCACGTATGCGCTTGTAGCCGGCCGTATTTTTTTCTTTCTCTTGTGGCACTAGCTTTTCGCAATTGACAAATCCCTTGCCCCACATTTTCCCATTACGATTATCAAACTTGCGTTCCCAACACTGGTCCCCGCCCGTGGGAGTGATGCGGATTGAGCCTGTGTAGATTTCGTCATCGTATTTGTTTTCACTATTGGCAATGCTGAATTGCGGCATCACCGCGGTTTGGCGCCGAGGTGAGGGCCAGTCACTGAAATAGAAGAAAATGCTGCAAGAGAAGGCAATCCAGACGAGTACCAATTTGGCCTGTGGCAAATCGCGCAACATCCAGCGCTCGAATGATACGCGCGAGGCCATGCAACAACTCACTCTAGCGGTGCGCGGGACCTGTAAATTTCAAATGCCCCACTGAACTGCGCATAGTCTAATTCAACCTTGGTTAAGATAGTGCTACCTCTATGACCCGTGCCTCCGGGACCCGCTAGGCAGCAACCGCCGTCAGGGCGGCGTCAAGCAAGCGTTCCGGATCGCGCTCGCCCTTCGCTGCCGACTTGAGGATACGTTCCGCCAATAAGGTTCGGCTCGTTGTCGCTCTTTGCTCGGGTCGCAGGCGGGCCCATGCGTCATCGAGCGCTTCCCGGAGCAGCAAGACGGTATCGAGGTCGAAATAAACAGGCTCCTTTGTCTCCACGGGAACTCCATCTGTTGTTGCCCAACGGGTCCCGGCGGTATCGCTCTGGAATTTGACAGCAGATTGACGAATGGATGACAATTTCGTTACGGTAAGTCGTAATACGCCGCGCTTACTTGCTCAATTTCGCCGCGACCTCCTCTGGCTTGGGGTGCGTGTAGCGAAACAACACTCGCAGGTCACGATGGCCGCTGATCATTGCAACCTCCGGGACATTCAGGCCCTTCTCGAAAAATCTGCTGACGGCTTCATGTCGAAGGTCATGGAAGCGCAGGCCCGAAACACCGGCTCGTCTCTTTAGCCGCTCCCATGCAAGCCTGAGCGCATTGGCTGAAACAACAAAGACAAAGACAGTGTCCCCGCAGCGCGGCGTGTCCTTGATTACATTAAGGGCTTCTGTCGATAAGGGGACAGTGCGCGGAAGGCCGTTCTTTGTATTTCTCAAGAGTACCGTGCGCGCCTCAAGGTTCACATCCTCCCACCGCATCGTGAGTAATTCGCTCCGTCGCATCGCAGTCTCGACGGCCAACCGGATAACGGCAGGAAGCCAACGACATCGTGAGGTTTCACAAGCCGCTAACAGCTTTTCTAATTCGCCAGTGTTGATCCGCCGTTCCCTTGGATTGCCTGCCCGAGGCAATTTGACCTGCTGCATCGGGTTCGTCGGCAGCGCGAAACCCCACTCGTTCCTTGCGACCTCAAGGCAATGACGGACGATGGCTAGCTCGCGTCGCACGGTGTCGGCCTTGACCAGCGATAGCCGATGGTCACGGTACTTGGCTATCTCGGCCGCGGTTAGGCGACGCAGTGATACCCGAGCGATGGGGTGTCTGAGGATGACACGCAGCAGGTAAACCTCGCGGTCAGCGCTGCGCTTGCGGGGCACAACTTCGGCAGCATAACGCTTGAGGAGGTCCGCCAACGTTTGGGACCGGAGCAGGCGGTTGTCCAAGGGTAGGCCGCCACGGTCGAGTTCGGCCTCCATCTGTCGCGCCCATAGTTCGGCGTCTGCTCTGAGGCGGAAGGTTCGTGATAGCGGCGAGTGGCCTTGGCGTCGAACTTGCGCCTGCCATGCGGACTTACGTCGTCGAATGATCGCCACGTCCATCCCCGCTGTGACAGCGTTGTGACAGACCGACGTTTCCGGTGTTTGAGACGCAGCGCCCACCCAAGGATAGCTCAGCAAACTGAGGGCCTTAGAATGGTGGAGCCGAGGGGATTTGAACCCCTGACCTCCTCATTGCGAACGAGGCGCTCTCCCAACTGAGCTACGGCCCCGCCGAATCGCAACGATTTAACGTCATCGCGCGAGAAATTACGGCGAGTGGCCGCCATTTAGGGCCAGGGTCGCTGGCTGTCAAGGATCGGCCGGTGCGTGATCCCGAAAGGCTTGTCCTCGACCTGAACGGGAATCGGCACCGGTTTTCGAACTAGATCAAGCGCAAGTAAAATGGCACACAGCCACCGCCAGTCGGCTTGTTCAAGGCCATGCGACTCGCTACTTTTCCGCCCACGTTGCGAACGGACGAACACTCATGCGCTCGATCCTCGACATTATCCTGCTGGTGCTTCAAATCTATATTTGGCTATTGATTGCGGCCGCCGTGCTGTCGTGGCTGATCGCATTCAACGTGGTCAATACCCGCAACTCGGTGGTGGCGGCAGTCGGTGATTTTCTTTATCGCATCACCGAGCCGTTGCTGCGACCGATCCGCTCCATGCTACCCAATCTCGGCGGCATCGACGTGTCGCCGGTAATTCTGATCTTGATCATCCTACTCATCGAGAACATCATCGTCCGCTATATCTATCCGAACGTTTTCTAGCGCATGATCCCGAAAAGTGGCACCGGTATTCGTACAGGATCACGCGCCACCGATAACATGACAATGCCCTGGGTCGCAGTCGCTGGCGGCGTCGCACTTACCGTTCGGCTGACGCCCAAGGGCGGCCGCGACGCCATTGACGGTATCGAGCTAATGGCCGACGGCCGTGCGGTGATAAAGATCCGCGTGGCTGCCCCGCCGAGCGAGGGCGAAGCCAATGACGCCCTTATCCGCCTGATCGGCAAGGCGGCCGGCGTTGCGCCGCGCGATGTCACTCTGGCTGCCGGCGCCACGGCGCGCGTCAAGCGGCTCACTATTGCGGGCGATTGCCCAATGCTGATCGCGGCGCTGGAGAAGATGACCGCGGCGCGCTAGAAGGTGCCTATGACGGCACGCCTCATCGACGGCAAAGTGGTTTCTGCGGACTTGCGCGGCAAGGTGACCGACGCCGTGCATCGGTTGCGCCGCGACCGTGGCGTCGTGCCGTGCATCGCCGTCGTTCTGGTCGGGGAGAACCCGGCGAGCCAAGTCTATGTCCGAAACAAATCCAAAGCGGTGGCGGAAGCAGGCATGCGCGCCCTCGATCGCAAGCTGCCGGCGAGCGCTAGCGTAGCCGAGCTGCGCGATGTCATCGCCGCGCTCAACGCCGATGAGTCCGTCAATGGCATTCTGGTGCAATTGCCGCTGCCGAAGCAGATCGATCCGCACGAGATCATCGCGACAATCGATCCGGCCAAGGACGTCGATGGCTTTCATCCGCTCAATGTCGGCCGCCTCGCCAGCGGCCTGCCCACGTTTACGCCGTGCACGCCGCTCGGCTGTGTCTTGCTGGCCAAGAGTGTGCATCCCTCTCCTGCCGGCATGGAGGCGGTGGTGGTCGGCCGCTCTAACATCGTCGGCAAGCCGGTGGCGCAACTGCTGCTCCAGGAAAACGCGACCGTGACGATTTGTCATTCCAAGACGCGCGATCTGCCAGAAGTTTGCCGGCGCGCGGACTTGCTGATCGCCGCCGTCGGCAAGCCCGAAATGGTGCGCAGTCACTGGATCAAGCCGGGCGCGACCGTGATCGACGTCGGCATTAACCGCGTGCCGCGCGAAGACGGCAAAACGCGCATCGTCGGCGATGTCGCCTTTGCTGAAGCGCGCGAGATAGCCGGCGCCATCACGCCGGTACCGGGCGGCGTCGGCCCGATGACGATCGCGTGTTTGTTGCTGAATACCCTGCGCGCCGCCTGCGTGCAAAAGGGATTGCCGGCGCCTAACTTCTAATCCTCATGGTGAGGAGCGCGGCAAAGCCGCGTGTTTCGAACCATGGCTCCAGAATCCCAGGCCTCATCCTTCGAGAATCCGCTACGCGGGTTTCTCAGGATGAGGGTCGAGAATATTGTTTGCCTCTAAAAGCCAAATGGCCGGCACAAGGCCGGCCATGGCATTCGAAAGAATGGAGATCGGTACTCAGCCCTGCCAGGCGTAGGCGACCTTGTCGAGCGTCTTTGGCCCAAAGCGTTCCGAGGAACGGGCGACCGCGCGGCCACCAAGCGCGCGATAGAATTCCACCGCCGGCTCGTTATCGGACAGCGCCCACACCACCAGGCTCTTCAGCCCGCTCTGCAACAGGTCCTTGCGCGCGGCCGAAAACAGGCGGCGGCCGAAGCCGAGGCCCTGGAACTCGGGGCGCAGATAAAGCTCGTAAACCTCGCCGTCGTAAAACAGGCTGCGGGCACGGTTGCGGCCGTAGTTGGCGTAGCCGGCGATCTGCTCGCCGAATTGCAGGATAGTGATACGGCTGCCTTTGCGGATAGCCGATTCCCACCAATCCGGCCCGCGTCGATTGATCAGCTTGTCGAGTTCGTTGCCGGGAATAATGCCCTGATAGGCCGTTCGCCATGCCTCGTCATGGGTCTCGGCGACTGCGGTTGCGTCGGAGGCCTTGGCGCGGCGAATCTCTATGAGGGTCGTACTCATTTGAGAATAGAAGCAATGAACTCTGCGCCCTTCAAGCCCTATGATTAATGATCGGTAAATGGTGTGGATTACTGGTCACAGCTGGGCAATAATCTGGCGGCGGAGCCTGCAAAAACGCGTGCGCGGGGTTGCCTGCGCATGCGGAAAGCGACTTGATTGTGCTGAATTGGGACATGCGCCGCGCACGGGCGATGGCGCGCGAGGGGATTGATTCGCGTTGCCTGATTTGGGTTATACCGCCTCGGCTTCCTTCTGGCGCTCCGCCTTCTTGCGATCGTTTTCGTCGAGCAGCTTTTTGCGCAGGCGGATCGATTTCGGCGTTACCTCGACCAGCTCGTCGTCCTCGATATAGGCAAGCGCCTTCTCCAGCGTCATGCGGATCGGCGGCGTGAGCCGCACCGCCTCGTCCTTGGAGGTGGTGCGAATGTTCGTCAGCTTCTTGCCCTTGAGCACATTGATGACGAGATCGTTGCCGCGGGTGTGCTCTCCGACGATCATGCCCTTGTACACTTTCCAGCCCGGCTCAATCATCATCGGGCCGCGGTCTTCCAGGTTCCACAGCGCGTAGGAGACCGCCTCGCCCTGGTCGTTGGAGATCAGCACGCCGTTGCGGCGACCCTGGATCGGCCCCTTGTAGGGCGCGTAGCCGTGGAACAGCCGGTTCATGATGGCGGTGCCACGCGTGTCGGTGAGCAGCTCGCCCTGATAGCCGATCAGCCCGCGCGTCGGCGCGTGAAACACCAGCCGCAACCGGTCGCCGCCGGACGGACGCATTTCCAGCATCCCGGCTTTGCGCTCGGCCATCTTCTGCACCACGATGCCGGAATGCTCCTCGTCGAGGTCGATCACAACCTCCTCGATCGGCTCCAGCACTTCGCCGGTTTTCTCGTCCTCGCGCAGCAGCACCTTCGGCCGCGACACCGACAGCTCGAAGCCCTCGCGTCGCATGGTCTCGATCAGAATGCCGAGCTGCAATTCGCCGCGCCCGGCCACTTCCATGGACTCCTTCTCGTCGGATTCGCGTACGCGCAGCGCGACGTTGCCTTCGGCCTCGCGCAGCAGCCGGTCGCGAATCATGCGGCCGGTGACCTTGTCGCCTTCGGTGCCGGCAAGGGGGGAATCGTTGACGCGGAACACCATGGCAAGTGTCGGCGGATCGATCGGCTGCGCCGGCAGCGGTGTTTCCACCTCCGGCGCGCAGATGGTGTTGGAGACGGTGGCGTTGGGCAGCCCCGCCACCGCGACAATGTCGCCGGCCTCGGCTTCCTCGACGCCGGTACGCTCCAGCCCGCGGAAAGCCAGCAGCTTGGTGACCCGCCCCTGCTCGACGAGCTTTCCTTCGCGGTCGAGCACTTTGACGTTCTGATTGGCCTTGACGGTGCCGGAGGTGATTCGGCCGGTGACGATGCGGCCGAGATAAGAATTGGCTTCCAGGATGGTGCCGAGCATGCGGAACGGGCCGGGCTCGACATGCGGCTGCTGGACGTGGCGCAGCACCAGATCGAACAACGGCGCCATCGACTCCTTCGGCCCGTCCTGGCTCGCCGCCATCCAGCCTTCCTTGGCCGAACCGTAGAGGATCGGGAAATCGAGTTGCTCGTCGCTGGCATCGAGCGCGGCGAATAGGTCAAACACCTCATTGACCACCTGCGTTGCGCGCGCGTCGGAGCGGTCGACCTTGTTGATGACGACAATGGGCTTGAGCCCCATCTTCAACGCCTTCGACACCACGAATTTGGTCTGCGGCAGCGGACCCTCGGCGGCGTCCACCAGTACGATGGCGCCGTCGACCATGTTGAGGATGCGCTCGACCTCGCCGCCAAAATCGGCATGGCCGGGCGTGTCGACGATATTGATGCGGGTGCCCTTCCAGACCACCGAAGCCGCCTTGGCCAGAATGGTGATGCCGCGCTCGCGCTCCAGATCGTTGGAATCCATAGCGCGCTCGACCACGCGCTGGTTCTCGCGGAACGTACCCGATTGCTGCAAGAGCCGATCGACCAGGGTGGTCTTTCCGTGGTCGACGTGGGCGATAATGGCGACGTTGCGTAGATTCATTGTTTTTGCCTGCGCATGGTTTTTTCCGAAAACCGGTTCCCATCCCGGGTCAAGCCCGGGACAGGCTTTTTCGGGATCATGCGCTTCCAGAAACCAAAGCGCGGGCCGATCCGGGCCCGCGACGTTATTGCGGCGCAATATAGTCACGCACGGCCCGGAAGCAACTCGCGACTGGGACTAAGCCCGAATGGAGTTAAGCCCCCGCCGCCCGGCCCCAGGGGCCGGGGCGCCAGCCGCGCGGCGCTGCGTCGTTGAGCATCATCATTTCGGCGATGGTCTCGTTGGTGACCAGACCGGTGAGCTTGCCGCCGGCGTCGGTGACGCCCACCGCGGGCGCCGATTTTTCCTGCAACAGCTTGAACGCCTGCTCGAGCGTGAAGCGGTAGCCGATGGTGGGGAATTCCCGGTTCATGGCGTCGGCGACGCGGGCGTCCGGCCCCAGCGTCTTGAGGGCGCGGATCAGCGCGCCGCGGTCGAGCATGCCGACCGGCTTGCCGGCGCCGTCCACCACCGGGAACTCGCCCTGGCTGGTCGCCAGCAAGTTCTGCACCGCCTCGTCGATATGCGCTTGCGGAGTGAGCGTGGCGAACTGCGTCATCATCGCGTGGCTGACCGGGACGCCGCGCGAGACCGCGCGCAGCGCCACCATGTGCGCTTCCGCACTGGCGGCGAGATAGACGAAGATGGCGATGAAGATCAGGATCGGGTTGTACATCAGGCCGATGAACCCCAGCGCGAAGGCAACAAACTGGCCGATCGAAGCGGAAATCTCGGTCGCGCGCACGTAGCCCAATTTGCTCGCCAGCGCCGCGCGCAGGATGCGGCCGCCATCCATGGGGAAGGCCGGGATCAGGTTGAACAGCGCCAGGAACAGATTGACGATCGCCAGCCGGTCGACCATCGAAATCTGCGTGCTGTCGACCAAGGTTGCCGCGCTCGGTTGCAAATTGGCGCCAGTTACATAGACCAACAGGAGGGTAATGACCACGTTGACCATCGGGCCGGCGATGGCAATGAGGAATTCCTCCCATGGCTCTTCCGGGATGCGCTCGAGCTGCGACACGCCGCCGATCGGCAGCAGCGTTACATAGGGCGTGGCCACGCCGAAGGCGCGCGCGGTGAAGATGTGGCCGAACTCATGCAGCAGCACGCAGAGGAACAGCAGCACGATGAAGAGAACCGTATTCCAGGCCGTGGCCGCGCCGCTGGCCGCGTAGCTGGCGGCGAAAATCCAGGCGAGAAAAAGCAGAAATGTCAGGTGGATGCGCACGACGGTGCCCGCCACCTTGCCGATATTCAATGACCAGGACATGGAAGCCTCGTAGGATCCGGGTTGTCTTTCATAGGTAAGGGTTCCGCGGACCCTTTGCGAGGGTCTTAGCGTTGCTTCTGGGGAGGGCGCATGGCGCAAAAACTGACCGCGGAAGCCCGCAAATCGGCTCTGGCCAAGCTTGCCGGCTGGTCCGAGGTGGCCGGCCGCGACGCCATCAGCAAGAAATTCGTGTTCAAGGACTTCAATCAGGCCTTCGGCTTTATGACCAGGGCCGCGCTGGTGGCAGAGAAAATGGATCACCACCCGGAATGGTTCAACGTCTACAAGACCGTGGAAGTGACGCTGTCCACACACGATGCCGGCGGCGTCACCGAACTTGACGTCAGGTTGGCCGAGGCAATGGACAAGATTGCGGGATGAGGGTCGTGCCTTGCATGCGCCCAAATTACTGCCCAAATTACCCCGATGGCATTCGCACGCACCGCGTTCTGGCGACGTGAGGAGGACGAAAGCGCCCTGCGCCGCAGCTTTTGGCGCAAGCTGGCGCGCGTCGCCGCACGCATTCCCTTCGCCGAGGACCTGCTGGCCGCCTATTACTGCGCGTTCGACCGCGATACCCCGACGCCGGTGAAGGCAACGCTCCTTGGCGCACTTGCCTATTTCGTGCTGCCCACCGACGCCATTCCCGACGTGCTGCCCGTGCTCGGTTTTACCGACGATGCGGCGGTGCTTGGTACCGCCCTTGCGCTGGTTGCCGATCACATCCGACCGGTGCATCGCGACGCGGCGCGCGGCAAGCTGGAGGAATTCGCGCGCCAGGATTAAGGCCGCAGAATCACCTTGCCCATCACTTTGCGCGCGGCGATGGCCTTGAGCGCGGCCGGCGCCTGGTCGAGCGAATAAACCGCGTGCACATGCGAGGACAGTTTGCCCTGCGCACACCAATCGAGAATTTGCGTCATGTTGGCGCGATGGCCTTGCGGGTCGCGCAAAATCCAGGCGCCCCAATAGACGCCGAGCACGTCATAGCTGCGCAGCAGCACCAGGTTGAGCGGCAGCTTGGGGATTTCGCCGGTGGCGAAACCCACCACCAGGAAGCGCCCACCCCAATCCATGCCTCGTAGCGCGGCTTCGCCCTGCACCCCGCCAATGGGATCGTAGACCACATCGACGCCCTTGCCGCCGGTCAGCTGGCGCAGCGCGTCCTTGAGATCGGCCGCAGCATAGTTGACGCCGGCATCGGCGCCGTGCTGGCGCGCGAACGCAAGCTTTTCGTCGGACGACGCGCAGGCGATGACGCGCGCGCCCATCAGCTTGCCGATTTCGACTGCGGAGAGACCGGTGCCGCCGGCGGCGCCCAGCACGGCCAGCGTCTCGCCGGGCTTGAGCTTGGCCCGGTCCTTCAGCGCATGCAGCGACGTGCCGTAGGTGACGGTGAGGCCGGCCGCACGGTCGAAGTCCAAGCCGGCAGGCAGTGCAACGAGTTGGTCGGCGGCAACGGCGACCTTCTCGCGCGCGGCGCCCCAGCCGATATTGCCGATGACGCGGTCGCCGGGCGCAAATCTGGTGACGCCGGCAGCGACGCTTTCGACTTCGCCGGCGAACTCGGCGCCGGGCGAGAACGGGAAGGCCGGCTTGTGCTGGTACTTGCCGGCGATGATCAGCGTGTCGAAGAAGTTCAGCGCGGCGGCCGCGATCCGCACCACCGCCTCGCCCGGCCCTGGCGTGGGATCGTCGATGTCGGCGAGTTCGAGGTCGTCGGGCGTGCCGTAGCGGGTGCAGAGCAGGGCTTTCATGGTGGTCGGATCGGAGGGGGATGAACGGGCGCGCCATTTCTAGCACGGCGCGGGTGGGCATTCGGGCTGGCGGTGTTAACTTTCCGCGGCTAACCTGCGCGCCCAGCGGCGCATTGCCGCCTTCACATTGTCGATATTCGCCCATAATGGGCTAGTATCCGGCGCGTCTTAAGGGGGCGGTTCCGCAAGCGTCAGAATTTTGACCGGTAGGGCCCGATGAACATGACTTTTTTGCTCCGCACCACGATTGCCATCCTGGCGGCTTCGGCCTGCGCAGTCGCGATCCCAGCATCCGCGCAGCAGAAGAAACCAGCGCCGAGCGACCAGGCCACGCTGCTCGGCCAGTTCGGCGACTGGGGGGCCTACAAGGCGAGCCCCGGCGGCAAGGAGGTCTGCTTCGCGCTGTCCAAGCCGACCTCCGCGGTGACCGATCCGCCCGGCCGCAACCGCGACCCCTCCTATGCCTTCGTCTCCACGCGCCCGGCCGAGAAGGTCAAGAACGAGGTCTCGGTGATCGTCGGCTATCCGCAGAAGCCCGGCATCGACGCCTCGGCCACCATCGGCTCAGCGAGCTACGTCATGTACACACAGAACGACGGGGCTTGGGTGAAGAACGCCGCCGAAGAGGCGCAGATGGTGGACGCCATGCGCAAAGGCTCCGACATGGTGATCAAGAGCATCTCAACCCACAACACCAAGACCACCGACACCTATTCGCTCAAGGGCGTCTCCGAGGCGCTCGACAAGGTGGCGGCGGAGTGCAAGTGACCCGAAAGGTCATCACCGGGCCGCCACGCAGTGGCGAGACCCGGTGATCCCGCTTAGATAGACTGTGCCTTCCCAAGCGGGATCGCATCGGAAGTCGGGCTTGCCCGACTTCCGCATTTTGGACGTGCCGCAAGTCGCGTATACGCGACTTGCGGTGATAAGCCCGGCGATGACAGGGAAATATGACGCTGCAGCTAGAAACCGCCCCTCTCGTCGAGAAGACGCCGCTCGAGCGCTATGTGGCGCCGGCCAAGCCGTCGCTGATCGGCTTGTCGCGGGCCGAGCTTAGCCAGGCGCTCGGCATGCTCGGCGTGCCGGAGCCGCAGTGCAAAATGCGCGTACAGCAGCTCTGCCACTGGATCTATTTCCGCGGCCTGACCGATTTCGAGTCCATGACCAGCGTGTCGAAGGAGCTGCGCGCGGCGTTAGCGGACCATTTCACACTCGAGCGCCCCGAAGTGGTGGCCGAGCAGGTCTCGGTCGACGGCACGCGCAAGTGGCTGCTGCGACTGCCGGGCGAGACGCAAGGTACGGATATTGGCGAGCGCCCGCACGAAGTCGAATGCGTCTATATCCCCGATACCGAACGCGGCACGCTGTGCGTTTCCAGCCAGGTCGGCTGCACGCTCACCTGCACCTTCTGCCACACCGGCACCCAGCGGCTGGTGCGCAACCTCACCGCCGGCGAGATCGTTGGCCAGGTGATGGCGGCGCGCGATCGACTCGGAGACTGGCCGGGCGGCGTGCGGCCGAGCGACGGCGTCGTTCCCATGGCTGAACGCTGCATCACCAACATCGTCATGATGGGCATGGGTGAGCCGCTCTATAATTTTGAGGCGGTGCGCGACGCGCTGCTGATCGTGGCCGACGGGGACGGCATTGCCATCTCCAAGCGCCGCATCACGCTCTCCACCTCCGGCGTGGTGCCGATGATCGAACGCGCCGGCACCGAGATCGGCTGCATGCTGGCGGTGTCGCTGCACGCGGTGCGTGACGACTTGCGCAACGAGCTGGTGCCGCTCAACCGCAAATATCCGATTGCCGTATTGCTGGAAGCCTGCCGCAATTATCCCGGCGTTTCCAACGCCAAGCGGATAACCTTCGAATACGTCATGCTCAAGGACGTCAACGACTCGATCGACGACGCCAAGGCGCTGGTGCGGCTTCTCAAGGGCATTCCCGCCAAGATCAATCTCATCCCGTTCAATCCCTGGCCGGGCAGTCGCTATGAATGCTCCGACTGGGAGAGAATCGAGAATTTCTCGCAGGTGGTGTTCGACGCCGGCTATGCCTCGCCGGTGCGCACGCCGCGCGGTCGCGACATCCTCGCCGCCTGCGGCCAGCTCAAGAGCGCGAGCGAGAAGCTCTCGGCGCGCGAGCGCATGGCGCTGCGCGCCATGGCGATGACGGATTAACGCTTGGCGCTCCTTGGCCGCATCATCGTCATCATCGTCGCCGTCATGCTGGCGACGTTCGCCGCCGGCATCGCCATTGCTATCGGCGTGCTCGGCCCGGAATGGCACGGCTTCAGCGGCGACGTGGTCGAGCGTGGCACCTTCTCGGTATTTGTGGTTGCCGGCGCCGCCTTCACCGGCGCGGTCGCCCTGGTGCCGCTGGTAATCCTCATCGCCGTTGCAGAAAGCTGCAAAATTCGTTCGCTGCTGGTCTACGCGGTGGCGGGCGCAGCTGTCATGCTGCTCGGCTATTCCGCCAACGGGCTGGCGCCGCCATCCTATGAAGAATCTATCGACAATCCGCCGCCGCCGATTTCCCGCGGGACGCAAGTTGCCGCCGCCGCGGGCATTGTGTTCGGCGGGGTCTACTGGCTGATCGCCGGCCGCAAGGCGGGGCGATGGCGCGAACGTTGACTTCCCTTCGCCGCCACGGCTAGACCGTCGTCCAGTGTGCAAAGGACAATCATGAACCGTACCGGGCTGATCATCGCGCTCGCAATTGCCGCCGTCGCCGGCGTTGCGTTCGGGCTCTACCCGCAGCTCGACTTACGCGTCGCGCAGAATTTCCACGACCATATCGACGCCAGCAAAAACGCTTTTGCTTGGCGCATCTATCCGCCGCTGATGCAGGCCCGCGACATCGGGCTCTGGATCGGCACCGTGCTGGTCGCCCCTGCGGTGGCCGCGCTGGTTGTCAAACTGATCCTGCCGTGGCGAAAAATGTTTGTCTCGGGGCGTGCCGTCGTGTTCCTGATCGCGACGCTGACACTGGCGCCCGGGCTCATGGTCAATGTCCTGCTCAAGGACCACTGGGGCAGGCCGCGGCCGATTGACGTCGTGCAATTCGGAGGCGATCAGCAATTCATGGCTTGGTGGGATCCGCGCGGCGTTTGCCCGAACAACTGCTCGTTCGTTTCGGGCGACGTGGCCGGCGCGTTCTGGACAATTGCGCCGGCGGCGCTGGCGCCGCCGCAATGGCGGGCGCTAGCCTATGGCGCCGCGCTCGCGCTCGGCACCGGCATGGCCGTCATCCGCGTGATGGCGGGCGGACACTTCATCAGCGATACGATATTCGCCGGCGTTTTCACCTTCCTGATCATCTGGGTCGTGCACGGCCTAATCTACCGCTGGCCGCGCACGCGGTTGTCGGACGAAGCCATCGAGCGCGCGATTGAGCGGCTGGCGACGCCAGGCCACGATTTCGTCACCGGATTGTTCGGAGGCAAACGGAAGCCAGAGCCGTAAGGGCATGACAGTTGCGGAGTTACCGCCGTGTGCGTTTATGGTAGCGCGGCAAGGGACTGAGTCGGTGGGAGGAGCCTGTGGCGGAGCCTAAGGCTAGCGTCAAGCGGGTACTGCAGATCAAGCTGCGGGCGCTGGGAGAGCCAGCGCAGGTGCTGGCGTTGGTGCGCAGCGCCGCGCCGTTCTACCGCACGCTCGGCGCAGCCGGCTTCCGCGTGCTGCAGAACGTCGATGACCCGGCCCAGCTCGTCATCGAAATCGAATATAAGTCCGATGCCGCGCTCGAACTCAACCGCCACAAGGTGGCGAGCGATCCGATGGTGCGCACCATCCTGCAGGGCTGGCATACGATCCTTGCCGGCACCGCAGGTATGAACGTCTACAAGGACGTGACTGCGTAGACGCCCGTCCGGCTTTTCGGCTCACCGATGCCGCTCGTCTCCCGCGAATGCGGGGGTCCAGCGCTTTCTGGACGCCCGCTTGCGCGGGCTTGGGCGGAGAGGGTGCCGCCGCCTCTTGACCGAGGCATCCATCCCGAGTTCAACACATGGCGCAAAAGTTACCGGGGCCCAATGACTTGCCGCCCCGGCCACCCATGGAAAGCACGCGAATGCCCACAGGCGAGAAGAAGAGCCCCAAGAAAATCGTGCTCGCCTATTCGGGCGGCCTCGACACGTCCATCATCTTGAAATGGCTGCAAACCGCCTATGGGTGTGAGGTGGTCACCTTCACCGCCGATCTCGGCCAGGGCGAAGAACTTGCGCCAGCTCGAGAGAAGGCGCTGCTGCTCAGTATCAAGCCGGAGAACATCTTTGTCGAGGACCTGCGCGAGGAGTTCGTGCGAGATTATGTGTTTCCGATGTTCCGCGCCAATACCGTCTACGAAGGCCAATACCTGCTTGGCACCTCGATCGCGCGCCCGCTTATCGCCAAGAAGCAGATCGAGATTGCCGAGAAAGTTGGTGCCGACGCGGTGGCCCATGGCGCCACCGGCAAGGGCAACGATCAGGTACGTTTCGAACTCGCCTATTATGCGCTGAAGCCGGACGTGACCGTGATCGCGCCCTGGCGCGAATGGGACCTGACCTCGCGCGCCAAGCTGATCGCGTTCGCCGAAAAGCACCAGATTCCGATCGCCAAGGACAAGCGCGGCGAGGCGCCTTTCTCGGTCGACGCCAACCTATTGCACACCTCCTCGGAAGGAAAGGTGCTGGAAGATCCGAACCAGGAGGTCCCGGACTATGTTTATTCGCGCACCACCGATCCGGAAAAGGCGCCCGACAAACCGACCGTCATCACGGTTGATTTCGAGCGCGGCGATGCAGTGGCGGTCGACGGCGAGAATATGTCGCCGGCGACGCTGCTCAAGGCGCTCAATGATCTCGGCCGGGCCAACGGCATCGGCCGGCTCGATCTTGTGGAGAACCGCTTCGTCGGCATGAAGTCGCGCGGCATGTACGAGACGCCCGGCGGCACCGTTCTGCTCGCCGCCCATCGCGGCATCGAAAGCATTACACTCGATCGCGGCGCCGCGCACTTGAAAGACGAGTTAATGCCGAAATATGCCGAACTCGTCTATTACGGCTTCTGGTTCGCGCCTGAGCGCGAGATGCTGCAGGCGGCGATCGACAAAAGCCAGGAGTTCGTCAGCGGCCGCGTCAGGCTGAAACTCTACAAGGGTAATGTCACGGTCATCGGCCGCGAGAGCAAATATTCGCTCTACGATCAGGAGCTGGTGACCTTTGAGGAGGGCGCGGTGGCCTATGATCACCGCGACGCCGAAGGTTTCATCAAGCTCAACGCGCTGCGGCTGCGCACGCTCGGCCAGCGGCGGCGCAAGCTCAAATTGCCTTGATTTGCTTGGGTCGGACAGGCGAAGCTAAAATCATTCGGACCAGAAGCGGGATCGCAACCTCGCATCTGCAATGAGGAGGCGTCCGATGGGCAGACGCGCGGCGAGCCTGTGTTTGATGTCGACCCTTGCCATCGCGCTGGCGGCTTGTTCGTCGGACGGCGAGCGGGAAAATCCCAATCTGTTTCCCACCGATTATCGGCACGAAATCATTACGACGCTGCAAAACCTGTTCAAGGATAACGATACGATCCGCGTGAGCGGTGCCTTTATTTCCGAACCCGTTGTGCGGCCGGCCGACAATTCACAGCGCTATACCGCCTGCGTCCGCTACACGGCGCACGGCGTCAGCCCCGGTGAAATCGGCAATGCGGTACGCATCGGTTATTTCTACGGCGGCCATCTCACCCAGCTCGTCCAGGCGAGCCAGGACCAGTGCGGCAACGCCGCCTACAAGCCGTTCCCGGAGCTCGACAAGTTCTGTATCGGCAAGGGGTGCAGGTAGCTGCCCAGGCGTCTATGGCTGGAGCTGGCCGCGATTCGATTTAGAAGCTGTTTTGGCTGATCGCTGCGGAATCGGGCTCGGCTCGGCTCACCTTGTGCTCCGGCACCAGCGGCCGCAACTCAACCCTTTAGCCGGCCGATCAGGCCGTGGATGTCGCCGAGCACGTAGAGGTCGCGCACCTTAGGCCCCTCGAAAGTGAAGATCGGCATGCCGGTCCACCAGACGTGGCGGCCGGTGGGCGCCACGCCGAACAACTCCTTGCGGTGGATGCCGTGGAAACGCATCTTGCCGCTGACGCGATTGCCTTCCTCGATCAGCGCCAGGATATCAGTGGTGTATTGACCGAGCGCGCCTGTGACCCAATCGACATAGCCGGCGAACTCGTCGTGCCCGGTGAGCGTCGGGCCGAGCGAGCCGCGGAAGGTGAAGCCATCATGGAAGATTTGCGGGATCAGGCTCTTGTCGGCGTGGTCCCACATTTCTTTGTAGAAGGTGCGCACGACCTCCTTCTGCGGTGACAGGGTGACGCCTTCAAAACTGAGTGCCGCCTCCTCCATGCCGCGAGGTTAGCCCCGCGCGCGCCTGCGATCCAGGGTGGCGCTGCGCTTCGGCAGGCGGTCAGCTGCGTCCGCGCAGCAGCGGCGTGATGCGCCGCACGGTGACGCGCCGGTTGCGCCGGTCGGCCCCCTGTGTCGGTACCTTAAGATATTCCTCGCCGTAGCCTTGCGTGACCAGATTTTCCGGCGGGATACCGAATTCCTCGGTCAGGATCTCGGCGACGGCCTCGGCGCGGCGGTCGGACAGCGACAGGTTGTCGATCGGCGGGCCGACCGCGTCGCTATGGCCCTCGATGAGGAAAACCTCGTAAGGGTTGCGCCTGATTGCGCGCCGCATCGCTTCCGCGATCGGTTCGAGACGCCGCGCCTCGTAAGGGGTGACCTCCCAGGAACCGGTCTCGAAATTGATCGTATCGAGATCGATGCGCCGCATCCGGTCGCGCAAGTCATAGCTGTAGCGGACCTCATCGAGTGTGTAGGGACGCGCGATGGGCACCAGCGGGCCGGCGATCAGCGTGTCGTAGAGCAGCGCGCGGTCGGCGCGGTCGGCGTCGATGACGTAGCGGTCGCGCGGAATATGGAGGGCAAACGGGCCCAGACGGACGACGAAGTCAAAGTCGCGGTGCCGCCCGCGCTCGCGATTGTCGTAGAGCACGATCTCGCGGCCGCCGGGCGCCTGGCGCGAGCGCCGCAGGATGCGTCCGTCGCTGCTCCAGACCGTGATGATGCGCGTGCCGTCCGGGCGCACGATTACGGTGACGCGGTGTCCGCCGCGGTGCTCTACATGGACAGATTTGGCACCGCGCTTAAAACGGTCGCTGTCGTCATGGCGGATGAGCGCGCGCCCGTTCTCGCGGATAATCGTGCGATTCTGCTCGCGGATCACCGCGCGGTTGCCCTCGTGCGTTTCCTTGCGCTCGCCGCGCAGCTGTTGCATCTGCTTGTTTTTTGATGTGGTAGCCGCCGGCAAAGTTTTCTGGGGCAGCGTGGGCGCGCCTTGCTTGGCCTTGTTCGTGATGGCCGGCTGCTGGGTGACTGCCGGCTGTTGAGTGACCGCCGGTTGCTTGGCGGCCGGTGGCTGCGGCGACTGCTGCTGCGCGGCGGGCTGGCCGAATTTTTTGTGGCCCTGCTTCTGATTAGCCTTGTCGCGCAGGCGCTGGGCGTTCGATTTTTGATTCTGAGTGGGCTGTTGCTTGAACTGTGGTTCGGCCGTGGTCTTGGCGGCCGGCAGCGCATTCTTCGGTTTCTGCTGCTGAGCGGGAGGCTGCGCGACTTTTTTCTGGACGTCCTTATTATTGCCGCCCTGGTTTGCCGCGGGCTTTGCTTGGCCTTTCTTGGCGGCCGGCGCTTTTTTCTGCTTGGCGCGGCCTTTTTTCTTTTTCTTCTCCTCCACCGTCGCGTTCGCGTCGGGCTGCTGCTGCGCCACGACGATGCCGGCGGCGCGTTCGGCCGCGGTGGCATGCTGGCTTGCGAGCGCGACAGGCGCGAGGACACAGAGCAAGAGGAATATCTTGAGCTTCATGCGGAATCCTTTCTGCGCTTTATTCTAATTTAACGCCGTTCGGGGCCAAAACATGCGTTGCGAAAGCGGCAGCACATGGATCGAATTAGGCAGCCGTATGGCGGACCTGTTCGATTTACGCAGGAATAACAACTCGATGGGGATTCGCGGTGCAACACCGGATTGCACAACCGGGTCCGCAGTGCGTCATATCATGCCGCGCTGCGCCGGGACTCGAGGCTCTCAAAGCTGCCGGTTCACCATCGCCTTTTTCAGCTTGGCGATTTCTTTCGCGGGGTTTAGCCCTTTCGGGCAGGCCTTCGAGCAGTTCAGGATGGTGTGGCAGCGGAACAGCCGGAACGGGTCCTCGAGATTGTCGAGCCGCTCGCCGGTGGCCTCATCGCGGCTGTCGGTAACCCAGCGGTTGGCCTGCAACAGCACCGCCGGACCGAGGTAACGGTCGGAATTCCACCAGTAACTCGGGCACGAGGTCGAGCAGCACGCACACAGGATGCATTCGTACATGCCGTCGAGCTTGACCCGGTCCTCGTGGCTTTGCTTCCACTCCTTTGCCGGCGTCGGCGTCACCGTCTTGAGCCACGGCTCGATCGAGGCATATTGCGCGTAGAAATTGCTCATGTCCGGCACCAGATCTTTGACCACCGGCTGGTGCGGCAGCGGGTAGACGCGCACCGGCGCCCGCGCCTCGTCGATCGCCTTGGTGCAGGCCAGCGTATTGGTGCCGTCGATGTTCATGGCGCAGGAGCCGCACACGCCCTCGCGGCAGGAGCGGCGGAAGGTAAGCGTCGGATCGATCTTGTTCTTAATCCAAATCAGCGCGTCGAGAACCATCGGCCCGCAATCGTCGCGGTCGATATAGTAAGTGTCGACGCGCGGGTTGACGCCGTCGTCCGGCGACCAGCGGTAGACGCGAAACTCTGTCACGTGCGTCGCATGCGGCGTGCGCGGCCAGGTCCGCCCTTGCGTGATCTTGGAGTTTCTCGGCAGCGTGAATTCGACCATGGCGGCAGTCCGTTCAATGCGCCGTATCAGTAGACGCGGGCCTTCGGCTCGATATAGGCGATGTCGTTGGTGAGCGTGTAGGTGTGCACAGGGCGGTAATCGATCTTCACCGCGCCCTTGTCGTCCATCCACGCCAGTGTGTGCTTCAACCAGTCCTTGTCGTCGCGCTCGGGATAGTCCTCGCGCGCGTGAGCCCCGCGGCTTTCGGTGCGGTTCTTGGCCGAATCCATGGTGACCACCGCCTGCGCCATCAGGTTTTCGAGCTCAAGCGTCTCGATCAGATCGGAATTCCAGATCAGCGAGCGGTCGGTGACGCGCAGGTCGGCCATGCCGGCATAGACCTCATGAATACGCTTGTGGCCCTGTTCCAGCACTTCGCCGGTGCGGAACACCGCGCAATCTTCCTGCATCACCTTTTGCATCTTGAGCCGCAGCTCCGCGGTCGGAGTGCCGCCCGAAGCGAATCGGAGCTTGTCGAGGCGTGCGAGCGCGCGATCGGCGGAATTTTTCGGCAGCTCCGGCTGGCTGTCGCCGGGCGTGAGCAGTTCGGCGCAGCGATGGGCGGCGGCGCGGCCGAACACCACCAGGTCGATCAGCGAATTCGAGCCGAGCCGGTTGGCGCCATGCACCGAAACGCAGGCGGCTTCGCCCAGCGCCATCAGGCCGTGGATGACGGTGTCGGCGTTGCCGTTCTTCTTGGTCAACGCCTCGCCGTGATAGTTCGTTGCAACGCCGCCCATGTTGTAGTGCACGGTCGGCAGCACCGGGATCGGCTCGCGCGAAATATTGACGCCGGAAAAGATGCGCGCCAGATCCGCGATGCCCGGCAACCGTTCATGCAGCACCGTGGGATCGAGATGATCGAGGTGCAGATAGATGTGGTCTTTGTCCTTGCCGACCCCGCGTCCTTCGCGAACCTCGATGGTCATGGCGCGCGACACCACGTCGCGCGACGCGAGATCCTTGGCCGACGGCGCGTAGCGCTCCATGAAGCGCTCGCCTTCCGAGTTGACCAGGTAGCCGCCTTCGCCGCGCGACCCTTCGGTGATCAGGCAGCCGGCGCCATAGATGCCGGTGGGATGGAACTGCACGAACTCCATGTCCTGTAAGGGCAGCCTGGCGCGCAGCACCATGCCGTTGCCGTCGCCGGTCTGGGTGTGGGCGCCGGTGCAGGTGAAATAGATGCGGCCATAGCCGCCGGTGGCGATCATCACCATGTTGGCGCTGAAGCGATGAATGCTGCCGTCGTCGAGATTGAGCGCCACCACGCCGCGGCAGCGGCCCTCGTCGTCCATGATCAGATCGATTGCGAAATATTCGACATAGAATTCGGCGGCATGGCGCAGCGCCTGGCCATACATGGTGTGCAGCATGGCGTGGCCGGTGCGGTCGGCGGCGGCGCAGGTTCGCTGCGCAGTGCCCTTGCCAAAATGGGTGGTCATGCCGCCGAACGGGCGCTGATAGATGCGGCCATCCTCGCGGCGCGAGAACGGCAGGCCCCAGTGCTCGAGTTCGTAGACCGCAGACGGCGCGTTGCGGCAGAGATATTCGATGGCGTCCTGGTCGCCGAGCCAATCGGCGCCCTTGACGGTGTCGTACATATGCCAGCGCCAGTCATCCTCGCCCATATTGCCGAGCGCGGCGGCGATGCCACCCTGCGCCGAAACGGTATGCGAGCGCGTCGGGAACACCTTGGTGATGCAGGCGGTGCGCAGGCCGGCTTCGCTGCAGCCGACGACGGCGCGCAAGCCGGCGCCGCCGGCGCCGATCACCACGACGTCGCAACTGTGATCCTCGATCGGATAGGCGCGGCCGGTGACCGCCGGCGCGCCGCTTCCTTGTCCATTTGCCGCCATCCGCTAGACCCCGAACGATAGTTTGAGGATAGCGAAAGCGGAGGCAAAGCCGACCGCGAAAGCGAAGAACGTGTTCGCCATCAAGCTCAGCAGCTTCAGCTTATCCTCGTGCACATAGTCGATGATGATCTCCTTCATGCCGATCCACATGTGATAGGCGATATTGAGGATGAACAGCAGCATGATGATGGCGACGATCGGCGAGCCGAGAATCTGCACAACCGCGGCGTGACTGCGCCCGAGCAGCGCGATCACGATGACGAACAGCGCGAAAGTGAGCGGAATGCCGGCGACCGACGTCACGCGCTGATGCCAGAAATCGCCCGTGCCGGAATGGCCGGCGCCCAAACCGCGGACGCGGCGCATCGGCGTGCGCATCGGAGGTTCCTTCATCGCGGGCCTCCCATGGCGAGATAGCCGATCACCCAGACGACGAGGGTAAGCGAGACGGATCCGACGATGGTTGCCAGCGCCAGCATTTCGCGCTCGGCTGGCTCAAAGCCGTGGATGGTGTCCCAGATCAGATGGCGGACGCCGCCGAGCGTGTGATGCAGCAACGCCCAGGTGTAACCGAACAGCACCAGCCGCCCAATCAACGTGCCCATGCACCATTCGAAATAAGTGTAAGCGTTGGGGCCCGAAGCCGCCGCGATCAGCCACCAGACGAGCAGCAATATGCCAAAATACAGCACCATGCCGGTCACGCGATGGAAGCCTGACATGACGAAAGTCAGCATCATCTTGTAGACTTGCAGGTGCGGCGACACCGGCCGCGCTCGTCGCGCGCTTGTGGTCGTTCCCGCTTCCAGCTTGGCCATCGTCATTCTCCAGAACGCCCACAAACTGCCGCGATGATCGCGTGCGGTCCTAACCAACTACTCCCAACTCCCGCAACACACCCTTCGGCGAACACCGAAGCTTCTGCGTCATAGGTCGTGGGTCGATAGTCTCCATGCGCCGGATGGCGGAAAGGCCCGCGCATCACCCCGACGGGCACAGCCGGAAACCTTCAACAAACGCGAAGCTTGAACCTGAAGATAATGCGATGCAATATGTGTTTTGTGTAGCCTGCCTTCGCCAAATAAGAAGGCCGTCGATCCGATGCGCTTTGATTTCACTGACCTCAACCTGTTCCGCCATATCATCGAGGCGGGCAGCATCACCCATGGGGCGGCGCGCTCGAACTTGGCGCTGGCTGCCGCTTCAACCCGCATCCGCAAGATGGAGGTTGCACTCGGCGCCGAACTGCTGGTGCGCGGCCGCCAGGGCGTGACCCCGACCCAAGCCGGCCGCACCCTGCTCCAGCACGCGCGTACCATCCTGGCGCAAAGCGAGCGCCTGCAGGAGGACCTGAGCCCCTACGCGCGCGGTCTCGCCGGCCAGGTGCGGGTGCTCTCCAACACCAATGCGCTCACCGAATTCCTGCCCGAAACGCTGAGCTCGTTCCTCACCGCCTATCCCGATATCAGCGTCGACCTCGAGGAGCGCCTGAGCGACGAAATTGTCGGCCTGATCGCCGATGGCACCGGCGACATAGGCATTGTTGCCGGCACCGTCGACTATGGGGGTTTGCAAACGTTTCCGTTCCGGAGTGATCGTTTCGTGCTGGTAGTGGCGCGCGATCATTCACTCGCCGGCCGCGCGCGCATCGGCTTTGCCGAAGTGCTCGATTACGACATGGTCGGGCTCGACCGCGCCAGCGCGATCCAGCGCTTCCTCGCCGACAAGGCAAGCCGCATCGGGCGGCCCTTGCGCTTGCGCGTGCAGCTGCGCAGTTTTGATGCCATCTGCCGCCTGGTCGAGTGCAATGTCGGCGTCGGCATCGTGCCGGAGACCACGGTGCAGCGCATCGCTGACAACATGGCGATCAGTGACGTACGCCTGACCGACCCGTGGGCGCTGCGCGAATTGACCATCTGCGTGCGCGACATCGAGGCGCTGCCGCCCTACGCGCGGCAGCTCGTCGATCATTTGCGGGCGAGTGTGTAGGGCAACAGTAGTTCGGAAGTAAGCCCTCAACAATGGTCAAGTATATTTCAGGAGCAGGGACAGCTTGCGTCAATCATGTTCGAGACGCGTTTGCTGCACGCTGTGCCACCACGATGGCGACGCCGCCCAACGTTGCGGCGGAGGCTATCAATAAACGCAACGAAATCTGCTCGGAGAGCATGAGGACTCCGCCGAAGGCGGCAAGCATCGGCACAGTGAGTTGAACGGTCGCTGCACGCGTACCGGTCAGCCCGGCAAGCGCCGCATACCAAATGACATAGCCGCAGCCGGACGCGATTGCTCCGGACGCTACCGCCAAAGCCAGACCGTTCGGAGTGCTCTTAAATTCGCCCAAAAAGAGCAAGCTGACGATGATCACAAGCGGCACCGAGTAAATGAAGTTTCTGGCCGTCGCTTCCAGCGGGTCGGTCGCGCCCCTGCCTAGCAACGAATAGAATCCCCATGCGATCCCGGCGATCGCCATGAGGACGGCACCCACGGGGTCGGGCGCGGCCAGGCCCGGTGACACCAAGTAGATCAGTCCGAGAATGGCCGCGGTGAGCCCGGCCCACGACAATGGCGAGAAGTATTCGCCGTCGTACAGCGCGACAATAAACATCGTGAGCTGAACCGCGCCGAACAGCACCAACGCGCCAGTGCCCGCGCTGAGCGAGAGATACGCGAAAGAAAAAAATGCCATGTAGGAAAACAGCATGAGCGCAGATCGCCAATCGGCGGTGCTGCGGTCGCGAGGTCGCCGACGAAGCAGCACGATCAAGTACAACGTTGCCGCGCCGGAGATCACCCTGACGGTTGTGAAGGTCGCCGCATCGATAAGTCTCTGTCCCAACGCTAGTCGGCACAGCAATGAATTGGCTGCGAACGCCAGCATGGCGATGACCGTCAGCAAAACGGTGCGCGTGGCAATGTCTGTGAAATGTCGCGACATGTTGCGTCGCCTTTAAAAGCGGTCAGCGTACGCAGGTCAACAGCTCCTGCGCATTTCACGCGCGTGAATGCCCATTGTTCGCAATATTCGGACATGGCGTGCTTACCGCGGCATCAGCACCCAATAATCCAGATCGAGGATCACCGCCGGGTCGTAATCGTCGCCATCACCCGGGTCCGGCCTTTGGCCGGCCCGGGCGTGAACCTTGAGTGGAAAGTCCAGGCAAGGCCGATCCTTGGTGGCGATGGTGCGCAGCCGCAAGGCCCCGACGTCCATGCGGCCGGGCAATTCGGCCATGGCCAGCACCTCGCTCCACGCGAACACCGTAAGCCCAGCAAACAGCGGCGCCACATGGCGGCCGCCATTGATCGCCGCCACCTGGAAAGCATTGCCGAGCCCGTTGAACGAGCGCGCGCGCGCCAGCGAGATGGCGTGGCCGCCATAGATCAGGCGGCGGCCGAAGCGGCCTTTGCTCTCGGCGAACTGGTTGAAATGGATGCGCGCCGTGTTCTGGTAGAGCCGCGTGGCGATCATGTGCTCGGCTTCTTCCACGGTAATGCCGTCGACGTGATCGATTTTCTCGCCAACCTGGTAGTCGCCGAAGCGGTGCGGACTGCCGGCCAACACGGTGTCGTAGGCCGCCGCATTGATTGTCGGACAGGCCGCGCCGAGCCGGGTCGGCTCCACGGCCTTCGGCAGTTCGGGGATTTTTTCCGGCGGGGCGGGCGCCGTCTCGTCCCGTTTGCGCACCATCACCCAGCGCGCATAGTCGAGCACGATTTCGCCGTCCTGATCGAAGCCGCGCGAGCGCACATAGACGATGCCGGTCTTGCGGTTGGCATTTTCTCGCAAGCCGATTACCTCCGACACCGCGTTGAGCGTGGCGCCCGGATAGACCGGCTTCAAGAAGCGGCAATCGGCATAGCCGAGATTGGCCACCGCGTTGAGCGAGATGTCAGGCACGGTCTTGCCGAACACCACGTGAAACACCAAAAGGTCGTCGAGCGGCGAGCGTGGATAGCCGATTGCCCTGGCGAAGGCATCGGAGGACTGTACCGCAAAGCGCGGCCCGAACAGGCCTTGATATACCGCCACATCACCGCTGGTGACGGTGCGCGGCGTGGCATGGCGAATTTCCTGGCCGAGGCGGAAGTCCTCGAAAAAATTGCCCGGATTGGTCTTCGGCGCGGACGGATTGCTCACAAAATAGGCTCCTTGCTCCGGTTTTTTCGGCGCCACCATTCTCACAAAACCGTGAGCCGAACGCTAGGTTCGGGCAACGGGAAACTGATGAGGACGTGTTCGGATGCTGTGTTAGCCGGTGGGACGCAAATGCCAATCCTCTGGAGGACCAAAATGAAGAAGAACATCCTGCTTTCCGCAATTCTGTCGACCGCGATCGCCGCCGGCGTCGCCCTGGCGCCGGCTGCCTATGCCGCCGACGACATGAAGAAAAGCGGCGATATGAAGAAAGAGGACACGATGAATAAGGATACGTCGATGTCCAAAGACGACGGCATGAAGAAAGAGGACACGATGAAGAAGGAGGATACATCGATGTCCAAGGACAGCGGCATGAAGAAGTAAATACGGCTCGTTGCCGGGCCTGCATCCGCGGACCCGGCGACTACTGGGAGAACCGGGGCTACAACTGGTTCAGCGGGCTTTAGCGCCTCCGCTCATCGCACGGTTTCATAAGCCGGCCGGAAATCGACCGGCGGTGTGGTGATTGCCAGATAGATGAACGGCTCGGCGCCGCTATTTCGAAGCCCGTGCACTTCGCCCGCCGGCGTATGCACGACTTCTCCGGCCTGAATGGGGCGGTTGCCGTCGCCGGCCAGCAATAAGTCGGCGCGGCCCTGCTCGATGATCCAGACCTGTTCGGCGTCCGCATGCGCGTGCCGCGGCTGTTCGCTGCCGGGCGCCACGGTGACCCGCGTTACGGTCATCCGCGCCTCCGGTGAATTGCCTGGCCACACGAGCTGCTGCGACGTCACGCCCGGCCTGGAGAGCGTCGTTATGTCGGCGGCGGTGATGACCTCGACCTTGAGCCGGCGCAATGCGTCATTCATCGCGAAATTATCGCGGCCCTTCGCGGCCGCGGCAAGCCGGACGTGATGCCTTGCCAAGCATGGCGGGGCCGTCTAGCAATCGGCGCGGTTCCGTAATGCGAGGCGTCTATGGCCATCCACAATCTCCTGCTGCTTCCCGGCGACGGCATCGGCCCGGAAGTGATGGCGCAAGTCAAACGCGTCATCGACTTCTTCAACGAGAAGGGTCCCGACAAGTTCAAGACCGAGGAATCCCTGGTCGGCGGTTGCTGCTACGACGCCCATGGGGTCGCCATCACCGACGAGACGGTGGAGAAGGCCAAGACCGCCGACGCCGCCATCTTCGGCGCGGTGGGCGGGCCGAAATGGGACAAGGTCGGTTACGACGTGCGCCCCGAGGCCGGCCTGCTGCGCTTGCGCAAGGACCTCGATCTCTACGCCAATTTACGGCCGGCCATCGTCTATCCGGCGCTCGCCGATTCCTCCTCGCTCAAGCGTGAGGTGGTCGAGGGCCTCGATATCATCATCCTGCGCGAATTGACCGGTGGCGTCTATTTCGGCGAGCCCAAGACCATCACCGATCTCGGCAACGGCCAGAAGCGCGCCATCGACACCCAGGTCTACGACACTTACGAGATTGAACGTATCGGGCGGGTGGGCTTCGAACTCGCCCGCAAGCGGCGCAACAAGGTCACCTCCATGGAGAAGCGCAACGTCATGAAGTCGGGCGTGTTGTGGAACGAGGTGATGACGGCGCTGCACGACCGTGAGTTCAAGGACGTGCAACTCGAGCATATGCTGGCCGACGCCGGCGGCATGCAGCTGGTGCGCTGGCCCAAACAGTTCGACGTCATCGTCACCGACAATCTGTTCGGTGACATGCTGTCCGACATCGCCGCCACCTTGACCGGCTCGCTCGGCATGCTGCCGTCGGCTTCGCTCGGCGAGGCCGATCCCAGGACCAAGAAGCGCAAGGCGCTGTACGAGCCGGTGCACGGCTCGGCGCCCGACATCGCCGGCAAAGGCATTGCCAATCCGATCGCCATGATCGCCTCGTTCGGCATGGCGCTGCGCTACTCGTTCAATCTCGGAAAAGAAGCCGACATGATCGAGCAAGCGATTGCGGCGATGCTCGCCAAAGGCTTGCGCACCGCCGACATCAAGTCGGAGGGGACGAAAGTGGTCTCAACTCAGGAGATGGGCTCGGCGATCTTGGCCGAACTGGAAACGCTGGCCGCCTAGAATTGTAGCCAGGGATTGTGCCGGCTCGGCAGCGTGAACGGCCCCGGCAGCGTGCCGCGGTCGCCGAATACCGTGTTGTCGAGCACGCTCGAAGCCCGCTGGCTCGGTGTATCGACATAGTCGAGTACGTTGCGCTCGCTTGGCAGCGGTTCGGTGCCGGGGTCGAGATAGGACCGCTTTTGAATTATGAT
>Ga0307429_1000372_pt1 | contig 28450 bp, 23 predicted proteins | sample SalMarWE160230MG_FD_202151 | JGI IMG/M metagenome (GOLD analysis project Ga0307429, IMG submission 202151) | Salt marsh sediment microbial communities from the Plum Island Ecosystem LTER, Massachusetts, United States - WE1603-230 | ecosystem: Environmental > Aquatic > Marine > Intertidal zone >... | reverse complement strand
TTGAACAGCAAATCAGATAAGTTCTTGTGGACTAAACTTTGGCCTGCCATCTTAAAAACCACCTTGATAGATATAGGAAAGTACTAGTCCCACATGATGCTATCTTTATTTTACGCATTCTAAGGCGCATTTTTTCCCAATGGAAAAGAGAGTAGTAAGCAGAATTTGGAAAAACAGTACCCACTTTTTGATTAGAGGAAGGTATCTGGTGGAGGCGGAGGGAATCGAACCCTCGTCCAGAGACAAAACCATCGGAACATCTACATACTTAGTCTACATTTTGAATTCATCTTTCCTCCCTCCTGTAGACGGGATGAAGGAAAGACTAGCAGCTCTCGAGTATTCGCTTTGTTTCCCATCTGCCTGGAAACAAAACTAGCTCTACTTTCTCACGCCTCTTTTACTCCATAGAGCAAAAGTAAGGAGACGTAGCTACTAGTTGTAGCTAAAAGCAAACGTTGGATTGGCGTTTAAGTTTAGTTGCCAGATGGATTTACAAGGTATCCGACCACCCTTGCTATGCCATTCCGACTTTTCTGTCCCTGTCGAAACCGTTTCGCCCCCTTTCTTCATTTTTAATGAGGATAGTATCTTTTTCGTTCCTTTAATGTGCGTTTTATCTCTCGCTCTATCGAGATTTCTCGGAGCTTTTGTCTTTTATCGTACAATCGTTTTCCTTTTGCCAAACCTATCCCTACTTTAACTTTTCCTTTCTTAAAGTATATACTTAATGGAATTAATGTCAAGCCCTTCTGAGATAAAGTTCCTATTAACTTTCGTATTTCGCCGTGATGCAGAAGGAGTTTTCGGGGTCTTTTGGGATCCAGATTTGGCTGGCTGGTGCGAGCATAGGGAGCTATATGAAGGTTATGTAAAAATAGCTCTCCGGAGATTACTCGGACAAAAGAATCAATGAAGTTTACTTTCCCCTCCCGGATGGATTTAACTTCTGATCCTTTAAGCACAACTCCTGCCTCCCATCTTTCTAATATATGGTAATCATGAGTTGCTTTCTTGTTGGTAATCATTTTTTTAAACTTCTTCTTTTGGTGAGTAAATTTATCAAACCTATTAGTATTCCCAGGGTGAGGAAGGCACCGGGGGGAAGAATCATAATTACCCAGGGCCGAAAAGAACCACCAAGAACCTGCAAGCCAAATATGGAACCTGAACCCAACAATTCCCTTATAGATCCCAGAATAATCAAAGCGCCGGTAAAACCTGCTCCCATACCAAGAGCATCAACTAAAGATGAAAGAGGGGGATTCTTGGAGGTGAAGGCCTCTTGCCTTCCCAAGATTATACAATTTACCACAATCAAGGGAAGATAGGGACCTAAGGCCTTGCTTATGGAGGGGTAGCTGGCCTTAAAAAAGTAGTCAATTATAGTGACGAAGCTGGCAATAATTATGGTAAAGGTAGCAATCCTCACTTCGCGAGGAATGAATTTTCTGAATGAGGAGATGATCAGACCTGAGCACACCAAGACAAAAATCACCGCAAGCCCCATAGAAAATCCATTTATAGCGGAGTTAGTTACTGCTAAGGTTGGACACATCCCCAGAAGTTGAACAAAGACAGGATTCTGTTTCCATAAACCCTTAGCGAATTCACCGTAAAGCTGATAAGATCTCACTTATTTTTGTCTCCCTCACTCCTTTTTTAGAAATTCTTCCCTTAAGAATATTAATTTTTTCTCCCATAAAGTCAAGGAATGCCTCGAACCCCGACAATCGAGAGATTGACAAAGTATAAATAGGCCGTATAATAGTACACGTGCACGAAAGTTAGAAGAGTTGATGGAAGCAAGTAATTTTCTTTGTTTGAGGTTTTCTCTTGAAAGAGGCAGATGAGCTAAAAATAAGGCCAGAAGGAGGTGGAAGGAGATAGGCCAAGGCCCGCTCGACATATATCTTAAAAGGAGGATCTCTCCTGGGGGTGTCAAATACTTTTTGGGGTGAAGAATTTTGCAAGGAAAGCGAACCTTAAGAAAGGTTGGCCATTAGAGCCACGCCTAAAAAGAGAGGAAAAAAATGAACAAATGGATTGCTGCTGGCTGTCTTACAGCCGTAATTGTGGTGATGTGTACGGGGGTTAGTTTTGCTGCTAAAGTAGGCCCCAGGGAAAGATATGAGGGAACAACGGTCACCGTAGTTCTACATTCCGGCCACTTCGAGATTCCCTGGCGGGATCATGCAGAAAGAATTAAGGATCTATTCGGGATTAACCTGGAAGTGGTAGGGATAACCATTGGAGACCTTTACGATAAGGAGATGTTAGAGCTTGCAACTGGGACTGGGGCCTATGATTTGCTTATGTTTAACCCTGGATGGATGGGGGACTATGTAGACTTTCTCCTGCCACTTGATGAGTACATGGACAAGTGGGATCCAGATTGGGACGACATTCATTCAGGATTCCAGGAATGGGAAAATACCTACGGTGGAAAAAGATACTCGCTGACCCTGGATGGCGACATCATCATGATGTACTATAGAAAGGATCTGTTTGAGAACCCTAAGGAAAAGACGGCATTCAAGGCAAAATATGGTTATGAATTAGCACTACCTAAGACCTGGGATCAGCTCCTTGACATCGCCGAATTCTTTAGGCGAGATACCGATGGGGATGGCAAAATAGATTTCTGGGGTTATGCAGACCAGGCCAAAAGAGGAAGGTCGTTCTACTGGTATCTGCTCCGTTACATAGCTTATAGTTCACCAGACCCTCAATTCTTTGACCCAGAGACCATGAAGCCCTTGATAAACTCAGCTCAAGCAGTTAAAGCTCTGGAAAACTACAAAAAGGCCATCGATTTAGCTCCCCCTGGGGTCCTTGGTTGGGAATGGGATGAGCTGTACAGTGCTTTCATGAAGGGAAACCTTGCCGTATCCATACACTGGCCTGACGAAGGGAAGCGACATGTTGAGTTAGAGACGGCTGTCCCTGGTGCCCAGATGGGCTACGCCCTGCCACCCGGGGTCATAAAAGATGGTAATTTATATCAAAGATCGATGACCTTCGGTGGTTGGATACTGGGATTGGCTAAAGACAGTAAAAATCCTGAGGCAGCCTACATGGTAATGTGGTATATGCTCGGACCAGAGATAAGCTTACAGCTTGTTCTGGATCCAGGAACTGGCCAGGATCTCTTCCGAACTTCGCATTTTGAGTCAGGGGTAACCAGGGTGATATGTCCCGAAGACTATTTGAAAACCTATAACGAAGCCATAGCTGCCTTGTTCCCTGAGCTCAGAATTCCAGGAGGCTTTGAATACTACGATTCGCTGGATCTTGGTGTCCAGGAGGCGCTGGTTGGGAAAAAGACTCCCAAAGAAGCATTGGATGAAGTGGCAAAGAAATGGGATGAGATAACCAATCGTCTGGGAAGAAAAGAGCAGCTAGCTAAGTATCGGGCAGCCATGGGATTGTAAACACTCTCCAAGGATTACCTTAGTGCGAGGGGTGGCCATACAGTTCTCCATTTTTGTATGGTCACCCTTTCGGAAAGAAAAGATAAAATGTAAATGCTCAGTAAACGCCGTGTCACATTGAATTTTCAGGGTAGCCGCACCCTTTAGGGTGCGCAGGCTCTGAGCCTTGCGACTACCAAAAATGACGGGATTCACTGAATACTTACGATAAAATGGATGTAAATATTTTGATAAAGTTAGACTGCTGGATGACTGGAGTTCGGGAAAAGTGAAGGGGAAAATTCGCTTAAGTAGCAGCCGAAAATTTGCCATTTTAACCATTTTACCGTGCATTGCTATTTTATTCTTAATAACGATATTTCCTCTAATTTATTCTCTTAATATAAGTTTCCGCTCTTATTATCTGCCTCGTCCAGGGGGAATCCCTTTTGTTGGTTTCAGCAACTATGGCGGGGTATTGCAAGACGGAAGGTTCTGGTCCTCGCTAAAACAGACAGGTTTTCTAATGAGTGGGGCGGTTGGCATAGAGTTTCTTCTGGGACTAGGAATAGCTTTGTTATTTTTCGGGGAAGTCAAGAGCAAAAATTTTGTCATGCCGCTTATCCTTCTTCCCATGATGGTAGCTCCCGTTATAGTAGGGTATATGTGGAGACTTCTCTATCAAGTGCAAACCGGTCCCTTCAATTATATTTTAGGTTTTTTAGGCTTAGGTCCTTATGAATGGACATCCAATGCCTCGACCGCCTTACCGTCCATCATAATTGCAGACATATGGCAGTGGACTCCTTTTGTAGCTCTGGTATCGTTGGCTGGCCTCTCGGCCCTTCCGCAGGAACTATTTGAAGCGGCTGAAATTGATGGGGCTTCATCCTGGCAAAGACTTATATATGTGACTTTGCCTATGCTGAGGCGGGTAATAGCCATTGTCTTGGTGATGAGAGTATTGGATACCTTTAGGATGTTTGACAAGATTTTCGTAATGACTCATGGTGGACCAGCCACTGTTACTGAAACGGCCAGTTTCTATGCCTATTTTGCTGGTTTTAAGTACTTTAGAATAGGATATGCTTCGGCTATGTCGTTTCTTTTGCTCATGGTTACTGTATTAATTTGTACTCTTGTGGCTAAAGCATTGTATAAGTAAGGAAAAAGCAGACTAAAAGATTGGAGGTGGTCAGGCTATGCGTCGGCCAATTACTGTGTTAAGGTATATTGTTATTGCCTTAATTGTAGTAGTATTTATTTTTCCCATTTACTGGATGATTTTAACCTCGATAAAACCTCCCCATGAAGTGATAACTTATCCTCCCATTTTTTTTTCCTCGCATCCAACTTTAGATGGTTACGCAGAGGCAATGGCAGCCCGGGGAGGCCTTGTTTTTAAGAATAGTTTAATTATAGCTGGATTTACTACCGTGATATCACTTCTATTGGGCTCGCTTGCTGCCTATAGCTTTGCCAGGTTCAGGGTAGGCGGTTTCCACCTTCCCTTCTGGATATTATCCACCCGCATGATGCCTCCTGTTGCTGCTATTATACCACTTTTCATTCTCATAAACAAATTAGGATTTCTTGATACTCCCCCGGCTGTCATCACCACTCATCTCATCCTCACCCTGCCCTTTGCCGTGTGGATGATGAGGGGGTTCTTTGTAGAAATACCAGTAGAGCTAGAAGAATCTGCTATGGTGGATGGCTGCTCTAGACTCACTGCTTTTAGAAAAATTGTCCTACCTCTGGCTGCTCCTGGACTGGTGGTAACAGCACTCTTTTGCTTTATATTCTCCTGGAATGAGTTTATGTTTGCTCTCATACTTACTCGCCGAATGGCGACGACTATACCGGTAAAAATGTCCGGGATGTATGCTGCTCATGGAGTTTTATGGTCAACTATGTCTGCTCTAGCCTGTCTGGGCATCATACCCGTGATTGTATTGGTCATAACTGCTCAGAGGTATCTCGTTAGAGGAATGACGCTAGGAGCTATCAAATAAGGATGACGATGCTATCTTTCCTCAGAAATGAAGACAGAAAAAGCGATGTACGGATTTTGAAGAAATTTTGTCCATTAAAAGGAGGTGGTGAATGGGAGAAAGATCAAGATGAGAGGAGATAAGATGAGAGTAGTAGAGATCGTCTAAAAAAGGAGCGTTAAAATGAAGAAATTAGCTATGAAAAGTGGGATAATGGTAGTTGCCCTGGCGGTAGGTTTGTTGCTCGTAGGAGCAACAATCTCCTGCGGGCAGGAGATTGAGACTATTACTGTTACTGTCCGTTGCCGGGCCAAACCGCCCATGGAAAACTGGCGCGGTGATAACTTCCTCCTGGCGGCCGAGGAGCTCAACGCTGATCTCAAGGCCGCAGGTGACCCCCGACGGGTTGAGATCGAACTTATACAGGACAACATGGACTGGGGTCCTTACGTAAGCGAGTTTGTGCTCGGCTATGGGGCTGGTGAGGCGCCGGACATCTGGCTTACCGGGCACGAGTACATCGGTGCTCAGGCCGAGGCGGGCCGGATTATTGCCCTGGACGAGATGTTGAAGGAGTTCCCCACATTCAACCTTATCATTGAGGGCCTGTGGGATTCCACCATGTACAAGGGCAAGATCTGGGGGATCCCCCAGGACGCTGAGGCCCGACCGCTCTACTTCAACAAGGCTTTGTTGAAGAAGCTCGGTTGGTCCAATGCAGAGATCGCGGCCCTGCCGGGGAAGATCGAGAAGGGCGAATTCACCCTCTACGACATGCTGGAGACGGCCAAGGAGGCCGCGGCCAGGGGCGTCGTCGAGTTGGGCAACGGTTTCTGGACTCGCCCGAAGAATGGGCCCGACTTCACTGCCTTCTACTATGCCTTCGGGGGGGAGACCATCGATCCTACGACCGGCAAGCTGGTCTTTGATAAGGCGGCCGGCCGGAAGTACTACAAGTTCTTCTACGACGCCGCGCAAACCCACGGGTCAATGAGCTGCCTTGGCCTGGGTTGGTCCGAGGCCTGGCATCCTGGGGTCTCCGGGAGTAAGGTCCTGTTCTGGATCGGCGGGACGTGGCAGTGGGCCGAGTGGGCAGAGATCTACCTTAAGGACCTCGGCGGTGAGACCTACATGTGGGAGAACTTTGGCTTCGGGCTGATCCCGGCTGCGGAGAAAGGTGGCAAGCCTAACTCCCTCACGCATCCGCTGGCCTACCTTATCAGCTCCCAGTCTAAATACCCGGACCTGGCGCTGGCCCTAATTGCCAAGGTTAGTAACTATGGACCCAACACCCGTCATGCGATCGCCAGCACTCACCTGGGCATCCTCAAAGGCCAGACGGAATACAAGTTCTACAAGGTGTCCCGCCTGCTGAGCGAGACTCTCTACATGCTCGATTACACCACTTTCTTGCCCAACAATCCCTACTGGGGTCCCTATTCCACCATTACCTACGAGGCCCTGGCAGCGGCGGTGGGGGGTGAGTTCACCCCTGAGGAAGCGGTAGACTTCGTGGTAGATGGGCTCCGGCGTGAGCTGGGCGACAAGGTGATCATCCGGTGAAGAGGAAGGAACAAACCGGGGAGGGGGAGCTCCCCTTCCCCATTTCTTCGAAGGCAAAAAACCGGACCTTCTCCCGGTTACAAGGACGATTGGCACCGTATGCTTTTCTCGCCCCTGCACTTATAGTAGTGACTCTGTTTTTCTTCATTCCACTGGGCATGGTTTTTATCTTAAGCTTTACTAACTTGGACATGACCAACTTCTGAATCCTTGAGTGGTGGAGACCGGCAAATTGGAGTTTCGATAATTATGTAAAGATCTTCACCAACAGGTTCTTCCCCAAGATCCTGGGTAATACCCTCATCTATGTAGCCCTGACCCTGGCCTTCTTTAACGTGGGAATGGCCCTGGTTATCGCCCTGATAACTACCCACATCAACCGGCGGGCTGGCTTTGCCTTCCGAGCACTGTGGCTCCTGCCACGTATTACCCCGGTGGTTGTCTATATAATGATGTGGAAGGCCCTGTCTGGGCCCGCTCCCATGGGCATTATAAATAACTTTCTTGGTCCTTTGGGCATCGGCAGAGGAGAATATTTGCTCAACACCCATCCGTGGGTCTTTGTCATCCTGGTCAACGGGTTCATCGGCGCCTCATTTGGCATGATTCTCTTTTCCTCAGCCATTGAAGCCATCCCCAAGGACTACACCACGGCCTCCAAAGTGGATGGTGCTTCCACCTGGCAGACTATCCGTTACGTCGTTCTTCCCATGATCAAATGGCCGCTCCTTTTCGTGACCACCTATCAGACTCTGTCCCTTTTAACTTCTTTCGAGCAAATCATGCTCCTTACTGATGGAGGTCCCAGACTTTACCAGACTGAAGTTTGGGCTTTGACCGCTTATCACCGTGCTCTAACCAGCTATTTCGGGAATACTCAGTGGGGTTACGGCTCGGCCTGGGCAGTGGCGTTGGTGGTCATCGGCATAATAATGGCCATTATATATCTGCGGGTTTTCAAGTTCGGCGAGTTGGTGGAGGAACCGAAAATAGATCGGCTATAACAATGTATACAAGCAAAGGTGCCATAAGATGACATTACGACAAAAGCCGAGGGGTGCGCTTGCTTACCTGGTTTTAATCGTGCCTAGCGCCCTCATCCTCCTCGGTTTTCTCTGGCTGTTTATCACCAGCTTCTCGACCAGGACAGAAGGGCTGAGGTCACTGGGATGGACCTTGCGCAACTGGAGTTTCCTGTGGGAGTCACCTTTCGGCCCCCAGTATCCCAGTATCTGGTGGGTAACTTTAAATACGTTGGTAATGTCTTTGATCATGACCCTTATCGTGGTGGTGGTTTCGTCCATGACCGCCTATGCCCTCTCGCGGATGAAATTTGCTGGACGGAAGAGTTTCCTTTCCTTGACCTTGATCCTTCACGCTTTCCCCAGTGTGACGTTGCTGATCCCCATCTATTTTGTGCTCCTTTGGGTCTCGAAAATCCCTGGCATCGGGCGAGGTGTCCCGCTTCTCGGAGGTTTGGGGTATAATACCATAGGCGGTGTAGCTTTGGTTATGGTGGCCTTCCAACTCCCATTTGGTATCTGGGTGATGAAGGGCTTTTTTGACAACATATCCTGGGATATGGAGCGTTCAGCTTTGATCGATGGTGCTTCCCGGTTTAAGGTGTGGTGGCAAATTATGATGCCTAATATCAAGCCAGGTATTGCTGCATTGTCTATCTTTTCTTTCATTACTGCCTGGAATGCCTACTTAATCCCACTTACTTTCACCGCAGGTCGTGCTGGGAAGTCCGCGGTTTTATCTCTTTACCTACAAAATTTTATAAGTGAATCTGTAATGACCGAATGGAACGCGGTAGCAGCGGTAGGGTTATTCCAGCTCATCCCGGTGGTGATCTTTTTCCTCTTCACCCAGCAGGCACTACTCAACATCTACGGCGGAGGGAAGAAGGGAGGAGTATAATTTAAATAGGAACGATGCATCGGGGAAAACAATAAATGAAGATAGTTTTCAAACATTTGTCTAAGTATTTTGGCAAAGTGAAGGCGGTTGACAACCTCAATCTGGAGGTGGGGGACGGGGAGTTTGTGGCCTTACTAGGGCCCTCGGGCTGCGGGAAGACTACCATCCTTTTGATGATTGCCGGAATATATAAACCCACCAAGGGTTTAATTTATTTTGACCAGAGAGTGGTCAATAATATCTTACCTAAAGATAGAAAAATAGGTATGGTATTTCAGAGCTATGCCCTCTATCCTCATATGGCCGTCTTTGATAACATTGCTTATCCTCTGAAGCTAAAGAAGGTGCATAGGAAGGAAACGAAGGAAAGAGTTCAGAGGGTCGCTGATATGATGGGGATCGGAGAACTCCTGGATCGTAAGCCAGCCCAGCTCTCTGGTGGCCAGCAGCAGCGGGTGGCTCTTGCGCGAGCCCTGATTAAAGAGCCAGAGATACTTCTTCTGGATGAGCCTCTCTCTAATCTGGATGCCAGGCTTAGAATAATGATGAGATCGGAGCTCAAGAGATTGCAAAAGGATTTGGGTATTACCACCGTTTTTGTGACCCATGATCAACTGGAGGCTCTGACCATGGCTGACAGGGTAGCGGTAGTGAATTTAGGATGCTTTCAGCAATTCAGCACCCCTGATGAGCTTTACAACCATCCAAAAAACTTATTTGTGGCAGGTTTTATAGGGAGTCCTCCTATTAATTTCATCAATGTCTCTTTAGAGAAATCCGATGGCAGGTTTCTTTTGAAAAGCAGGGATTTCGAGATACCGCTTCCTAAACAATTAGGTTCAAAGGCAGAAAATAACTCTACCAGTTCTAAGGTGGTACTCGGTCTAAGACCCGAACATATTATGATTAATGAAAAGGAGGGTATAGATACCGAGATCTATGTAGTCGAGCCTCTGGGAAGGGACATCTTAGTTAGTGCAAAGCTGGGGGACTCGATGATTAAAGTTCTTACCTCACCACCCTTTAAAGCTAATATGGGAGATAGAGTCAGGTTAAGTTTTAACTTAGACAAAATTATGTTGTTTGATAAGAAAACTGAAAAATCACTTTTGTTAGATAAAGACTAGAAGTTGGCCGTGCAGATAACTAATTTTATTATCTTAGATATTAGCTAGCTGGCCCGGCAGAAACTGTGTGGGGTAAAGAGAGTTGCTGATAAAAGGGGTAGGCATAAACGCTCATTCATACAGAATAAACGGTGACCTTGAGCTCCTTGAGGCCGATTTGGCTTTTTTTGAGGAGGTTGGATTCGACTATGTGGAGATACCTATTCATGGCGTAGATGGAGTAGTAGGTGGCCAGCTTAATCTTGACAATATGAAGAAGGTTAAAGAAGCTCTGAGAAAGCATCATTTAAAGGCTACTGTGCACTGTCCTGATCCCCTAAATTTAAGAGAGGGAGATTTTGAGCTGAGCCAAAAAGTTTTTAAATCTTCCATTGAGTTCACCTCGGGGATAGGAGCGGGAATTCTGGTATACCATGCGGGGAATTTTAAAACCTCAAAGCAGGTTTCGCAGCATCAAGATTTGGCTAGGCGAAAGGAAATTAAGGCACTAGAGTCCCTGAGTGATTTTGCGGCTGAGAGAGGAGTTCAGATTTGTGTTGAAAATGTTACGGGTTCTCTTGAGGAATTAGTGAGGATGGTGGGGGAGGTGGATAGGGAAAATATAGGAATAACTTGTGATTTTGGACATGCTTTTCTTTTTTACAGCGTTTACGGCAAAGAAGGGGATTTCTTGGAATCTATTAAGAAAGCTGTTCCTTACCTGAGGCATGTCCATATTCACGATAATTTCGGTAGATTCACTTCAGATTTTGTTCTCGATTCCTTAACCACTCCGTACATTGATAGGCTTCCTTTTGGAGAAGGAGACCTCCATATGCCTCCAGGGATGGGAAAGATACCCTATAACAAGATCATTTCCTTGATAAAGGGTTATCGAGGCGTGGTCATGATGGAGATCGATCCAAGATATAAAGATTTTTACCAGGAGGCATTAACCTCGATTAAAAAAAAATTTGAGGAAAAGTCAAAATGGACCTAAAAATGAGAGGAAATAAAGATCTAAAAAGTAAAAGGGAAAGGGCAGGACTGAAGGGAAATTGTATCGTTGCTCAATCGGGTGGCCCCACAGCAGTCATTAATGAGAGTTTATGTGGAGTTATCCAGGAAGCTCAAAGACACGAAGAAATAGAAGAAATATACGGGGCCAGAGATGGAATTTTGGGTCTACTTAAGGAGGAATTAATTGATTTAAAAAAAGAGAACCACTCTACCCTTGATGGCTTGAGAACCACTCCCGGGGCGGCATTAGGAAGCTGTAGATACCGATTAAAGTCATGGAGCGAATCCAGTAAGGATTTTGAAAAGATTATCGAGACTTGCAGGAGATACAATCTTCGGTTTTTTTTCTACATCGGGGGCAATGATTCTATGGATACCGCCAATAAGCTAGATGAGGCAGCTAAGAGAATGAACTACCAGATAGAGGTCATTGGAATTCCCAAGACAGTAGATAATGATCTTGTTTTTACTGATCACTGCCCCGGTTTTGGCAGCGGAGCAAAATATTTAGCAATTTCAGTAATGGAGGCGGGACGTCACCTAGAAAGCCTTTACGATTCGGAGACAGTAATCATCCTGGAGACATTAGGAAGAAATACAGGCTGGCTTGCCGGCTCCTGTGCCCTAGCTAAGCGGTCCCAAGAGGATGCTCCCCACCTAATTTATTTTCCAGAAATACCTTTTTCTCTGGATAAGTTTGTCAAGGATGTGCGCGAGGTCTATCGCAAGATTGGCGGGGTCTTTATTGTGGTAAGTGAGGGTCTTCGAGATGAAAAAGGAAATTATATTTGTGCCAGGAAGGAGAGGATATCTACCGATGCTTTTGGTCATCCTGAGTTGGAAGGAATTTCCAATTACTTAAAGGAAGTGATAGAATCTCAACTCAAACTAAAGACCAGGACTATCAAACCAGATGTCTGTCAGCAGAGCGCCGTGCATTTTGCCTCCAAGGTCGACATGGAAGAAGCATATTTGGTGGGAAAGGAAGCTGTTAAATCAGCACTGGAGGGTAAAAGTGGCTACATGATTACCATAAGGAGAGAAAAAGGAAGACTTTATAAGCGAAGAACTTCTAGGGCTAAGCTCTCTCTAATTGCTAACATGGAAAAGAGAGTTCCCCCAAGATGGATAAACAGAAAGGGAAATTTTGTGACTAAGGAATTCATCGACTACGTGCGTCCTCTTATTCAAGGAGAAGTCGATGTTCCTGTTGAGAAGGGGCTTCCTTACTATCCTAGATTAGAGAAAAAGAAAATTCTGGGTGATCGTTTAGCCACAGATTCACACAGATGACCACAGAAAAGAAAAATATCAGCGTAAATCTGCGGCTGAATAATTAGAATTCTGGCTAAGAAATAGACGAAAGGGAGGTTATAAATGAGGAAGATGAAGACCGTTACTTTATTTGCTGACTGGGAACCAAAAAGTGATTTTGAGTTAGGCTTGAAAGATGTGGAAGGGAAGCTCACCTATCTGGGAAGTAAGGTCTGGAAAAATCCGATCCTTAAGATAGTGGAAAAGGAAATTCCTGAAATTGGTCCTACTGAGGTTCTCATTAAGGTAAAAGCATGTGGTATCTGTGGCAGTGATGTTCATATGGCCCAGTCTGATAATGAGGGATATATCTGGTATCCCGGGCTTACCGCCTTTCCTTGTAGTCTGGGGCACGAGTTTTCCGGAGTAGTAGCTAAAGCGGGAGAAAAGGCAATTAACAAAAGAACCGGTAAAAGATATGAGGAGGGTGAACTCGTTACCTCGGAGGAGATGCTCTGGTGTGGAAGATGTCGACCATGCGCTGATGGTTACCCTAACCACTGTGAGGCACTGCAGGAGTTGGGTTTTTCCTGCGATGGAGCCTTCGCCGAATATGTGAAGGTAGATGCAAAGTACACCTGGAGTCTGGAGGAGTTAAAGGGAAAATATTCCGGTGATGAAATATTTTTAGCCGGAAGTCTGGTTGAGCCAACATCGGTAGCTTTTAATGCAGTAATAGAACGAGGAGGTGGCATTCGTCCTGGAGATAATGTGGTTATTTTGGGTGGAGGTCCTATTGGTCTGGCAGCGGTGACTATTTTAAAAAGGGCAGGAGCGGCTAAGCTAATATTATCGGAACCCTCTGAGCCAAGAGCAGAGCTAGCCAAAAAGATGGGCGCCGACCATATTATTAATCCCTTAAAAGAGAACTTCACTGAATCTGTATTAAAATTAACCAATGGTCTGGGAGCAAAATTGTATCTTGAGGCAACCGGTCTTCCGGATAAGGTCTTCGGCGACATAGAACAGACTATCTGGGAAGGAAAGCAGTTAAATAGTGTCGTGGTGATTGTGGCCAGGTCAACTCAAAAAATTCCCCTTACCGGTGAGGTGTTTCAGGTAAGGAGAGCATCCATTGTTGGTTCTCAGGGACACTCAGGTCATGGAACCTTCCCCAGGGTTATTAGTAGTATGGCTTCAGGAATGAATATGCTTCCCTTAATTACTAAGAAAGTTACTCTAGATGAAGTTCCGGAAAATATAGTTATGCTCCAGAGTAATCGAACAGAATGTAAAATTACGGCAGTTTTTTGAGAACAAGGGGGTCAGGTCTCAACATTTGACATTCAACGATCTATCTTCGACAACATTAAGATTCTTATCTTTGTCTGGTTTCTTTTTTCTCAAGATCTCAATTACTTTAACTGACCATAATTAGTCTTGTTCTGCGGCTGAACTTTCTGGCAATTTCTCACATCAATCAAAAACCTTTTGCTGAATGTCAAATGTTGAGACCTGACCCTCTTTCAGTTTCGAGTGAAAGGTGAATTAAATGAAAAAGATGTTGGCAGCTGTCTTTGAAGGGGAAGGGAAACTGGCCTTAAAGGAAATCCCAGTTCCACAGATAAAGGCTGAGGATGAGGTCTTGTTAGAAGTGGAAGCAGCAAGTATTTGTGGGACAGATGTGCACATTTTGGAGGTGCCTCCTGGCCATCCAGCCACGCCAGGGACGATTCTTTCTCATGAATATGTTGGCAGGGTCCTTGAAATCGGAAAGGGAGCAACCCAGTTCAAGGCCGGTGACAGGGTAGTGGTGGACCCGAATCTTAAATGTGGCCACTGTAGTTACTGCAAAATGGGTATGCCCAATATGTGTGAGAATATGACCACTTTGGGGATATTCATTGATGGAGGATTTGCCAAATATAACGTTGCTCCTGCTAAGGCACTTCATCCAATTTCTTCCGAGCTACCTTCAGAACTAGCTGTTTTTGCTGAGCCCCTTTCTTGTGTAGTTAACGCCACGCAGAAGCTTCGTCTTCATCCAGGTGAGTCAGTGGTAGTTCTGGGAGCAGGGCCTATTGGTCTTTTATTCACCCAAATGTTTAAAGCATCAGGAGCAGGGAAAATTTTGGTCTCTGAGATATCAGAATACCGGGCAAGATTTGCTCAAGAGAGTGGTGCTAGCCGAGTTGTAAACCCATTGAAGGAAGATTTAGAAGGAGTTGTAAAGGAGGAGACTCTCCTGGGAGCAGATGTAGTGGTCGATGCGGTGGGTGTTTTGTTCAAAGTTGCCATGGGAATTGCACGCAGGGGCGGACAGATCCTCCTTTTTGGCCAGAATTATCAGGCAACCACTGAGATTGCCCAGAACGACATTACCCGGAACGAGTTTGTCATACTGGGAAGTTTTATTGCTAAGTTTACCTTTCCCTCGACAATAAAGATTATCGAAAGCAGAGTTTTAGATTTAGAAAAGCTCATTACTCACAGACTTCCCTTAAGTGAGATTCACCGAGGAATAAAAGCAATGAGAAATCAGAAGGCAATCAAGGTGGTCATTACACCGTAAGGAAAAAAATGAAAAAAAGCATAGTGGTATCAACTTCAGAGGCAAAGTTCTCTGCCCTAGCTTACAAAGAAGATTTGCGAGATAGCATTAGAAAAGTAGCCCAATTAGGTTTTGATGGGGTAGAGCTTGCCATCAGGGATCCAAAAAAGATTGATCAAGAGAGAATTAAAGAATTGGTGAGGCAGTATAATTTGGAAGTACCAGCTATTGGCACTGGACAGGCCTGGGGTGAAGAAGGATTAAGTTTTTCAGATCCTCGCCCTTCGGTGAGGGAGAAAGCTATTGCCAGAATAAAAGATCATATTGACTTTGCCGCAGAATTTTCTGCCCAGGTGATAATCGGTTTGATAAGGGGAAGGATAGAAGATCATGTAAGCCGAGAGGAGGCAGAAAAATGGAGCCTGGACTGTGTGCGGGAATGCGCCGCCGTAGCCCAGGGATTTAAAGTAGGTCTTACTCTGGAGCCTCTCAATCGTTATGAGACCAACTTTATCAACACTGTTGCTGAAGGCATTGAATTCATTAAGAAACTCGATCTGCCCAATATGGGAATGTTGATAGACACATTCCATATGAATATTGAAGAGGCTTCTATCTATGAAAGCATTATCAAAGCTAAGGATTATATCACCCACGTCCATTTAGCCGATAGCAACCGCTGGGCCCCGGGAAGCGGACACCTTGATTTTGCTCAAGTTATCAAAACGCTTAAAAAGATTAACTATAAGGGCTATCTCTCAGCAGAAATTCTTCCTCTGCCTGATCCGGATAGAGCCGCCCGATTAACTATTGAGCACTTAAAGAAAATCGGCTGTTAGTTGACTTTTTCAAAAAATTCTTCCTTCCATTCATTCAATAGTTTCTTCCCTAAAAAATAACGATCCTCTTGTTATCAGTCGTTCCTGAGGGAAGTTTCCACTCCTAACTTGCCGGCATCTATTCTACGATTGAGATTGAGTTTCGGCAGCTAATCTTGCTATCCTTTAATAGGCAAGAAATTCTTTTTCAATTTGGAACTTTGAGTAAGGAGTTGACATTTTCAAAAAATAGTTTACAATTTAATTGTTGATTGAACAAACAAAATTATTAAGAAAAAATATCATACGTAAATTTGACGCTTGATGGGTAGGTGCAGTAATATTATCTGGATGCGAAAAACAGAAATATTGTATTTGTCTACTTAGTGAATTAAGGATTGAATAAGTATGACACCCGTACGAACAGCAAATCTTGAACTTGTTCAGAAGATCAACCGCTCCATTGTCTTAAATGTTATTAGAGATAAAGGTCCCCTTTCCCGAGCCGATGTATCCCGCAGGACTAAGTTAACACGATCCACTGTATCCAGCATCGTAAGCTATTTAACAAAAAAGAATTTGGTAAGAGAAACCGGGTTAAGTAGCTCAGGTGTGGGACGAAGGGGCATATTACTTGAATTAAATCCTAAGGCTTACTATATAGTAGGGATAGATTTAGGTACTCTTAACACCATTGCTGCCGTGGTCGATTTAGAAGGTAAGATAGTGGAAAGAGTTGAGCATCCAACCAATGGTGAGAAAAATAGGGACGATGTTATTGAGCGAGTAAAAGCTGCCATTCATGAAGTTATCAGTGCCTCTAATCTAAACCTGCAGAAGATAGCTGGTATTGGCTTAGCTGTTCCGGGTCTGGTAGATAGCAAAAAAGGTATGATACTCTTTATACCAAATTTTGGTTGGAAGGATACGCCCCTGAGGGAAATACTGGAAGAAGAATTCCATACTCCCATTTTTATTGACAACAATGCGAATGCTATGGCCTTGAGCGAGGCTCAGTTTGGAATAGGGCGGGGAGTAAAAAATTTTATCTGCGTTAATATAGGTATAGGAATCGGCTCGGGAGTAATTATTAATAGAGAAATCTATCGGGGAGAGACCGAATGTACCGGTGAGATCGGCCATACCACTGTTGATTACAATGGCCCTAAATGCAGTTGTGGCAACAATGGCTGCCTGGAAGTAATGGCTGCTGGCCCAGCCATAGCCAGAAGAGCAGTTAAAGCTATTCGAGAGGGGCGGAAAACGGTAATCACTGAGCTAGTTGAAGACAACTTGAACCAAATTACGGCAGCAGTTGTAGCCCGGGCAGCTAATCAGGGTGATAGGTTAGCCCGAGAGATTATGGAGAAAACGGGAGAGTATTTGGGTACCGGTATAGCCAATATTATTAACCTCTTTAATCCGCAGATGGTGATCATTGGTGGAGGTGTGGCTCAAGCAGGGAATCTCATTTTTGATCCACTAAAGAGGATTATGAAAAAGCGGGCTTTTTCAGTACCGGCCAAAGTTGTTAAAATCGCAACTCCTAGCTTGGGGCGGGACTGCACGGTCATTGGGGCCGCCTCCTTGGTGCTTAAAGAGATATTCAAAAGTCCCAAGGTTGTCTCTTCGTGACTAATATGGGTATAGATATCTCTCAGCAGAAATTCTTCCCCTGCCTGATCCAGATAGCGCCGCCCGATTAACTATTGATCACTTAAACCAAATTGGCTGTTAGTTGGTCAGTCCAATTTTTCTTAGCTAAGGTTCCTCATCACTTGTTCTAGAAAATTTTTTTGCAGCCTTGATTTTTAGCTTTGTTGCGGTATAATTATAATATAACAAGGTCAATCAGAGCGAGAAAAAAGAGATGAGAGAAAGGACTCGAATTACCGTGAGCTTCTGAGATACATAAAATAAAAAGTCAGTAAGGAGGTGAGGATCAGAAAAACAGGTTTTTAGCAAAAAATAGATCAAAAAGGGGGAGAAAATGAAAAAGAAATTTCTAAAAGGGGGAGGAGCTTTTGTTTGCGGCATAATCGTTCTCTCTGTATTCTCTTTGCTGGGATGTACAGAGGGGGTGGCCGCAAAGTACAACGGGGCGCCGATGCTGAAAGAACTGGTGGAGGCCGGAGAGTTGCCGCCTGTAGAACAGCGCCTTCCCGAGGAACCCCTGGTCGTCGAGCCCGTCGAGTCGATAGGACAGTACGGTGGTACCTGGCATCGGGCCTTCCTCGGCGTTAAGGACTTCCACGCGCTTGGACGTCTCATCTATGAGGCTGTGCTGCGCTGGCCGCGCAACCCGGCGGATCCGATACAGCCGGGCTTGGCCAAGGAATGGAAGTGGTCGAAGAATGGCATGGAACTGACCCTCTATTTCCGCAAGGGTCTCAAGTGGTCCAGCGGCGCGCCTTTCACCGTGGATGACATCATCTTCTGGTGGGAGGACATTGAGCTCGACACAAACATCACGGCCGCCCCGCACGGCGAATGGATGGTCGATGGCCAGCCGATGGAACTGGAGAAGATAGATGATTACACCATCAAACTGAAATTTGCTGGTCCTAATGGCCTGGCCGAGACGGTGGGTTTGGCCTTCCATGGCTGTCAGTGGCCGCTGGGTTTTGAACGCTTCGGGTTCTTCGCGCCCAGACAATATCTGGAAAAGTTCCACCCCAAGTATAACCCGGATTCGGACTACGTGACCTTCGAAGAGAAGGCGTTCAACTTCAACCCCGAGCTTCCGGTTATGTACGCTTGGAAGGTGGCACGATGGGAAGCCGGAGCCACCGAAATGGTTGCCGAGCGCAACCCTTACTACTGGAAGGTGGACCCAGAAGGCAACCAGCTGCCCTACATTGATCGGATTCACTATACCCTGGTCGAGAATAACGAGACTGTCAATCTGCTGGCCATCGCTGGCAACTTGGACATGCAGCACCGCCGTATTGACTTCTCCAAGTACACAGTCTACCAGGAGAACGCTGAGGCGGGCGGCTACCACACACTTTTGTGGAGCCAAGCGCAGGCTTCCACTATCACCCTCTTCCCGAATCAGAGCTATGCCGATCCCAAGTATCGCGAACTGATGCAAAACCTGAAGTTCCGTCAGGCCCTATCGCTGGCCATAGACCGCGACCTGATCAACAAGGTTGCCTTCCTGGGCCAGGGCATCCCACGTACCATTACCGTTGTGCGCGATTCTCCTCTGTTCCAGGAGGATATCGAGACCTATTATGGCCAGTACGATCCTGAGGGAGCCCAGGCGTTGCTGGAAGAGATCGGGTTAGTAAAAGGCGGAGATGGCTTCTACACCTTCCCGGACGGTTCGCGGGTGGATCTCATCATCGAGGCTACCGACGCCGTGGCTGGCGCCAGTATGGATGCTCTGGAGCTGGTGACCGAAAACTGGAATACCATCGGTCTCAAGACGGTTTTGGAGACCATGTCGCGTGACATCTACTGGCCTCGGGCTTGCAGCAACGAGGTCATGATCGCCACTTGGGAGACCGACCGCGGGCTGGTTCCGATGGTCGATCCTATTTACCAGTTTCCCTTCGACGACCGGTCGTGGATGGGGCCAGTATTTGGCATGTGGTACAAGTCCGGCGGGGAGTTGGGTGAGGAGCCGCCGGCTCACTTCAAGGAGGTAATGGACCTTTATGACCAGTACAAGGCCACCGTGGATCCTGACAGGCAACTCAGAATCACCAGGGGAATCATCAGGCGCTCCACAGAGGGCATGTTCGTCCTTGGCACGGTGGGCATGGCGCCCGGCCTTGTGGTCGTCAAGGATAACTTCCACAACGTCATGAAAAAACACACCTCTGACTGGCTGGTTTTTACCCCGGGGACCATGGACCCACCTCAATTCTGGATTAAACAAGAGTAGCGGACAGACGTAGGTTTAGGGAAGGAGGAATCTCCTTAGGCTGATTCCTCCTTCCCCACCAAAAAACGTGCAAGTAATTCGCGTTTATACGACATCAATGGATCACACAGGTCTCGTTTATTATTGACAAGGATCATTGGAGTAGCCAATATGACAGCCTATATGTTGAGGCGTATTGTGACTATGATACCTATGCTCTTCATCGTGTCCGTCGTCACGTTCATCATCATCCAGTTGCCGCCGGGTGATTTTTTCACTACGCTGCAGGCCGAGATAGCCGAAACCGGAGGGGGACAGGATAAAGAGACGGTCAAGAAAATGCAGGAGCGGTACGGCCTGGATAAACCACTGCATATTCGGTACCTGCGATGGATCTCTGGCTTCCCCCGTGGTGACTTCGGGTGGTCTCTTGAATGGAACAGTCCGGTCTTGCCCCTGGTACTTAAACGAATGGGCTACACCATCTTGGTGGGGGGGCTGTCGTTGATTTTCATGCTGGGCGTTGCTATTCCCATTGGAATCTATTCAGCTAGGCATCAGTATTCCTTTGGTGACCATGCACTATCTTTTCTGGGATTCCTAGGGTTGTCTCTACCTGGCTTTCTGTTGGCACTACTCTGGATGTACTTTAGTGTCATCGTTCTGCGTATCCCCGTCGGAGGGACAATTTCATTCGAAATGGCGGATGCCCCGTGGAGACTGGCCAAGGTCCTGGATTATCTCAATCACCTCTGGCCACCGGCAGTTGTCCTCGGCTTGGCCAGCACGGCTCAACTCCAACGCATTATGCGGGGCAGCCTGCTGGATGTTCTGGGGCAACAATATATCACCACCGCACGGATGAAAGGGCTCAAAGAACGAAAGGTGATCTACAAGTACGGCGTGCGGGTAGCCATCAATCCTTTGATCAGTGTTATGGCCATGGAAATACCCAAGATCATTTCGGAGTCTATCATCGTGGGCATTGTCATGTCGATCCCAACCATCGGTCCTCTGTTCCTACGCGCTTTGCTCACCCAGGACATGTATCTGGCCGGAACATTCTTGCTATTTATGAGCCTGCTTTTGATGGTAGCCAATCTCCTGGCTGATTTCGCTCTTGCATGGGCTGATCCGAGGATTGCATACACATAAGCGATATAGTGGCGTGCACATGAGCGACGTAAAAAATCGGTCCGAGGACCTATTCGAGTTATACGAAAAGGTGGCTGATACAGATGAAGACTTTGAGCAGGCCGGGCCAGCAGATCTGGTCACTGCGAAGTCTCTTGAAGCCAGCTACGCAGCCTCGCAATGGCGATTGATGTGGCGGAAGTTCGCTCGCAACAAGGTAGCCATCGCAGGAGGGATCATTATCCTGCTCTATTACCTGTCCGCGTTGTTTGCCGGTTTCTTGGCTCCGTACACCCTGTCTAGGCGGTTCGGGAAATACATTTATATGCCTCCGCAGCGTGTCCACTTCTTCAACGATGGGAAGTTCCAGCCATTTGTCTACAGCGTCACGCTGACCATTGATGAGAGCCTGCGCAAGATCTATAAACCTGACCTGACCAAAAAAATCCCGATCCGGTTTTTCGCTCGCGGTGAGCCTTACAAGCTCTTCGGACTGATTGAAACCGATATGCATCTGTTTCAAGCACCAGGCGGGGTCATCTCCTTACTGGGTACTGACCGCCAAGGGCGTGATATGTTCTCGCGTATCCTCTATGGGAGTCAAATTTCGTTAACCATTGGCTTGGCAGGAGTCTTATTCAGTTTGTTCTTTGGCACGGTCTTGGGCGGCGTCTCGGGGTACTATGGCGGATGGGTCGACGACCTCATACAGCGGTTGATCGAACTGGTCCGCTCCTTCCCCCCTATTCCCCTGTGGATGGCTTTGTCGGCTGCAGTGCCCCCTCACTGGCCGCCGCTGCGGATATACTTCGCCATAACCCTTATCCTGTCACTCATTGGCTGGACATGGTTGGCCCGTCAACTTCGGGGCAAGGTGGTGTCTTTGCGCAACGAAGATTTCATCTTGGCGGCGAAACTAGCCGGGGCAAGCGATACCCGGATCATTTTCAAGCATATCATCCCGGCGACCCTTGGGCACATTATTGTTGTGGCGACGCTGGCCATGCCAGCCATGATCCTGGCGGAAGCGGCGTTGAGTTTCCTGGGACTAGGACTTCGCCCTCCAATCACCAGTTGGGGCGTGCTCCTCAAGGAGGTCCAGAATATTCAGTCCATTGCTCTCTATCCATGGGTATTTACTCCGGCGGCTGCCATTGTCATAGTTATCCTTGCTTTCAATTTCCTCGGCGATGGCCTGCGTGACGCTGCCGATCCCTATACGGTATAAACATGATGATATCCAGCAATCGGCGCTATATTGTTCGAGTCGAAGATCTGAAGACATATTTCTTTACCTTGGACGGAGTAGTCCGGGCGGTGGATGGGTTGTCCCTTGAGATTAAGCCTGGTAAGACTCTCGGCCTGGTCGGCGAGTCGGGAAGCGGCAAGAGCGTGGCGGCTCTTTCGATCCTCCGCTTACTCCCTTTGAAGGTAAGCCGCATTGTCCAGGGCAAAATTCTCTTTGATCGAGGAGATGGCAATCCGCTGATTGATCTGACCACTGTTGATCCTGCAGGAGATCTCATCCGTAGCATCCGGGGGAACGAGATTAGTATGATCTTTCAAGAGCCAATGACCTCCCTCTCACCAGTGCACACAGTGGGCAGCCAGATTGCGGAGGCGGTGGAACTCCACCAGGAAGTGGGAAAGGAGGGGGCTAAAGAGAGGGCCATGCAGATGCTGGAACAGGGGGGGATTGCCATGCCGCATCAGCGTTTTTACGAGTACCCCTATCAACTTTCGGGGGGCATGCGGCAGCGGGTGATGATTGCTATGGCACTCTCCTGCAATCCATCGCTCCTCATCGCTGATGAGCCGACCACGGCTCTGGACGTCACGATCCAGGCCCAGATTCTCGAACTGATGAAATCCCTCCAGGACGAGTTTGGGATGGCTATCCTTCTGATTACCCACAACCTGGGGGTGGTTGCTGAGATGGCCGACCAGGTGAATGTGATGTACATGGGCAGGATTGTAGAGAGCGGCGACGTGCGCACCATCTTTCATCATCCACTTCACCCGTATACGGTGGGCCTCCTATGCTCCATTCGGCGACTGGGCCGTCACGTGAAGGAGCGTCTGGTTCCTATTCCGGGCAGCGTCCCAGACCCGTTTTTGGTGCCGCGTGGATGTGCTTTCTACCCCCGGTGTCCGGCGCCCAAGAAGCTGGCCTGTAGTGAGGAAGTACTGCTGGTTGAGGTGGAACCCGGTCACAAGGTGCGGTGCACACTGTATATTTGAGCGTCAAACCATAAGATGTAAGGTTACTTCGGGTGGTGAATGGACGAATCTAGAAAGACTGATATGAAACAAGAAAACTCGATCTTGCTGGAAGTCCGGAATCTGAAGAAATACTTTCCTATCCAGAGAGGCCTCTTTCGCCGGGTAGTCGGTCAAGTCCAGGCTGTGGACGGAGTGGACTTTTTCATCCGAGAGGGGGAGGCACTCGGCCTAGTGGGGGAATCGGGCTGTGGCAAGACAACGACGGGCAGGCTCATTCTGCGAGCCATCGAGCCGACTAAAGGAGAGGTTCTGTTTCGTAAGGATGGAGAGATGGTGAACATCACCCGACTCTCCAGGAAGCAGATGAAGACCTGCCGACGCGAAATGCAGATCATCTTTCAGGACCCATTTTCCTCTCTGAATCCTAGGATGACCGTGATGGACATCGTCAGCGAACCCCTCGTCATCCACGGCATCGCCAAGGGTTCGAAGCTCAAGGCACAGATCCGAGAACTTCTCGAGGCCGTCGGTCTCAGGGTCCAACACATGAACCGTTATCCATACGCCTTCAGCGGTGGGCAACGTCAGCGCATCGGTATCGCCCGGGCACTGGCCCTACGCCCAAAGCTCATCGTGGCTGATGAACCGGTCTCAGCTCTGGACGTCTCCATCCAGGCTCAGGTGCTCAACCTGCTCAAGGATCTGCAGAAAAAGTTTGGACTGACCTACCTTTTTATTGCCCACGATCTGTCAGTGGTGGAACATATAAGTGATCGCGTAGCTGTGATGTACCTGGGCAAAATTGTGGAGCTAGCGCCAGCGGAAGAACTCTACACCAACCCCTTGCACCCCTACACAGAGGCCCTGCTCTCAGCGGTTCCTTGCACTGACCCAGATCACGGAAAGAAGCGGATTATCCTCCAAGGGGAGCTTCCCAACCCAGCCAACCCCCCTCCGGGTTGTAAGTTCCATCCCCGCTGCCGTTATGCCCGGGAGGCATGCAGGGTCGAGATGCCCGAGTGGCGCAATCTAGGCGGCGACCACTGGATTGCCTGCCATCTAGCGGAAGAGTTGGATTTGATTGGTTATAATGGACCCCGGCCCCAAAATTCGGACAGATAGTCCACCATAGTGCTTGGTTTTATATGTGAGAAGATATGACTGATAAACAGTGGAAAGTTCTTATCGACGTAATTCATGGTAAAACCTTTAAACCTCTCCCTATCGGATTCATTATCGATAGTCCTTGGCTTCCCAATTGGGCAGGAATTTCAATTCTTGACTATTATACAAATGAAGAATTCTGGTTTAAAGCAAATCTTAAAGCTACTCAAACGTTTCCAGATGTTATCTTTCTCCCAGGTTTCTGGTCGGAGTTTGGAATGTGTTCTGAGCCTTCAGCATTTGGGGCTAAATGCATTTGGGGTGAGAACGAATTCCCCTTTGCTGGAAAAATAATAAAAAGCTATGATGAAATAAGTGCCATTCAAAACCCGAATCCCCAAAGAGATGGACTCCTTCCCTTCATTTTAAGAAGGTTGAAACATTATGAAGAGAAAATCAACGAAGCGGGCCATAGAATTCGGTTTGCTATTTCGCGGGGTCCCCTCAATATTGCCTCATTCCTTATGGGAAGTACTGAATTCCTATTAGGTCTAAAAACAAATCCTGATGAAATGCACAAACTTCTCCAAATTGTATCTGATTTTATAATAGATTGGCTTGAGATACAAATGGACAGCTTTCCCTCAATTGATGGTGTTCTTATTCTCGATGATATAGTAGGATTCCTGGGCGGAGAGGACTTTCAAGTTTTTGTTTTACCCTATTTAAAAAAGATCTATCAATCGATGGATGTGTCTGTAAAGTTTTTCCATAATGATGCTCCAGGATTAGTTTCTGCCCCATATCTCCGTGAAATTGGGATTAACCTATTGAACTTCAGCTTCCAGCACAGTGTAAATGAAATGAAGGAATTGACTCGGAATACTGTGACTTTACTAGGAAATATTCCCCCACGAGAGGTTCTGGCAGAAGGGAAGCCTGAACAAGTAAAAGAAAAGGTATCAGAGTTAATAAATTATGCTAAAGATAGAAGTAGACTTATTGTCTCGTGTGGTGGAGGAATGCCACCAGGGGTCTCTACGGAGAACATAACTGCCTTTATTAAGGCTGTAAGAGAAAAATAACTTTTAACCAGAGGAGATTATCCTTTCTTTATCAACATTCTCAAAAAAATTGGAAGGGGATTTTACCTCCTGAGACTCCAATCCCCTTTTTTATCTTAATTTTTGCTAATGCGAATCCCTAAAGAAAATAAGTATCCTTCAGGAAGATAATCTTTCCAGTTTGGAAGAAAGAACTGTCAATCCGGACACTCCAGAGTTACGGTTGAGTAAACCCGGGTTATGGCTTCAACTCGAGGATAATCTAGCAACTCTGTCGAGTACTATAGCTGCATTACAAGGCATAATCGAATTACCAAGATCAGTAAGATTTCTTTAGATCATAGGAAATAAAGGGGCGAAAACTTGAACCTAAGAATTCAAAGGAAACTGAGAAAAGGATATACCTCTATTGTGGAAGGAGAAAAAGGGATAAAGTTTATCCATCTAGGAATCTTGCAATTGCAGAAAAAAGAAAGTTTCCATAAACCGGGGTTGGATGAGCGGGAAACTGCTTTAGTTATTTTAAGCGGTAATTGTGACGTTTTCTCTAATGGACAGAACTTTTTGAAAATAGGAGATCGAGGGACTGTTTTTGAGGGTCCGGCTACTGCTCTCTATACCCCAGCCGGCAGTGGATACCGCATAATCGCTAACAGCTCTCTGGAGGTAGCTATCATTACTGCTCCAGCGCAAAAGAAAGGGAATCCAGTCTTAATTAAACCGAACCGTGTAAGGATAGAAAAACGCGGTAAGGGTAATTACCATCGAGAGATCCACAACATTATGGTGAATAATGTTGGGGCGGAGACTCTATTGGTAGGTGAAACCTTCAATAAACCAGGACAGTGGTCTAGTTACCCTCCTCATAAGCATGATGAAGACAACCTGCCTCAAGAGGCAAAACTGGAAGAGGTTTACTTTTATAAAGTCTATCCTGAACAAGGATTCGGAATTCAGAGAATTTACTCGGCTGATAAACAATTGGACGAAGTATATGTGGTGGAAAATAACGATGTGGTTTTGATCCCTAAAGGATACCATCCCGTGGTGGCTGTCCCAGGCTATAAGCTATACTATCTCTGGGTTTTAGCAGGAGAAAAGCGGATTATGAAAGTGAAGGAGGACCCTCAGCATAGGTGGGTGAATGACAAAGCTTAGCTCGTTTGACTTTTCAGGAAAAACATCTACCATAAATGAGTAGCCATCTATTTCAGAGGCAAGAATTTTACCTCGGAAAGTTATTTATATCGTGAGAAAGTCTTGTTAAGAGATTTCGCCAATCGGAAAGGGAGGATCCAAGATGGGAAAATATGATCTAGGCCTTATAGGGCTGGCTGTCATGGGTGAAAATTTAGTTTTAAATATGGAAAAACACGGATATTCGGTGGCAGTTTATAATAGAACTCTTGCGAAGGTGAATAGGTTCCTGGAAGGTAAAGCCAAAGGAAAAAATATAGTTGGGACCCATACCATAGAAGAACTAGTTAAAGCTCTGAAAAAACCCAGAAAGATAATGTTGATGATTAAAGCAGGCCCACCGGTAGATGATTTTATCCGCAAACTCCTCCCTTTTTTAGATTCCGGCGATCTCATTATCGATGGAGGCAATTCATTCTTTAAAGATACTATACGAAGGAGCAGTTACCTTGCCGAAAAGAATATCCTCTATATAGGTACCGGAATCAGTGGGGGTGAAGAGGGAGCCTTAAAGGGTCCCGCCATTATGCCTGGTGGTCAATTAGAGGCTTACCGCTTGGTTGAACCGATCTTTACCAAAATAGCGGCCCAGGTTGACGGCGTTCCCTGTTGTTCTTATATTGGTCCCAATGGTGCCGGTCACTATGTTAAGATGACTCATAATGGCATTGAATACAGTGATATGCAGCTTATCTCTGAGGCGTATAATTTGATGAAAAATGCTTTGGGAATGCATGCTGAAGAGCTACATCAAATATTTTCCCAATGGAATCAAGCCAAACTAAATTCATATCTTATTGAAATTACTGCCGATATCTTCTCTCAGGTAGATACTAAGGGAAATCCTCTGGTGGAGATAATTCTCGATGAAGCCGCTCAAAAAGGCACTGGCAAATGGACCAGTCAATCAGCGCTGGACTTAGGGGTAGCGGCACCGAGCATTGCAGAGGCAGTCTTTGCCAGATGCATCTCAGCCATCAAAGAGGAACGGATTCAAGCAGCAAAAGTCGTTAAAGGTCCGACCAGAAAGTACCAGGGTAAGAAAGCCGATTTGCTGGGGGCAATTAAAGAGGCATTGTACGCTGCTAAGATCTGTAGCTATGCGCAGGGCTTTGCTCTGATGAAAGAAGCCGGGAAAGAATATAACTGGGATCTTAATCTGGGCAAAATAAGTATGATCTGGAGGGGTGGTTGTGTTATCCGGGCCAGATTTCTTCACGAGATAAACGAGGCTTTCACTCGGGACCCGAATCTGACCAACCTATTGCTAGATCCCTATTTCAAAGAAGCCGTTGAACGGGCCCAGGATAAGTGGCGCAAAGTTGTCGTTACCGCCATAGGTTCAGGTATACCGGTACCTGCCTTTAGCTCGGCACTGGCTTATTTTGACAGCTATAGAACCGCCAGGCTGCCGGCAAACCTTATTCAGGCACAAAGGGATTACTTTGGAGCACACACTTATCGAAGAGTTGATCGGGAGGGAGTATTCCATACCGAGTGGATGCTGAAAAATCGCCCAGAAATAAAAATAGAGTAATTCAGCCACAGATTTACGCTGATATTTTTCTTTCATTATCATATACAAAATCTGTGTTCATCTGTGTGAATCTGTGGCTAAATAGTTACAAAATAGATAAATAACAATTGAAAGGAAGGAAGAAAATGGCTGAACTGCGGCTTAGGCCAAAAGAAGATTGTAAATATGCGGCAGTTTCTCTGGGAGAGGTTATGATCAGGTTGAATCCCAATGAGGGAAGGGTTAGAACTGCGAGAACTTTTACTGCCTCTGAAGGTGGCGGAGAATACAATGTAACCAGAGCCCTTAAAAAGGTGTTCGGGCTGAATACTACCGTAGTAACGGCACTTCCGGACTGTGAGAGTGGACATTTATGTGAAGATTTGATGATGCAGGGGGGTGTCGATTTAATCCATGTAGTCTGGGTTCCTTTTGATGGCGTCGGAAGACAGTCTCGCACCGGATTAAACTGGACAGAAAAGGGTTATGGCGTAAGGAGTGCCAAAACCGAATATGATCGAGGCCATACTGCAGTCTCTCAACTGAAAAGAGGAGATATCAACTGGAAGAGGATATTTAAAGATGAGGGCGCGCAGTGGTTTCACACCGGGGGTATCTATGCGGCTCTTTCAGAAACAACACCTGAGGTAATTATTGAGGCTATGGAAGTAGCCAGAGAAGTCGACACCATAGTCTCTT
>Ga0307429_1000371_pt1 | contig 28482 bp, 30 predicted proteins | sample SalMarWE160230MG_FD_202151 | JGI IMG/M metagenome (GOLD analysis project Ga0307429, IMG submission 202151) | Salt marsh sediment microbial communities from the Plum Island Ecosystem LTER, Massachusetts, United States - WE1603-230 | ecosystem: Environmental > Aquatic > Marine > Intertidal zone >... | reverse complement strand
TCTTGAAATTTTGGATTTTTAGAGTTTTCATGCGGCTAAGGCGATTCTCTTTCACTCTTGTGAGAGGGAAGAATTTAGAGGATTATCCTTCAAGTATTTCTGAGAATCTAGATAGTTCTGCAGAATCACAGTAGCGGCCACTTTGTCCCTGACCTTTTTCCTCTTGGAAAAACTTACCTTCGCCTCTTTTAAAACTCTCTCCGCAGCAGCCGTGGATAGTCTCTCGTCAAATAAGATTATTGGAATATTTATCCTTGCTGATAAATCTCTGACAAAGGAGCGCACCTTTTTTGCCTGCCACCCTTCCTCGCCTTTCATATTCTTGGGTAGACCCACTACTATTTTTTTTACCTTATGTTGAGAGAGGAGCTTTCTAATTTGATCTATACTTTCTTTGAGAGTAGATTTAGACCACCTCATCTGACCTATCCCTTGAGCTACGGTTTGAGAAAGATCGCTCACTGCTAACCCGATACTTTTATCTCCTAAATCCAGAGACAATACTCGCATCTTTCCCTATACTTTTCTTAGTGAGGCATTTTGACACTCCCCAGGACTAAAGTCCGAGGATTCTCAGTTCATCGCAGGAGCCAATACTCCTGCTCCCTGAAGGCTCTGCCCGAGCCTTAGAATATTGCGGGCGGCATTAATATCTCGATCTACAGAGAGGCCACAGTGAGGACAATTATGGATACGACAAGACAATTCCTTGGGAACGAGTTTTTGGCAATTAGAACATTTCTGCGATGTATTCTTGGCAGGCACTTTAACAACTTCTTTTCCAGCTTCTTCCGCTTTGAAAAAAAGAATGTTAAAGAAATTAAACCAGGCTACATCCCTCATAGACCGATTAAGTACCCTATAGCTTTTAAAATGATTCATATTCTCGATATAGATAGTATCATACGCCAAAAGAATTTTTCTAGCAATTTTAAAATGGAAATCTCTTCTTTGGTTAAAGACTTTCTCGTAAGCCTTTGCAAGCAATATTTTCGCTTTGGTTCGTCGTTTAGGACCCTTTTTCCTGTGAGAAAAACTTCTTTGCTTTTGAGTTAAAGATTTTTGTGCTCTTTGAAAAAATCTGGGATTGTTAATCTTCTCACCAGTGGAAGTAGTTAAAAAAGAGAGGCAGCCAACATCAATTCCAATGAATTTACCAGTTTTAGGAAGTGGTTTAGAAAAAACATTATCACAGGAGAAAGTTACATACCATCTCCCAGAAAGAGTTTTACGAAGAGTTACAGTTTTTATTTCTCCTTCAATAGGACGGGAAAGAAACAGCTTAAAAGAGCCAATTTTATTAATCCTAAGCTCTTTACCAACTAGTTTCCATCCAGCTTGTTTTAAGGTAAAGGAATCATAGCGATTAAAAGACTTGAAACGGGGGTAGCCAGACTTTTCACTTTTCTTTACCCTAGAGAAGAAATTTTGAAAAGCTTTATCCACTCTTTCTACAACTTCTTGGAGAGTCTGGGAAGGCACCTCTTTAAACTCAGGAAAGAATTTTTTAAGGGAAGGGAGCTCTTTAATTTGGTCATAACAGGAAATAGATTTATGGTAATTGTCCCAGGCAAATTTTCTTTGCTCAAGACAAAGGTTATAGAGGATACGGCAAAGTTCAAGAGTCCGAGAAGCTTTTTGTACGATTTCTCTATTGCCTTTGATATAATATTTAAAGCTCTTTTTCATTTTTTGCTCTGATTCTCAATATATTTTTGAATAGTCTTATCGGAAATATTGCCAGCAGTTGAAACAAAATAGGAATTAGTCCAAAGAGAAGGAAGCTTTAAAAGCTCAGGGAATTCTTTGCGAAGAATATTTGAGCTTCTTCCTTTAAATGCTTTGACAAGCTTATGAATAGTCATTTGAGGTTGACAAGAAACGAACAAGTGCAGGTGGTCAGGCATTACTTCAAGAGATAAAATATCTATATCTTTCTCTTTAGCTACTTGATTAAAAATTTCTTTAAGACGTTTAACTATTTTATTAACAAGCACTTTCTTTCTTCTTTTAGGACACCAAACAAGATGGTAGTTAATCAAAAATACCTGATTACGAAAATGTTTATATTCCATAGCGTTTATAGTATGGCAAAAAACAACAAAAGGTCAAGGTAATTCAGTTCCACGAATAAATTCCGGGGTTTTCTTGCCTGGGATTTTATAAAGTATCCGATTGCAATTCTCACAATAGACGATTTCTTTGCCCCTTTTAATTCGGCCGATCAAAGAAGGAGGAACTTTTACATTACAGCCCTCGCAGATACCGTCTTTGATGGGGACCACAGCTAGTTCATCTCTTAGCTGGCGAAGTTTCTCGTACTGCTCCAATAAAACGGGATTTAATCGAGGGATCAATTTCTCCCGCTCCTCCTGGAATTCCTCTCCCTTAGAGATAAGCTCTTTTAAATTGGAGATTAAAACTTTTTTCTCACGATCAAGCTCATTCTTTTCTGCTTCCGCTTTCACTTTAAAAGAAGGAAGAAATTGGGTTAGTTCTTCCTCTTCTTCCATCAATTCCAACAGGAGATCCTCTATTTCCCTTTTTTCGCTCTCTACGTGGCTGACTTCTTTATCTAAGGCTGTAAATTCATCCTGTGATTTGACCCTGTATTTTTCCTCCTCGTGCTTGGCCAACCTTAGATCCACTTCATCTATCCTTCTTTCTTCTCCCCTCCTTTTTTTCTTTATTTCTTTCAACTCCTCCTCTTTGCTTAGTAAATTCTTCTCCAGTTCACTGATTTTGATCTCTCGTTGTCGAATCTGATGAGACAGTTTCTTTTTCCTTTGCTCATTTTTAGCTATCTCTGAGTCCAGGTCTTGAAGCTCAATAAGTAAAAAAAGCTCTTCTCCCACCCCTCCCCCTCAACGTATCAGCGTATCAAAAGTAGTTGTGATTTTTCCCCTATAATTTTACTCATTTCTGATCCCTGAGTTTGGTGCGGGGTGATGGGTTCGAACCAACGACCTCTTGCTTGTAAGGCAAGCGCTCTTCCTCTGAGCTAACCCCGCGTGCCCCCAGGGGGAGTCGAACCCCCATCGCTGGGATGAAAACCCAGTGTCCTATCCGTTAGACTATGGGGACCGGATGAGCCGTGCAGGGGTCGAACCTGCGACCCTCGGCTTAAAAGGCCGATGCTCTACCAGCTGAGCTAACGGCTCTGTCACTTGAAAGTCTTTCTCTATAAAGGTTTCGGGGAACAGTAGTTTTTCGGTTCTCTCGTTTTCCCTCTTTGGTGTCCAAATAGTGTCCATTCGGGAGTCAAAAATCTCCATGGCCCTTCTTTTATGATTCCGGGCAAGATGAGCATAGCGAAGAGTTGTAGTGAAGCTACTGTGACCCATGATCTCCTGCACTGTCTTCAGATCAACTCCGCTCATAACCAGATACGAAGCGAAGGTATGTCTGAGATCATGGAAGGTAAAATCTTCTATTTCCGCTCTCTTTAAGGCAGTCTTAAACGCCCTTTTGAAAGAGCCAATGCGCCTGCCATCTTCATAGCAGAACACATAAGGATTGTCTGGGTGCTTTCTCTGCTTTAGAAGGAGACGCGAGATTCCAACCCCTATGGGAATCTCTCTTTTCTTCTGACCCTTAGTTTTCAATATTGTAATGATTTTTCTCCTGAAGTCAACATCAGGCCACTTGAGGCTCAGAATCTCTCCTTTCCTCATTCCAGTACAGACGGCAAGAACAACAATGGATCTAAGATAACCAGGACAAACATTGTAAAGCCTTTTTATTTCCTCCTTCTCTAAAAATCTTAATCTTCCCTCATCCTCATGGAAAAATTTGACTAACTTTACCGGATTTTTTGTCGCTATCCCCCACTCTATGGCTCGATTGTACATGTTTCTTAGACCGGATAACTCTCTATTCACCGTGGCCGGAGAGACCTCTTCTCTTCTTTTTCTTTCGTATTTTTCGATGTCGAGAGAACCAATCTCGTGAAGCTGCCTACCTTTGAAGAAATCAGTTAAATGACCCACAATCTCTTCATCTCTTCTCCAGGATCTTTTGTTAGGCTTTGAGTAGTTTTCCAAAAAGAGCTTCCCCATTTTCTCAAACTTAATCTTCTGATGTTTCTGGATATCGAGAAACTTTCTCTCGGCAATCTGAACCTTTCTTTTCTGAAGAACTATAAGGGCCTGCCTTTTACTTGGTCCTATCTTTTCTCTCTTGCGTCTGCCGTTTACATAATAGTCAATGTACCAGTTTTTACCCTTCTTAAAGACGCCCATTTTGTCCCTTCCGAGTAGATATTATAGAATAGCCAGGGTAAGTCAAGACACTTTCCATCTGATTAGTTAAATCTACTCTTCTCAATACTGTTTTCCTCGATCCATTTATCAATTTTTTGAACGTCAAATTTAGTCAAACGGCCACATTTGACAAAAGGTGTTCTTCTCCGGCTTACCCAACATTTTCTCTTAATTCCATATTAGCAAGTCCTATATTCATCCTTTTGGCATAAACAAAACTAGCGTGAATAGTGAATTACAACTATAGCTATACAATGTTATACCTCTATTTAAGAATATGCCTAACATCTCATATAATCAGTTTGTATAAAGGCTTTCCTCTTAATCAAACAGCATTCACTCCAATACTCAATTATAGCAATAGTTATGTAATCAGTTTATATCAATGATTTGATTGCAGTTACAATCTTCTATTTCTCTAATATAATATAGGTGCTTGTTGCGTGTGTAATTCTAAAACCCACCTTGAGATCATGAGCTAGGTCTGCATTGATGTCCCCTTCTGAATGTCCACCAACATCAATATAATGAACGTTAGGCCATCCAGTACTACTACTGGTTGTTCTTAGATTCAAGAATGAATTTAATGCCATAAACCCAAATATAAATACCACTAGGGCTAACAAAATAAGATACATCCGAGGAAATGTTATTTTTCTCATTTTCTTCTCCTTTCTTGAGTGGTGCTGTTTCGCCATATAAGTATGAGGATCCTAGAGCTGCTTAAGTAATCACTCATTTACCTTAAGCCACCCAATAAGAGCATAGGGATCAACTCTTGGCGTCTTTATAGTATTGACAGTTAGATACGCAATAAATTCACCGTCTTTATAAATCATCGGAGGTTTCGAAGCTAGTGGATTGAACGGAGAAAGACTTGAGAGCTCACTGCCATAGTGTCCAAGTTCGTTAAAAATGGATGTCGAGCTCAACTCGCTTCCATAACTACCGAGGGGATTAATGATAGACTTTGCGTCGAGCGAGTTCGTTGTGATCTTTCCCAAGAATTGCCCATCATTTGCTACTATAACCGCACCTTCAAGGTCTGCAAAATCAAGTGCATACACCGAATTTGAAAAACAGGCCAACAAAAGACAGACCAATCCCACTACGATTAGTTTCTTTTCTCTCATCTTCATTTGCTAATTTCACCCCCTTTCCCTAAAACCCCCCTATCCCACAACTGGCTTGATACAATTCTCCTGATGCAGACAATCTAAATTTCTCTAGGTCATATAAGTCAAGCCTAGTCAACAAAACACCGATTTGACCCCTCTATGAAAGCCTTTTTCCTTGTCAATCAGCATAAGATCCTAATCTAGCCTGATTGTGTGTCTAAGCTCAAATCTCAGTTGGCGTATCCTATCCCTTCAGACTACGACCTATCTTCCATTCCAGGGTCTTCTTCAATTTCTGGAGGCTTTCTGTGTACATCCTCCCCATCTCTTTTTTAATCTTCAACTTGTCTAGGATTGGTCCAAATATCCATCCGGGTGGTGTGTATTCTATGACAGCCGTCAGTTTGGTGCCCTTTTTCGTTGGCTCAAGTAGCCAGGTTCCCTCGACTCTCATGCCTTCCACTGTCTTGAATGCTATTCTCCTGTTCAGCTCAGGTTGCCTCATCTCACAAACCACATTCATTCTTCTTCCTGCGGCTGTGATTTTGTGGCGGAATTTCACAACCTCCTTGCTTTCCTCCAGCATTTCTATGTCGGATATGGGAAGATGATTGGGTAGATTGCTTGCATTCCACAGATACTGACTCACTTTCTCAGGAGCGACATTTATGTCTATAGAATCTTCGATCCTCGTCATGGTTTTCACCTCCTCTCCTATGGTCTCCCTTCAGTCTGTTCCCCTGAAGTTTTCAAAATATGTTATATCCTATGTGTCAAGTTTATCTTATATCTCCAAGTCTCACCTGGGGCATGCTCCGGGGGTCGGCTCAGGTTATCTCCTCATAAGCCTTATCTACCTTATCAATGAGCTTCTTAAACTCAGTCCAGTTATCATCAAAGAGATAAAATCTTACTCCTCTCTTTGTAGGTCCTTTATAACTATCCGTATTCAGAAAGATCCTTAGATCCACCTTCTCATCATCTACGATAGAAACAACAAGGTCTTGAGTATCTCCTAGCTTGATCCTTCCTATCTCTTTTTGATCAGTCTGCTTTACTTTCATTGTTCACCTCTTAGTCTCCTTATAAATTAGTGCTTTTAGAGGCAAAAAGAAGCTAAAAGAAAAGGTCAAAACCTATCAATCATCATATTTTACATTGAATAGATTTGCACCGCTAATTAATCCTAATTTTTCCTCATTGCTTGTTTTTCTCTCTACCAGACCGTATGGATTCGCAGAAACATGGCAAAAATTTACTCGCCAATTGTAGCAGCGTTATGGATCACTTATCTCAAAGCATTTTTTCCCTTTCTTCATCTGCATATAAGCATCTATCCCTTTTGTCGTTGCATACCATTCAGTTAGCGGATGATCTTTAGCGTTTGATATTTCAATCCAGCCTTTTTGCTCACAGTAAATCAATTCAGGATCTCGAGCAAAATCGCTAGGCTTGATCTTCAATGAATTTGCTAAGTCTTGGGACTTAATGCTATTAGGATAAGCCCCTTCCATTGCTTCCATTATTTTTCTTACTCTATCTGGGTTAATTGGCACCTTCTATCCTCCCTTTTATATTTTAAAGATTCTTAAACTCTTCACCAATCCTCCTCGGCTTTTTCGACTATTGACTAGCTCTATTGTCTGACCTTTTTCGTGATTAGGTCTATCTGTTTGCTGGCTATTCGGTCCAGAGCTATATATCTCTTCCTGATCTTGGATTCTTTCTTCTCGAAATGTACAAATGGCTTTTTTACTGGCGGCTTTTTCCTCCACTCCTTGACCAATGGTTTCAATGCCTTCTTTACTAATTTCTGCAAACCTTCTATTCGGCCCCTCTTGGATAATTTTCCTAAGTTATCAACCAGATCATTCACTGGCAACAACTCCTTCCTTCTCGCTTGCACATGCAAGGCTTGATTTTTGCTAACAAATGACCGGATTCTGAATAAAACAGCATCCTTGTAGCTTTTCTCCTTTTCTCTCAATGAGGCCATGCGAGAATAGATATCCGAAAGATGCATTCCTATGAGCAAAACGTCTTTTTCCCGGCCCGCTTTTTGGATCATTTGGTTATATATTCTCCATGCTCCGTCTCGATCTCCCTTTTTTTGAAGATAATGGGCTAGCTTCAAATAGGCTGGCTTGGCAATAGCAAACCATTCACGTTGTGCTTCATATTTCCCAATAACCTCTCTGATTATTTTTATTGCCTTGTCTATATCGGTATCTTTCAAAGCTGTTGCTTTTTTTAACAGAGTCCCTGGATCTTCGGCTTCATCATAAGTTTTTTCCACTGTTTGACCAAGTTCTCCTGCGACCACCGGAACGTACGCACATCTACAGTAACCATAAACTTCGTTATGGCAATTTTTGATTGGCAACGGTGGATTCTTCAAAGCGACATTCAATGGTATCTTTTTCCCGTTCCAAGGTCTACAGGCATCACAAACATTTTCTCCTGCGGCAAGGATTTCAACTGCAATGACTACACCCCCTGATTCCTTGTAGCTCTTTAGGTCCCGCTTTAGGCTCTCATTACGTTCTTTTATTATTTTCTTTATGTTTTTGGGTCTCAATTAGTTCCCTTCAAATCCAGCCGATTTTGTAATAACCAGCTTTGCATAGTAATAATAGATAACATCTTCTATGGTATGAACGTAAGACGGAGGCATATGTTATTTCTCTATTATTTCTTTGTTATCGTTTTTCCAGGTGCAATCTCAACGGTAGGAGGTGCAAGTATTGTAGCAGTTTTTACGGTTTTGTCCAATCTGAACCAGGGTTCCCACTTTCACCCCGATATCCTCCTGGGATCCTCTGTCAAAAGCGGGGAAGTTGCAAGGCCTCAGAAAAAATTATAAGGAATAATAGGATTCAGATTATCCGAATAAATGTATCAAACTTGTCCCAGAGTTCATGAAGAAGTTTTTGTTCTAGTGGGTTCTGACTGGTCTCTTTAATAATTTGAGTATGGGAAATATCATAGAAAATGCCGTATCCGTAATCGTAATGCCATTTCTCTGCCTCACCGCTTATCACATATATAATCACCTGGCCGACTAGTACTTGAAGATCTCCGGGCCTGCTTGAGTATTTTACCTCTCCTACAATCGTGAACGGAAATGGAGATTTGAAGCGGAAGTCAGGTGCTGGTTTACTCCCAAAGAAAAAATGACGATGTTGAGTAGTAGGTTTTATACCCTCCACAATCAAGGCTTCATCAGCTTGTTTTTGCCAATCTTCTGACTCAAGACTCTTGAAGTAATCTTTCGTAAAAGATTTTAGTCCTGTGTATAAAAATTGCTTAACAAAAATGCTTTCTTTTTCTCCACCAGGAGAAGTTCCATTTTTAACTCTCTTGATAACTTCGTTTTTTGGAGGAAGATTCTCTATCAACCAATGATTCAGTTGAATTAAAAGATTGTAAACCTCTTGCTTGTTCATTTAAGGCTAAAGTCCGCTTTTGTTATAACAGATTTTTGTTTATAAACAAATAGAGGGATATGGGACTTTCAGGGGGGGGATAAAATTAGTTGCTCTTGTGGTGAAATGGCTAAGTTTGAAAAGCCTTGTCTGGTGAGGGTTTGAGAGGAGAAGGGCATTTACATTAACCTTTTAAATATTTTCTTGGATTCTTCCCTCATCTAAATGGAGGTATGTCAACGGGCAAACCAACTCTCATAAAAAATCTCGCAAAGGTTTGAGATAAATGTTCTCTGTATGGAGGCAACAGCCGTAATCTTCTTCCCCTTTTTGTGGCCAAGTCAAGAATAAAATCAAAAGGAACGCTGTACACAGAACGAAAATCAACTACAAGGTAATCATCCGTCTTGAATCCATCTAATTTACACTTGTTTAATAGATGATACCCAGGAGAGTGTCCTTGTCTTAGTGCCTCTTTCCCTTCTTTCCTTTGGTAAAAACTACTTTTTTTCTCAATTTCACTTAAAGGCCAAATGGGACAAAGAAGTACTAAGTCTAATTTCTTATGGACAAGGTCGCACGATTGGCTCATGACGATGACATTATATTCCATGACACGAACCTCTGTTTCATCAGTTATTTCCAAGGGGGGAAATACAACAGGACATTCCTTAATGAAATCTCCTTGCAAGACATCTTCACTGCTATCGACGATCTCGTACCAGGGATACCTCTCTTCCATCGCTAAATCTCTTCTGGTTCGATGACTCGTGGAATGGCCCTATCTACACTTTTTATTTTCACCCGCACAGTATATTCTTTTAATGGCGCCATACGAACGATAGGGTCATATTCTATCATTTTGCCTATTATCTCTTCCTCTGACAATTCTTCGGTTAAATAGGTTTCATTCTCTGGCATAAAACGTGGGGATTTTAGTGACGATGTATCAACTTGAGACGCTAGTGGTAAATTTTGATAGAGAAAGTCCAATTTCGAGCCCATCAAAGAGGAAAACAAACGATCCAGTTCTTCACTTACATCGTCTTCATTTTCCTCTGAACTTCGTGTGAATACGCCGCAAATTGGATAAGATCCAGTTTTCACGTCCCTAGACGTTACTTCTTGTACCATTATTCGAACCTCCTTAACAGTTCTCCTTCTATCATTTTGAAAAACCAGTCATTTGTTAAGTTGTGGGCTTCTTCTACCCACACAATGATTTTATCTTTGACCTTGGGAGTATGTTGGCCGAGTCCCCGAACCATCGTCTCCCACATTAGAGTATCTGCACCCTTTCTTTTCGCCCGGCCGAACCTAACGTATATTGCTCCCTTTGGCCTCGTACATGGAAAAAAAAATCTTATGTCCAGTTGTGAAGGCGACTTACTAACCTTATCGTCAAATAGTTTTTCATACACCTCCACGTTCAGTTTCAGTTTTTCTTTCAGAAAATCGAATATGTCATCTTTTTCATAATCAAAGTTGACAGCATCAATATATCGCAATATTAATCCATTAACTTTCAAATTGTTTTCTGCATCTGGGTAAGCGTCAAAAAGATTATCCAGAAGATTAGATATCCTCTTCTTAAAATCTTTCCATGTATAGCGGTCGGTATCATTTAAAGTGATAATTCCAGGCCCCACTTGGATAAGAGGCCATACCCCCTCATCTCTCCTAAATCGGTGCTGAACAACATATCCTGCAATTTCGTCTGGCATAGTGGCAGTGGATAATGGTTCATGAAAGGGATACTCCGTTCTGACTCTATCATAAATTCTGCCAACTAATATTTTATAGTGTGGATCTATCTTCATCTCATCTGTTTTTTTCTGAAGTTCCCATCGTAACTCAAATATAGCCTCTACCAGAGGCTTATTTCCCAAAGTTTTTCTCATTACCTTCTCCTGCTAATCTCCTTCATTATCCCAATATGTCCAGCTCATCCTCGTCTTTCCGCACTATCATTCTATAAACCAGATTCTCATGGGAATATCGGAATTTTGGGTAGCACTTGGTGTCCAAATAGTATCCATGTGAGGTACAAAATGCCATAAATTGATACAAATTGGTGAGGAAAAAAAATCACTTACAATGCTTATCTGAACCAGCTTTGCTCCTCCTGGACTTACTTTTGGACTTTGCCGTTTTCGGCTTAAAAGGCCGATGCTCTACCAGCTGAGCTAACGGCTCTATTTGCCTTTCTATTATAGCAAAACAGGAGGCTGTGTCAAGAATTAAGTTTTCTGGATCTCCTCCACAACATTAGATATTACTTCAAAAGAAAAGCCTCTCCGCCTCAATAGGTTCGAAACACGTTCAGTGAGTCTCTGTGATTCTTTCAAAACCCCCTTTTTTTTCCTAACTAAGTCTAAAGCTATCTGAACTTCATTAATTCCGGAATATAGATCCTTGAGGATCTCATCAGCCATCTCTCTATTCACCCCTTTTTGCTCAAGCTCAGATTGTATTCTCCAACTTCCGTAACCCTTTTTTATACGGCTCTCTGCCCATAGTCGAGTAAATCTTTCATCATTTATCAAATTCCGATCTTTCAGGTACTTGACAACTTTTTCTATCAGCTTTTCCTCGTACCCTTTTTGCCTCATCCTCATTTTTATTTCTCGCAAGCTCCTTTCCCGGTAACCTAAAAGCATGAGAGCATAGGCCTGAGCTTTATTTAATTCTTCCTGAGAGGTTATCTTTTTAAGATCCTTCTCATCTACCAGTTTTCCCACTCTTAAGTCCATATCCTCAACTGTCTTTTCATCAATACCCAGAACAAACTCTCCATCTATAAAGATAGAGTATCTATTAGGATTTCTCCTTTGAGAATTTATAGCGGTAATTGTTCCCATTTTTTATACTAATCTGCTTTTAAAAACAGCAAACTCCCTAAGAAGAGACAAGTTGTTACTCCTATAGCATAATAGGATTGAGGGGCCCAGTAGTTGCCCTTAAGGCCAAACTCCATGGTTAACAAGAGTCCAAACTCATCTGCAACTAATCCAAGACCTCCTCCAAACATCACGCTGGCAATTCCCTTAAAGACCCTCCTGTATAATCTTTTGTATCTAATCAAGGCTAACCAATTGGAGAGTATCAATAAAAGTATCCCGTAGTAAAAGTGATGAATGTGGTAACCTTTAATGTAGAAATAGCCGAAAATAGCCTTTCCCTTCTCAACGTCCAGAACAACTGCACGGGAGACCAGCACGCTGGTCGCAAAGGCGATAAAAGCCCAGAGAAGACTCTCTTTCCCCTTTTCAATTATGCACCTTTCATACCACCTTATTATCGATTTCATATGTTCTCCTTCTCTATTTTGGTATTACCGCTTGAACCAATTACACCAGAATTTCCTACCATTTGACAATTCTCCGGTTAATGATTCCTGAAAACATTTGGGAAGCCAGCCTTAAGTCACCTCATTAATCTTCTCTAGCCCTATTTGGTAGAGAGATTCCGCTCTTTTTTTGGTTTTTGCTTCGGTAATGATACGAATCACCGGTTCTGTACCTGAAGGCCTTATATGAATCCAACCGTCCTCTAAGGTAATTTTTACCCCATCAAGAAAGTCAAGACTCTCGGGCTTGAACTGCTCTTCTAATTTGTTCTTAATCAATGAAAAATCTTGTCCAGCGAATGCCTGCTTTTCTTTTACCATGTAATAGCGAGGTAGTCTGTTAGCTAATTCTGACACCGGTTCATTGGCGTCAGTCAGATAATCAAGCAGTAGGGCAATAGCAGCGATTCCATCCCGAGCGTAATGAACCTCAGGGATAATCACTCCTCCATTCCCCTCCCCCCCTATTACTGCCTTCTCTTCCTTCATACAACGGGATACATGAACATCTCCTATCTTTGTCCGTTTAACAGCGCAGTTAAATTCGGCAGCTACATCATCCAAAGCCTGGGTAGTGGAAAGGTTTGTGACTACCAACCCGGCCTTTTTACTTAGGGAAAATTTAGCTGCCATTAAGAGAGTATAATCCTCAGGTAAAATCTCTCCCTTATCAGTCACTATAGCCACTCTATCTGCATCAGCATCATGAGCAAAACCGATATCTGCTCTTGTAGATTTGACTATTCGGGAAAGCTCCCTTAGATGGGAAGGGATCGGCTCAGGGGGACGGGCAAAGATACCGTTAGGCTCACAGTTAAGGGAAACTACCTCGCATCCCAACTTCTGGCAAAGTTTTGGGCTGATTAGCGCTCCCGCCCCATTACCTGCATCTATAACAACTTTAAGTTTTTTACTTCTGATTTTTTTTTCATTTACAACTTTCAAGACTTGATCCAAATGATTTTCTATGGCTGAATTTTCCTTGTAAATCCTACCCAGGTGATTCCAGGGTGCTCGCTTTATCATATCTTTGTTATAAATTTGTATAACTTTTTTTCCCTCCTCGGGGTAAAGAAAAAGACCATCAGAACGGATGAACTTTAAGGCGTTCCACTCTGCCGGATTGTGGCTTCCACTAATAGCGATACCTCCACTAGCATGGAGTTTTTCTACCATAAGCTGCAGGGTAGGAGTGGGGCAAACACCTACATCGATAACCTCAGACCCTATGGAAATTAAGCCGCTAAGGACAGAGAGTCTGAACATTTCATTTGATGTACGGGTATCTGAACCCACGAGAATAGGTCCGGCGCTTAGGAACTCACCAAAAGCAGCTGAGAACTTGGTTACGATCTCAGGAATGAGAGTTTCTCCCACGATTCCTCTTACCCCTGAGACGCTGATCATTAAAGTTTTCATTATGCAATACCTTCATCCAGGCAGATTGAGCAGCGACCTTCTCTGCCCTCTTCTTACTGGTTCCCCACCCTTCTCCCCAGACTTTCCCCTCAATCCTAACTTTTACTCTGAACTTCTTACTATGGTGAGGACCGATTTCCTGAATTACCTGATACTGAGGAACAGATTTGTGCACCGACTGGGTATATTCCTGTAGTTGAGATTTAAAGTCCTTTATTTTGGCAATTTCCTCCTCTTCTTCTATAAATCGGTCTAATATGAAGTGACCTGCGGCCTTTAACCCCTTATCCAGATATAGAGCTCCAATTATAGACTCATAAGCATCGGCCAATAAAGCATCCTGCGACTGGATCCCTTCCTGATCCTTGCCTATTAAAAGATAGTTTCCTATCTTAATTTTTCGGGCACAATGGGAAAGGCTTTCCTCGGATACTAAGGTAGAACGAAGTTTAGACAGCTCACCTTCACTCAGGCCCGGATAGGCTTTGAAAAGATGTTCTGCGGTAACTAACTCCAGTACTGCATCCCCTAAAAATTCCAATCTTTCGTAGTGAGAGATAGTCCTTTCATTGGTTGACTTAGTATAGGAGGCGTGAGTTAAGGCCTGATCCAAGAGATTTAGGCTGGTGAATTTAACACCGAGGTTTCTTTGGAGTTCTTCCAGCGCCTTTCTACGAGCAGAACTCATCTTCATCTCAGAATTTTTTGACCACCAATACGGCGTTATGTCCCCCAAAGCCCATGGAATTGGACATAGCAATCTTTATTTTGACTTCCCTGGCTTTGTTAGGGACATAATCCAAATCACATTCAGGATCAGGATTTTCATAATTGATGGTGGGAGGAATAATCCCGTCTCTAAGGGCCAAAAGACAGGCGATCATTTCCACTCCGCCGGTTGCCCCCAAAAGATGACCAGTCATGGACTTAGTGGAACTTACAGGAATCTGGTAAGCTTTTCTTCCAAAGACATCCTTAATGGCCTGAGTCTCCACTTTATCATTAGAAGGAGTAGAGGTTCCATGAGCGTTTATATAATCTACCTCCTGAGAAGAAATTTTGGCATCCTCTAGTGCTTTGTTCATTGCCTGTCTAATCCCTCTTCCGTCTAACACTGGCTGGGTTATATGATAGGCATCCTCACTCATGCCAAAACCGGTGATCTCTCCCCAAATAGGCACACCTCTTTTCCTAGCTCGATCTAACTCTTCTAGAACCACAATCCCGGCTCCTTCCCCTATTACAAATCCGTCTCTTTCCTTATCGAAGGGTCGAGAAGCTTTTTCAGGATGTTCATTTCTGGTAGAGAGAGCTCGCATTGAGCAAAAACCAGCCAATCCCAGAGGAGTAATAGCAGCTTCAGTTCCTCCGGCAATCATGATTTCCGCATCTCCCCTCTGAATAATCTTGAATGCCTCTCCTATGGAATGATTCCCCGTAGCGCAGGCGGTAGAGACAGAAAAATTAGGGCCAGAGAATCCATACTCGATAGCAATCAGAGCTGAGGTAATGTCGGTAATTAACATAGGAACCAGGAAGGGACTTACTCGCTGAGGACCCTTTTGCAGAAGAATAGTTTGTTCTCTTTCAATAGTCTGGAGTCCTCCCACACCGGAGCCCACCAGGACCCCTATTGTAGTTGGATCATTATCTTCATCAATTATTCCGCCTTGCCTTACGGCCTCTTCTGCTGCCACCATTCCCAGTTGAGTAAACCGATCCATTCGTCTGACTTCTTTAGGCGGAAGATAGCGGTAAGGATCGAAATTTTTAACTTCACCAGCTATGTGACTGCGGTAAGAGGAAGGATCAAAATGGGTTATTGTTCCTATGCCATTCTTTCCAAGAAAAAGAGCTTTGCAAAAATTTTTGACCCCGATACCAATGGGAGAAACTACTCCCATCCCTGTAACGACTACTTGGCGCACTATGCTTTCTCCTTAGTCCAGTGGCTGAAAATTGATAAATAGATGAAAAAGTGTTCTCATTAATTTTTGACCCCTCATTATTATTGTTCAAGGTGATCCTCAATATAATCTACTACCTTCTGCACCGAGGTCAGTTTTTCTGCCTCTTCATCGGAAATCTCCAAATCAAATTCTTCTTCCAAAGCCATCACTAATTCCACTGTGTCTAATGAATCTGCTCCAAGATCATCTACAAACTTGGCCTCGGGTACAATCTGGGATTCATCAACTCCCAGCTGTTCACTAGTAATCTCCTTCACCTTTTTTTGAATGTCGTCCCTGAGCATTCCAACCTCCTTTTTGGTTCTTTCAAGATACTCGAGAGGGGAAATAGGGCTTCGCCGATTCCTTCGGAATGCCTCCCTCGACGGCTCGAGCAAGTCGAGCCTGCTCCCCTCTTTTTTCTGATATCCGGTCTACCGAGGTTTACTTCATAACAATTCAGAGAAATTATTGAAGTTTCTGGTATACCTCTATATCTCTTGATTAACGTGGTTGTAATATAAAACTACCTCCCTAACACCAGAGATATTGACTAATATATCAACTGGCTTAAATTTGTCAATCACTTGCCTGCTCGCGTTTTGTTAGACCAATTACTACTTGGAGGGAAAAATGATCACTGATCTTCCAGACAACAAATGGCGTCGTTCATGTCCTGAGGCAGAGGTGCCTCAAACTCCATCCACTTTTCTTTCCGAGGATGAAAAAAGCCTAAACTTTTAGCGTGCAGCATGGCTCTCTTCAATTTGTGGGGAAAATCCTTTCCCTTTCTCGAGGTATAAAGAACATCTCCTAGTAGAAAGCAATTTATGAAATGTAGGTGAAGGCGAATTTGGTGAGTCCTGCCGGTTAAAGGATGTATTTCTAAGAGACTCCAGTTTTCCCACTGCCTCAGCAGCCGATAAGTAGTGACTGCCTCCTGACTATATCTACCCTCTATGGTCATTTTTTTGCCGGCTTTAGGACTTCTCCCGATCTTTGCCTCAATGGTTCCCTCATTCTGGGAAGGTCTTCCTCTCACTAGAGCTAGATAGGTTTTCCTCACTATCCGCTTTCGAAACTGTGCAGCCAGAGCGAGATGAGTGGGGTCATCCTTAGCTACCACCATCACTCCGGAGGTATCTTTATCCAGACGATGTACAATTCCTTGGCGTAAGATGCCACCAACCTTAGATAGATGATTGCAATGAGCAAGAAGAGCATTAACCAGAGTACCTCCTTGTCTAGAAGACACTGGATGAACCAGCATTCCGGCTGGTTTATTTATCACTAAGAGGCTACTGTCTTCCCAGAGGATGTTTAAGGGGATAGGTTCTGGGACTGGAATTGGTTGGCCGGATGATGGAATATCAACCTCGATTCTGTCCCCTTTTTCCACAAGATAAGCCTGTTTGCTAGCCTCTTTGTTCACAAAAACCTTCCCTTTTCTGATTAAGCTTTGAATGAAGGAACGGGAAAAACAGGGCATCTGTTTTTTTAAAAAAAGATCCAGTCTGATCCTTTTCTCTTCCTGCACCAAAAACTGCTGAACACCTACATTCTTAACCATGTCATAATTATTCAGCCGCGGATTTACGCTGATATTTTTCTTTTATTATAAATCTTTTGAGTTCTGGTTTCCTGCCAAAATTCAATAATAACCCAACTTCCATAGTTGTTGCCTTATTTTTCAATCCAACAAACCCAATAAACTCAATAAACCCAAACCGTGTTCATCTGTGTGAATCTGTGGCTAAATAGTTACCTTTTACTAATCATTAGCATAAGAGAAGAAATCCCCAGGATTACACTCATGAATTGAGGAATCGTCAAATGAAGAAGGACTTCTGGATAGTCTGCTCTAATAAACTCAATTACAAAACGATGGGCTGAATAAAGAACCAAAAACCATAAAAAAATATGCTGAGTAAAATCTTTGCATCTTCTCAAGCTAACTAAGATGAAAAAAATTATCAGAAGATTCGCCGAAGATATAAGCTGAGTAGGAAATAAAGGTTGATTGGGGGAAACTCTGCCGGCAGGGGAATCGGGAGAAAAAATCAGGCCCCATTTCCAGGGCTTTCCATAGCAGCAACCATTGAAAAAACAACCGATTCTACCAATACTTATACCTAGTGCCACTGGAGGAGCAGATATATCAGCAATCTCCCAGAAAGAGAGACGATGGCGATGAGTAAAATAAAGAGCGACCATGAGAGAAAAAAGGAGTCCTCCGTAAAAAACCAATCCTCCTTGCCAAACCTTTAGTATATCCTGTGGATGTTCGAGATACCAATTAAGCTGACCTAATACATAGAATACCCTTGCCCCAATAATGCCTGAGGCTACCACCCAGAGAGAAAGACTGAGTATCTTTCCCTCTTCTAGATTTTTTTTCCGAGCTGCGTACAAGAATAAGCTAAGGCCAAGTAAAAATCCTAAGGCCACAAAAACCCCATAAGTATGAATAACAAACGGACCTACTTTAAAAAGAGTCGGATGCATCTTTAAGATATTTGAGGGAGGAAATAGGGCTTCGCCGATTCCTTCGGAATGCCCCCCTCAACGGCCCAATCGGCAAAGCCGACTCTCGCTTCGCTCGAGCAAGTCGGGCCTGCTCCCCCCTTTTTTTGGCACCTCATTTAATAGCAACCCGAAGAAATTTTTGGGACTCCGGTACTGCAAATTGGCACTAGGAATGCCAGGATAAAGATAGCTACTCCTGCACAAATCGCTACATCAGCGAGGTTGAAGACAGGCCAAAGACGAAAATCCAAAAAATCTGTTACTCGTCCATCCCCCACCCGGTCCCAAAAATTTCCCCCCGCCCCTCCTATCATTAAACCTAAGCCAATCCTAGTCCACTCACTTTTTTGTGAGATCCTACTCCCCAGAACTATTAGACAAAGAATTACCAACAAATTGGCAGGTATAGACAAAGATTTCTTGAGGGAAACCAGACCGAAAAAAAAACCTGAATTCTCAAGCCAAGTCAAGCAAAGAAAATCATCAATTAAGGGTATAGATACACCCAAAGGAAAATTCTGCCTGACCCACAGTTTACTTATCCAATCAGTTACAAAGACAAGACAGGCCACGAGAAACAGAATCATAGGGCCTCTTTTGTAAGGCTAGCAACTGCTTTCAAGCATCTTTCACAGAGGTGGGGGTGTTTTTTATCTTCTCCCACGCGGAGGCTGTAATTCCAGCACCGCTCACACTTTCTCCCCTCTGCTCTTTTTACTTTAATCTTAATCTCCGGGGCAACTTTTAGCTTAACTTCTGAAACTATAAAGACTTCCTTTAATCCATCCCCTAAACTCTCTAACAGCGAGATGAGAGAGGTAGGGCCGTGTATAAAAATGCTAGCTTCAAGGGAAGAAGCAGTTTTTTTCGCTTCTCTAGCCTCCTCCAATTTTTTTAGTGCTTTGCTTCTAATCTTTAGTATTTGCTGCCACTTTTTTTCTAAATCCTCATTCACCATTTCCGCATTCTTTTTTGGCCAGGTCGATAAGAAGATACTCTCAGGTGGGTTATTTTTCAATTCTGCTTTCTGTTTTTTAGAGGTTATTCCTTTGGTTCTTAGCCCTTTTTTCTTAACATATCCCCATGTCTCTTCCGAAGTAAAAGAGAGAATAGGTGCCATAAGGTGAGTCAAATTTAAAAGCAGGTACCACAGTGCTGTTTGAGCGGATCTCCTTGCTTCCGATTTAGCGGGAAAGGTATAAAGCCTATCCTTAAGTACATCGAAATAGAAAGAACTCAAATCATGATCAGCGAAATTATGGATTAGATGAACAGCTTCGTAGAATTTAAATGCTTCAAAACTTACTGTGGTGAGTTTAATTGTAGATTGAAGATGAGAAAGTATCCACCTGTCTATTTCTCTCATCTCCTTAAGGGGGAGAGTGTCTTGAAAGGGATAAAAGTCATAGAGGTTTCCCAGAAGGAATCGGAAAGTATTCCTTAGTCTTCGGTATACTTCTACTGAGTAATTCAGTATCTCATCAGAAATTCTAACATCCTGGGTGTAGTCCTGTAAACATACCCAGAGTCTCAAGATATCAGCGCCTTTGTCCTCTACTATTTTTTGAGGATCCACTACATTACCCCGGGATTTGGACATCTTTCTCCCTTGAGAATCCACCACGAATCCATGGGTGAGAACCTTTCGATAGGGAGCTCTTCCTTTAAGAGCCGTAGAAGTAAGAAGGGAGCTTTGAAACCAGCCTCGATGTTGATCTGATCCCTCTAAATAAAGGTCAGCCGGATCCCGCAGAGATTTCTCTCTCTCAACAGCTGCCTCATGCGATACTCCGGACTCAAACCACACATCCACAATATCTTCTTCTTTTCTAAACTCATCTTCTCCGCATTTAGGACATTTAAATCCTGGCGGAAGTATCTCTTCTACTCTCTTTTTAAACCAGGCATCGGAACCTTCTTTGGCTGTCAAGGCCTCAATATTACTGATGATTTTCTCATCTATTATGGCCTCACCGCACCCCTGGCAGTAGACCACGGGAATCCCTACTCCCCAATATCTCTGGCGCGAAAGGCACCAGTCCGGTCTTTCTTCTAGCATGCTCTTGATTCTCATTCTGCTCTGATGAGGAATCCACTCCACTTTTTTAACCACAGCTTGCGAAGATCTGTTTCTCAAATTGTGCTCATCCACATTCAAAAACCACTGGGGGGTAGCACGAAAAATCAGGGGAGACCCGCACCTCCAACAGTGGGGATAGGAATGCCGAATTTTCCCATCATATAATAGATAACCATCTCGTTTTAGCCTTTTTACAATTAAGGGGTTTGCTGCAAAAATACTCGTTCCTTCTAGTTCTTCCACCTCTGAGGTAAATTTACCTTCATCATCGACAGGGGAGAGAGTTGGCAGATTATGCCTTCGACCAAGCTCATAGTCCTCCTCACCGTGTCCGGGAGCAACATGTACACATCCTGTTCCTTCCTCGAGAGTTACAAAATCTGCCAAGAGAATCTCCGACTTCCTCGGCAAGAAGGGATGAGTATATCTTATTCCCTCAAGCTCCTTTCCTTTTACTGTCCGCAACAGCTTTATCTCATCTATTCCAATCTCTTTGCTAACTCTTTCTACCAGATCCTTGGCGAGGATGAAAACCTCGTCTTTTACCTGAGCAAAACAGTAGGAAAGATCAGGATGAAGAGCTATTGCCAAATTTGCGGGGAGAGTCCAGGGAGTGGTCGTCCAGATCAAGAGATACACTCTCAGACCGGATGGTGAGAACCGAAGTCTATCGGCTATCTCAAATTTAACCCACACAGAAGGAGACTCTCTTTCTTTATATTCAATCTCTGCCTCAGCCAAAGCTGTCTGGCAGTTAAAGCACCAATGAATGGGCTTTAGTCCCCTATAAATGTAACCTTTTTGAAAGAGAATCCCGAAAATCTTGACGATCTCAGCCTCATATTTAGGATCCATGGTTAGATAGGGATTTTCCCACCTACCAAAGATTCCCAATCTCTTGAACTCTTCTCTTTGTTTGTGGACAAAATGGGTAGCATACTCTCTTGCCTTTCTCCTGAACTCCAATTGGGAGATTTCATTCTTGCTTATACCTAGTTTCCTAAACAATTGATGTTCTACGGGAAGACCATGACAGTCCCAGCCTGGTATAAAGGGCGCATCAAAACCTCGCATAGTTTTATATTTAACAACTACATCCTTGAGTATTTTGTTAAGAACCTGTCCAAGATGTATGTCTCCATTGGCATAAGGAGGACCGTCATGAAGCGTGTAGTTGGGCAGTCCCTTCCTCTTTTTCCTTATCTTGGGGTAGATTTTTTCTTTCTCCCAAAAACGAAGAATTTCTACCTCTTTTTGGGCAAGACCTGCCCGCATGGGAAAAGCTGTGGTAGGAAGATTAAGAGTCCTACTATAGTTCATTTAAATTTCCCTTAGCAGCCTTTTGACCAGCCTGGCCAGGTTTGGTTCTACTTTTTGGGCTACTTGGATGAGTTTACGAAAATTGACCGGTTCCAATCTATCCGGTATACACTCATCGGTAATACAACTCATACCTAACACTCGCAGACCACTGTGTCGTGCCACAATGACTTCGCAGACGGTAGACATACCGACAGCATCAGCTCCAATAAGGCGTAAGAACCTGTATTCGGCTGGGGTTTCAAAATTTGGTCCGGTCAATCCAACATAAACTCCTTTGTGGATACCAATTTTCTCCTCGATAGCTATCCTTTTAGTAAGTTCAATTAACCTTTTATCGTAAGGCTCTGACATATCGGGAAAGCGGGGACCTAACCTCTCATCGTTAGGTCCAATAAGAGGATTATTTCCGGTCAAGTTAATGTGGTCAGTAATAATCATTAGATCACCAGCTTTGAAGTTAGGATTCATTCCTCCAACAGCATTAGATTCGATCAAAAGCTCTACTCCCATTTCCTTCATTATCCGGATGGGAAAAGTAATTTCTTCGAGGGAATAGCCCTCATATAGGTGAAATCTTCCCTGCATGGCCATTATCATTTTACCACTGAGTTTGCCCAGGATTAGATTTCCCTCATGACCAGGAGCGGTAGAGACAGCAAAATGAGGAATATCACTATAGGGAACTATCGCTTTAATCTCTATCTCCTTGGCTAAAGTTCCTAATCCTGTGCCTACAATTATCCCTATTTTAGGTTTAACCTTGCTTCGACTCTCAATGAACTTTTTAGCTTCTGCTATCTTTTCTCTTAATGACATGATCATCTTACAGCTCCAATCTCTCAGGCTGTTGAGCTTGATGCGGATGTTTTTCTCCTGGATAGACCTTAAGTTTTTTGAGCATTTTCCTACCCAGTTTACTTTTGGGGAGCATCCCTCTTACAGCATGGCGAATAATCATTTCTGGTCTTTTCTCCAGAACTTGCTGGTAAGTTCTTTCCTTCATCCCTCCTGGATATCCAGAATAATGATAATAGATTTTTTTTTGCTCCTTACCTCCGGTTACTTTTACCTTCTCTGCGTTTATTACCACTACAAAATCACCCACATCCAGATGGGGTGTATAGATTGGTTTATTTTTGCCGGATAAAACTTTAGCTATCTCAGTGGCTAGTCTTCCCAGAATCTTATCGTTTGCATCCACTAAATACCACTTTTTTTCAATCTCTGCCGCTTTAGGTATATAAGTCTTCATATCCAATCCCCTTATATTAGTCATTCAGAATTGAGAACTAAGAATTAAGAAAAAAACCTATTAGTAAATCTCAGTTCTCAATGCTTAATTCTATTTTTAGATGCGTTCGACTCGGCTTCGAATCCCCTTATATTAAATAAAATTAGTAGCGCCACGGGGATTCGAACCCCGGTCTGATGGCTGAGAACCATCTATCCTAACCCCTAGACGATGGCGCCAGGCCTCATGGCTCCAAAGATTCACACAGTGACATGTGGCTGGGCAAGAATTTGCATCTCACCCCGAGACTTACCCCTCTGGCCTTTCACCCTATTCTTCCGTCCAAGAGGAGCACTTGCAAAGAGTTTCGACTTTTTGCCTTGGAGGGGCTATTTCGGTCTATCTGCATGTATTTTGGAGGAAGGCGATCACAACCTAGTTACAAAGGATCTCCTCACGCTTACCAGATGGCCGCAGTATAATAGGTCTACTATGAAAAGTCAAGTTCGACATCCCCGAGATCCCCACTCACTAGGAAGATGTGGCTCGATTCCCTTTCGGCTCGCTCTATAGGGCAGATGCTATTGACCGACAAAACCCGCGAAAGGTGAGAGGTCATTCTTTGTGCTTGATCCCCGCACCAAGTGTCTCTGATAGAGGGAGCATTCGAAGATTCTAGCTATTTCTTGAGGTGTTGGAGGTTGCGAGGAAACGAAATAACCTACTGGAGGAAATGGTGACACCCAGAGTATCCTGCCTGCAAGAAACAACCTGCAAGAAACAATAAGAGAGCATCATTTAATTCCTATACACCCAATAGGCGCTCTTGCAATGCCAGTGAACTTTACCACTCCACCAAAGGCTTTCTCTACCTGGGCGCGCTATCCGGAGAAGAAGGGAGAGAGCGGCCTTTAGCCATGAGGCGCTGGAGCTCAGCCCGGTCAATGCGAGCTACCCGTGCTCCGAGTCTTTCGACAACTCTTGCTGCAAAGTAACTGCCGATACGACCCGAGATTGCCAGATTGCACTCGCAGCATGTTCCATAAAGCACGCCTGCCGCAAACAGATCCCCCGCCCCAGTGGTATCTATCACCTTTGCCTCATAGCTCGGAATCTCGTAGGTGCCATTGCGATCCCTTATGTAGGAACCGTTTGTGCCGACCTTGATCACCGCTATTTCGACCAGTTCGGCGATGCTCTGGAGCGCCTCTCGAGCGTCCAGACCAACCAGTTCTTTAGCTTCCTCCTCGTTTGCAAACACGAGATCTCCGTATTTCTCAAGTATTTCGGTAATAGCAATCTTATTCCTCCGCACTACGCCTGGGTCACCCAGGTCGATACTGATCCTCACCCCATGCTCCTTGGCAAACTGCATTGCGTACAGCGCGGTTTTCTTCAGCCGGCGATCCTCAAGGAGGTATCCCTCAACATGCAGTATTCTGCTCTGCTGAAGTTCCTCAAGAACAATGTCCTGTTCTTCCAGGTCCAATGCTGCGCCTAGGTGAACGGCAAACGTCCTCTCCCCGTCCGGAGTCACTAAGGTTATCGCTTGGCCAGTGAGTCCTCGTGACCTAGCGAGCCGTGCATTCACCCCGCCTGCTAACATCTCTTGTTGATAGCTCTCGCCACGAGAATCGCTACCTACTCTCCCACAAAAAATGACATTTCCGCCAAGCATCGCTACTCCGTATAGTGTATTCGCGGCACTTCCTCCCGCACACATGGTCACTGCTTCTGGCGGTATCCGAGAGAGGAGTCTTTGGGAGTCCTCCTCGCTAATCGAATGGAAGCAGCCCTTCGTCAGCCCAAGTTGCTTCAAATCGTGGTCCTTGGCTTCTACCAGAAGATCCATCAATGGAGATCCAATCCCAAAAACGTCATACCTGGTCCTCATAACTGAGTGCTCCTCGTACCATCCCCCGTCAAGAATGTAGACTTCGTGGGATGGTTGGTGAAAAGGACCCCCTTTCTTGTGCCTTCTCGATCTTGGCCCATGAATCACGCAAGGGTACTATCCGATTAAATACTAGTGCGCCATCGCGTGAATCAATGGAATCAACGCAGAAATAGCCCTGTCTTAAGAACTGGTATCTACTTCCCGGTCTTGCACCGGCTAGACTTGGTTCTACCCGGCATGAAGTAAGCTTCTCCAAAGAATCGGGATTTAGATTAGTTTTGAAGTCAGAACCATCCTTTACATCGTATGGGTTTGCTTTTATAAAGAGATGATCGTAGAGGCGCACTTCCGCTTCGAGAGCGTGAGCCGCCGAAACCCAGTGTAGTGTCCCCATTACCTTGCGCCCATCTGAGGACCAGCCACCTCGTGTTGCTGGATCATACCTGCAGTGCAGCTCGATCACTTTTCCGGTTCCCTCATCCTTAACCACCCGTACACATTTGATATAATATGCGTGTTTTAGCCGTACCTCACAACCCGGGGCCAAACGGAAAAACTTTTTCGGTGGATTTTCACGAAAATCATCTTGTTCAATGTACACTACACGTGAAAAAGGAATCTTCCGCATCCCCATACCTGGATCCTCCGGATTATTCTGGGCATCTAACTCCTCCACCTGGTCTTCCGGATAATTGTCTATGACCACCCGAAGTGGACGCAACACAGCCATAACACGTGGGGCCCGCAGGTTCAAATCTTCGCGAATGCAGTGCTCGAGCAATGCGATATCGACGATGCTATTGCTCTTAGCTACTCCAATACGTTCACAAAAGTTACGGATCGCCTCCGGTGTATAGCCGCGTCTGCGCAAACCCGATATTGTAGGCATCCTTGGATCGTCCCATCCGCTCACATACCCTTGTTCTACCAACTCCAGAAGCTTTCTTTTACTCATAACGGTGTAACTGAGATTAAGACGAGCGAACTCGATTTGCTGTGGATGACAATCAACGTTCAATGCGTTAAGTATCCAGTCGTACAACGGGCGATTATTTTCAAATTCTAGGGTACAAATGGAATGTGTGATGCCTTCGATGGAATCCGAGAGACAATGGGCAAAATCGTACGTAGGATAAATGCACCATTTGTCGTGAGTTCTGTGATGCGATTCATGTCGAATACGATAGAGGACAGGATCCCGCATATTCAAATTTGGAGAAGCCATATCAATTTTTGCTCGAAGCACGTGAGAGCCATCCTCGAATTCTCCTGCCCGCATCCGCTCGAACAAGTCCAGGTTTTCCTCGACAGAACGAGTTCGATACGGACTGTTCTTGCCAGGCTTGGTCAAGGTGCCGCGGTACCCTCTGATCTGGTCTGTACTCAAGCTGCAAACGTACGCCTTCCCATCTTTAATTAACTGCACAGCGTACTCGTATAGCTTGTCAAAATAGTCAGATGCGTAGTGCAGATGCTTGCCCCAATCAAATCCCAGCCATCGAATGTCTGATTTGATGGATTCAATGTATTCAATGTCTTCCTTGCTTGGATTGGTATCATCGAAGCGCAAATGACAAATACCACCTTCGTTTTCGAGGGCGATACCAAAATTAATGCAAATGGACTTGGCATGTCCAATATGCAAATAACCGTTCGGTTCTGGTGGGAATCGGGTCACGACTCGACCACCGTTTTTATTTGCCATTACGTCTTCCCTGACAATATTTCGGATAAAGTCGGGAGGGCGAATAGAATCAACTGAAGTTTTCATAGCTTTTATTCTCTTCCGAAAAAATTGGCTGGGGGAGGAGGATTCGAACCTCCGCTGCGAGATCCAGAGTCTCGTGGCCTACCACTAGCCGATCCCCCACCCTTATTTTCAGTAGTCAGCAAGAAATATCTCGCGACTCTTCCCCTCATCGGCTATTGCCACCGGATCTCGACAATAGTCCCTTAACTTACCTCACTGGACGCTGACCCCCGATGGCTGGTTTTTTAACATCTCTACCGCTCTATCGATCCTTCTTAGAACCTCATTTTTTCCTAACAATACTGCCAGTTCAAATAAACCTGGTCCCTTCATCTTTCCAGTCAAGGCAACCCTAAGAGGGTGAAATGCCTCTCCTGGGGAAAGAGAAAACTCACTGGCTAAATCTCGAATCAGCCTTTCTAGATTTTTCTCGTTGAAAAGGGAAAGACTCGCAATTCTTTTCCTCATCTTTTTCAGTAGAGGAGGAACATAATCCTTCTTCAGTCTTTTCTCTACCGAAGTTCGATCATATTCAAAATCGGATTTAAAAAAAAAGTCAGCCAGATTGGTGATTTGAGACAGAACCTTAACTCTTTCTTGTTCAAGCTCTGTCACTTTTAAGATTTTTTTCCGGGTAAGAGAATCTATCCTTTTTTTTACCCAGTTTTCTCCTCTAAGATAAGGAATCAAAAGGTCTACCAGCTGGGTCGGTTTCAACTTTCTGATATATTCTCCGTTCATCCATTCAAGTTTCCTGGGATCAAAGACAGTTGCACTCTTTCCCACTCTTTCCAGACTGAAACTTCGGATAAGCTCCTCCTGGTTAAAGAACTGTTGACTCTCTTGGGTAGACCACCCTAAAAGAGCCAAGTAATTTATCATGGTCCAGGGAAGGTGCCCTTTTTCTCTATAATCAGCGATGGAAGTTGCACCGTGTCTTTTGCTTAACTTGGTCCCATCTCTACCTAAAATCATCGGTATATGAGCGTATTGCGGAATCTTAAAACTCAAAGCCTCGTAAAGTAGCACCTGTCGAGGAGTATTAGAAAGATGGTCGTCACCCCTTATTACATGGGTTATTTTCATCAGAGCATCATCAATTACATTAGCAAAATTGAAAGTGGGTGTTCCATTGGATTTTAATATGATGAAATCACCCAGCATTTTAGTCTCAAAGCTCACCTTACCCCTTAACAGATCCTCCACGTACACAGGGCCTTCCCCGGATATTCTGAATCTTATGGTGGGAGACCTTCCCTCACGCTCAAATTCTTTTCTCTCACCAAGTGTTAAGTCTCGACAACGGTAATTATACTTAGGAAGCATACCTTTTTCGTACATTTTCTTCTTGCGTTGCTCGAGTTCCTCAAGAGTACAATAACAGAAATATGCCTTTCTTTTTTTTAAAAGCGCCGAAGCATAGTTTTTATAGATCTCGATTCTCTGGGACTGGAAATAAGGGCCGTAATTTCCACCAATATCGGGTCCTTCGTCCCAGTCTAATCCGAGCCATTTGAGATCTTTGATCACGGATTGAGAAAAATCTTTGGTGGAACGGACAATGTCAGTATCCTCGATACGGAGGATAAATTTGCCCCCACTTTGTCTGGCGAACAACCAATTAAAGAGAGCCGTCCTTGCTCCCCCAATATGCAGTCTTCCCGTAGGACTGGGAGCAAAACGGGCCCGCACATTCTTATCAGCTAACTTTTGCACGAAACTCATCCTATTGAATTTTTCGAATCTCTTGGAATCCGCAATATTTGCCTTGCCAACGATCTATGTAAGGAACAGAAAGATTAATTTCAAAATCACAGATTCCACATTTAAGGTAGCCGCAACCTTTAGGTTGCGCTCTTTTACGCAGGCTAAAGCCTGCGACTACCAAGATTGCTTCGTTCGCAATGACGGGGTTCAGTAAGTATTTACGCAACCCACAAAAAGAAAAGAGATTCGATATGAAATAAGTCTGTTTAATAAATATGCCCGGACGGTCAGTATGAGCCTCACTTATTTTTGTGTCGATCGGCCCGATGTCTTTTTTTCCTTTTGTGTCTGGCAATTTTGGATTTTTTTCTCCTTTTGTCAGAAACCATTTGCTCCTCTTTTCATATAAGATTTCATTGTCTGATTTTAGGGACAAAAGGCAATTT
>Ga0307429_1000367_pt1 | contig 28583 bp, 34 predicted proteins | sample SalMarWE160230MG_FD_202151 | JGI IMG/M metagenome (GOLD analysis project Ga0307429, IMG submission 202151) | Salt marsh sediment microbial communities from the Plum Island Ecosystem LTER, Massachusetts, United States - WE1603-230 | ecosystem: Environmental > Aquatic > Marine > Intertidal zone >... | reverse complement strand
ACCTATCCCTGGCGCTAGGACAATATTTTAGAAAAATTGCATGGTCATCTGCCGTCCAAATCTCTCCTGGTTGGTATGCCGATTTTTCTTTGCGTGGTAGACTCTTTACACCGACCATACAGGGAGGCGTAATTCTCTTTCTATGGTCTGGCTCGTCTGGATTGTACAACCAGCGGAAGAATTTCATGTAGACCATCTGTCTACCGTTATAGGTTCCAATGCTTTTGTGTGTTGGATCTTCTTCGTTTGATTTTCGTAGGCTGTTAAGATAGCTTAGAATGTCGTTTTTAGTCATCTCGGTAAAGTTCTTTCGATGACTGAAAAATCTAGAGAACAAACATAGCTTCTTTATCTTATCGCTCTTTGTTGACTCTTGGATATTGATTTCCGCCTGCTCAGCCATGATATAATCATGGATGATTCTTGCGTTAGATGGGTTTACATCTATAACCTGTCTGTACAGTTTCTTGATATAATTTGGCTGATTCCGAATTAATCTTTCAGATTCGAGGTGCGATTCATTCTTAGCATTGGTATGTTGAACATGAACATCCTGTTTCGTACGGTTTACGGTTTTGCCACTCACTCGGTTAGTTAACCTCCGTTTGGCTATACCTCGCTATAACTGTTTCTCTTCGTATTGTTTTTTCATTGATACCATCAGCGTCTTTTTCGGTATCAACCCACGACTGTAGCGCCGGGAGTGGGACTCGAACCCACGAGTCCTTGACGGACATCAGCTTACACGTAGGCCTTAGATCTCGAGGCTGACCCCTTTTAGGGTCAACTACTTACCTAGCTTGGGTACCCCGGCGAGCTCTATTACTCACCTTTCAATTTTATTCTTTGGATGCTCTCGTTATTTGCGACTAATACAGCCTGACCAACCTGCAGTTTGAAGAAGAAGATTTCACTAACGTAATAGTGGAGAGTTGTTGCCGATAAAGGAAAGCTGATATGAGGATATCTATTATCAGTTATTCTTTCTAACTTTCATATCCGGTTCTTCTCTTGACTTACTAAAACAAACCTAGCTAGTAGCAGATTTCGTGAAATGCAATCCTATTTGATCTGGAAATACCTCCATGTCGAGGCTGTTAACATATACCATACCGTTATAAAAAACTGAAATTCTCTTTCACAGTAACAAGCACTATGTGACTGTTTGTTCTTTCAATCGAAGGAAGAGCAAGATCTCTTTTGACAAAGTTTCTTAGTTCTCGACGGTTTCGGAATTTGCCTATAATTACCATGTCAGTTAGTCCTGTTATATCATAAACGGCACATATGTTAGGGAATTTAGACATTGCACGTTCAACCTCTACGATCTTTCCCTTCTGAGCAGTGACCTCTATTATCGCCGTCAAATCGTAGCCCAATTTTTCATGATCCACAATTGCAGAATAGGATTTGATTATTCGATGATAATGAAGTTTGTTTATTCTGGAAAGAACAGTAGGAGCTGAAATTCCTATTTGATCGGCTATCTTTCTGTACGAAAGCCTTGCATCGACCAGGACTTTTTTTAAGATCCTGGAGTCTATTTCATTGATACTCAACGCCTGTTTCTAAGGCTATCTCAATTACAGATCTGATAAACCTTGTTGCATTTTCCTAAATTGGGCGAGCAGTCTGGCTTGGTATAGTGTCGCTTTGCCGGTTTTTCCCAGTACATACGCTTTCTATCTCCCATTCTACTCGTGATTATCGTTGTACTTCTTTCCTGGTCTAGTTCGCAATACGTCTATCAGTCAGTCGATGCTACGGTTCGTGACTGCTCTTTCCTTTACCCTCAACCTGAAGAGGAAATAAGACAGAGTTATTGTGGGTGTTTTGATCTACGCTGCAAACGTATTCTGTGTAGGCGGGTAAATTCCTATTCTACATAATGAGTCTTTGCAAGCTGGTCGTAAAACCTCACAGATTTTATATTTACGAATTCAAGCATTCCATATTTTGACAGCTCTCGTCCAAATCCACTATTCTTAATACCACCAAATGGAACCCTTGGATCAGAGAGCACTACGTTGTTAACAGTCACGATGCCTGATTCTACCATTCTAGATAGTCTTTCGGCCTTGTCCAAGTTTTGTGTCCATATACTTGCACCGAGACCAAATTTGGAATCATTTGCAATTTTAATAGCTGCTTTTTCATCATCAGCAATCAGTATCGGTGCGACAGGCCCGAAGGATTCTTCCTGAGCGATTTCCATATCATGATGTATTTTCCCAAGTACTGTTGGACTATAATAATACCCCTTACCTTTCAATCTCTCTCCGCCAGTAAGTAACTCTGCCCCTTGACTAACTGCTCGCTTGACCATCCCCTCTATGACCTCTAGACCTGATTGATTTACCAATGGCCCTACATCTGTATCTTCTGATAGTGGATTTCCAACTCTTAGTTTTTCTGTTTTTTGTACAAACAGCTCAATGAACTCATCTGCAACTTTGTCTACGACTATGAATCGCTTTGAAGCTATACAACTCTGTCCACAATTGATAAAGCGACCCTTGACTGCCCCTGTAGAGGCTTTTTCTAGGTCAGCATCTTCACAAACAATGAATGGGTCACTCCCTCCTAATTCCAGAACCGTCTTCTTCAGGTGAGCAGTAGCTCTTTGTGCAACTTTGGAACCCACAGGGACACTCCCAGTAAAGGTAACGCCGTTTGTATTTTCAGACTCTATTAGATATTCTGCAACCCTGGAATCGCCTACCGCCGTTTGAAATACTCCTTTTGGCAATCCGACTTCTTCAAAAATTCTCTCCATTTCTATTCCGCACTGCATCGTAGCACTTGCCGGCTTAAGTACAATCGTATTGCCAGCCATAAGAGAAGGAGCTGCGAATCTCAGGGCCTGCCAGTACGGAAAGTTCCATGGCATAATGCTTGCGATAACACCCAAGGGTTCAAAAGTAACAAAACTCTTTCTAGCATCTGTATTAATAACCTCATCCGTCGTAAATAGATCCCCATGATCTGCGAAATATTCTATTGCCCAAGCACACTTTTCTACCTCTGACCTAGACTCCTTTATAGCTTTACCCATTTCATTGGTAGCTACAGTAGCGAGTTTTTCCTTTTCCTTCCTTAGCTTGCTGGCAACGCCATACATGTAATCGGCCCTCTTGTTCCCGTTATTGTTCCCTACCAATCTCCATTCTGTTTTGAATGCTTCTTCAGCCCTCTTCGTCATTGCCAGAAAATGTTCTTCAGACGGAATATCGTATTCTCTAAGGATCTCTTCCGTCGCAGGATTTATGGTTCTTATTTTCATTTTAATCAGACTAAGTATTCTGACACAGCAGTTGCTCGCTGTTGCACCTAATATTTATTAGCAAGTGAACTTGTGACATTGGAATCTCCTCTGATATCGGTCTATATTATGCTTTGGCCGTAGCTTAAATACTAACTAATAATAGGAGACAAATTCCAGTACAACAATCAGCGAGTCATTCTAAATCTGGTGGTACTCACATGTTGGTTGCTGTCAGCACTACCTATCGACGAGTTTCATCTTTGGATCTCTCGTTATGAAGAAATGCCTTTAACGTGAATCCGAAGCCAGGTACGAAGAGACCTGGGCTAGCATTATAAAATTCTGTTACGCGGTCTAAATCTAATAAGTATATGTTAGATATTTCACTAGGATTGATTGAGATACGCTTTATTGTTTCATCATCACGCAAGTATAATTTGTAGATTGTAACAAATGCAGTCTTTTTCCAGCCACTGCTGACACTACTTTGACCATAATCGCCACTATTCAGGTACGCGTAGCTATCGTAATTATCATCGTACTCCTCCTTTACATCCATGTACATCTTACATATCTCTATGAGAGGGTCGGAAGGGTCAATAAGTCCCAGCTCTTCTTGAATTCGTCGAGACGCTGCATGAAGATAGCTCTCGTTAAACTCTACTTGGGCGCTGACTGATTCGGAAAAAAGTCCACCATGTCTTCTTTTATGAGAAGCTCGCTTTTGCAACAAAAGTCGATTGTGAACATCAAGTATGAAGACTGAAGCAAACCTATGGATTAGACCCCGAGAATAGACGACGTCAGGCAAAGCAGAACCTATGATGTTATCTTGTTCACTAACAACCGCCAATTCCTGACTAGTATAAGGGTATGGGGGAATCATATTTTTTCTGTTGCTACAAGAGGACCTAACTCTACTGTGCTATTACGTGTTTGTGATCTGTTGTATAGATAAAAAACAGTATACAGTCTTACTATAGAATTAATTGACCGGAGTGCAGCGGTTTGCTTTGACACTTTAGACATATTTACTCAGTAACATCCAACTATGACAAATCTTAAAATCAAACTACCCAATCTTTGGTGGTATAACATTATAAATTACTGGTGTTGACCTTATGAACGAGTACACGGTGGGGTCAGCAGACGCAATCCTTGAAAGATACGATGACAATCCAATTCTAATTGCAAACGAAGAGAATTGGTGGGAATCAAAATCTGTGTTTAACTGTGCCTCATTATACGAAGGTAAAAAGGTCCATTTGCTTTATCGCGCAGTCGGAGAATACGAGAATTACGTTTCAAGGATAGGATACGCTTCCAGCAGTGATGGGTTTAAATTTATAAGAAATAATGGTGTGGCTACCGAACCGGTCGAGGAATATGAAAGATATGGCATAGAAGATCCTCGTTTGTTCCAACTGGAATCTAGAGCTTACTTTACTTATGTAGTTCCTTCAAACTATGTTAGGGAATTTCCAACTGTTTCTACAGCACTGGCGACAACGGAGGACTACCGTGAATTTAAGCGACTGGGAGTTATAACCCCAAGATTGCATGACGATAAGGACGTCGTTTATTTTTCAACAAAGATGGCTCCCATATCGAGGGATCTAAAAACATCAAACGGACAAGACGGGAAGTGCTATTTTTCCTTGCATAGACCCGGTTCTTGGATCGGATCGTCATATGGTGTGGACAAACCAAGTATATGGATAGCAGAGAGCTTTAACATAACAGATTTTGAGAGGTATTCAATACTTTTAAGACCTGAACAAGATTGGGAAGCTGCAAAGGTCGGAGCTGGTCCACCTCCCATTAGAACTAGACGAGGTTGGTTAGTAATATACCATGGCGTAAGTAACTCTAAGGTCTATAGAGCAGGAGCAGCCGTCCTCGATTTGAATGAGCCTAATAGAGTACTAGGACGATGTAAACATCCTATCCTAGAACCAGAGAAAGAATATGAGACAACTGGTGATGTTAACAACGTGGTATTCCCGTCTGGGGCTTGTGTCATAGACGGAAAGCTCTTCCTCTACTATGGAGGAGCCGACAGGGTGTGCTGTCTTGCTACTGCCAATATTGATTCTCTTGTCAAGTATGTTTTAGAGGGCAATTAATTGTAGATATCATCTAAAGTAAAGTAATTGACTAGCCAGCTGTTGTCAATTAGTCATGCTCTTGACATCTCTTGTTTTGGGATAAGAGATGCGTCTTTCTATTCCATCACAACGATCACACGAAACAGATTGTTAGATTGGTCCTATAGTTAGAGATCTAATGAATGAGAGTTACGCAATGCTCACAGTACGTTTTGTTTGCTACTCCACTGTACTTTTAGTTAATTGCTTAGTGGGTAGTACGTATAAAATGTAGTGATGAAACTTCTTTATCTCATCAAACTTTCACGTAGACTCATTCGTTGATCAATGGGTGTCGATGATGTGCTAGTAGCATTATCCGCACTCTGAGAATCTTCTTTTGCTCCTGGCGATGATGGGCTATCGATAATACTTGAAGAATTTGTCTGACTAGTATCACAGACCCCATCGACACATTCAGTCTTCTTACACATTCCAATACCGTCACATGAAATACTAGTACTCTTGTCTTCAGCTCTGACTACATTTGGATTTGTCAAATACATCATCATAATTCCAATTTGAACAGTAAGGACACACGCGAAGCTTACTGCGATCATCTTTCTAGAAAATATCATGACCATTATCTTTTGGAGCAATGATTTAGTATAATTGGATTATTTTAATTAGTTATAGAGTAAATGAAGTGCGATTTTCATAGTCCCTAATTACACAATTATTTTTTGACAGAATCAGCTGAATATACTAAAGACCTAAATCTGAACCAAATTCGAGATCTTGCTTTTCGAATTTGTAGGATAATTTCTGTAACGACAAGTACAAGCATTCAGTGGCATGCTTGAATTTGAATGTCTATCAATTTGTAATACCCTCCTTGACATTGATTAGAATTTCTCACTTAGATCAATCAATCATTATCAAGATGACACTGCATTGGTAACCAACGAACTTTAGCGCCGGATTTAATATAGTGGATGTAGCTGCGGAGATAGACATCTGTATCCATTTATTGAGGTGCTTTTTCACCGAGAGGGGTGTGCTTAGGGACAAGAAAAATATACGGTTTAAGGTAGAATTATTGTGTAGGTCTTATGAGGAATTGTAAAGCTGTTATTAAGAATTTTTTGACCGTTTGCATTTCTTTACTTGTCTGGACTTGGCTCAATTCTCTTCATCGTAATTGTCATATTCATTATGATGATGAGAAGCTTGCCAGGACTTGTACAGTAGGTATTGTATCTGGATTGTTGATTATTTTATTCTCACCTCTTGATTCTAGTGCAGATTTGCCGATGGGAGGTTTACAACAAAGAATAGGAAATTACGACATTAGTGTGAAAACCGATCCCTCACAGCCGCAAACGGGTACAACTGTTAAGATTCTTATTGCCATAGCTGCCGTCAACGGCGATGACATAAGTGGAATTCCGGCGGATATAACAATCAAAGGGGATGGAACTGTCTTGTCGGGTTTGAATCGACCAATAGCCGTTCCATATGGGCATTATACTTATCAGTACAAGTTTGAAAAACCTGGTATTTACAGTTTGGTTGTGGATATCTATGATATTTATTTTACCGGTCGTCAAGTTTCCTTTACTTTCCCAATTGAAGTGAAGTCCCCTTTTTTTGGCTTATGGGGTGCCTCCGATATGATGGGTTACGTTCTAATACCTTCAATTGTCATTACAGTCTCAACTATCCTTGTCCTATTTATATGGCGAAAGCACAAGACTAAGTTGAAGAGTATCCTTCACGACGATAAGAGGTGAGGCTTACAACCATACTAGGATCTCGTCTTCGACAGTACGTAGCTAATTTTACTTCAAATAAAATAATGGTGTACACGCAGATTTTCCAAATTATTACCTCCAAACGCAGATTTTCCACATCTGACTCAGACATTAGTTCATGCATAATCTTAATGGATAATTAACTGTAATAGGAGGGAGATACTCCCCCTCACAGCGAGGTATTACAATACTTTTAGGATCTTCTGATTGTTCTTTATTATGTTTCATTTTGCCTTGTCGTAACATATGTACAAGAATGGGTTCAAGTATTGGAAGTTATAGTCTTGGGATAAAATATTGCAGTAGATGTGAAGTGTATTTATTTCACGACGGATATATCTGTCCATGCTGTAAGTGCCCGCTAAGAACATCACCCAACAATAGAAAGGGTAAGGAAAAATTACGTATGAAACGTACGATACGATAATAGCTTTAATATATCGCATTACTTGTTATGAGGTGATGCTGACTACTAATGAAACTTGGAGAATATGTTATATCAATATTGCGTAAGTAGACGAGTTAGGAACTATGCATTTATGCTCTTATTATCACTATCTAACTTGGACACGAAAAAGGAACGGACAAGCTCCTGCCGACATAAGTCTCGAATTTCCCTGTAAGTTTGTCTTTCTACGTTTACTATTATGGCTTGGCGGTCGTGAAAAGACATTCCATACATTCTGTGCCGTTGTCCCATCTTTTATTAGTAGAATACTTTTTCAATATTAGAACTAATCTAATTGATGGTTCTTAAGAACAGCAGTAGGTTGCATTCTACATGTGAAAAAGCTTAGGTTGCACCTGTATTTGCTTCATAATTGGTATTAGATTATGAGTGGTGTGATGCAAAATTCCAAGAGCCGTTAATCCCTTTTTGCATCCTCAAGATACCTTTTACTAAACAAATTGCCACTGAATGACCAAACTACATCATTATCATACAACGTTAAGGGTTTCACAACAATTTCCGAAAATCTTCCCTTAGGTGCTTAAATCTATCGACCCTTCTTCTATCCTCCTCAGTCGCTGGAAGATTCTCAAGGAGGAATCTTTGTTGCCGTTCAGTCATCGCATCGATAGAATTCAGAATGTCCTCAATTTCGCTCTTGTGCACTTCTAGTACGATAAGTTCCTTTACTCTATCGGCATGGACCAGCCTAACCATATTTTCCTCACCATGTTTCTTATAATTGTAATATCGATCTTAAATTGTTGTGGTTACACGTATTCGGATTAATGTAATTCGATTTGTGCTCTATAGAGTGCCTGACCATCGTTACTCCCGTAGTTTTTGAAGAATTATTCGTTTGTCAAACTCAATATTGTTGCTTTATGCTTTGGGAACATCCGTATCAGTTTACGTCTTGTTCCTAACTCAAAATCTTTGTAGTCAAAGCCCGGCGTAACAGTACATCCAATAAGAGCGAACGATTTGCTATCATCAACCCTGGCTCCGAACCACAAACCCGCTCTAATGATAACGTGGCACTGCTCGTTACTGGCGATATTATTTCCAAGCTTAATATGTGTCAAATGACCTCCGTTGTCAATGACATAGATCGTCACTGGACTTCCCATATAAAAGTGCCAAATTTCGTCTGATTTAAGCCTGTGAAATGCAGAAAAGTGATCCCCACCATCTAACAAGTAGTAGATTAAAGTTATCGTAGAGCGCGTCCTGTCTTGTAAAAGTTTGTTTTTTCGACAAGATGTTTGACTGGTGGAAAAGTTAGATCTGTAAGTTTCCCTATAAAATCCACCTTCACCCGGCAATTCTACAAGGTTCAGCTTCTTTTTTATGAAATCTGATTCTGTGTTCGTTAATACCTAGATATATTGGGGTGAAAAATAAACCATTGCATTCATCCTATCTTAATTGTTAGATGAAATAGCATGAGACTAAATACTGACTAGAGATTAGCTGGACACCAAATTGTTAATAATGTACTGATCACAAAAATAACTATCGAATTGATCTTCCAGGACATCATAATGCAATCAAACGCTCCTGGTGATTCACTGTCTTCCGTATTTCTTGTTCAAGATTTTGCCGTGATCATGATTGTTGCCGCAGTGATGCTTGCAGTTACTCATAAACTAAAACAACCTATGATTATAGGATATATTATAGCCGGTATGATAATAGGACCACATACTCCGCCATTTAGCCTAATTCAAAGCATCGATACTTTAAACGCTTTTTCTGAGTTAGGGATTATTATGTTTCTTTTCGTCATTGGTACTGATTTTCCTATTGCTAAATTAAGGTCAGTGGGTAGAATATCCATCATAGTGGCATTAAGTGAGACAATTGGTACTATGATTATTTCTTATTATGTGGCTCAGGCCTTACAGTTCTCTTTTAGAGATTCACTATTTCTCGCGTTAGGCATGTCTATTTCAAGTACGATAGTTATAGTTCGTATCCTAGAAGAGCTTAATATGATTAGAGACAAGTCAGCCACCCTTATGCTTGGAGTCTTGATTGTTGAAGATATTATCGCCATTACGGCCCTTGGAATATTTCAATCAATAGCTATTGAGGGAATAAATGATAGTAATCAAACCGCATCCATAATTCAGGTGGGAATCTCCGTTGCAATTGTAACTGCATTTATCGGGATTTCTCTTACTGTGGGTTCAAGGTTCATTCCAAACATAATCGACAAAGTGGGAAAGACAAATGATTATGCCTTACTCCTCATCTCTATACTTGGCTTAGCTTTCGGATTGTCTTTCTTGGCGTCATCTCTTGAATTGTCAGTGGCAACAGGAGCATTTCTCGCAGGAGTATTGGTTGCCGAATCCAAGAGTGCAGCAATTGCAAGAGTAGTAACAGTTCCATTAAGGGATGTATTTGCGGCACTGTTCTTTATTTCGATAGGGGCACTAATGGATATATCACAGATCCCCTTCCTAATCCTGCCTGCCTTGATTCTAATCGTGACTACGTTTGCCTCAAAATTGTTGATAATAAGTGTTGTGTTACTTAAGGCCGGATATGATATGAATGTCGCTCTAAGAACTGGACTAGGTTTATCATCTGCACGAGCTGAAATGTCCTTGGTTGTTGCAAAGACTGGTCAGCAGATTGGAGCCATCTCGACTACCATATTTCCAATAATAGGTATAGTAACCATAATAACTACATTCATAACTCCGTACGTAATGAGATTTGCAAAAGACCTAAAATTGACATCTGCAACAACATCTGACTAGTTAAGAAAATGTGAAGTTATAGATCCGCATCTTCGATATCCCTATGAGCTTTACATGATTACGGTTGACATGTATCAACGGAGAAGCAAAGCTTTGTTCCCCCCTCAAATTCTGCAGGCCGAGATCGCTGAATCTCAAGATAATGAATTTCGAGAGTAATTAAAGTTGGATTGAAAGAGTTATCATAATAATGATAAACAATGATAATTCGAGTGCCTGCCTTTCACTTTTAAAAATTCCCTGTTAAGGTGAATGAGAGCTCGAATAAAATATCGTTTCTAAAGCTAGGTACTAATACATTACATCTTTCAATCTTGCAATCTTGTCCTCACTCATCTTCTTTTTCTACTTAAGCAAATGTTGTCCTTCACGGTAGCTATTATGTTCTCCTCTGTCCCAATTTTCATATCGGAGGTCATTTCCTCAGCGCTTATCACACGAGCTTCCCACGCATGTTTATGGGATGCAAGTCACTTCCTCGTTCGTTCTCCAAGATTCACACAGTCATAGTCCAGACCCACTTCTCTGCACTTCAATCTCTTCATTTCTGTCTGATGTCATTAAATTCATAAATTCTAGTCGATTTCTTATCGAGTCAGTTTAGAACGAAAAATTATAAGTGTAAGTAGGTACGAAGCATTGTGGAAGAAAAAGCTGGTCAATCCATCCCTACCAGTTATACTCGTATAGAGGTACAAGACTTGGAGAAGAGAATGAGAGACAAATCTGCAGAAGAGATATTGAGATGGGCCATTGAAACTTATGGCGAAAGGGTTGCTTTAGCTTCAAGCTTTGGGGCCGAAGATGTGGCCATAATTGATATGATGTCAAAAATTGATCCAGAGAAGACAAGGGTCTTTACGTTGGACACTGGTCGGCTAAACCAAGAAACCTATGATGTAATGGATGAGATTAAGAAGAAATATGGAATCTTGGTGGACATTTATTGCCCTGATCGCCACGAGCTAGAAAGCATGCTCAGAACTCATAGAATGAATCTGATGTATGACTCTGTTGAAAATCGAAAACTCTGCTGCGATATTAGAAAAGTTCATCCTCTCGATCGAGCCTTAAGAGATATGTCAGGTTGGATTACTGGCTTAAGAAGAGCGCAGGCATCGACTAGATCTACCATCAACAAGATAGAAATTGATTCTGTTCATAACGGTATAATTAAGATTAACCCATTAGCAGATTGGGACAACGACATGGTTTGGAGCTATATCAAGCACAATGAAGTACCTTACAATAAGCTTCATGACAAAGGTTATCCAAGTATAGGATGCGAGCCTTGCACTAGGGCAGTAGAACCAAACGAAGATCCACGTTCAGGAAGATGGTGGTGGGAGAGTTCTGCGCATAAGGAATGCGGTTTGCACTGGGATCCTACTAGGAATAAGTGATTATATAATTGGCAAAAAGTGGATTGCCTCCACCTCATGGAGGTGAATTGATAAATAGAATTATTCCTCACCAAAAAAATCTTGATGGAATGTTCTCTATTGTTGTTGATACCGATACAAGGAACGACATTGAGAACATTGCCGATGGTATTTTTAGCCCCTTAGAGGGATTTGTCTGTCAAGCTGATTTTGAGAGTATCGTTAGTGAAGGAAGATTGTCAAACGGACTGGCCTGGACGATTCCAATTGTACTTGATGTCGAAAACAAAAAAGCGATCGATATGAAAGATGCAGTTGAAGTTTCGCTAGTAAATAATGGCGAAGCCTTTGGGGTTATGTCAGTCGAAGATATATATCGATTCGATAAGCAAAAAGTTGCAAGAGAGATATACCAAACAGGTGATCTGGAGCACCCAGGCGTGATGAAAACTATGAGTATGAAGGACGCATTGGTTGGGGGGAAGATAAAAGTTTTCTCACGAATCCCTTTTTCGCAATCAAGGAAGATGAGGAAAACTCCTGCCGAAACCAGGAACGAAATCCTAACTAGAGGTTGGAAGAGTATTGTAGGTTTTCAAACCAGAAATGTGCCACACGTAGCCCACGAAACCTTGCAGAAGACTGCACTTAGTCTATTTGATGGTCTATTTATCAATCCCCTTATTGGTAAGAAAAAATCAGGAGACTTTAAGGATGAAGTAATACTTCATGCTTATAAAACTCTGCTTGAAAGTTATTATTCGAGCGGCAGTACGATGCTTGTTACCCTTCATACAGAGATGAGGTATGCTGGACCGAAGGAAGCAATTCATCATGCAATAATGCGCAAGAATTTTGGATGCACACATCTCATTATTGGTAGAGATCACGCTGGCGTAGGCGACTATTATGAACCGTTGGCCGCGCAAAAGATATTCGAAGAATATCCAGACCTGGAAATTGAACCAGTATTCTTTCCAGCCTTTTATTACTGCAAGAAGTGTCGAGCCTATTCTAGCGCAAAGATATGTCCCCACGATTCTGAAGAAAGGGAAGAACTCAGTGGTACTAAGATGAGAAAACTTGTAAGTTCTGGAACAATGCCAGCTGATCATTTAATGAGACCAGAAGTTTCCAAGGTCATACTTTCCTATTCCGACCCATTTGTTAAATAACGGAAAATCCGTCAGGCAATATCAAAAAATAACGCTCTCTGCTCTGATACCGACATCATAATTAGTTAAGACAGTTCCTTTGATGTCGGCTGCGATCTCACTATCGTCCAAGAAAACCTCATTTTGGGTGATTTGTATCTTTTGAGAATTATAACATATGCCATCTGCAAGTATCCTGAGGTTATTGCCATTTTCAATTCGGGCCTCGAATGACATACCTTCCCGTTTGTTCCCTACAATTAATCGCTTGGGTCTAAGATATTCTATAGCCCAGTCCCCAATTCCACTCCGCTCTGAACTCCAACTATTTTCAAGTATTATTCCAACCAACTGATTATTTCTATTAAAGAAATTTACATCCATTACCATGAGCCTTTGATCCATTCTTCTCACATTGATAAGATCAAAATCATCTACCACCAATAGTCTTGAAGTGTTAACGAATGTACATCCTCCCATCGATATAGTGAGTTCATTCGATGAAGTAGTCGCAAATGCAAGATCCTTGTGCATCTTGTTAAAAGGGCTATTCTTGCTAGAAGCCAAAAATGCGGAGTCTAGCTCACCTTTTTGGAATTTCGTGTTGTGTGACGGACATATTGCCACCATATTTTCTGGTAGGAATACTTTTTCTCGCCTCGATTCATCTACTTGAAATCCAATCCGGTTGAAGTCTATGAATTCGAGCACTGGACATCCGCAAATGACGCATCCATAATGTGCTTCCTTTTTAAGTTGGTTTTGTATCGCCTGAGGGACAACCATCTACGTTTCAGAGGATAGTGCTTTTCTGCCATATATTGCTAGCTTGATTTTCAGATCAATAGAGATTATTATAATATAGTTTCCCTAGCATCATCATCATCGTCAGCAATATGCCTAACTTAAACAATGCTGATATTCTCAACGATAGGCCGAGGTGTTAATTCTGTGCAGTTCAACACTCATCTTCTATCCCTCCCGCTTCAAAATCAAGATTGCTAAATGAAACATCAATGGTTTGAAAACCGTGCCCTTAGGATAAAGGCAAATATTCGGTAACGGTTAATATTGCCGTGAATAAGTGGATGAGGTGCGAAATGGCCTTACAAATATTTCTTCTCATGTTATTATTTGGTTTTCTTATACAGTTTGGTTCTGTGATTGGACAGGGTCAAAATATTCAACCAATAAAGACAACGGAGACAAAAAGTAGCGAGCAGTTTATTTATGCATTCAATGTGTCCAATGCAGATCGGCGAAACCCGGTAAATTACACCATTAACACCCCCATCGGAGAAAATTGGATTTTGACAATGCAGAATAACATGTCTTATGCACAAAGGGATGATACAAAGACAATCATTAGATTGCATGAAGCAAGCCCAAGTGAGAAGTTCGTTGAGATTGCTATGTTTGGCGGTACCTCTGACAAATTTTGGACCGCAGTGAACACGGAAGAATCTGGGTATATCAAAGTGTATGAACGAGACACTGGCGGTTGGAGTAAAGGTGAGTCTATAGTTGTTGGACATGCAAATAATCAAGGATTATCAGTGAATAATGGTCAAAGGATAGTAACAGATAGACTATCCCTCGATGGATTTAATCCAAGTTATGTAACAATTTATGGCAAGGACAGCTCAAATTCCCCACTGAATACATATGCGGGGACCATTTCATTTGATTTTACTTTTGGCGATCCTTCAGAGTCTCCAATCTATTATCTCCCATTTGCCATGCTCGTTGGCGTTGGAGGTTTGGTTGTGGTTCTGATAGTATTCAAGAAGAGATCTAATCCGCCTTAATTTCTAACCAGTTCAACATCCTGATTTAAAGCATGGATTAGAAAACGACAATGATAACAACAATACAACTAAAAAGTGAGAGGTCAACATGATAAAAAGTTTTGATGTTATGACGAGATTCATGAGGTTCTCTAGTCAGTTACTTCAACATACGTGAAGATCCTTTTTCGTCAATCACAAGAACGCTTTTCAATGGATGCTGATATTTACTATTCCGTCCATGATGATAGTTAGTTCCAAATTGTATAGTATTCATGATCCGCATTCTCTTGATGCGAATCATTAGTAATGCCAATTTTAAATTCAGGAATCTTTTTTCTGGTAATACTTGCAATCATTCTTGAGCTGACACAAATCACAACGAGGGTTTCGCGGTAAACAAATGTTCTGTCCGTACATCACAAAGGTATTGTTGATTCTCGTCCAATTTCTCCTGCTTGTTGCATTGGCTAATTCAATCTCTGTCATTTCGGGAGTTTTGGTATTGACAATACCAATTCTATTTGATATTCTATGAACATGTACATCGACAGGTATGGCAGGTTTGTTAAAGCCATAGACCAAGACACAATTAGCAGTCTTGCGTCCTACTCCAGGCAACTGTAGGAGTTTTTCTATTGATTCAGGAACTTTTCCCTTATATTCTTGGGTTATTATTCTAGAAACGTCTTGTATTCGCTCCGCCTTAACATTGTAAAATCCTATGCTTCTGATTATCTCCTTTATTTCTTTCAAGTTGGCATCAGCCAATTCCTTGCTATTCTTAAAACGCAAAAACAGATTATGTACTATTTTGGTCGTACTTTCGTCTCGTGTACGAGCTGATAATATAGTTCCAATCAATATTTTGAATGGATCTCTTCCTTCTTCAGAATGTAGGGATTCGAGAGCTGTGATTCTTGGTGGTTTAGAAGCGTACAGTGCTGCTTCCATCTTCTTAATAATCCATTTGATCGGAACCACAAAAGATCGTCCTCACATTCAAGGTTATAAATTTGACAAAATATTCGAGCAGATCAACTCGCAACCAGATCTAAAGGTATTTCATTTACTGCAAGTGCATATGCTGGAAATCATATTGAACTATTCCAAACGCAATCAAGAAGTATCTTATTATCACCGAGTGATTCGTAAGCTCCTTAAGTAGAGGGAAAAGAGACTTGGTAGAAAAAGCTGCAGGAGATTCGATCGCAAAGAGGCTAGTCATTATTTGTCTGACCGGAATGCCAGGTGCAGGAAAGTCTACGGTTGCGAGTTCGTTGAAGGAGAAGGGATTTCTTGTCATAACAATGGGTGACGTAATTAGAGAAGAGGCCATCCGACTTAATCTCGATCTCAATGATACAAATTTAGGGAGATTGATGGTCCAGTTGCGCGAAGAGTTTGGTCCAGGGGCCGTGGCTGAATTAGTTGTAAAGAAAATTGACTCGACGTTAATGTCGAACCGCAATGGAGGTAATACCGTTTTAATTGTTGACGGCATAAGGAGCATTGCTGAGGTAACTGTTCTTAATCGTGTTGGCCAAGTCCGACTTCTGGCAATTCATGCATCATCGCGTGTTCGGTTTGTCCATCTAAAGGAGAGAGGAAGAACGGACGCACCTTTGGCTCAGAGTGATTTCATGGAGAGGGAGAGACGAGAATTAGACGTGGGAATAAGCGAAGTTATTGCGCTAGCCGATGAAGTCATTTCTAACAATAGGCTTACTATCGGCGAGCTAAAAGCTAATGCGGTTGAAATCGTTATGAAATGGGTCAATTCATTGAAACTAGATTCATAACGCTCTACTTTAACGGGGTGAAACAAGAGTTGCGGAACACATGACTTAATGCTTTAGACATGTATCATAGTCCCTATATTCAGTATTTGGTATTCTTTAACAACGCTGTGTTGTCCGCTCCAAACCCTATCAGATATTAATCGGTACGATATTGCCTCTGACTGTGATTCTGCATCAGCTTCCTAAAGTCATCACTCATAACAGCAGAATCAAAGAAAGTGCCACTTCCAACACTTCTAGATGTATCACGCCTTATCCATATAATATTTCCATCAAGATCCACCTCTATCATCCTCGATCTTTGCAGATAGCCCAACACGGCAATTATTTTTTGGGACGAGAGGCATGGTTTAAGCATCTTCTCTAATTCCCTTAGCTTAGGATACTCACCAGATTCTAATCTTCCTTCCAATTTGTGGACAAAAAAATTAACATCATCATCACTGATTTCATTCACTGGGCTCTCTCTAGCTCTCATCCTATGTTTTCCCTTTGGTTTCTTCGTGTTACCATGTTTCACCCCAGCTGCTCTAAAACCTTTCTGCAAATATTTAAAATGCATGCGTCTCTGGATAAACAGAGATTTCCACAAAGAATAGAAAACGGTCTTACGTCGGTAAGGTTTGAAAGCATTCGATCCTTAAGTAATGATATAGAGACTCAGCAGGTAATGATATAGAGACTCTGCCGTCTTCCGGTTTGATAAAGACCTCGTAAGGTTTGAACGACTCTTCAGCAGGTGGATTCAGCGGGATCCGCTTTTCCAAGGTAAAAGCCGATAAATGAAGCGGACACGTCACTGTTTTTTCATCTTTATTTAGAATCCCCATGGATTGCATATTGGTAATGCATTACTCGGGACAAAAAAAGAAGAGAATGAAAAACGAAGGAAGAGCTTGTGCATTGCTTTTATGCCAATAGCATTCGCTACTTTGGTGTGCTTCTGATCACGGTCTTTCAAAGATATGAGTCTCATATCTCGGTATCAGTTGTCCTACTACTACTGCCCCTGTATGTAGCAGACCTATTCTGCTATCAAATAAAGAAAAAGGAATATACAACATAATCCCAGTTAGAAATAATATATGGGATGGACAAAAGTAAGCGATGCCAATTCACTAAAGAATGGCGATCTTGTTAGTTTTAACTATGATGACAGCAATAGAAAGCTGCTAATAACTAGGATAAATGGAAAGTTATATGCCACAGATGGAATTTGTACTCATGCTTATGCTGAATTATCTAACGGCTTTCTGAATGAGGAAGATAAGACCGTTACATGTCCACTTCATTTATCATCTTTTGATCTACAAAGTGGAGTCCCTAGGAATGCACCTGCTGAGATACCTTTAAAGACTTATCAAGTAAAGGAAGAAGCAGATGGAGTTTACGTATTGTTAGAATAACACTTACTGCCGAGTGGTCCCATCAAACAAAAGAGAACCAATGCCTACCCTTCTGTTCCTATTTTTATCTTTATGTACAGGAAGACAGCCAACAAGAATTTCGACCTGGAAGTCAGAAGAAGTTATCTCAATGAATGATATATTTATAGCCAAATATGGCGATGGTGGCAGATCCTAGGATAATCACTCTAAAGCATCACTCTAAAGGGGTCTTGTGTTTAGCGTCAAGCTGAAAAACTCTAGAGAATATGGAAGTAGCCTGTCTAGGCATTATCATACTTTCGTAAGTAGTTCTCTTCTTGGATTCTAAACCGCACGCTCTCAAATGTGTAGCCAACAACAATAATACACATAAAGCAAAATAAAAATAATACGTGAATCTCTCAATTTCTTTCAAGGAACGATCGCTGCCTTGTCGAGCAAATGCAGGAGATTTGTTTTCGGTTTTGTCATATACTACGAATTGTTGATACGCACCATTACCTGACGAGTATCTTTCTTAACTTCTTTCATCATTTTTTGCTCCCGTAGCCTATTCTTGTACTTGAAATTTCTTGGAGTTCCTCTGAGCCTGTATCCGCAGCATGGGCACCAGAGACCTATCCAATTGAGAAAGATTTCACACACTTGACAACGCTTTTGACCAGCAGCATATCTTCCTGAGCCTACTGGTTTTTGAGCTTTATGCCTAATACAGATACCTTTGCATGCCATTGGTTATCCATTTCACCTCTAATTTAATTACCCGATGATATTACGCAGAACATACTTATAATATATTTCAAAAATTCCTTAGTAACTAAAAATTCAAGTGTAGTGTAGCAATAGAATTCTTAAGTATCTAGCATTAATTTATAATAATTGGATATTTTCATCCTCACCTCAGAATAGAATTAAGTATATTAGTCCTTATGATTTAGGATTTTGCTCCTTATGTGAGGTTTAGAAAGCGAAAAAGGTCAATGCCTTTCTCCTTAAATTGACAGTGATGAGAAGATAAACTACTAGCCAGAAGTAAGTAGTTTTGCTCCTTCTGTCAGACATCTCGTTGTTTATACCGGTCGGATGATGTAATTCTGCTGCCGGTCGTATGATGCTATTTTCAGGCCCTTCTATAATTTGCTTAACGCATTTCATCCCCATTTAAAAATTTTAGACATTCTTTTTAAGGAACGCCAAAGTTTTTTCCCATGCATCAGAGGTTTCCTGTGGTGCATAATTGTCATTAGAGGGATTTGCAAACGCATGACCAACTCCATCATATACATAAATCTCGTTTGGTACCGAAGTCGCATTTAGAGATTTTTCAAACTGTCTTATCTGAGCTACCGGAATCGATTGGTCCTGATTGCCGAATATTCCAAGAACTGGCCACTTTATTTTCGAGAGCTCTTGTTGGTCGGTAACTAGGTTGCCATAATATAATGTGGTTGCAGCCAAGGGAAAACCTGGTTCAGTATTCAATGCTAATTGAAGCGATTGTCCTCCCCCGAAACACCACCCAATGGATGCTATCCGAGAGGAGTTTACGCCTTCCAATGAGGCTAGGTATCTGACGGCAGACTGAAGATTTGTGATAGCATTGGATGGATTGTCTCTCACTACGCTTGCTAACAGTCCGGCTTCTTCAGGGTTTGCCGCAACAGAGCCATTGAACAGATCGGCTGCCAATACAACATAACCTTCATTTGCTAATTGATCGGCCATTTCTTTTATGTTGTCATTTAATCCCCACCATTCATGAATCATCACTACTGCGGGCAGTGCCTTGTCAGATGTGGAAATATTGTTATGGGGTGTTGCTAGGTAACCTGAGACATTGTCATAATATGTAACAGATTTACCCTCATTCATCATCTCGACGCTGCTTACATTCTTTGATAAAGTGGCCGTGTCATTGCCAGCTTGAGCTTGAACAAACGCAGGAGAAGATTCAACTAGGGTAAGAATAGCAATAGCAAGGACGGGTACAAAAACAAGCATTAAATTAGAGATCCTAGATTCTGTGTTAAACATTCTATCCTTTTATTACTACACAGGAAAAGGCATTAAAGGTTATTCCATATAGTATATATAGCTGATTGAAATGGGTCAGCCTAAAGAGGTAAACTAGTAAATTCGAATTATCTTCGACATTATTAGCTATCTGCACCAGTAACAGATAATCCATACTTGTTTGCCTTATCCTTTCAATTTTACGACCTAATGTGCAGCAAAATACTTCTTTACTTCAATATGAATACTTTAATTAAGCCACTCCTACTGGAGATCGCTTTGATTCGCTGTGTTCCAATAAGAGATGAAAGTTAAGAATGTACTCGCTTCCCATGTTCTTCCCACATATGTTACAGATCCACGTTTTGTGATTTTCATTAGCTGGTTGGCTACTGATTCTTTTTGTTGACAATTTGATTCAATTGTTTGATAAAACTAAACTGTACCAATTAAGTTTTGAAGAAGGTCTGAGATTTAACCCGATAACTGTTAGGTACGTTGGATTTGAAATTTTGATAGTACTTTTTTGGCAATACACAAAGTTGTTCTTGTAGCACCAGTTACCAATTTGGGTTCTGAACTTTACTATCCTTGTCTGCCAATTAATTGACCTAAGTGAAATACACGTACATCTTAAGTGATGGTAATGCGAAATAGATCTGAATGACCACCCTTAATATATCAGAAATAGCAATAATAGCAGTTCTCATCATAGTCGCAGCCATTGTCATTTACCTTCTCAGTCCCCTGATAATCGCTGTAGTAATTATAGCCATTGCTTATCTTGTCTACAGATGGTATACAAACTACAAAAGAATGAACAGATACGCTTGAAGGGCGAATCGATTCATCGTGAGGAATATTCATTTGGGCAGATCTAGGAGTAGAATTAAGGGTTAGATTTTGTTGAACCATAAAAATATTCACAGTAGGCGATTTCTCAAGCCGTCTATGGTGAATGCACGCAGACATGCCCAGACACGTATACCAATGTTCTCTCCCTAAGACTTGCTGTTTTCAAATTTTACGAACCAATTTAGCCTACCGTTCTCGTCAAGTGGTTAACAAGTCATGAATCAATTTATGTAGGATAAGAATATAGCTATCGGGTGGAATCCTTCGTACACTCAAGCAGAATTGATCAGCCTTTAGATAATGTATTTGCCTGGCACATAAGGGAGGGCGCTTTCGAACGTCTAAAACCGCCATGGGAACAATTCGAGGTAATCGGGCGTAGCGGCAGCATTCAAAATAATGGGATTGTAAAGCTTCGAACAAAAATTGGGCCCCTCTATATGAAATGGATAGTTAGGCACGCCGAATATATCCCGGAAAAACAATTTAAAGATATCCAGATAGAAGGCCTTTTTCCCTCATTTGTTCATTTACATTTGTTTGAGCGGTTTGGTACATCATGTATGTTAGAGGATCGCATTGAATATTCCCTCCCCGCTGGTAGAATAGGTAGATTAGCAGCCCATCGATTTGTGGATAGGAAATTAAGAAAGATCTTTGATTACCGTCATCGGACTATTAGTCAAGATCTTCGTACCCATTCTCTCATAAACAGAATAAGAAAAAGCGAGAGGCCTCTAACTATTGCCATTACTGGTTCGAGTGGTTTTGTGGGAAGCGCATTAATGCCTTTCCTCACTACAGGAGGGCATAGAGTAGTTCCACTTTCCAGGAGTCCGCATGTTGCTCCCTCTTTGCGCACCAAACAAGGTCAAACTCTGAGTCATTTCAATTTGGATCCTTTAAACAGCAATCGTGTAGATGCGGTAGTTAACCTTGCCGGAGAAAACATATTTGGCAAGTGGACGAAGGAAAAGAAAGAAAAATTATTGGAAAGTAGAATAAATGCTACAACTGCTTTATGTGAACGACTGGCCTCACTCAATGAACCGCCTTCAGTTTTGGTATCTGTATCCGCAATTGCGTACTATGGGGATAGAGGTGATGAGATATTGTCAGAGGATAGTCAAGCAGGTACCAGAGCAGCATCTATTCCGAGCAAGGTTCCATCTATTGACTTCTTGTCGGATTTGTGTAGAGAATGGGAATACGCAACTCATATAGCAAAAGAGGCTGGAATTCGCGTCGTTAATCTACGACTTGGGATAGTACTATCCTCATCAGGAGGGCTTCTTGCAAGGATATTGCCTGTCTTTAAGTTAGGGTTAGGAGGGCGAATAGGTAGAGGGAATCAATATGTTAGTTGGATTGCTTTGGAGGATCTGCTCACCATTATATTATCAATGATTGCGAATGAGACTTTTAGCGGACCGGTAAACGCTGTTTCTCCTAATCCTGTTACGAATACAGATTTTACAGAATCATTGGGTAAGACCTTGTCAAGAGCAACATTCGTCGCAGTTCCTAAATTTCTGTTAAGAGTGTTAGTAGGTCAAGAGCTTACCGACGCGCTGCTGCTGTCTAGCACTCGCGTGATGCCCTCGCGTTTAATTGGATCGGGTCATCAATTTCGCTTTCCTTATTTGGAACAGGCTTTAAAGGACACTTTGGGTAAAGATCTAGAGTTACGACACACATCTGGTAGGCAATTTTCAAACTCTACATAGATATTAGCAAATTGACAGTCTTTTGTTCTTTGTTTATCATGGTTTTATACTTCAAATTACCTAATAATGGACCATAATTGATCTTGAGTACGAGAATTTCGCACAATATAAAGGGACTAGGCAGGATGTTTTTCTTCTTGCTGGGGGCAATAGGACTATTATTGACATTAATAGGTACGATTGGAGTTGCATTTGCGTCAGCGTCGACTTCTATTCAAGATCCTGGAGAAATTAGTTCCATGATGACTCAAGCAAGTGAGAATATTCAGAACGAGTTAGCAAGTCAAGGAGACAAGCTGAATAATCAGTTAGCCAATACCTTCGGTTTTAATGAGATACAATCTCAGCTGTCGCTTGGATATCAATTTGCATTTTTGGGAAACACCTCTGGAGCAATTCCTCATATCAAGATGGCAGATGAAGCCTTAGAGAAAACAATCGCATCTGTGTTTCGTACGGGAGAAGAGGTTACGGTGATATCACAGAACAATTCATTGGCCCTTGACAATAACACGCGACAAATTCTCTCAGCCGTCGGGAGCAGTCTCACTGACTTAGGAAACGAGATAAGAGGTCAACGAACTAATTTAATCGGGATGCTAGAATAGAATCGGTGGATAATCGGGTTAACTAAGGGGTATTATGCATACCATGTTTTTAACCGGATATGATTTGTGATCAACCAAAGTAATTCTTTTCTGAATTTGGTGTTTTCATATCCTTCAAACCTCCTGCAGAAGTTCCTAACAATCTCGGGGTTGGGGGAATTGAAAATTGAATTCTAATCAATGAATCATTGATTAATTGAATCATTCAAATCAATGATCTCTGTTGGCAGAGTTGCATTGAATGGAGAAAATATGACGTCACAGCCATGACAATATAATTCGTGAGCTTGATACTTGGTATTTGGTATACTAGATGTAAAGACTACATACTTTGATGAGTGGCACAACGGACATCCTAAGAATTTTTTATTCTGAGGATTTATCTTCGTTTTTTTCTTGGTATAATCCACATTCAACAGAAGTTTTGTGTCAATTATGGATATAATGAATAAGATTCTTAATCACTTATTACTTTTATTGAAACATTCAATATAATAAATTCGTAGTTTATTGGTTCTGCATTTTTGTTCATACTTACCATACAAATGTGCGACCAGTCTTCTAAATATGAATTGACTGCGTCTCGGTTGGAACGATTTTGGCTGAGATAAAAAATTAAAAAGAAAGGGGAGTGGTTAATTTGTGCCAATAATATTTTCTATGGTGTCAGAAATGTTCTGCCCTAAAGCGAGTCTGGTTTCGAGGGTGTTCGAGATCGGAATCACCTTTTCCCCATCTGTTAACATTGTCCTTGCCGTTATGTTGTTCAGTGACTCGTCCTCGAATGTAGTAGCAAGTTGTATTTCCCCTGATTGATTAAGTAAGAGAGGCTGAGGGAATGAAGTAGTCTTTAATAGAGTTTGATTGGCTGAATATACTTCCATTACTGCGTTAATTGGAGCATTGATCATTGATGGATCTAGAGATGAATAATTCAACAGTAACTTCACCTGGTTTCCTGGACCGTTGGTCAAGGGAACAAAGTGTGCGTAATCCAATCTCTGTGATACGCTATTGCTACTGTAGTCTGGTTCTGAGGCAGCGGTAGCCCTTTCAGCTTCTTGTGCAGCTACTCGTTGCGAAGACGACACATATTCTTGTTCCTGTTCTGGATCTACTTGTCCAGCTACCGTCTGCTGGATCATGCTAGGGCCTGTAGAACCTACCATCATCAGAGCAACGACAGTTACAGCGATGGCAATAGAGGCTCTATGGGCTGAGGTCATTGTTCTTTTGATGGCATGTAGCGTAGGTCTCAGGGATTTTGTAATCATAGACATTTGCAAAGTGTATTATTTCATCTGTATGTACGGAAGGTATTTACTTGCGCGAGTTCAAATTTCTTAACAACTCAATTCAGAAGTTTTTGGGTTGATCTATAGAGATGTGATTGGGCAAGCTCAAGAATAGAATTGTTGTGTATATAGATCTTGAAATTTGTGAGCTTCTCCATGATCACCGTTATAATGACATTCCTTATTCAGATCCTGGATCATGATTTGAGGGGTCAGATCATATTGACTTAATTATTCTGCAGAGCGTTATCTAATATATTCAACCTTCAGGTAATTAAGGCAAAGCAAGTTCTATTACTACTATCGTCAAACGCTTATGATAACATTGGAATTAGCTAAAACAAAATTAAACGAGCTAAATGTTCTCATTAGATATCTAACCTTCTTACAGAACAATGGATTTTCAGATCTTGGAACGGGAAAAATCCTAGGTCAAATTCAACTTCTAAAAGAACTCATTAACGAAGGGGCTGAACGTGTGGAATACAATGGGGAAATAACTCAGGAGGAGAATTCGACACCCACAAAAGAAGAGGGAGCGAACAATTACGATACCGTTACTCCTACTCTTATCGGTGACGAAGTGGAAAAATACCTAAGAGTGTGAGGTCAACCATTCTCTGAACGCGATGTTTTTTAGTCTTTGGATTTCGACCAACTCTATTGAAACTTAACCCCGAATCAGAGGCAACGTCATTCTGGGCTTCTTGAGAAGTTGTCCATGCAGACAATGGAGCAGCAGCATCAAATCGTCTCATCATTATCAAGAACGATTGCAGAAATTTTGTCTTTATGTTCTTTCATTTTAGTGTTGAATACACAGAATCTCAATCTCTTTCCCTTTGAAGGCTTGATGCGACCAGACCCGTTGAAAATATGTTTAAAACACATCTTCTAAGTATGTTAGAAGTAATATCTAAAAAATGGAACTTCGTAATTTCGATATGATTTTATCAAAAATAAATATGATATTAAAACCAAACACTGACGCAGTACTTAGATTAAATTAAATAAAAGGTAAGCCTGTCTGATTTTTAAGTAGGCTTGAATTGTAAGGCTATACCCACAATTGAGGAACATCCGACCCTATACCCACAATTGATGCCCAGTTCAAGGCTTTCTTTAACTAACTTTCAAAATGGTTCTCGACGATCCCTATGATATCTTTGTGGATATTTTCCTTACTTTGAGCTGCATCAATCACCTTCCACTTCTCTTTTCCCGGTAAGGTCAAAAATGCTTCCCTCACTTTCTCAATAAATTCCTTGTCATGTTCGAATCGGTTCTTATTCATGAGAGTACCTCGCTTTTCGATGATTTGTACTGGCACGTCAAGGATTATTATTAAGTCTGAACGGGGCACATTTTCATCTAAGGTGGAAAGCCATCCAATCTCTAAACCGTTAACATATCCGTACACTATGTTACTTTGGTAGTAACGATTCATTATCACCACATACCCATCATTAAGATGGAAATTAATCACATCTCTAATTTCATATCTGTTTTCAGCGTAAAGAAGATGTAATACTTCCGGATTAGAGGGCATCTCTGCATAATTAAGGTATTTGTCTATTAGCTTACCCACATTCGTCTGTTAGTCAGGGAGATCAAAATGAGTGTTCAGATGCTTTTCATTACTCAAATAATGACTTAACATCCGTGCCTGGGTAGTCTTGCCCGACTTTTTTATTCCTTCTAGGGTTACGATCTTCCCAACATTCGTCCTTGACAACAGGAGTTCGCGAGGAAAAGCCCCTTTTTACTTTTTCTCTAAGGAGGATCCAAAGAAAAGGTCAGGGTATTTGAATGTCTGTGTCGCTGAACGCCCATGTATAATCTACGGTACAACGGCAAAATCTTTCGAAATCGATGTTGGTAATGTGAGGGTGCTTATTGAAGTGAAGCCCTGACAGGCGGCTTTTCAGTGTGCCTTTCAATCATTCGATCAATTTAGTCTAAACATTCACATTCTAAATGAGTAATAAAGCTACTCGTCTGGATCAAGGTCCCCTTCCTCGCTTTCCTCACTTTCATAATCTTGAAGTTCATGAACCTCTTCCTTGATTTCTTCTCTCGCTTCTTCATCATCTTCGGTTTCTTTACTATTCGAATCCTTGACCATACAAGAAAATTACCTCTCTACAATAAAAGCGTTCTATGATACATTTTATGGTAAATTGAGAATGATATGTAGATAATTGAAAGATCGTTTTATATTAGCCTTGTAAGTATTACACTTCCCAAATAAAGAAATCGATTTGAATGAGTCAAGACAAAGAAGCAATGATAGTGTTAGCGCTCGGAATACTTTTTTGCCTGATCATTATTAGTGCCTCATATTCAACGGATCATTCTGCAAGTCAAATAGTTGACCAATGGAACGATGAGGGGGCAGCGGTTCAGTATGGTTTAATATTGATTGATCCAGGCTGAAAACAAAAATAATTTGCTAAAAGGATAGTCTGAGGCTGTGGATATCGCTATATGCGAGCTATGTGGTGGTTTTGAAAAGTGAAAATTCCCACGGTATCGTTAAACTATTAATATCTAGAATTTTTGCCGAACCTGTTTGATTCTCACTATGTCAAAACCTACGAACATACGAACCAAAGGATATTTTTGCCGCTCAAGGTGTATGTGCTTTCGCATTCTTGACGAACAACACAGACTAACAGAGCTTGTAATAAAATTCTATCTTGTGGGTTCCCAATCCCTTAACTCGCTGGATTTTCCCTTCCTTTGTAAGGTATTTTATAGCATAGCGCACAGTTCCTATATCCAACCCTACTTCTTTTTCTATATGCCTTGTGGTAACCTGTCCACTTCGCTTCTCGATGATTGAGTAGACAGAATCAATAGACTCACGGTTAGCGTTTTTTATACTCTGGTTATATCTGGCAAAATCATCGAGCGTTAGTACGTGCCATGCACTTATGTCAGAATTTGAATTGGGGCGCTTGATCTGAATACTTTTAGGCATAAGCTTCTGGAATTATAGAACATTTCTCTAAAAGTAATTAGTGTAAGACTTTTTACCTTGTGTAATACATCATTCAACAAAATATTAAGCAACTAGATTGAACTGATTGTGCCTGTGATTCTCATTCTTTACTCATGTAACTATAAAAGAATACGGTTCTGCTATTGAAGTATTCTATTTTACTGGGCAAAACTGAACTTCACAAATGTATCCAAAGATATGTGCAGGCCTATATTTGAAAAGAATTTCCAAGATGGGATCAAAATGCACGAAACCGATGAAATATCGTGTCCGAATGATCCTTGTAGAATATTGTAGAATATTGTAGGTTGGAAGCGCTCCAATATCATGTGAGGAGATTCTAGTCCATTGGCTTAGAACTCTGTCAATATTTGCAAATATACCAATTTTACGAGCATTTTTTCTAGCATCAAACTATACAAAATTTCCTAGTATAACCTAACTTAACTGATTCTATGGAGATAGTTTAAACTAAATACTCTGATTCTTATTTGTGTCATTTACTCATGACAAATAGGGATTCAATTTAGTTTCTACTATTACTGAAGGTTCTCATAAATACCATTGTCTCATTTGTTCGATATTGCTTAACGGGACCCCGAAGATAGCGAGAAAACCCACTGAATACAAGGCATTGATACTAGAAGCAATTCGAACATATGAAACAGTTGGTAGGAGAGGTGGTGCTACCACGTTGAATGTGATGTATGAAGTATATCTTTCGTACGGCCAAGCTCGGCACTATTTGATAGAACTACTTCAAGGTAAGATGATAGAATGTGATGTGGGTACAAAAAAATACATGGTTACTGAAAAAGGCATTCAGTACTTGACAGTATATTATGATTTGGATAATATCGTCAGTAACTGATAATTTGACGAAGCGGAACAGAAGAGTTGACTCCATTCATCACCTTATCCTCCTCGACCGCAAAAGTCTCATATTTGAGGAATAATGCCAAATTGTACTCACTACATCTGACCGTCCTGGTTGGATGGAAAGAAAGGATGAGGAAAGTTATCCTTTCTTTTAAGAATTTTGATGGTATGCACAAATCTTATTTGACAGTAGATCTGATACACGAAGTTTGAAAACTGCAAGGATCAGAAAAGCTCATCGGGTCGATTGAGTTCTCGTGGATTCATTTTTTCATATTAGTCCTCTCAAAAAGATATAACG
>Ga0307429_1000362_pt1 | contig 28884 bp, 32 predicted proteins | sample SalMarWE160230MG_FD_202151 | JGI IMG/M metagenome (GOLD analysis project Ga0307429, IMG submission 202151) | Salt marsh sediment microbial communities from the Plum Island Ecosystem LTER, Massachusetts, United States - WE1603-230 | ecosystem: Environmental > Aquatic > Marine > Intertidal zone >... | reverse complement strand
GGATCAAAATACAACGATTTAGCTCTTTCAGAACGAAGTAAAAGTAAGGGTGATCCAATGGGATCAGTAACTAAAATCATTAACTTAACTATATGAGGACGTACTGTTGCGATTACGCTGGTCATCTTATGCCCAATTATAAACGAACATATCAGGCTGGAGGTATGTTTTTCTTTACGTTGGTGACACATCGCAGGCGGAATCTGTTTTCAGAATCCACTGCTATTGAATACCTGCGGGAGGCGATTGCTCAAGAGAAAGCACAACATCCGTTCGATTTGACGGCTATTGTTCTTCTGCCGGATCATATTCATTGTATTTGGGAATTGCCGGAAAATGATGACGATTTTTCCAGACGGTGGGGACGCATAAAAAGCAGGTTTACCAAAGCGTGGCTGGCTCACGGCGGTCAGGAAGCCGAAATCTCGCATGCGCGTAATCATCACCGGGAACGGGGTGTCTGGCAGAAAAGATTCTGGGAACACAGAATCCGCAACGAAGTTGACCTTATGCATCATGTCAATTATATCCACTACAATCCCGTCAAGCACGGCCTGGCTCGCTGTCCGCATGAGTGGCCATATTCGAGCTTTGCCCGATGGGTCAAGCAAGGATTCTACAAGCAAAGTTGGCTTTGCGATTGCGAACGCAGAAGACCGATTGTACCGGAGTACCTGCAGGCAACGGATACTTTCGGCGAATAAACAATTTAGCGGTGTGCGGTATATAATCCCGATTGGTGTACGGTGCACACCCTACCGCTGCGTTATGCGTTGTGTTTTTCGGTAAAGGATTTGACGCGGCAGGTATAAGCTAATAGAATATAGCACTTCGTATGCTAAGGAGTGAGAGGTGAGTCGGTAGGGTGTGCACGGCACACCATTTCTGTTTCGTATTGAATATCGAGGTTTTAAAATGACGTGGATTAACGAGAATTATTTGAAATTGCAGGCGGGGTATTTATTTCCGGAGATCGGGCGGAGAAGAAGGGCGTTTCAGGCCGCTCATCCGGATGCGAAGATAATCAGCATGGGCATCGGCGATGTGACGCAGCCGCTTGCGCCGGCAGTAACGGCCGCGATGAAAAAGGCGGTCGATGAAATGGCCCGGGCCGAAACGTTCCGGGGCTACGATGACGGCGGCGTTGGTTATGAATTTTTAAGAGAAGCAATCCGCGATAATGACTACAAAGCCCGCGGCGTAGAAATCGATATCGACGAAATAATCGTCAGCGATGGAGCCAAGTGCGATACCGGCAATATGCAGGAAATATTCGGGCTCGATAACGTTGTGGCCGTATCCGACCCGGTTTACCCCGTGTACGTGGATACGAACGTAATGGCCGGCAGGACCGGCGCCGCGGCGGAGGGCCGGTACGATGGGATTGTGTATATGCCCTGCACCGAGGAGAACAATTTCGTGCCCCAGCCGCCCGCCGAGAAGGCGGATTTAATTTATCTGTGCTTCCCGAACAACCCGACCGGCGGAGTGGCTACGAAACAGCAGCTTGCCAAATGGGTGGATTACGCCCGCCGGAATAAGGCGATCATTCTTTACGACGCCGCTTACGAGGCGTTTATTTCCGAGCCGGATATCCCACATTCGATCTACGAGGTCGATGGAGCAAAAGATGTCGCAATCGAGTTTTGCAGCTTTTCGAAAACGGCAGGTTTTACAGGTATCCGGTGCGCGTTTACAGTCGTCCCGAATCAGTTGAAAGCATATACGAAAGACGGCGGGGCGGTCGAGGTCGGCCCGATTTGGAAACGCCGGCACTGCACGAAGTTCAACGGCGTCTCTTACGTCACACAGGCAGGGGCCGCGGCGATTTATACCGAAGACGGCAAAAAACAGGTCAAAGAGACCATCGATATTTATATGAGCAACGCAAAGCTCATCCGTGAGACGCTCGGCAAGATCGGCTATACCGTTTACGGCGGCGTTAATGCCCCGTATATCTGGCTCAAAACGCCCGAGGGCATAGGCTCATGGGAATTCTTCGATAAGCTGCTGAACAAGGCACACGTGGTGACTACTCCCGGTGCCGGTTTCGGCTCGGCAGGGGAGGGCTATGTCAGACTGACTGCATTCGGCACGCCGGAAAATGTGAAAGAGGCACTCGGACGAATCAAGGCGATTTCCTGATGGCAGACACTACGGCATATATCGGACTCGGCAGCAATTTGGGAGATCGAGAGAACTACATTGACGAGGCCCTCAAAATGATCACCGGCGCCGAGCAGGTTCAGCTATACCGGGTCAGTGACATTATCGAGACGGTTGCGCTGTCGTCAAGCGAGCAGCCCAAATTCCTCAACGCGGTCGCTGAACTCAAGACGACGCTGAGTGCGGCGGATTTGCATAAGACACTGACCGATATCGAGAACGGGCTCGGCAGGGCACGGCGCGGACATTGGTGGCCGAGGACGATTGACCTGGACTTGTTGCTGTTCGGCGCCGAAATTCTGGAAAGCCCCGATTTGACCGTACCGCATCCGCAGATGCACCTGCGTTCGTTTGTGCTCAAAGGCCTCTGTCAGCTTAACGGCGAGCTGCTTCATCCCGTAATGAAAGTCTCGCTCAACGAATTGAACGCACGATTGAACGGCTGTGATTTCGCTCTCGATCCCGATAAGCCGCAACTTGTAAGCATCGCGGGCAATATCGGCGTCGGAAAAACCACGTTAGCAAAAAAACTGGCGGGTCGGCTTGGCTGTGAGATACTGCTCGAACCTTACGATGAGAATCCTTTTCTGCCGGATGTCTATGCCGGCAAAAAAGAGCTGGCGCTGGATTCACAGTTGTACTTCCTGACCAGCAGGGCCGAGCAGTTGGATCCGAACAAGCTGGAAACTGGAAGAATTTGCATCAGCGATTACATTTTCGACAAAGAGCTGATCTACGCCAAGCGGCTGCTCGATGCGCAGCAGCTCGCTTTATACGAAAAAATCTACCCTCCGTTCACTGCGCAAGCCGCGACTCCGGCGCTGGTTATCTACATGCATGATCCGGCACAAAATTGCCTTGAGCGAATCCAGAGCAGGAATCGTCCCTACGAACAGCAGATTGAACTGCAGTTCCTCCGGATGCTCGATTCCGATTACGAGCGATTGTTTGAGCAGTGGAAATCCTGCCCTGTAATACGAATATCAACATCGCAAAGCACTGACGCCGATTCTGTCGCAAATCAAATAAAATATTACACCACCGGCCATTTCGTCATTGCAGGTGGCACGAAGCAATCTACAATGTAGAAGGTGAGATTGCCACGGCCTGCTTCGTGGTTCTCGCAATGACAAATCCGACAGGGATTCTAAAGATGGAAGTAGCAAAAACAACTGAAGAGGTTAGAGGCCTGGTGAGTAACGCTCGAAGCAAAGGCAAAAAGATCGGCCTTGTGCCGACAATGGGCGCGCTTCACGTGGGACACATTTCGCTTATCGAGACGGCGGTTAAAGAGTGCGATTTTGTTGTCGTCAGCATTTTTGTCAATCCCACGCAGTTCGGGCCGGGCGAAGATTTTGAAAAATATCCCCGCCCTCTGGAGGCCGACCTGAAGATTTGCAGGAAAGTACGCATTGACGTGGTTTTTGCCCCGGAACCTGAGCAGATGTACCCGACGGAAAATGTCACATGGGTAAACGTCGAGAAACTGACCGAGCCGTTATGCGGCCGGTCACGACCCGGACATTTTCGCGGAGTGACAACAGTGTGTGCCAAGCTGTTCAATATCGTCGCTTCCGACGCCGCCTATTTCGGCCAGAAGGACGGTCAGCAGGCAATTGTAATAAAGCGAATGGTCGCCGACTTGAATATGCCGCTTGAAATTGTCGTCTGCCCCACGGTCCGCGAGCCGAATGGCCTTGCTGTCAGCAGCAGGAATCAATATTTATCTGAGCAGCAGAAAAAAGACGCGGCCCATATTTATGAATCACTTCAGACATGCCGCCGGTTAATCGACACCGGAACAACAGAAACGCGCCTAATCATTGCCGAGATGCAAAAAATATTGCAGCAGATTCCATCGGGACAGATCGAATATATCAGTATTGTCGATGCCGAAAGCCTTGAGAGTGTAGAGAAAATCGCTGGCAAAGTCCTCGCAGCCGTCGCCGTAAAAATCGGCCCGGCCAGACTGATCGATAATATTCTGGTGGACGCAGGCAAATAGCCGTGTATAATGTGTCCGAATAGTCGCAGGTAAGCGATAAATCATATTGCGAGTTATTGATTATGTTTGTAAAGATATTAAAAGGCAAGTTGCATCGTGCAAGAGTAACCGAGACAAAGCTGCACTACCCCGGCAGTATAGCGATTGATACGGCGTTGATGGAAGCGGCGGGGATTTTGCCTTACGAGTCTGTTCTGATCGCTGATTTGAACAATGGCAACAGGCTGGAGACATACGTCGTTCCTGCGGAGGCCGGTTCCGGTCAAATCGTAATTCTTGGCGCAGCAGCCCAGTTGATTCAGAAAAAAGACATCGTTATCATTCTCAGCTTCGGTTTTCTTACGCCCGAAGAAGCAAAAGAATTCAAGCCGAAAGTCGCCGTTCTCGACGAGAATAACAAAATTATTAAATAGCTTTGCCGAGGAACGCACATACAAGCTGATTTACGGCTGCTGAAATGAAAAATCGACAATCGACATTCGAAAATCGAAAATAATTAATGCATCCTGAACTTTTCGAGATACCTTTTATCCACTTGACCGTAAGAAGCTTCGGCCTGATGATGGTTATCGGTTTTCTCCTGGGATTTTTCCTATTGGGAAAGCTGGGCCGTAAAATCTCATCCAATCCCCAATTAATTACAAATCTTGCCTTGTATTGCCTGATCGCCGGAGTGGTGGGGGCACGTGTATTTTTCGTCGTCCACCATTTCGATGAGTTGCAGAGGTCCTGGGTGTCGGTTTTTGCCGTCTGGCAGGGCGGTTTGGAGTTTTACGGCGGCGTGATTTTTGCCATCCCTGTCATTATTCTTTATTCGCGGCATCATAAGCTTCCGATCCGGCCGTATCTCGATATTGTAGCAATCGCCATGATGCTGGGATTATCATTCGGCAGAATGGGCTGCTTTCTGAATGGCTGCTGCTTCGGCAAACCATCTGAATTACCCTGGGCTGTCCGTTTCCCGTATGACTCATTCGCCTACTTTAGCCAGATTAACGCAAATCCGGAAAGAAACCGACCTGAGCCCCGGTTGAAATTGCCGCATGACGAATATTCAAGCTTCGTCGATACAAATGGAAGGTTGTACCCGAAATCCTTCGAAGAATTAACCGAGCAGCAGAAATTCGAAGTCAGCAAAGGCAAATATCAATGCCTTCGTATTCATCCAACCCAATTATATTCATCTGTCAATGCCGCTCTTTTATGTCTTTTGCTTTACCTTTTCTGGCGAAGGTCCCAAAGAAGCGCTGGCTCCGGGAATACCCGGATGCTTCTAATCAGGCCCGGCCAAACATTTGCCCTGGCATTCATACTTTACGGCATTACACGGTTCCTGATAGAATACCTGCGCGATGACAACCCGTTTGAGTATGCATGGTGGGCAGCATACAAGGGCGGGACGGTTTCTCAGAACCTGAGCATTTATCTGGTCATCCTCGGCGTGGTTTTGATGGCGGTATTTCAGATCACTAAACCGAAGGCCCCAGCAACGGAAAACGCAGTTAATACCAAAAATCGAAATTCGAAAATCGCAAATCGAAAATAGTTTATGTTTCCTGAGCTATTCGAAATTCCGTTCATTCACCTGACGGTAAAAAGCTACGGCCTGATGATGGTCGTCGGCTTTCTTTCCTGTGTTTCGCTAATAAGGCACCTCAGCCGGGACTTCACGCCCAATCAGCAGCATATTACAAACGCTGCTCTATATTCTCTGATCGGCGGAGTAGTCGGAGCCCGCCTGTTCTTCGTGGTCCACTATTTTGACAAGTTCAGATCGAATCCCATCGAGGTTTTTGCAATCTGGCAGGGCGGCCTGGAACTTGCCGGCGGCGTGGTTGCGGCCATTATCGTCATTCTGTTCTACCTGCGGTATAATAAGCTGCCTATCCGACGCTACCTTGATATTCTTGCCGTAGGTCTGATGCTGGCGCTTGTTTTTGGTCGAATCGGCTGCTTTCTCAATGGCTGCTGCTACGGCAAGCCCACGGAACTGCCCTGGGGCGTACGTTTCCCTTATAACTCATTCGCTTACAACAGCCAGATAAACCCTGATCCGGAAAGAAACCGGCAGCAACCGCACCTGGTCCTGCCTAAAGAACAATACATGGACTATCCTGGCGTAAATGGGAAGTGGTACACGAAACACTACGATGATCTAACCGTAAAGCAGAAAATCGAGGTCACCGAAGGCAAATACAGATGTTTGCCGGTCCATCCGACACAGTTGTATTCTTCCGGAATGGCCGCTTTTTGGTGCCTAATGCTGTATTTGTTGTGGCGAAGGAGTAAAAAAGCGGAGCTTTCCGGCAGTTCCAGCAAGTTTTTCACAAAACCCGGCTACACGTTCGCTTTGATGTTCATTGTCTATGGAATCACCCGGTTTCTCATGGAATATCTGCGTGATGACAATCCATTTGAATTTGACGGCCTTACAATATCGCAGAATATCGGGATTGCAATGGTCGCACTCGGCGTGATTTTAATGGCGGTATTTAAGGCGATGAAAGTCAAGCCTATCGAGTTTTAAGTCTTTTTTTTCTGAACATTTACCCAAATTTACGATATTATAAGGGCAGGAGCCGTCGGCGCTCGATATTTAGCCCCCGGATTTATCCGGGGGGTTTATAAAAGAATTTATCACCCGACGGTACAAAGTAGTATATAAATCATTTTTTTACTAACAGAGAAATAAACAAGAATATCAATATGGGACTTTACGACAGAGATTATACTCAGGCAGATTTTAAGTCGCAACAGGGACACTTCAGATATGCACCCCAGATGCGGATGAGCTGGCCAAAAATCACCCCAGTGGTCAAGTGGCTGCTGATTATCAATATAGGCGTTTTTCTGGCCGGGATAATGATAAAACCTCTCGGCGTTTTCATCTACAACTGGTTTCAGCTTGATCCGCGTTGGCCACAGGCTCTGCAGGTCTGGAGATTGATAAGCTACCAGTTTCTGCACGATCCGAATGTTATGTTGCACATCTTTTTTAATATGCTTGGCTTGTTCTTCCTGGGCCCAACGCTGGAGCGTCACTGGGGCAGCAGAAGATTCCTGCCGTTTTATCTTGGTTGTGGCGTCGCCGGGGCCTTATTCTATTTCTTCCTCGTCGCGGTAAAATTCCTGCCTGCCGGCCCGATGATAGGCGCTTCGGGCGCAATCCTCGGGATGTTAGCCGCCTGTGCGATCCTTTTTCCGCACTTTGTCGTGTTCATTGTCATATTCCCCGTTCCGATAAGGGTAGCGGCAGTCGGTTTCACAGCCCTGTACTTCCTGCTGGTAGTAACCAAAGCAGAAAATGCCGGCGGAAACGCAGCTCATCTGGCGGGTATGGCGGCGGGGGCTGCTTACGTGTTTTCGCAGTCCTGGCGTGACAAGTTCAAGTTCAAACTCCAGTCCGGCCGCTGGGAAAAGCAAATGGCAGCACAACGAAACCTCCAGGTCGAGGTTGACCGCATCCTCGAAAAAGTCCACAACTCCGGCATCCAGAGCCTGAACTCCAAAGAAAAAAAGATACTAAGAGAAGCCACCAAAACCGAGCAAATGCGAAACAAATTCTAAATCCAAAGCCTGTTTAGCCCCCGGATTTATCCGGGGGTCCTCTATATCCATCACACCCTGCCTCACTTGAAATTCAATACCGCGAATTCCCCGTAATAATTTCGTGCCGCTTCGTCATAGGTCTTCGCAGCCTCGATTTCATCGTCGAAGGAACCGAGATATTTAATATATGCTTCGGGCTCTATCATTTGGCTCCATTCGTCTTATTTAGAATTTCGTCCTAAGGACTCCCTATAGAGTGCTTAGGAGGAAAACTATGGACAGTGGAGCAGCCGACAAGGCCGCCATCCAGCGGGTGCGAGTCCCGCCGTGCCAATTGCCCGATTCAGGCACGTAGCGATACCACGGCTCATGGTGGGTAACCGTATGAGTTCTGCGTGGCGTAAACGGCCCGGCCGCCCTGGACATTTACGTACAGTGGTGGGTGCAACCTGAGGGTCTAGCAAGTATGGGAGCTTGAACATAATGGAATGACTGCAGCCCCGAAATAGTTTCGTCGTTGAAGTTGCATAGCGACGGTTTTTGGTGTGCCGAACTTCTGCTGTCTAAGGTGAGGCCGAAGCCCTTCGAGAAGAAACGGGTAAGCGCATCGAAGGGATGCTGCGGGGCAGGGGTCCAGGCACCTATACAAGGATTGCGGAGATAACGTTGGGAAGGGCCATCTGCCGGCAGGGATTAGCGACAACCTGCAAAGACCCGCCGTATAGGGAAGACTGAAATCGGTGGGAGGCTTTTGGTCTGGCGCATGGGTTCGTAGTAACGATGATAGTGAAGTAATGTTCACTGACGTGGCATTGTGTCACGGCGTAATGGGTAACACCCGGAGCGTGTGAAGGAGCCCTGGGCACTTGGCGGTCTCAGACTTGGGCAACTACCGGACACTGAATCGGATATAGTTGATAATCCGGGGATCTGAGGCGAGCCCGTAGGTAAACTGTTTGTAGCAGGGGTGTATGCGAGCTAACGCTTAAGCCTCACCACAGTCAGGAAGGCCTGCGGAGGAAAAGCCGAGGTCAGAACCGGACTCGGGAAATCCGACCGTCCGGGATCGTAGGGAGGCTTGCGGAAACGTGAGTTATGGCAAAGGCTAAACGGGCACGTAACGTGGAAACGCTGAAACAGCCAAGCCTTTGCCTAAGGTTGCGCGCGCCGTATTTCTATCCCGACCACCCATTAATGTCAGGTGACATTGAACAGAAATTGGTGAATGTCACAAACAAAACCGCATGGGCAGTTCACAGCTTTGATCGGTGGGCCATGAAACCGATTTACGATTTATGATTTTTCCAGCCACAAAGGCGCGAAGACACAAAGTGGAAAATCATATATTAAGGTTTTAGTGCCTTAGAGTCTTAGTGGCAAAAAAATGATCCGTAATGAGTTTATGGTTTTTTCACTTTTCTTTTGAACAGGTTTCTGACCTTCCGGCGGTATTTGTGCGGGAGGGAAAACCAAAGGGGTCAGGCTTTAATTATTGCAATTCCTGCTTTACAGACTCCGAACGAGTGCTTAGAAAACCAAAGGGGTCAGGCTTTAATTATTGCAATTCCTACTTTACAGACTCCGAACGAGTGCTTATTTAGTAAAATAAGGGGTCAAGTATTAATTCTTCTGATTGCCTTGGCCTGTCTGGGGTAATTAGGAGGAAATACTAAGGAAAGCCACCTATTAATTTCAGGTGACAATGCACAAAAAATGGTGAATGTCACTGATAAAACCGCATGGGCAGGAACCTGCCCATCCTACTCGCTACACAGTATGGCCAGGCCCAATGCCCCACCTTCACGAATGTCACGTGCTTTGATCGGTGGGCCACACTAATTTACGATTTGCGATTTTCGATTGTCGATCCATTCGACTGCGCTCAGGACAAGTTTATAATTTTTTCTCAGTGTGCTCTGTGTGCTCTGTGGCAATAAAATTTAAGCACTGATCGGTGGGCCAAGGCCCACCCTACCTGTTTTATTGTCTCTGCGAACGCTGCGTTCTCTGCGGTAAATAAGTTTATGGTTTTTTTACTTTTCTTTTGAACAGTTCTCTGGCCTTGCGGCGGTATTTTTGCGGCAGTAATGAGATGATTTTGCGCTCAAGCAGGATTCTCAATCCGAGGATTTCCAGGCCGATAAGCGCCAGCCACGAGCCCGGGGTCAGCGGAGTCAGCAATGCCAGTACGCCGACGAGAACTAACACTACACCCAAGACTATTTTAAGTGCTCTTCGCATGTTTTCTGGTAAAGTGCCTGCGGACTTTTAATCCTGACTTTTTTCATGCTGCCCTGGAAAACTGTCAATTACAATTAGGTAGGTTGTCATTCCGCACTTGATGCGGAATCCAGGATGCTAACGATTCTGGATTCCCGCTCCCCGCTTCCGCGGGGACAAGTTTACACCTGCGAAGGCAGGTGCGGGAATGACAAGCTACAACATCAATCATAACAGAGTACTATATTAAGCTTAGAATGACATGGATTCGGCGAAGACCATCTGGAAGTCCGGCTCGTGAGCTATCTCGACATATTCGATTTTACGTGCCAATTCGCGGGCCTGGTCGCGGCATTGCCGGCTGAGCAGTATCATCTGTGCGCCGGCGGCGGCGGCGTTGCCGACGAAATGAATTTTTTCGGCCTGGACCGCTGGCAAAAGACCGATTCGCAGGGCACTGCGCTGACTGATGTAATTTCCAAAAGCGCCGGCTAAAAGGATTCGCTTTACGTCGGAATCTTCAAGGCCGATTTTCTGCTGTAAGAGTTTGATGCCGGCGCGGATGGCGCCTTTTGCTAATTGCATCTCGCGAATGTCTTTTTGAGATAGAAAGACCGGGCTGTTCGCGGCTGCGGTCAGGCGGAAGGCGGGCTGGCCGTCTTGCTCGATGATTCGTGAGAAAATGGCAGGCGGTAGTTTATCCTCCAACGTTTTCGGCTCGACGAAGCGGCCGGTCCCGTTAATGACGCCAAGGTCCAGCATGACGGCGACGGCGTCAATCAGGCCCGAGCCGCAGATCGAGCGGGGCGGGACGTTTCCGATTACATCCAGGTCGATGTCGTCTTCGTTTATAACGACAGCCTCGATTGCGCCATCGAAAGCCCTGCTGCCGCAGGTGATACGTGCTCCTTCCAAGGCGGGGCCGGCGGCGCAGCTTGCTGCGTAGAGTTTGTCTTTCGTGCCGAGAACAATCTCGCCGTTCGTGCCGATATCGACTATCAGCGTCATTTCCTCAGCCGAATCTATATCAGCCGCAAGGGCCACGGCAGTAGTATCGGCCCCTACGTAGCCGGCTATATTCTCTATGGTATAGATATTGCCGGCGGGATTTATCTGTAGGCCCAGCTCGCCGGGAGTCACTTCGTGGGCATCGAGCGAATAGGCCTCGTAAGGCGCCTGGCCGAGCTGGATTATGGGCAGCCCGAGGAAAATGTGGTTCATCGTCGTATTGCCGGCAACACACATTTCGAAGATGTCGTTTGATCCGATGGCGGCTTTTTTGCAGAGTTTCGCGGTCAGGTCGTTTATGCAGTCAATTATGGCCCGTTGCAGCTCGGCGAATTCTTTACCGGTTTGAGCGTATGCGATTCTGCTGACGACGTCGTCACCGAAGCGAGTTTGGGGATTCAGGGCGGCTTGGGTAGCCGGGCATTGGCCGCCGGCCATATCGATTAGCCTGGCGACGACGGTGGTTGTACCGAGATCGACGGCAAGACCAAATATCATGGTGGCCGAACCTTCCCGCAAATACTTTTTATATACGTCGGGCTGAATTTGAGCCTTCGTATCGACACTTTCAGTAAGAATCCGCTGCTCGAAGAATCTGGAGCTGACGGGGATTGTGACTGTAAGATCGCTGTCGATTTTATATTGGCAGGCAAGAACCTCACGTGCGTCCGGCTCAAGATTGACGAGGCATTTCCCGCACGTTCCCTTGCCGCCGCAAACTGTGTTTAGAATGATTCCAGCCTGGCCGGCAGCCTCGATAAGGGTTGCGCCTGAATGAATAAAGATTTGCTTGCCATCTGGCTTGAAAGTGATACTGAAATGCTTCATTTGCCGTGCTGCTTTTGATTTAGTGCATAAATATACTTATGCGTAAATAGGATTGCTTATTTACGCATCAACTCGACCCACGATAGAAAATCTATCGGTGGTTAGCTTATTTTATGCCTAATTTTCCAGCGGGCACGTCTTTTTTTGCTGCCCACTTTGCGTCTGCGTCTCGATTTTGCCATTCATTTCTCCACAAACAATTAAAAATCTTTATCGTAAAGGGGTTTTAAGCTTTTAGAATGTATGGTATTATAAAACAATTAGCAAGTAAAATAAAATTTCAAAAGTCAGGGCAAAAAGTCCGCAGTTCAAAAATCAATGAGCTTTGCGGCACGTTATTATTCGTGATCTTGTCGGAGACGGCGGTTTTTTGCCAATTCAGATTGGAGCGACAAAATGATTCAGTGCAAAGATTGTGAGTTTTGTGAAATCGGTCAGGATGGCAGAAGGAGCTTCAAATGCGATCCGTTCCTCAATATCAAGGAGCCTGAGTGTATCGCCAAATGGCAGCTAATTCGTTTGGATATGCTCGTAGCCAGCTATCAGGGAATGATCAAGTGGTACGGGAAATTAGCACCGCTGCAAGATAAAATTATCAAATACATGCAGCGCGAAATCAACGAGCTTGACGAAACTGAGAACTGGAAACTCGACGTTGACGAAGATGCCGATGAAGATGCGGACGAAGAAATCTTATAATCCCTAATTGAAGCCGGAAGGCTCTGAAGGGGGACTGCAGTACTTTTTATTGCCGAAAAAACCTATAAATGAGCAGATTTAAATGTGCCGAACCATAATTTCTCATTCAGCACATAATTAAATGGCACACTTTTAGGCACCACAAATGTTATCCAAAAACTCGTTTTTTTGGATTTTTGCAATAAATCAGTCGCGGATACCGTCTCTATTTACGTAAAAACGCTTGAATATGGCAAAAAGCAATGACTTAGCCCGGATAATAACTGGCTGCAAAGATGGCGATGCTAAGTGCTTCTCTCAGATTGTTGATATGTATGCAAGCCGGTGTTATGGTTATTTTTACCGATTGACGGGCAATAACGACATAAGTGATGAGTTGCTTAGCGAGCTATTTGTAAAGTTAGTGGAGAAAATCGGTTCGTACAAGGGAGGATCTTTTGAAAGCTGGCTGTTTAAGGTCGCATCTAACATTTTTCACGACCATTTACGTAGTAAGCAGCGGCGGAAAAAATTGATCGAAGTCCAAATAACTGAATTCGAGTCCGGAACAATAGAACCAAAGCAGTCCGACGGCGAGTTGACTGACAAACTGCAGATTCAACTCGGAAGGATGGACGAAGATACGAGAGAACTGATAATGTTGCGTTTCTATTCACAATTAAGTTTCAAGGAAATAGCACAGAAGCGGTCCGAGCCGATAGGCACAACCCTGGCAAAAACGCACCGTGCGCTCAAAAAACTGCGACAGTTAATGGAGGGCTAAATATTATGGAAAATCGAAATCGTGAGAATTTAAGAGAGCTATTCGAAAAATTCTTCGATGCCGAACAGGCCGAAAGCTGCGTTGAGGACATTCAAAAGGCCGAACAGATATTTCGCGAGCATCCCGCGCCCGAGCCGGATGATATGCTCATAGCCAATATTAAGGCCGAAATAGCCATGCGCCTGCAGGCCGCAAGAGCGCACCGTTTCAGGCGAATCATCTACGAAGTCGTGGGCGCCGCAGCGGCAATCCTTATCGTAGCGACAGTAAGTCTGCAATTATTTCAAAAAGACGCTCCACAAAATATAGATTTTATTCAAGCCTCGCTCATACCGACGGAAATTTGGATAAGCAACGATATTGCCGCTGACGATGAGGATCTGGTGGTTTTTACCGCTCAAATTGAGCAAATCGAAGACGAGGTGATGGCCTTACAGTCGGGCGAGGACACCGGCAACGGCGACAGCACCATAGCAGAGTTGGAGATGGAACTAATAGAAATTAATAGCGATTTCTGGAAGGGGTAAGACAGATGGATAAAAGTCGCGCAATTATTTTTATTTTAGCGATGGCGGCAGTACTTGCTGTAAGCACTCGCCCCTGTGTCGGGAACCAGAAAGATGAGCAAAGCATCTTCACCGAAGAAGAGAATAGAGGGCCAAGGCAGGGACCAAGACCGGGATTCGGACCGGGACGAGGACCCGGGCGAGAAAGATTCGAACTTACGGACGAGGAAATCGATCGCATTATGGAGGGCTTGAAACAACGCTCTCCGGAGAAGGCAAAGGAACTTGCAGAGCTGCGAAAAAAGGACCCCGAAAAATTCAGAGAGGAGCTTGGAAGACACGCCCGCGAGGAGTTTCGCAAAGTCGTAGGAGAACGGATAGAGAAATGGCAGGCAGAAAGGAGAGCTAAGTTTCTCGAATGGCTTGCGAAGAATGTGCCCGAGGAAGCGGACGAATTAGCTAAATTGAAGGAGAGGAATCCCAATCTCTACGGCCAGAAGTATGAGTTGGTCTGGAAAAAATACGGGCGGGTCTACAATGAGAGCAGGAGAAGTCCCGAATTAGCCGAAGTTCTTATCGAAGATTTACGGCTGCAAAAAAGGCGAGATCAACTGCTCGGCAAAATTAATGCCGCCAAAAGCCGGAGTGAAAAGCAAAAGCTTACCGAAGAACTTCAAGAGGTGGTAGGGAACAGGTATGACCTGATTGTCGCACGAAAACAAATCGCGTACGCACGGCTTCTCAAATGGCTCGATGAGCTGCAGAATCGAATCAAGGAAAGCAGGGACGACATTCGCAAAGCCCAGGATGCCAAAGTCAAGGCGGAAAATGTCAAGAAAAGAACACAGGAATTGCTTGAAGAAAAGAAAGGATTCAACTGGGACTGAGATTATTGAAATAATCTTTGATGGCCGACAATTCGGAACCGGCTAACGATAACACATTCAACCGTGCCTGGATAGAGGCACAGATCCACAGTTACCCCGCATTCACATGCGGGTTTTTTTACAAATCACGATTTTTTCACATTTTCTTCAGAGTGCCCTATTGTCTAATTCCGATCACTCCGGTCTGCCGATCTGCTACGGGACGTCTCCGTCGTAAACAGCTCTCGCTGGACAAAGATCGCGATGTAGTGATTCGTGCCGGTCATCAGCTCGCAGCGTACTGAAATCCACCCGGCCTCCTCGGCCTGCTGGATAAGCAGTCCCGGGGACCAGGCGTGCTCCCTTCCTCGTCCGCTGCCGAGCGCCGGATTCATCTCAATCACACAAAGCCGGCCGGTAGGCTTGATTACCTTTCGCAAATGACGCAGATAATCCACATGACTGCCTTCATTCAAGTGGTGGTAGGTCTTGGAGAGGAAAGCAAGGTCGCAGGAGTTCTCAGGCAAAGCGGTGCCGTCCAGCGGAGAAAGATAAGGCTTGATTTGCGGCACGTTAGCGAGCTTTTCCTTCATATCATCAACTTTTCTCTGCCCGACCTCCGAGGCGTGAATAACGCCCTCAACGCCAACGAATTTGGCCATCTGCCGTGACCAGAAGCCGTCGCCGGCCCCGATATCCACCACGACGTCGCCGCTTTTGAGATCCAGTTCCTTCATAACGTAATCGCTCTTTTGGCGGTAGGGATAGCCGCCACTGCCGCCATAAGCGTGTTGTTTGGCATCGACAACGCGCGTGCTCTGATCCGAGTTGGCATAGACCGCTGCCGGGGCGGCTATCAGAATTAGCCATACGAGTAAACTAATGCGGTTGAACATGGTCGGACTCCTTATTCGCTTGAGATTCTAATTCACCCCCGCTCAGCGGCGCCGCCGAGCCCCATGTGCAAAAGAATACCAAGTTAGCGTTAGAGATTCAAGGAGAACTCGCTACGCTGTAAACATTCTTTTTCGATATTGAATATTTTCTTTTTAACTATCCGATATATGTTATAATGGTATGTAAATAGGAAGATTTGTATGATGAGCGTAAAGAAGGCACTCAAGCCCAGGTTTCTGCACATGCTGTGGGCAGCGATGATTATTGTGCTCGTAATGTGGCTTATGTCCGTCCTGAAATGCAACATGGCAACACCCGCCTATTGAGCAAAAATACACAGGTCGGGAAACTGTATGCATGTAGTGATCATAGCATTCCTGGTTCAACTCGTAGTTTCGGCTGTCGCTTTATGGCTCGTGATAAAGCTGACAAAAGAGGAAGGCTCGCTCATCGGCCTTTTTGCCGCTGCATTCATAGCATCGCTGGCGGGCCTGCTGCCCATACCTTACTTTAGCGGATTGCTTTCATTCATCGTGCTGCTGATCCTAATTTCAAAGTTCACCTCAGCCGAAATCTGGCCGGACGCAGCCCTAATTGTAGTAGTAGCCTGGGGCCTGGCGGCACTTGCCAATTTCGCCCTTATGATGGCCTTAAGATAATAAACTCAAAACATGTACAATATGACCAACTCGCGACCTCACTATATTGTGTTTGTGAGTGAAGGTGCGGCCTGTGCGACAGTTATTCGTTATTGAGCGGGGTGTGAGCCTTGAATGGCGGATTTTATCGGTAGTATCTTTGGGTCATCGGGAAGGAAAATAGCTGCTAAACTTATAAATATTCGAAACTTTTGAAATTTTTCAATATTTTAGACTTTTTGCTTGAACATCTGCCTATGATATGCGATATTATGGTTAAGAAAGGGTTCAGGCAATGACAACTGTAAGTATGACAGAAGCAAGGCATATTCTTACCGAACTGGCAGACCAGGTAAGGATTACTGGAGAGCGCGTTTGCATTAGCAAGAACAAAAAGCCGGCACTTGCCCTCGTGCCGATGGAGGACTTGCGATTACTTGAAATGTTGGAAGATATGATTGACTTGAAAGAAGCCCTGGAAGCTCTTGAAGAACCCGGCGGTATCGACCATGAAACCTTCAAGAAGAAACTTGGGCTTTAACCTTGTACACGGATGTATAAGATAAGGTATAAACCTAAAGCACAAAAATTCATTGAAGGTCAGAGCCTAAAAATAAAGCGACGGCTTATAAAGAAAATTGAGGACCTTCAGAAAAATCCCCGCCCCTCAGGCAGCAAACTTTTAGACTCCGAGCAGAATATATATCGTATTCGCACGGGGAATTATCGCATTATCTATCAAGTCCGGAATAAGGTACTGCTCGTAATAATTGCAAAGGTTGGTGACCGAAAGGACATCTACCGGAACCTTGATTATCTGATTAAGGCATTTGAGACAGAGATAAGTTAATAGTGTTTACCGAGCGGGCGGTTAGCTGCCGAAGAAACGGTTCGGGATATGTTGACCATCCCTTCAATCGAATGACATTGCGATTCTGAAGCCGTTATTGAAGTGGATTCGGTAGCCGAGCGGGGTTCTCATGCGGATGTACGAGCGAAGCAGCCAGGAAGGATTGTAGAAAGAGCCGCCCCGTACGACGCCGCGATTAGGCCTGTCGGGTGAGTCGAGCCATGCCGAGCCGTCCGCCGGGGCACCATCGGCACCGTCGTGCCACATATCCAGGACCCATTCCCAGACGTTGCCGTGCATGTCGTACAGCCCCCAGGGATTCGGCTTCTTCCGTGCGACGGGATGGATTATTCTTTCGCTGGTCGCATCGAACCAGGCCATTTGTTCGACATCGCCGGAGTAGCCTTCGGCGGTGCCGGTCCGGCAGGCATATTCCCACTCTGCCTCCGTCGGCAGGCGAAAGTTTTCGCCGGTCTGCTGCGAAAGCCATTTGCAGAATGCCTTCGCGTCGTAGTAGGTGACGCGGGCTATGGGATGGCTTTCGGTTTGTTCAAATCGAGGATTCTCGCAGGGCCTGTTTTCTGCAGAGCCCATGTGATCGGAGCAGCGTCGATCCGGCGTCCAGCCCTTTTTTTCATAGTCGGCGGCTTTGACAAAAGCTCTGAATTGGGCTACCGTAACTTCGGTTTTGCCGATGTCGAAGCTGTAGTCGATAGTGACTTTATGTGCGGGCCTTTCGTCGCCGTCGGCCGAGTCCGAGCCCATAATAAATGTGCCCGGCGGGATAGTAACGAGCTGGAATTCTGTGCCGGCGATTTCAATGCCGGATTCCGGAAGCGCCCATGCGTCAGTAGAATGGATTAAAGTTAAGGCAACAGCGAAAACGATTAAACGGCCGGCTTTTGAATATGAAATACATTCTGGCGACAATTGCTTTACTCCATTAAATGCAGGGATAAATTAAACAGAGATTTCCCGTTTATCTCCGCTTAGCACCTCATTAAGCCTCATTTTAAGCAAAAATATAAAATCTACCTCGAAAAATCAAGTTTTTGAAAAAAAGTAATGAGCCGGGATCGCTCGATTTTTCGGTTTCGGTGAGGATTGGGGGGAAATTCAGGGCAGTTTTTTTTCGCTCTAAATGAAAGCTATTACTTGAGCTATGACGAAATGCCCGGAAGGTCTGATAAAATTGTCGAAAAAAGCGTTACATTGGGCATCGATTGTGGCACTTAGCTATAGTTTTGACAAGACACCAATTAACAAATAATGGGCAATTGAAGTTGAGAAGTAGAAGCAATCGAAGGCAAAATAGTAAATCATACCCTCCTCCACGAAGCTGAGTTTGCCGGTCGTATATAGATTGCGACCGGCACGCTTCGCTTTAATCGGACACATTAAACTAATTGTGATTAAAATCTGCGCCTCTGTCATCTCGACCGGAGGGCCGTGGAGCGGCCTGAAGTGGAGAGATCTGGCTGCGAACGAAAAGCAAGTTCAGTCTGAATCCAGATTTCTCGACTCCGCTTCGCGGAGTTTACCCTGAGCAAAGCCGAATGGGCTCGAAATGACAAGAACAAGCGCATTGATTATGCACAATTGGTATTAGAAGGGATTTGTCAACAACAGGTAAATGATATAGCCAACGTACACGCAGACCATCAGTATGCCGCACACCCTGCCAATAACGCGCTTGCTTATTATTATAGCACCGGCAAAAGCTGCGCTGACGACGACCATGATCCAGTAATCAAGACCTCCCGCCAACCGAGGCCCAATATCAAATGGTCGAACGACGCCCGCCGTACCGGTCACGAGGAGGGTGTTGAAGATATTCGAGCCCACAAGATTGCCGACAGAAATGTCGTGATGGCCTTTGAGGGCGGCCACAACACAGGTTACAAGCTCAGGAAGTGAAGTCCCGAACGCGATGACGGTCAGGGCAATAACTCTTTCGCTCAGGCCGATCCGTATACCGATAAATACCGCCCCCTCCACGGACATTTTTGCTCCCAATGCCAGGCCCACCAATCCGATGACAACGAACAGAATGGCTTTCTTCATATTTCTTACATCGTATTTTGTGTCCGGCTCAAGGTTTTCAGAAGGGCGTTCAGGCTGCCTGGCTTCTCGCCGGGCGGCATAAACCGTTAGAATAATCAATGCTGCAAATATGGCTAATAAGATAACAGCTTCCGGCCTGCTTAAGTTCGAATCATGCAGTAAAGGCCACAACAGCAGTGCCACTGCTAACATGACCGGTATCTCGCGAAACAGAGTTTTCCTTTGAACCCTTAGCGGTTGAATCAGAGCGACGAGACCGCCTACGAGCGCCAGATTAGCAATATTGGAGCCGAAAATATTGCCGATGGCTAAATCTCCGCCGTCTGTCTTTCGCAGGACGCCGGCAATACTCGCTGCGACCTCGGGCGCCGAGGTTCCCATTGCAACGACCGTAAGGCCAATAACGAGTGAACTGATACCGAGTTTTTGTGCTAATCCAACCGCCCCGGCCACCAGCAGCTCGGCAGACTTCCACAATATCACCACCCCGCCAGCCAGAAGTATGATATGCAGGATTAAATCCATCTCAACGCTTCGGCAAAACAATGTTTACGCGTACCGTGTATAATTTCCCCGAATTATAACTTCAGTGCGGATACTTTGGTAAGGAATTTCAAAACCGTTTTAACTTAGATATTCACAAGAAAAGACCGGCCTGCAACGAATTCGGATTTGTCCGTAGTGCCGACTTCGCTCAGATACTACCCACGACCAGGCAGGCATTATGACCCCCAAAACCGAAGGAGTTGCTCATCGCTATATTGACCTTCGCCCGGCGAGCTTTAAGAGGCACAAAATCCATCTTGATATCGCATTGCTCATCCTGGTTTTCCAGGTTTATCGTGGGGGGGATGATGGATTCGTTAATAACCTTTGCACATATTATAAGCTCTACCGCACCAGTGGCACCGAGCAGATGCCCGAGGCAGCTCTTAGTCGAGCTTACCGGTGTTTTATATGCACGCGGGCCGAAGACATTTTTAATAGCCGAACTCTCGGCAACATCGTTCAGGCCGGTACCTGTCCCGTGTGCGTTAATATAGTCTATTTTTTCCGGCGCCAGACCGGCATCAACCAGCGCCATCTTCATTGTTGCCGCTGCACCGTTTCCGTCCGGCAACGGGGCGGTAATGTGATAACCATCGTCGGTCGCACCGTAACCGAGCAGTTCGGCGTAAATATTCGCACCACGTTTCCTGGCATGACTTTCTTCTTCCAGAACCAGAATGCCGGCTCCCTCAGAAAGAACGAATCCGTCTCTGTCTCTATCGAACGGCCTTGATGCTGCCTGCGGGTCGTCATTTCGCGTGCTCAGCGACCTGGCGGCGCAAAAAGAGGCCAATCCAATCGGCGTAAGAGCCGCTTCGGTACCGCCGGTTATCATGATGTCGCTTCGTCCGCCGGCAACATTCAGATAAGCTTCTCCAATAGCATGAGTGCCCGATGCACAGGCGCTTACTACACAAAAATTGGAACCTCGCAGACCATAGCGGATCGCAATATTGCCGCTGGCGGCATTAGCCATAAGCCTTGGAACACAGAAGGGGGAAACCTTATTCGGCCCTTTATCCAGGATTCTCAAGTGCTGATCTTCGATCTCCTTGATGCCGCCTATACCCGTACCTACGATAACACCGGTACGAAAAACGTCTTCTTTAGAGAAATCGAGCCCGCTGTCATTTATCGCCTGACTCGCAGCAGCCATGGCAAACTGGGTAAAGCGGTCCATTCGCTTGCTTTCCCGCCGATCAACGTATTTCGTTACGTCGAAGTTCTTTATCTCGCCACCAATCCGTACGGGGTACGCACTGGTATCGAATGATCCGATAGTGGAAACACCGCTCTTGCCCTCGCAAAGTGCCGCGAAAAGCTCGTCAGCGGACTCGGCTAAGGCAGTTACACAACCCAAGCCTGTAATAACAACTCGCCGTTTATTCATACTGAAGCTTGTTCGCTACTCTTGGCTCTTGGATTGTGCTACATTTACAATGTAATCGACTGCGGCACCGACAGTCTGGATTTTCTCGGCTTCCTCATCTGGAATGCTCATATCGAACTCATCCTCGAACTCCATGACAAGCTCAACCGTATCCAGTGAGTCGGCATTTAAATCGTTGATAAATGAGGTTTCACGCTTTATCTCATTCTTGTCTGCGCCCATTTGCTCACTTATTATATCGATTACTTTCTTTTCTATCGCCACTACATCTACGCCTTCAGCACTCACTTGTTTATCCTCCCTAATAAAATTAGGAACCTATTTCATAAACTTACAATTAGTGTACAGCAACAAAACTGGGAAGAACAATTATTCTAAGAATTTATTTCGGCGGGTTATATTAACCACAAAGACACTTATCTACAAACATTTTTTTTAATTTTTTTACATTGCCATTCCGCCATCCACACAGAGTACCTGGCCGGTGATATAGCCGGCATCATCTCCGGCGAGAAAAACGACAGCCCTGGCCACGTCTTCGACCTGACCGAACCGCCGGACCGGAATAATCTGCTTTGCGGCGTTTTTAACGGCATCCGGGAGCACAATTGTCATTTCGGTCATAATAAATCCCGGTGCGATGCAATTTGCCGTAACATTTTTCTTGCCAACCTCCCGTGCAACAGACTTGGTCATACCAATAAGCCCCGCCTTGCTGGCCGCATAGTTGCTTGAACCGGCCTGTCCCATAACTCCCGCTACGGAGCTTAAGTTTATAATACGGCCGAACTTATTTCTGACCATTGACCTGACGGCAACAGCCGTCGCGATAAAGGCGGCACGAAGATTGACGTTGATAACACGGTCAAAATCATCTTCTTTCATTTGCATCATCAGCTTATCACGAGTTATACCGGCATTATTCACTAAAATTCCTATCCCGCCGTGGTCCGAAGCCAATGATTCGAGTGTTTCGGTGAGTTTATCCGTATCGGTTATATCTACACATTTGGAGATTACCGTAAAACCGGCCTTTTTTACAACATCCTCAAGCTCGGCAAGCTGCTCGGCATTGATATCCAGCCCGGCAACGATCCTGTCCTGCTTGAGCAGCTCAAGAACGATTGCCCGGCCAATCCCTCTGGCGGCACCTGTGACAACAGCCAGCCTTTTTTCCGACATCCTTGTTATCTCCCAAATAAATTCACGAAAGGCATTAATATGCCGGGCACCGGATTTACCCGGCGGTCTGTTCCAGCAAATCCTTAACCGCCTTTGAATTACTTAAATTGACAACCTTTGTTTTCCTGTGAATTCTTTTCATAAGTCCTGTCAAGACTCTTCCCGGCCCGATCTCATAGAACATCTCGACTCCATCGTCCAGAAGCCGCTCCATACATTTTTGCCATAAAATCGGACAAGTCAACTGCTTAATAAGACCTTCCTTAATTTTTTCGCCTGTCTGGTAATATTCCGCGTCGATATTGGCGATTATCCGTGTTTGCGAAGGTTCGGTAATTTCAGAATCGGCCAACGCTTTTGCAAGCACATCTGCAGCACTGGACATCATCCTGGTATGGAACGCTCCGGCGACCTCCAGTCGTACTGCTTTTATGGCTCCGGCCTTCTGGGCCAGCTCTTTCGCCCGCCGGCAGGCTTTTTTGTCGCCGCTGATAACGATTTGGCCGGGGCAGTTGAAGTTCACAGGCTCCAGAAGATCACCTTCGCCGGCCTCCTCACAAAGCCGATAGGCCGCATCTTCATCCAGTCCGATAATGCTAACCATTGCTCCTTCGCTTGCGTCAGCAGCGGCCTGCATGGCCTGCCCGCGTTTTTGTACCAGCAGCAGTCCGTCCTCAAAGCTAATCACTCCTGCGGCGTACAGGGCGGTATATTCGCCAAGGCTAAGGCCCGCTGTTACATCCGGAAGTATTCCGCTGGTCGGAGGTTCTGTCTTGAGAACTTCTAAAATAGCTGCTGATGTAGTGAAAATAGCCGGCTGTGAAATCGTCGTGCTGCTCAATTCCTCTGCAGGGCCTTCGAAGCACATTCCGCTCAGGTCGAAACCGATAATTTCGTTTGCTTTCTTGAAAATCTCTGCCGCTGCGGGAAACGCCTTGGCGATTTCAGCGCCCATTCCCACAACCTGAGCCCCCTGTCCCGGAAATAAAAAAGCCGTTTTCATAATTCTTATCTCGCTCGTCGCCTCATGGGATACGCCTGAGCAATCAAAACTCAACTACATTTGCTCCCCAGGTCAATCCTGCACCGAAAGCAACTAAAATAACAATGTCGCCTCGTTTGATTTTTCCTTTCCTGACACAATCATCGAAAGCAATCGGTACCGAGGCCGCAGAAGTATTGCCGTACTCATTGATATTTATAAAGACCTTTTCACTCGGCAATTTTAACCGCTTGGCCGCGGACTCAATGATTCTTGCGTTCATCTGATGTGAAACGACCATTGCAAGGTCATCAATGCTCAAATCACAAACATCGAGACAATCGTTAACAGTTTCAACGATTCGACGAATCGCCTGCTGATAGACTTCCCTGCCCTTTATTTTCATATAGATTTTCTTAGGATCGTCCAGTTTTCTGCTAACCGGATGGCGAGAACCATACGCCTGGCAGTTCAATGCTTCCCAGCGGTTTCCGTCCGAATGCATCGTGCTGTACAAAATACCCCTTCGTCCGTCTTCTTTTCTTTGAAGCACCACGGCACCGGCGCCATCCCCGAAAAGAATACAACTGCCGCGATCTGTCCAGTCCGTGATCTTGGTCAAAGTTTCAGCCCCTATGACAAGGGCGTTATTAAGTCGGCCGCTTTCTATAAACTGCTGCACGATAGACAGGCTGTACACAAATCCGCTGCATGCGGCGGACAAATCGAATACCCATGCTTTCTTCGCTTTCAGAGCCCGCTGCACAAATGACGCCGTCGAAGGAAAGACCATCTCCGGCGTGATAGTCGCTACGATAATCAGTTCAAGATCCCGGCCATCAAGATTTGCCTCGGCCAATGCTTTCTTTGCCGCTTCCGTAGCTAAAAATGCCGTGCTCTCATTGTCCTCTGTAATATGCCGAACCTTGACACCGGTCCGGGTCGTGATCCATTCGTCCGAAGTGTCAACCATCTCTGCAAGCTCATCATTAGTTAATAATTTCGCCGGCGCAAATGAGCCGTGACCGGCGATTACTGCACGATAAGCAGGGAGATGACCTTTCGTTAGGTTATTCATCCGTTGTCCTTACGCAAGTTTCCGAAAGATACTCAATGATTTTGTCGTTTATTTTTTCCGTGTAGAATCTTTTAGATGCTAAAATCGCATTTTTTATCGTTCTTGCCTGACTTGTACCATGACAGATTACTGCCGTTCCATTAACACCCAACAACAGCGCGCCGCCATACTCATTATAATCATACTTCTTGTAAATTCTTTTTATTACCGGCTTAAACTTCATCGCAAGCCGAATTTTCTCTTCCATCAGTTCGTGCTTAATCGCCTTAAATAATCCGTCAACAAGACCTTCGGTCAGCTTTAGAATCACATTACCGACGAAACCTTCGGCAATAACAACCTCACAGGCACCCCTGAAAATATCTCTTCCCTCAATATTTCCGACGAAGTTCATATTCGAATCGGATTTCATTAACTCGCGTGTCTTCTTAACGACCTCGTTACCTTTTGCATCTTCGGAGCCGATACTCATGAGCCCGACTCTTGGATTTTCAATCCCAAGCAGATGTTTCGAATACACGCTCGCCATTACCCCATATTGATAAAGATGTATCGGTTTGCAGGCTATATTGGCACCCACATCACATATTGTTACCGGCCCTTCGGGAGTTGGAAATACTACCGCTATTCCGGGACGATTCACGCCCGGCAGGTTTCTCATCCTCATCTGGAAAGCCGCAACACAGGCACCCGTATTGCCCGCCGAAATGACAGCATCAGCCTGACCTCTTTTAGCCAGCTTGGCAATTATTGCGATTGAACTCTTGGGTTTCCTGCGAAGAGACTCTATCGGCACATCGTCCATGGCGATAATCTCAGGAGCGTGCACGACACTAATCATACCACTTCGGGATGGCTTAGATGGTAATCGCGCCTCGATTTCCTTCTCGGGACCGACAAGAATCAACTCATCATCTTCGGCAAGAAGTTCAATCGATTCGAGCACACCGGCGATAATCTCATCAGGTGCATTATCGCCTCCCATTGCATCGATTGCTATTCGCATCCTTGAGTCGCCCTTACTTAGACTCCTTGCCGAGTTTCAACGTGATTTTCGGATTGACGTAACCACAATTATCGCATGCCGCATGAGGCAGCTTGGCCTGATCGCATTTTTTACAGACCGTATAGTTCACAGCCCTCAGACTATGATGGCTCCGGCGAGTCCGGGTTCTGCTTTTACTCGTCTTCTTTACTGGTAACATTCTTTACTACTCCAATACTAACGTCATATATCCACTTAAGACGCTACTAATCGTCCATAGACACATCTCTTAAAAACATACCAAAAACTGCTTAAATAGTTAATTGCCGCTATTTTGTCAAGCGAAATTTGTTTTTTATGCTTTAGTCGACACCTCTGAGATAAAGCCTGCACAATAGCCCATAGAATCGAATACGTCGAAATAGCCAATAATAGTGTTCAAGGCACGTCCCTAATTATTCCCAGAGAGTTGATCGATTTCATTGATAGGCTCTTCGGCCGGGATTGTAACAGAAGTGGCTGTGGGAATGCAGGCAAAAGAGAGATTCCACGCCAGAGTGAACCACGTAAAAATAATCAATGACAAATCTTTACCCTACGTGCCTGATTCGGGCAATTAGCACGGCGGGACTCTTGCTTCGAGGCGATGAGCTGTGGATGTATTATGATGCGGCGGACAGTTGCACCTGTCTAACCACGGCAAAACTTGACGAAGTTTTAGCCTTACTGGTTGATTGACATCTCAGGCATGTCTCAATTCAGGATTAAATAGATGGTTGCCGATTTCGTGTATTGAAATTCCTTTTCTTCTGTTTCTATACGTCTTCGACATCCCTTTTCGTCTTAAACCTCATAAATTGGTAAACGTCACTATTAAAATATAGTTTCTTCAGTCACATCTTTCAATTTCAAGCTCATAATGGCCTGACTTGATTCTTGCCCGATATATGGTTACAGGATTTGGATAACAAGAAGCTAATTTCATTATAAAATCACGGTCACTACTTTCTATGCGACAACCCAATATTACGGACGAAATAAGACCCGCCGGAATTGATCTCTTGCCCGGGCCGTCTCTTACATCGATAATCCTCCACTCCCCTTCGTACTTCCAGTGAAGAGCCTTCGTTGCAAGGCACTTCACAGCCAATTCACCCGGATTGTTCCTGTAGCGATAGAAATTTAGCTGAGGTGGGCTATTGTCTTTCGGGTAGATAACCTTGTGAGCTTGATAGTAGAACTTGTCATGTTCTTCTTCTACTGGTCTAAACTCGATACAGATTCCTCTGTGCTCATCTGCGTAGTGAGACCACATCAGAATATCATCCTTATACTCAGTAAGGGAAAAGATGCCCACTTCCTTATTCAGCCTCCTTTCATGTAGACTCATGCGTTTTTGTTCCCACTGTTCCAAAATAGATGGAGGTGACGAAAAAGCAAGCATTGCCTCGGCTCTGGTTGACTCGTCCGTCAGATTTGGATCCTTATTCTGCAAAGCACGAGCAAAGACCTCCATTTTTTCATCAGTTGTCGCTTCAAATGAGGGCGTAAAATGAAGTTCAAAAGGATCATTAAAATCAGCACGCTTCGAAAACCACACCATGTGGTCTTCAAACATCTCTCTAACATGGCCTTTCTTTTTTTCGTTTGACAAGGATTTGTATTTATAAAGGGAACGCGGAGTATTCATGATTGTGTCCTCGGCCCAACCCACCAACATGCGTCCAATGACATGGGATTAAATAGGGACGTTTGTCGATTTCGTGAATTCAATTCTTTTTCTTCTGTTTCTATACATCTTTGCCATCCCTTTTCTCCATCAATCTCATAAATCGGTAAACGTGGGACTAATAATTTCCCAGCCATTAACAGGTAGCTGTTAGTTTTTCCCAATCTCCTTCGCAAACTCATCGATACTGCCACTGTCAAAGAAGGGTCCTCCCACAACAGAGGTAGAATCATCCTTGCCGAATTCTGTTTTAGTCAGATATGCGAATGGTCTATCCCCTACGGCTTTTTGAATTATCGTCCAGTTTTGCGACAAATAGTACGCGGCACCGCTGCTGCCATACTCTCCAATTCCAAAACAGCATATCCATGTTCTCCCTGGATGATTTTGTGGGTGTATCTTTGCAATGAAACCATAATCAAGACTGCCCTCAGCTTGAGCCATTGCCACTCTTGATTTCTTGGCCACTATAGTGGGGTGCTCATAGTCAAAGAACACATTCAACGGGTCCTTGAGGAAATCGTTCGTTTTGTGATTCCCGCCACCTATTGATAGGAAGGACAAGTCTGTTCTCTGTGCAGTCTCAGAATGTGAACGCAGCATTGGCGTACCTTTGGTTCTTCTTCCGAACTCATGAAGCAGATATCCTGCTGCCCTTGTCGTAGCACACGAGTTGATTGTAGTGAGATGTGTAGTCCCCGTTGTAGGTTGATTGACTTCCGATTGCACGGCCGGGAAGCGGGCGTCGTTGTCTGTACGAGACGACTTGTAAATGATATAGAATTCCTTGCCGACATCATCTCCAAATACCGCACGGAATCGCCGCAAGTCTAGTATGCTGTGAATGTATCGCCAAGCACGTTGAGAAGCCCATGTAACTGGCACGCTTACCGCCGTAGTAACAACCATCGTACATAAATCCATTATACTCCCCTCATATGAGACTGCGCACTGTCGTCTATTAAATCTACGCCACACGGTGTTATCAAAATACTCACCCGGCAAGAGCCTGCTCTCAACGAAATAATCAATCATTCTTAATCAATAATCAATTGAAAAGTCCGCTCGCTCAAGGTTGCTTTATCACATTATATCAGTTGTCCAGCCCAGAACAAAAACAATCTGTCTTTCTATCTGTTACAGCGTATCTCACGGGGTTCACCCCATGAGATAACACAAGCTGTTTCTATTATTAACAGCGTATCTCACGGGGTAAATGTTACCTACGAATTTTGAAAAAAAGCAAATATTTTTCAAAAAAACCGAAAAAGGCGGAAAAAAGTGAAGAAACCGAGGATTCAGAAGGAAAAATCTGGATTCTAATAGATTTCTCCGCTCCGGCCTGCCGTTGGCAGCCCTCCGGTCGAAATGACATCGAAAATCCTAACACGCAGTACGCCATACGCAGCACGCACTACGAATAATGGATGCTGTCTCACGGAGATTTTTCTGGAATTTGCCTGCTCTTTTGCGTTTAGAGTCGTATAATAGGTAACAGATTTATGTAGAATACATAAATAAGTAAAAAGGTAAAAGGTAAAAGGTAAAATGAGGTCCAATCACGCAGAACGCAGGTCGAAAAAAGGCAAAATAATGAAAAAAACAGGTGAAAAAGAGTAGAAAACGACGAAAAATTGAGCTTAAGTTGAAAAAACAAAGCCAATTTGCCGGGAGCGAAAATGAGCTTAAGTATCTATATGAAAGGTGATTATGAAGAATTTCACGCTTTGAGACGGCGAAAAAACAAAGCCAATTCAAAGCCAATCTTATTTAGCCCCCAGCACTGCTGGGGGTTGAAAACCCAATTTGAAAAAACAAACCGTGCGCCAAGTTAAGCTGGTGCAATTCAGCAGGTTTGAATCCTGCCCGGCCAAAGTTAGCCGACCGGCCGGAATGTAAACGTGCGTATCAGGAGGTAACAAATGGTACG
>Ga0307429_1000359_pt1 | contig 29127 bp, 22 predicted proteins | sample SalMarWE160230MG_FD_202151 | JGI IMG/M metagenome (GOLD analysis project Ga0307429, IMG submission 202151) | Salt marsh sediment microbial communities from the Plum Island Ecosystem LTER, Massachusetts, United States - WE1603-230 | ecosystem: Environmental > Aquatic > Marine > Intertidal zone >... | reverse complement strand
TTTGTTTGATTAGTTTTGCTGGCATGGGGCACACTCCTTTGAAAACAGTCTGAATCCATACCACAATTATCGGACAAAAACCGGGAACCTCTTGAATTTATGACAGTATACTACGCGAGCACCCTTTCAGAATGACGCAGCTCCTTATACAATAAGAGCTTGTAACCGACTGCTTGGATTCTCATAAGCCGTTAAATATCTTGAACGGGGTATTCCGCCGAAACAAATCCCGGCGTGTGAGTTACTTTTTACTTGACTTTTAAGCACAAACGGGTATAATAAAACTATAATAGCTTTGCTGGGGTGGTTAGCGTAGATTCCTATACCTAAATCTCTTCTATTTAAGAGAAGGACGCTATGTACTATACGAGCATCCAAGCTATACCGACTGTTGCTTAGGCTCGTTGCCTAATGCTGAGTGCCGAGACATATCCGACCTCAACGGAGGAGGCGAGTTTCTCGATAGTGCGCAAACAGTCACTGAAAGCCGAAGCGTTGGAAATCAGAAGAAATCACTGATTTGGATATAAGGGGAGAACGATGAAAAGCCATTATAGTTCGATAAGGACAAGAGTCTTGACAGTCGCCACTGCGATCTTTTTAGCCGTCTCGCTTACGGGATGCATTGATCCGATCGTAGCCGACATGGAAGCAGAACATCAAAGACTTGGCAACGTAGTTAAGCAGGAACTTCGGCAGGGTTATTCATCTTTCCCGCCCAGCCCACAGCCAGATGTGCTTTTCCCGGCTCCGTAAACTGTCAATTCGTGCGATGACACCAAGCCAGGCTTCTCATGTATGCCTGAGGCTGAATCTCTTATCCGGCCTCAGTTCTTCTTGAGTATTCTGCGCCTACAAATTCGACGCCGAAGCCTATTTTTCACCGAACGGCCGCAAAAATGCTGCAAAATACACCTAATTTTCTTGCAACATTTTCTATGGCGATGTAAAGTAATACAAAATTTGGTCTAACGTGTTTTCGTTTGGAAAATGAAAATACCTCCGGCAGTGAAAGGCGTCTCTCTATAGAGCTTTCGGCAGCGTAGCTCAGTTGGTTAGAGCATGGGATTCATAAGCCGAATCGTCCCTTTGTAAGTGTTTGTTACTAAACGATTAATGATTGCAAATTAAAGACTTATGAGATTGATGGTAGACCAACGAAGAACCAAAGTAGCATCAAAGGTGCAAAGTTGATACGCGTTGTACATAATTAAAATGGGGAAATCAGTTCCAAAAAATTCTCTATGTCCTTGTGGTAGTGACAAGAAATACAAATATTGCTGCTTTGCATGGGACTGGAAAACGAAACAGGCTCAACGGAAGACGGTAACCTTTAGCCTGAATGACAGCGGTCAACTGAAGCGCAACGTGCACTCGTTGTACCCTATCCCAATCCATAAAGCCAATGGGCTTACACCTGACATAACCAAAAAAACAAATGATTGCAGCTTCTCCAGGATGTCCGGGAATGTTCCATTATGAAGGCAAATAAAGGTTGGGATCAGTGCGGTAATGCTCAGGCTGCAGTAGACAGCGATGCCCAAATAATTGTCGCCTGTGATGTTACTAACCAAAGCAATAACTAACAGCAGTTTGAGCCGATGGCAGTGGACTTGGTTCGTGTTAATCGTGCAAAGCGTGATTTTATGTTTTTCAGCATTTGCTCAGCCTTTCTTCGCTGAGAAACTTCATGTTGGAGCTTTTCGTGGGTTGTCGTCAGCATGGTAGTTTGATCTACAAGCTGATTATACAGATCGGTTTTCATATAATCATAATCTTCAACTTTCTCTTGCAGCGTCTGCACTTTCTTGTTCAGATTACATATAGTTTCGTGGGCTTGAGTTAGGTCCACCTCAAGAGTTTCACTTTCCGCATGAGAGTTTTCTACAAGTTTCAACAGTTTTTGTGCCTGCACAGTCAGGGTCTTATGCCATTTGGTCATCTCAGTGAGTTCTAAACGTAACTGCTCTATATCCCGGTTCTTTTTTGTCTGATTCGGCTTCTCAGCTTCATTATCAGGCTGGTCATTATCGAGTTCTTCAACAAGGGCTCTGGTAAAAACCAATTCCTTGCTGAGTGTATCGCGCTCAACAGTTACTGCTTCAATCTGTGATTGTGCCTTGGTAAGTAAATCATTGAGTTTGGCTTGCTCTTGTTTAGAAAAGTTGGCCTCGATATGTTCTGTATGTTCTGATGCAGAAGATTGTTCTCGTAGTGAATTGTCTTTAATCTCTGATGGTACAGGAGCTTTTGATTGATCAGACGTCTCATTCTGAATTGCATCGAGAACAGATGTTAATTTATCCTTATTCCCATAGCCCTCTGTCATTACAGTTGATTCTGTTTGAAGAGGCTCGGTCTGTTTGGCATTTTTCTCTGCATCGCTTAGCGGAGTCTCAATGGCTGTTTTTGTGTCTTGGATTTCCTTATTCTCGAACTCAGATGCAGAAAGCTGCTCTGAAATTTGGGCCTGCTCATTAGGTTCTGCTTTAATTTTCGGTTTGGTATCTCCAAGCAAGTCGGCAAGTTTGTCCTGTTCTTCGGCAGTAAGAGGGGTGTCTTTTGGCAACTGGTCTGTAGCCGGCTTCTGTGCTCCCAGGCCATCGAGAATGGACAGGATGTCAGCTGCGTCCTGAGAAGCCGCCGCAGAAACATTACCTTTGCTTCGGTTATCCTCGGCAACACTATCAACCTGTTGATCAGACAAGTCGTTTGTTTCGCTTGATATGTCCAGCGTTGTTTCTGTTATGGCCATTAGAACACTGTCCTTTCATAAGAGCCTTTGTTGCCACAGGCAGTTTGCGGCAGATATCCACCACGGTTGCGTTGTGCCTGATCAGCAACGTTGAGGCTATTATCCACGAGATAAACCGAGTGCCGCCGCGATGGTCTTGTTTTCGGATAGTTTTAGCAATCGCGACTTTATTTCCCTTAGCATCTCTTCGGTTTGTCTGCGAGCGGCAACTTCCTGCTGAATTTTCTCATTAGCTGCCGCCAGTTCAGTGCTCTGAGCAATAAGTTTATTACGCAGGTCAGACACCTGGCTGCCATCTCCAGTGACTTTATCCTGAAGGCTTTCCATTTCATTTCGCAGGTCGCATACGGCTTTATGAGACGCAGCCAAATCTACCTCAAGTGTATCTCTGACCTTATTGGCCTCTTCCAAACGATCCATAAGACGTCGCACCTGTTCAGCCAGAACCTGGCGTTCATCTGTTACCTTAGTCACTTCGGCGCGCAGACGATCGGTATCCGCAACTTTTTCCTGAAGGCGTTTGACCTGGGTTTCAAGGTTGGCCTTCCTGCTAGCCAGTTCCCGTGCTCGTTTTTGGGCAAAGGCCGTCTCTTCGGCAAGTGAATCACGTCCTTCAGTGATTGACTCAAGCTGTGGCCGAATTTCTGTAAGCAGGTGAGCTAACCTATCGCGTTCTTCAGTGAGAGAGGCGTTTTCTTTGCGTAACTGTGCGGTTGAACCAGAGCTTGTTTCGAATGATTCGACTTTTGCTTCCAGTTCAGCACGGGCGGCCGTTTCTATAGAAAGTTTTTTCTGCACTGCCTCGATATCAGTTTCAAGGACATCTTTTAGTTTAACCGATGTATCAGCTTGTCTTTCGAGACTCCTGACAATTGACAGGATGTCAGCTCTTTCCTGTGAAACATCCGCAATACTTAGTATGCTAAAGTCACTATCGGCGATATTGTCAACCTCGTTATCGGCCTGGAGTCGGTCAACGACTTTGCCTTGTGTGGTCTCCAGATTAGTCAGCTCTTCATCAAGACGTTGCTTAAGTTGTTCACGATATTCCTGCAAACCATCCTTTCCAGTCATATCGCCTTCGGCACCTTCCTGCCGGGTCTGCTCATTTGCTACTGTTGACTCGTCAGTATGCTGATCAATCTTTTCCTCAACTTGCTCGTTTTTGGTGAATTCATCCGTATTCGGGCTTTTTTGTTCTGTTGTTTCCGTAGCCATTAGTATTCTCCTTTCAAATATTATAGTTCCCAAAATGTATTCTTTTGTGTTTCTGGGTTCCTTAGATAAGGTCAAGCTTTTGCATCTCTGCAACAAGTTTTCCCTGGTCAATAGGTTTAACAATATAGGACGCACAGCCCTCATCGAAGGCTTTTATCATATCCCTGGAACGGTCCTTTGCGGTTGTCATAATTACCCTTACACCGCTGGAGTCAAGTATGCCACGATCTTGTTCTATCTGTCGAATAGTTCTCAGAGCCTCATGTCCATCCATCTCCGGCATCATGATGTCGAGACATACAAGATCATAGGGCGTACCTGCATCCAATGCATTCCGAACTGCTTCAACGCCCTCGGCCCCATTAGCAGTAGTAGTGCAATCGCCGTATTCAGACAAATACTCCTTTAATACTTCGCATGAGGGGAAATCATCCTCCACAATGAGCATTTTGAGCTTCGACTGCTCTTGCGATTTTGATTCGCTTGCTTTTTCTTCTGCAATTTCCATTTTATTTCTCCTATACTATATTTCAATTTGTTCTATTCACTTAGTAAGACCAAGCTTTCGAATTTCTGCAAAAAGCTTTTCATTGGTAATTGGTTTGACAATATAAGCTTTACATCCCTCCTTAAATGCTTTAATAATATCCTCAGAGTCGTCTATAGCGGTTGTCATGATTACCTTGACGCCGTCAGAGTCGCTTATTCCATATTCCCGCTCTATTTTGCAAATCTCTTCAAGTGCAAGGTGACCATTCATTTCCGGTAGCATGATGTCAAGGCATATCAAATCATAAGGCTGATCCTCATCTAAAGCCTCCTTAAATGCTTCAACAGTTTTGGCCCCATTAACAGCCACGGAACAATCGCCGTATTCGCACAGATATTCTTCCAATAATTTGAAAGAGGCAAAATCGTCTTCCACAATCAGGATTTTTAGTTTAGACTTGCCTTTCGATTCAGGTACGCTCATACTTTCCCGGGCAACTTCCATTTATTCCTCGCTATTAATACTTTTTACGGTTGCTTTGTTCGTATTGCAGAACTGTTTGCTTAGCTCGTCAACTTTTTTCTCGGTAGCGTTAATTTCATCGAGCATAAAATCTGACTCGAATGACAGAAACTCACCGAGTATTTTAAACAGCTTTTCGGCATCAACAGGCTTAGACAGATATGCGTCACATCCGGCATTTAGGCACTTTTCCTCATCACCTTTCATGGCGTAAGCAGTCAGGGCTATAATCGGCAGTGTATAACCTTTCTTACGAATGAGCTTCGTCGCATCGTAACCGTTCATATTCGGCATCTGCATATCCATAAATATCAAATAGTAAGAACCGCTTGTTACCTTATTCACAGCTTCAATACCATCGTTGGCGATTTCTGCCTGGAAGTTGGTTTCTTCCAATATGCCAAGAATAACCTGTTGATTGGCATAATCATCTTCGACGATCAAGATTTTACCGATAGTTTTGTTGATTTCATCGGATGGTTCATCTTTTGTGTCTTTTTTTCTCCACTTGTCATTACTTATCATGGTGGCCGATGCGGTATCAATGTTAGCCGAAATAATTAGTGAGAATGTCGAACCTTTGCCTGGTTCGCTGAATAGCGTAATGTCTCCACCGAGAAGTTCAGCCAACTGCTTTGTGATAGCAAGCCCCAGGCCGGTACCACCATGTTTACGTGTTGTACTGCCATCAGCCTGTGTAAACTTGTCAAAGATAGTTTGTTGTTTATCAATCGGAACACCTATGCCGGTATCAACAACATCGAAACGAATAAACGGTTTATCCCCCATTTTCTCCAAAGAAAGTTCAACCGTTACACCCCCGGTTTGAGTAAACTTGATAGAGTTGCCAATCAGATTTACCAGACACTGATTAAGTCTTGCAGGATCGGTCTTTATATTTTCCGGGACATCCGTCTTCAAAACAATATCGAAGCTAATCCCTTTTTCAGTGGCCATCGGACGCATACTCGAATTAATAGTGCTAAGCATCTCACTTACACTGGAGTCAATAATCTCAACATTAAGCTTACCAGCTTCGACCTTTGATATATCCAGAATATCATTTATCAAGTTTAGCAGGTTATTGGCGCATGTTTTGGCGATAGTCAGAAACTCACGGATCTTTTCATCACGCTCTTTATTAAGCGCCAGAGTCAACATGCCGACAATGCCGTTCATTGGCGTTCGGATTTCATGGCTCATATTAGCGAGAAATTCACTCTTGGCATTATTGGCGACCTTTGCTTTCCTTGTCAGCATATTTGCATGCTCAACAGCTTGTTCGAGTCTGCGGTTTGCCTCTTCGAGTTCTTTTTTAGCGAGAATCGAGTCTCGCTCCGACTCTTTGCGTTTGCTGATATCTTTAATGATTGCTATCGAACTTATTACTTTTCCTTCTAAATTTCTCAACACACTAAGTGAAATGTCAACATCAATCATCTGGTTATCTTTTGCAATCATTCTGCTTTCCAGATGAGCTTCGAAGCTTTTTTGTCTGATGTTACGTGATCTTATTTTTACCCATTCTCCGTCGGGATAAAGTGATTTCACAGGCTTGAGATGTAAATCTTCGGCGTTCATACCAAGTAGTTTTTCCGTAAACTTATTCCAGGAAACGAGTCGTTCCTGTTCATCGGCCACCATGATAGCAATAGCGGAGTTTTCAAAAATCGTTCGGTACTTTTCTTCACTTTCCCTCAGTTGGTCCTGTGTTTGCTTGTATTTGTCAATAACGGCAGCTTCCTCCGGTCCGGGTTCGACAGTTGGTAACGAACCTGTATCTGCAGACTCCGAATCAGCACCGGCACCGGTCTGAGTAATTTGGTCAGTCAAGTTTTGAAAACTGCGGACCGCCTGCGATACTGCCTCTATCGACCGAACGGAATCTTCGTCCTCCTGCTGGGGTACTTTCGCCGTTGCTTCAGTTGCCTCAGAACTTGCATCCTTGGCCTGTTCGGGTAACTTAACAGGACCACTACTCATCTTGGCGACAGCGTGGTTGATTTCGTCGAGGATTACCTGCAAGCTCTTAATCTCCGATTCATCTGTCGGGCGTAGTGTTTTTATTGCTGAAGACGCCTGCTTTATGAGTGATGTAAGTTTATCGCCATTTCGCATTTTGTACCTTATTAAGGGCCAGTGTCAGCATGCCCACAATACCGATCATTGGTGTTCGGATTTCATGGCTCATATTAGCCAGAAATTCGCTTTTGGCACTATTAGCAACCTTTGCTTCCCTGGTCAGCATATATGCATACTCAACAGCTTGTTCAAGTTTACGGTTGGCCTCTTCAACCTCTTTCTTGGCCCGGATTGAAGCTTCTTCCGACCGTTTACGTTCGGTGATGTCCTCTGCAATAAAGAGAGCATCGTAGCTATTTCCGTCAGACGCCGGTACAGCAGTAACAGTAGTGTTGAGGATTCTTAATTCACCGTTCGGTAGAGGCGAAGGAAAAATATCCTTGTGCAGCCGAGCTGAAAGAATAATCGGTGGGCCACCATTGAATACGCTTTCAATTCGACTGCGGTACCTGGATTCATTAAAGGAAGGGAAATTATTGCCAAGATCATCGCCTTTGATATAGTCTTTATGAATTCCAGTCCAGTCTTCCATGCAGTTGTTCCAGAACCGGACTATATAGTCTTTATCTATCACATATACGCCCACAGGCACATGATCCAGTACTCTAAATCTATCATCTATAATTTCAGAAGCATTCATTATTCGCTTGCTCCAACACTAATGGAGGCAGCATCAATCATTGTCAACAATTTATCGAATGAGCCTACTTCAAGAAACAGTCAGGATATCACCTATTCGACAATATCCCTACATTCGGCAATATTCTTACTCTACTTAAGACAACACTCCCACCACCATATTTTTTAAGGAAAGATAAAATTTCAGATATATTTACTGCCAGGAAGGCTGTATGTTATCGGTCAATATTCTGATGTTATCGCTATGATGAGAAAAAAAGTCGAGAACGACAGATTAAGTATACCTTGTCATTCAAGATTGGCTTAAGTTTCCGCAATCATACGGGAGCGACCAGATCGGGTTCCATCGTTGGTGTGGACTCAATCTCCCTGTGGTCTGAAAAATGGTCAGATGCGGATTGTTCCTTGTGTTCATTACCTGATGCCGAGATGCCTGGACTGCTTTTTAGCTCCAGTAATACTTTGAAGATATCGGTATCTGTTACTAAACCCTGAACTTTGCCTTGTTGATCTACCACAGGTAAACACAGCACGCCATATCGGCACATATTCTCCATTACGTTCGCAAGAGGTGTCTTCGGTTTTACGATATGCACTGGCCTGCTCATTATCCACTTGATCCTGATTTGAAGCGTTGCATCATCCAGCGGCCGCCGCCACTTCGCAAATACCGGACGAAGGTAGGGACTGAGTGCCCCTGTTATATTGGAATTCGACACAATACCTACCAACACACCATCTATGCCCACCATCAAATAGCCGCTATCAGACTGCTGCATTTTTCTAATAGCCTGTTGGACGCTATAGTCAGGACTTCCCCACACAAACTCTTTTAGCATAACGTCTTTTGCACATAAACCGAAACCTGCCAGCGACTGCTCTCTCGGCTGATTTGACTGCGACTGAGCCATTTGTCGAATGCTCTTGGAAACTTCGCCCGCGGTTGCTTCTTGGCTTTCAGCCTTTATCTCTACTTTTATTTCTTCAGCTACATCTTCAAAGGCTGTCTTAGCATCCTCTGCTTTTTGCTCAGCGGCTTCAGCGCCCTGCTCAGCTTCGCTCTCAAGCGTCTCTTCGGTTTCTTTTTGAGAGACTGCTTCGGCTTCCTGAAGCTCCTCCTCGCCCTGGATGTGCTCTTCTACCGTGTTACCTTCAATTTCTTCTTCAGCCTTTGGTTCCTCACCCTCTGGTTTTTGTTCAGATCCTTCGACCTCAGCCTCTCGCTCAGCTTCGCCCTCATGCGTCTCTTCGGTTTCTTTTTGGGAAATCGCTTCGGTCTCCTGAAGCTTCTCCTCGTCCTGAATGTGGTCTTCTACCGTTTTACCTTCGATTTCTTCTTCATCCTTTGGTTGCTCATCCTCTGGTTTTTGTTCAGATCCCTCGGCCTCAACCTCCTGCTCAGCTTCGCTCTCAAGCGTTTCTTCGTTTTCTTTTTGGGAGACTGCTTCGGCCTCCTGAAGCTTCTCCTCGTCCTGAATGTGGTCTTCTACCGTGTTACCTTCGATTTCTTCTTCATCCTTTGGTTGCTCACCCTCTGGTTTTTGTTCAGATCCCTCGGCCTCAACCTCCTGCTCAGCTTCGCTCTCAAGCGTTTCTTCGTTTTCTTTTTGGGAGACTGCTTCGGCCTCCGACTTCGTCTCATTGGCGTCTGCCTGATCGAAAGATTCGGTTTCCGGCTCTACTTTTTGCTCAAGTATGGGTTCTTTGGTATTAGCCTCTACCCCCGCTTTTACCGAGACAACCTCTGTTTCCGACATGGCCTTCTGCTTAGCAATTGCCTTGTCGGCATCAGCCTTAATCTTGACAACCGCAGTTGTGAAAAGTGCCTCAACTGTTTTTGAAGGTCGGTAACGGCTTTTTTCTTTCATCTTGTTTTGTAATTCGTTCATTATTTTGACAATATTATAGCTTTTATTTATTCGGCAATATATTAACTCTGCTTAAGACAATATCGCCGGCTACAGATTCTTGAGGAAACCAACAGTTTCAGGTGTGTTTACCACTGACGTCAAAACCGGGCGGTAGCCCTTAATATGGGACAAATTCGAGAGTAATCTGCTTACTGCTTGGGTAAAGTCCGTCATGAAGGTAGCGTGAACCTAATTCAGGCTTCTGTGTGGAACGAGGGAACCTGTCGCTCCGATGTTAAGGGAGCGACTCAAATGGATGACCCACAAGAGCGGGAGTACCGATGCGGGGCACAGGGGCAGAATAACTCGTATTAGCAAGGAAATCCCGTAATGGGGACAGAGTGAAAGGATTACATTGTCCAGTTTTCCCTTGCCAAAGCACCCGTTTTCAGCCTGTTTCATAATACAATCCCAATCATCAAGGTGTATAAGTTGCGTTTTTTTCATGAAAATAGCCCTTTTCTCCCGATAATACCTATAGTACATTAGTAACAAAAGGCTGTTGAAAGCGTCTTGTGAACAATAGAGTATGTCTGATTTATGGGAAAACAATTTTTGGGAATAGCGTAATTCTATTTGACATACGCCGCGGAGCTACGTAGAATCCAAGGTGAAGGTGGAAACTTGATATAGCAGTTAAGCTCTTTGCAGAAAATAAAGTGATGCAAAACGTGTTTTAAGAAAATAAAATTGGCGAAGCAGTTGGAGACCCATATAATATCGTAAAAGTGTTTTTGCAGAATTAGTAACTCAGTAAGTAATACTGCGCTATTCATTGATGTATGAGATTTCCTGTCTTGCGATTTATCGCAAATAGAAGTGAGGGCCTCAAATATCGGACATGGATGTAATACCAGCAATGGACTGCAGAAGTTTGTTAAAGTTTCCCTGAGTCCAATAAAAGCAGCCCAAGAAGATCCAACCAGGCTGGTTATCCAAAGGGATGGCAGGCCGGTTTTTTTTATGGTGATAATTCACAACAATCGATGGATGTCAAATTAGGAGATAAACCGAAAATGGGATTAGTCGAATTGGCATTATTGGGTGTGGTCCTCGGAGCGACGGGAACCGAGTTTCTCCACATAAAGAGGCCTGACATTGTTGAGAAAGTCGAAGATGCCGCGAGGCGCTTTGTGGATTCAGTGTGGTCATCAGAATCCAATGATGAAAAAACAAAGGAAGAGTAAAGAACAAATTTGTTTTGCCAGAAAGAAAAAGGGAAGGAAATGTTATGGTTAAGAGCCTGGGAATCCTGATAGGTGGAATATTTGTCGGTGCTGTTAGTGCAGAAGTTATTCGCAAAAAGTACCCGAATTATATGAATAATGTATATGCCAAGACCTGTGAGATAACATCAGGAGTAAAGGAAGCTTTCAAAAAGGGATATGCCAATGCCATGCAGTCCCAGCAGGCCGCGGAACCAAGTGTCTGACATTATTGAATACTGCGCAACACCCCCGGAACCGAACAATAAGGGAAGGCGCAGAATACGAATAAAGCCTGGATGAAGGAGATTGGAATATGGCTACTCCACAGAATGACGAACCTTCAAACGTTGTTGGGTCAATATCCAAATTTGCTGGTGTTTTGGTCGGAACCGCAGTGGTTGCTGGTAAGCGAATCATTGGCTCGGTAACGCCACCGAGCAAGGATCCGTCGGACAAGCCTAAGAAAAAAACTATGCAGGCTCGGAGCCAAAGAAAGAAAAAAGCGGTTCGCAAGACAGAGGCAAAAGTACCCAAAACAAAAAAGAAAAAGAAAAGGAAAAAGAAAAAAGTGGTAAAACGAAAAGGAACAGGCTCAACCGCTAAGAGCAAGGCATCCGAAAAGAAATCAATCTCCAGCTAAAAAGAAGAAAGGCGCAACACCTAAGAAAAACGACACGCCGCAAAACAAAGATGACAGTAAAGAGTGAAGGATCGAGCCGTTCCCAGGATAGTCTGATATCTGAAATAGGTACAGAAGCGGACGTGCCGATTGGAAAAACAGGAATCTTAACGACAGCTACCAATTGCTGAGCCCGAGATGGATAGTGAGAAGTCCAGTAGTACCTAAAGCAGGCATAGAGAAAAACAGGAGTAGCCAGGACGTAAAACTTTCGGTGCAGATTATTGAGTATAGTAATAAATCTGAAAAAGCCGTTGTTTCAACTACTTCTGTGCTTTGAGGTTCTGAGTGTACTACGCTCTGTGGGTATGTAGAATGACAAATAATAAACTGATTATATGGAACAGTTTATGCGAGTCTGAAAAAGGCGGTTGATATGGACATCAAGCTACAAATTCTCAAGGTCGTTTAAAAGGAGTGGAAGACAATAATGAGCGACAATTATGATAAAGAGTCTTCAGGAATAGTTTGTACAGTATCCAAGCAGGTAGGTGTTGTTGCTGGAACATCAGTAGTCATTAGCAAGAAACTTGCTGACTATGGCATTAAGACTGTGACAACGACGAAGGATTGGCTTAAGCGGCCTTTAAAGGTTCTTGCGCCAACAAGAGATAAAAAGAGCGGGACCACATCCCAAGCATCTGCCCTCGAATCAAAGGACGAGCAGGAAACGGGGCGTAAAAAGGCAGCCAAGGCTCTAATTGCAGCGCTGGAATCGGATCTGGCCGCAGCCCAGCATGAGTTGAAAAAAACCTGGAGTAATGCTAAGAAGACACAGTCTAAACTGGCTTCGCAGTTGGATGAGCTAAAAGCAGAGAAGAAATCGTTACTCTCTGATCTGGAGCAGGCGAAAAGTGATGATAGCGAGGCAGCGGCCAGGGAAAATGAGGTGAAGACGCGGGTAGCTGCATTGGAATCCGACCTTGCTGCAGCCCGGTATCAGTTAGAAAAGCCTCGCAAAGAGGAGGAAGACACAATGTCTCAGCCATCATCCGACCTCAATACTATGGGGATAGAAGAGATTGAGCTCTCCCATCAAACTGAGGAAAAAGTTAGGGTGGTATCGACTGAAGAAGATGTCAAATCTGCGATAGAACCAACCGTTGCTCAATCAGTTGAGGAACTAAATGTAAAAACCGAAGAACAACCATCTCAGAAGGCAGTTGAGGAGGAGATATCGGCCCCTGTCGCGGTGACGGATGAGGATGTACAAGCAGCTATTTTTTCTAATGCGACTGACAAAATAATTTTTTCAAGCGCTCTTTCTGATATTGCCCGTCAGGACGCCACCGTGCGAATAGATGCCGTCAAAACAATGGCTGGAATTCGCCATGAGTTGTCAGTCAAAGCTCTTGCTGCCCAGATGGCTTGTGAGTCATCGGCACAGGTGCGACAAGAATGTATCAAGGCCTTGGTAGCATTAGATATGACCAAAGCACTACCTGCTATTGAACGCGCCTTGACGGACGAGGCAAGTTCGGTCCGGCTGGCTGTTGTGTGGGGTTTATACCATTTAGCCGGGACAGGAAGTGCCCCGGCACTGAAAGGTATGCTTTCCGATGAGGACGAGGAAGTACGCCGAAGGGCTGCCACCTGCATCGGTTGGCTTGGTAAGGATGAGCTTTTAGGATGATTAGGCTATGCAATAATCTGCGTCGGCCCATATTTTCGATTAAATGTTGCGGGAATGGTTTTGTGGGTCCTAAACCATTCCCGAAAAGATTAGGATCAAGGGTTGTAGAAGGCGTGCTTTTCGGTCTTGACTTATAGTCCGTGATGGAGAGCGCTGCCAATTAAGACACTCGCTGACAATAAATTAAGGAAGTCATCCGATGCTAAAAAGTCAGAAACAAAAGACAAGTGTAAAGAAAAAAAAGAAGGCGATCACAAGAAAGAAAAGAACCGATAAGCCTCTATTAGAATCGACCACTGACCAGGCAGCACCCAACGCAGTTGCGGTAAACAGCACCATAGAGGGCTTTACTGATGTTTCTGAAGAGAGAACCAGTATCATCTCCATTGTCAAGGGTCTTGAAGGACAAGTCGAGACAGCATTTAAGCTAAAAGAGGTTCTGGAAGCTGAACTTGAGACAACTCAGAATAGACTTGCAGAAGAGTTGGATGCTCGTGCTCAGTTGGAGGTACAGGTCAAATCACTCGAAGTGAGTGCTGCTCTGGCCGAGCAATTACGCGAAGACATCTTCTTTGTCGAAGAAGAACGGAACAAGTTTTCCAACCAGCTCGCCAGCATTCAGCTACAACTTGAGCAAGCTACTGCCGAGCGGGATTCGCTTGCTGAGAAGATGGCTTCTACCGAAACGAATGTTAAGGAACTCGAAAGCGAGAAAATAACTCTCGAGGCCAGTGTGATGAGTCTCAAAGACAGAATTGTTGGTACTAATCATCTGCGGGGGGAACTTGAGGAAATAACCGAGGCCCATCGGGGCTCGCGCGAGCATGTGCATGACCTGACGAAGCGTCTGGAAGCCTCGGAGGCATCGAAGGAGGCCTTTGAAAAGGAACTGGCTGAAACCCATCAAAACGCGCTAACTCTGCAAGAGAAAGTTACTTGTGCCGACAATCTAATAGCCGATTTGCGTATTCAGCTCGAAGACCAGCAGATCACCAATCGAGAACTGATGGAGACCAATACACGCCTTGAAAACGAAATTAAGATGGTGAATATCAACTATAAGGCCACCAAGAATGAACTCGATGCATCCAAGAATGCCCTGCGCGATATACGTAGCGAGGCAACTCAAACCAGCGGACGCGTCCGCCAGAGATACTTTAAACCAGCCTCTGCTAAGGCCTGATTGGTAATTATAACGATTAAGTAAAGAATGCCGGTTCAGGCATATGTACATGCTACAAAGCAATTGAGTATTTCAACTTGTCTGTCTTTCTCTACTTTTTTTCTCATCATAGTGATAAAAATTAGAATGTGGGCCGATAATATACAACCATCTTGGCGTTAAACACATCTGAAATTGTATTTTTACCTCAAAAATAATATGTTGGCAGGAGTATCGTCTTAAGTGGAGTAAGAATATTGCCGATTAAGGAAGGAGCGTAAAAGGCGTGCTTTTTGGCCTTGGCTTACGATCGTTGATGGAGAGTGTCGCTAATTGGGACTCTCACTTAAGGAGGTTATCTAATGGCAACAAGTCGGAAACAAAAGACAAATGTAAAGAAAAAAAAGAAGCCGGTTGCAAGGAAGAAAAAAAACAATGACTTTGCCGATGTTTCTGAAGAGAGAGCCAGTATCATCTCCGTTGTCAAGGGTCTTGAAGGACAAGTTGAGACAGCATTCAGGCTAAAAGAGATTTTGCAAGCTCAACTTGATACACTTCAGAAGAGGTTGTCCGATGAGTTTGATGCTCGTGCTCAGTCAGAGGTACAGATGGCAAGGCGTCTGGAAGCCTCGGAGGCATCGAAGGATACCCTTGAAAAGGAACTGGTTGAAACCCAACAAAACGCGCGAATTCTACAAGAGGAAGTGGAACAGCTTCGAGAGGAAGTGGAGCAGCTTCGAGAGAAAGTTGCTTGTGGCAACAGTCGAACAGCCGATCTGAGTATTCTGCTTGAAGACCAACAGGACGCCAATCGAAAACTGACGGAGACCACTGCACGCCTTGAGAACGAAATTGAGATGGTGAATATTAACTATGATGCGGCCAAGAATGAACTCGATGCATTCAAGAATGCCGTGCATGACATACGTAGTGAGGCGACTCAAACCAGCGGGCGTGTCTGCCAGAAGTATCTTAAACCAGATGATGCAGGTAATATGAACCAAATTGCGAACCGTTTTAAGGCAAAGACTAAATCCTCACGAAAACGGCCGCAGCCTTCGTCCACTAAAGCCTAATTGGTGGCTATAACGAAATTACCTGAAGAGTGCCAGTTCAGGCATACGTGTATGCTACGAAGCAATTGAGTTTTAGTCAATCCAAGTGCACCTCCAACGACAGCCACAACCACTGCAAGTGAAGAAACCACATCAACACGATGATGTTTGGCATGGGCTAAAATGGCGGGGCTGTTCATGTGTTTATATGCACAGATGTTGAACCGGTAGATTATCTTGTTAGCGGCAACAGAAATAACCGCTGCTGCCAAAGCCGCCCAATGCGGAGGGGCGTGTTCGTCCATAAAGATGATCCTGATACAATCACCCAGCAGGAAAACCGTTGCTCCCAGAATAAGGATACTCGTGAAAACACAGACAATATATTCAGCATTGCCGTAGCCATACGGGTGCTTTTTATTGGCAGGTCTTTTTGCTATTTTCAAGCCGATGAGCACGTCAACGCCGGAAACCACGTCATGGAGTGAATAAAGGGCACTGGCTGTTAAGGCCCGGCTTCCTGTAAGTATTCCAATAACACCTTTGAAAAGTGCTAAGAAAGCGCTATCCCATATACCGATCCACGAGAGCCGAAATGCGCATTTGATACATTTATCTTTACTATGCATAACTTAATACTTTTTGGAAAAAAGCCTACTTTGCAGGAGCTTTAGCCCACCCACGAGGCAATCTCTGCTCCGGTGAGGAGGTATAAGATCATCCCCTTGGTTCTGCCATGTCACTGCCGCTGGTTATTTTTCGAGGTGCAACAGGCAGTGACGGATGTTTTATGCCGTAGCAACGTTGGTCTTTGCGATTTCGAATCCTTCAACGAATGCCTGCTTTGCTTCGGCCGCTATTGCTGACGTTTTTTCCCCGATATTAGAAACCTTTTTCCTGGCGTTTTTCAACAGATTTGGGTTCTTCTTTGCAATTCTACATGCGACAAAACCTACAAAAATATCCGCCACAACGACACTGCCACCAATACATAATCCTTCTCCTATTGTTTACACTCCTTTCTCAATTCCTGCTCTCTTATCTGCTATAACAACCTCGTTAATTATCTACCCCAGTACTTGCCAGAAATGCTTGGGCATTCGCTGGGCCATTTTCAATGCTCCGCTGGCCCCGGCAAAGACAGGCTCTTCCACACAAGTTATCGTGCCTCCGCCAAGTTCTTCCATACCTTGAGTAATAAGCGTTGTCAAACCAAACATTTGGCTTCCACCGCCGGCCAGTATTACGTTGGAACGAATGGTTTCTTGAAACTCCGGGTCATAAGTAGCGATCAGTTTCGCAATTGAACCAACTATACCAGGCACAACAACTCTGCAAGCCGTCCGTAACTCGTTGGTGATGTCGAAGTCTTTTGGCCGGCCTTCCACGGGAAAACGCGATGACACCCGGTCGGCGTGGTTTGAAACAAAACCGTACTGTTCTTTCAGTCTTCTAACCATATTGACATTGAATTGTGCCTTGGGGTATTTTTTGTGAATCAGACTTGAGAGCTTTTCGTCCACAAAATCGCCGGCCTCGTCCAAAGTAATCTGGTCTTGTTCTTCAGGAAGCGTCCCATGTAGGCGGCATAAATCGACTGTCCCTGCACCAATATCAATGATCAGAGCCCGGTCAAGAATATCCAGCCCATAAGCCACAGCAAAAGGTTCCGAGACGATCATAACCGCATTGAGTATCCCTTGAGCCGCATTAATAAGTATACGCTTGCTGGCAATACTGGCACGAGCCGGTGCGCCTATTACACCATAGACCGGCTGGCCAGGCTTTGGCCGGGTACGCTCCAAAAGGTGACGCACCAACTGTTGCACAGCCACGAGATTCTTGTTCACGTCTTTTCCATTGCCGCTTTGTATTACCCCATGAGCCAATGGTCGGATCAGTTCTACAGAGAGACGGTGTTTGATCGCCAATTCCCCGAATAGTGGCTCGTTGCCCAATAACTCCTCAGAGATGTTATCTTTTGGATATCCAACATAGGTCGGAACTACCTCGCGGATTCCGTTACTGGCGGCTATCGATGCCCGTGAAGTGCCCAAGTCGATACCTACAAAAAGAGCTCCGTCTGCTGATGGAAGACCAAAAGAACTTTGGGTGATTGAACGTTCTTTACGGACTTGCTTTTTGGCCTTTTGTCCAACCTTTCTTTTTACGTTTTTTTTAGTCATCCTTTTCATCCTTTCTTTGTAACATTGCTAATACTGCACAATGAATTATAAGTCTTCCCTGGCAGCACTATCAAGCTTCGGCTTTTGTAGTACAAGATTCTGCTGAAAAATATTTTCCAATACGGCTTTTTCATCATAATCAAGGGATGCGGCCGCTTTAACCGAATCCGTCACCTTCAATATATCTGATTCACCAATAGGACCATGGACGCTCAGTTCATTAATTCGAGTTCGCAATCGCTCACCGGCATCTTTTATTGCGTTGGTCTGCTGCTTGTAATAGTCCTCTTGCTTTTTACGCCTGGTGATTTCGTCTTGGAGCTGTGCCTCTACAGTCATTAATTCGTCACTCTGTTGCTTTAGGCGTTGCTCAAGCTTATCGCGATGTTGCTCTAATTTGTCTTTTGCCCGCTCACTTTCGCATATTTGCTCCCGGAGTTGCTCGTTTGCCACCGACAGCTCGGCTGTCTGTTGCTTGAACTTCTGCCCGGCCTGCTCGTGTTCCGTGATCTGGCCCTGCAGTCTCGATTTGGCAGCTTCTAACGCCTCGGTCCGCTGCTTGAAATGTTCCTCTTGCTTTTTATGCCTGGTGATTTCCTCCTGGAGTTGTACCCCTACAGTCGTTAATTTGTCACTCTGTTGCTTTAGGCGCTGCTCAAGATTATCACGATGTTGCTCTAATTTGTCTTTTGCCCGCTCACTTTCGCATATTTGCTCCCGGAGTTGCTCGTTCGCCGCCGACAGCTCGGCTGTCTGTTGCTTGAGCTTCTGCCCGGCCTGCTCGTGTTCCGTGATCTGGCCCTGAAGTCTTGATTTGGCAGCTTCTAACGCTTCGGTCCGCTGCTTGAAATGTTCCTCTTGCTTTTTACGCCTGGTGATTTCCTCCTGGAGTTGTGCATCTACAGTCATTAATTCGTCACTCTGTCGCTTTAGGCGCTGCTCAAGCTTATCACGATGTTGCTCTAATTCACCTTTCGCCCGCTCACTTTCGCATATTTGCTCCCGGAGTTGCTCGTTTGCCGCCGACAGCTCGGCTGTCTGTCGCTTGAACTTCTGCCCGGCCTGCTCGTGTTCCGTGATCTTGCCCTGCAGCCTTGATTTGGCAGCTTCTAACGCCTCGGTTCGCTGCTCGATGAGTTCCTCCATGTGGCAACGGTATTGTCTTAATTCATCCTCCGTACGTTCCTGCTTTGTGATATCTGTAGCAAAACCAACAAGTCCCATAGCCCTGCCCGCATCGTCGTTGAATATGACCATTAACATTTCCGTGAAAAATGGTGTTCCGTCTCTTCGGACATGGCCCAATCGGCCGGCGAATTGGTTTCTCCGTTCTGCCTCCTCGATGCAAGGAATTACATCACTTGCCATCTGCTCTTCAGTATGGAATACACTAATCTGTTTGCCAATCAGTTCGTCCGTGGTCTTGTATCCATGCATCACGGCCCAAGCCGCATTGACGAACTGAATGACTCTGTTAAGGTCGAACACAACAATTCCCTCCCTCCCCCGTTCGGCGATCGTTATCAGATGCCGCAATGTCCGCCCGACCTGTTTGTGGATAGCAATTATATCTTGCATATGTTCACCGATTTCGCAAAAGAAGCTGTAATTTTAATATTTGCCAAGCATTGGCCTGGAAAACAATATTCATGACGAAATTACCCTTAATGATTTCTGTTACACAGCATTATCAACAAGTTCCGGTTTCTGAATCGCAACATTCTGCCTGAAAATGTTTGTCAGTATTACTCTTTCCTCTTCATTCAGCAGGCTCACGTTTTCGACTGAAGCCATTGCTACCGAGACAAGTGCTTCACGCTCAAGACCACGTCCGCTTAATTCCAAAATTCTCTTTTGAATAGCTTCTATGGTATCGGTCATAAGCCGCAGGCGTTCTTCAAGCTCAGATAGAGTGATTCTTTGCCCTGTGCCCTGTGAGTGTGCCAGCTCCTCGATGACAATTGTTCGAATTTTATTCCTCGAGGACAGGGGTCGCAGTTTTCCCATCAATTCTCTCATGGCTTTTCGTGAAGAGACCAAGACGCTAACACTTCCTCCAATGAATTTTCCCATGCCACAAGCGAAATAACGACAAACATTGGTGAAACTCACGTTAACCCCAATAACACAATTAAAGACCTAAAAATAGATGGTGACAAGCCTTGGGTAACCTCAACTGGCCTGATTCGGTTTCCACTCGCCTCACCAACTCTTCGTTTATCCTTTCAAGTTCTCTTTCGATTGCCTCTCTTTCCTGTACGGTGGTTTTTTTCAGCCGTCCGACAAATAAAAGCGTCTTGTTTATTTCTATCAAAGTAACGGCATTATAGAGCTTTTCGACCTCTTTAGCTATAGTATTATCAACATCGTCAAGTTTGCTCATTTCCTTGGCACACGGACAGTCCGGATCCAAAGCCTCTATCTCCTTACGGACTGCCTCAGTTACAAAGGTAATCATTTTACGTATTATCGTGTTCATGGAACTTATCAGTCGATTTCTATTCTTTATTTCAGCTGCATTGAAAAGCCAAGCCGGTTGGGTTTAGTTTCTCAAACTGAGGTTCATAAAAAAGCTCTATCACTTACGGCCACCGGTATTTTACTGAACATTTTGTCGTGGCATACCCCATTCTTCGAGCAATTCAATATACCCCTACCCATTGTCAAGACAGAAAAATAGAGTTTCTAAGGTAGATTTGTCGCCGTATATTAAAGCAGTTGGGATGGAGAAAACCCGAAGGGCGACCGGAGGAGCTGAATGTGTACGTTTTCAAAGATGATACACCGAAGGAGCCCAAGGCTTGCGTCAAAAATTGGTACATTTTGGTACGCACTCCTTTTGAGGCGAAAAAAGGGTTGACAGCATGTACGGGAAGCTTTTATATTACAACAACTTAGAATTTTTGGCGGCGTAGCTCAGTTGGTTAGAGCATGGGATTCATAAGCCCAGGGTCGTTGGTTCGAATCCAACCGCCGCTATTTTTATATTTTGGTGTCTTGATTTTCGGATTTCTGACGCCCCCATCGTCTAGTGGCCTAGGATATCAGGTTCTCATCCTGGAGACAGGGGTTCGACTCCCCTTGGGGGTATTTTTTTTCAGCCAGGATTGCGGTTTTTGCGTGTCTTGGCCTTTTTTGTATCTCTGCTTGTCACCAGAAATCTCTTGTTTTCTGCACGCTTTGTCCAGGCAGATGGACAAGACAAAATCCCCGAAGTTCGGCAATTGGCTTTGTTTCTCATTAACCACTGAGTTCACCAAGACCGCAGAGAAGTAAGATTCAGATTGTATTTCTTTATTGGACAACCATTTACACAAATCCCCTTTTGCTCCGTGAGCTCGGCGTTCTCGGCGGTAAAATTCAAATTGGCTTTGAATTGGCTTTGTTTTATCGCCGCCCCGGCCGGCCAAAATCTCCATAAGCCCTTGTCATTATAGAATATATGTCATTTCAACCTTTCAAAAATTGGCTTTGTTTTTTCAAATAAGGTTTTCAACCCCCAGAAAATCTGGGGGCTAAATAAGATTGGCTTTGTTTGGCTTTGAATTGGGTTTGTTTTCACCAAGTGTCCAATCCGATATATTTCTCGTATCTCCTTGTTATAAATGGTTTTGCATTCATTTTGCCCTTTCGAAAATTGGCTTTGTTTTTTCAACTTAAGCTCAGATTTTGGTCGTTTTCGTCTCTTTTTCACCTGTTTTTTGCATTATTCTGCCTTTTTTTCTTCAAATTAACTATTCACCACGAAGGACACGAAGATCACGAAGAAATAATCAATAGTCATTAGTCAATAGTCAATAGTCAATTACTTACCTATTATACGAATCTAAACGTAAAAGGGCGGGCTAATTCCAGAAAAATCTCCGTGAGACGGTGGTCTTTGTCTTTGATTTATTTACTTATATTTTCAACAGCAATTATGATTTCATCTCTGTTGTCTTTCACCCTTTTTTCAACGATTTCAAGATAATCGTTCCCAAGATTATGTATCAATAGCTTAATTTCCCGAATGAATTTCTTTAATTCCTTAGGCTTTTCAGCCTTCAATTCGAGGTTTGCAATCCTTCTGACCGAATATTTCGGAATGGTATGATAGTATCTCAAATCCTTTATCAGATCCCTTATAAAAGGCAGATAATTATCAAGCTCAGACATATAATTTTTCAATGCACTTTGTAGATTATTCATTGCTTTGACTTCAAGCGATATTTCATTTTTAGCAGTATGAAATTTCAACTTATGTTCTTTTATTTTCTCATAATGCTTCCAAAAATCACCGCTTAGATCGAGCCTCTCTTCATCAAAATTGCACCTTATAAGCCCAATTGCATTATCAATAAGGACATCTTTGACATCGATATTGGCATCTTTATCAACGACCGACTTTTGAATGAATAATCCCAAAGCCTTGCGACGAAATACGACAAGATTATAAGAGTCAAAGCTCTTTGCAGTTTTTATTCTGTTCGGCAGATGGTCAACTCTTTCAATAACTTCAGGATGATCTTTTATAATTCGGCTATATTCACTTCTTATTTTTGTAAGAAGGTTTTCCTCATCCATCTCTTCAGGATTTGTATTGATTTTCTTATAAAGCTCTGCCGGAGAAGGTGTCTCATCGGCATCGAATATTTTGCAATCCTCCCCCAGGGTATTATGAATCAAGAACATTTTCTGAGAAGCGATTTGCCTGCTCTTTACAACATCCGATCCCTGTTCGGTTGGGAAAAAGTTATAAATATAAAGTTCGTCAAAGACCTTCTTACCTATACGATTTATCCGTCCGACTCTTTGAATTACTCTCGTAGGATTCCAGGGTATGTCATAATTTATTACAGCCCCGGCCCTATTAAGGTTATATCCCTCAGACAACTTATCGCTTGTCAACAATATGCTGAAATTATCATTCTGATGACTTGAAACAATACTCGCATCAAAATCATCAAGCATAATCTCATTCTGCTTTTTCCCGATATTGCCCTTAATGGTTAAGACCGTATCTTCGAAGGCTTTTTCAATTATTGGTTGAAGATGTTTAACAGTATCTGTGTACTCCGTGAAGATAATTACTTTCCTTTGAGGTTCACTTTCCGTAGGTGCAGTTATAATCTTTCCAATTTCTTCTATAAGCTTTTTGCTCTTGGGATCGTTTTGGACAAGTTTAAGCTCAGCTATCTTCGTCTTGATTTGTTCGAAAAGAGTAATATCGCTGTCGATATTGGTAAGGAATAAATCTTTGTCCTGAAATTTATTTATATCATAAATCCTGTTATGCTTTGTCTCAGTTATTTCCTCAATCATGGCAGCAAAATCGAGCAAAGCTTTTTCCAGTTCATCGGGATCATTTTCGTAAGCCTTTTCAACTATCTTTCTTTCAAGAACATATCGGCCTTTTGTTTTCTCGATAAACTCTTTAACGCATTTGTGAACAGTAATGAAATTCTCTATACTCTGGCTGAAAGAGCCGAACGAGCTTTCAAATCTCTTGACGATCAATCGCCGCATAAAGTCAAAAAGGTTTCTTTGCTGCTGGAATATTCTGTTGCCCTCTTCATCAAGCTCATCTTCGTCAACTTTCTTCTCATAGCTGAAAGGCTGATAAATCGCACCGGTAAATCTACCTTCCTCGCCAAAGTATTTATTTATTACATCATCGTAAAATTCTGACTGCTCTTTAGTAAGTTCAAAAAATAATTCTACTGGATTTTGAACCTCGGAAAGCTCTGTTACTTCCTTTCTGTAAACAGGATCATTTTTCAAATCCAGCCTGTTCCGCCTGATCATAATCGGCTCAAGCACTGCCCGTATCTCGTCCGCCAAATGCCTTGACTGTCCCTGCACAACTGACATATCAATCGGGAGCGAATCAAACAATTGCTTATAATAACCTTCTGCTTTTGAACGTTTTTCATCGTTTGTCGAATTTTGATTCTTGCTTATAAATGAAAGCATCTTGAATATCTTTTCATAATGAGAAAATCTTGCGTCCAAATTCTCATCAAGTGTTATTTTGGATTTGCCGGGAACAATGAATAATTTAAGCAGGGAAAATATATCGGCAGGGCTATTATTAAAAGGCGTAGCGGTTAAAAGCATTACCTGCCTTTTACTACAGATTGCACTTAATATTTCATAGCTTTGAGTGTCCTGATTCCTGTACCGATGTGCTTCATCAACAATTAAAACCTCAATATCATCGCCGTACAGTTGAAGGTATTTATGGGCTCCTTCCAAATCCCCGGCGGAGAATATTTCCCAGTCATAAAGCTGAAAGTCATGTACATATTGATTCCAGCCGCTTGGTATTGATTTATCTCCAATAAGTCCCGGCGGGCAGATAATAAGCCCCCGTTTGCCCATATTCTTTGCTATCATCGAAGCGATAACACTTTTACCGAGCCCTACAACATCGGCTATAATAACGCCGTTATAATTATCAATTATCGTCAATGCCTGGTTGACTGCATCGCTTTGATAGCTGTACGATTTATAACCTCTATCTTCCAATAGTTTGCTAACGTGCGGCTTTATCTGTCTTTGCTTCTGTAGGTCAATGTAGGTCTTCAATACCTTAACGTAAGCTTCAAATGGAGTTACAAGAGCAGCCTGTGAACGGTTGTGTATAAGTTCGAGCAGGTCCTTTTTACGCTGCGGCTCTTCGGTTATCTTAACAGCCGGCTCCCAAAGATCATCAAAATACTGCTGAGCCTTATCCGTACCGTAATCGCCTATCTCAACATTAAATTCGTTCTGTTCGGAAATCCCCGCCTTCGTTAAGTTACTACTGCCCGTAATGAATTTGCAATCGGCGATACCGCTCAAATGTTCCTTAATCTTGAATATATACAGTTTGGCGTGATTTGGCTCTTGCGTCTTCTTTATCTTGAGCTTGTCTTGCTCTACTAATTTAACAAAGAGATCGACCTGCCTGTAGAAGTCCTCGTTATCAAGCTGCTCGCTGTTGATTGCTATTGATAAAGACTTAAAAAAATCATCAGCTTTTTCCTCGTTTGTCTTTTCATCTGCCTGCTGAGCATATTCCATTATCGAAAATAGTTTTTTATCAACATCGAGTCCGACAAGTACCTTTATCTCTAAATCATCTCTGTCCTTTAAACTTTCGTAAATCTCACCCCATCCCGAAAAATAAAAAAAGCCAACCAGGAACTTTAGCTCTTCACTATGCTCGATAAGCTCTGTAAGCCGTTTCTTTAATGTTTTAGTCTTTTCATTGGTTATAAATGCTTTATGAGGCATATTTGTCACTACCTTTTCTTTAAGCTTTTGGCTTTACTTATGCGGTTCCAGACTAATCGACAGACTGTCCGATATACATCTTTTCTCTCTTCCTCAGTTAGCCCGATAGCATCAAAGACAATATCATCAAGCTCTTTTCTGTCCGGTAATGGTTTTGGCGCCTGTTCTTCGATGGGGGTTTTGCTTTCAGGATTAATACCACATTCAACAAAAACGGATTCTATTTCCCTATTTAAAAACTTCTCTTCTTGAGAAAATGATATATTCTTTGGCAGATTATTTGGGTAAAGAAACTTTTTTATATCGTCTGCACTAAATTTAATTGCCCCGCCACCAAGGTTTGTCAGCCCATATAATTCTCTTTGTAAAATCAAAAAAGTAGAATTTATATAAAGCCCCAAATTCTTTTTCGTAATTTTTTTAGCTGTTAGTTTGTAAAACTCTTTACCTATTGCGTCACAGCAATTGTATAACGCCAAATGATCTTGCCCGTATGTCCTTGCAAACAAGACATCTGCAATATTCCTTGAGTTCCCTTTGCTTTTTACACCATAAAGATAAGTATTTGTGCTATCCAAAGTAATTTTTCTCGTTTCTTTTACTGATTTAATAAAACGAGTCTTTGGAAAACTTTTACCTGTATTATTATCATGTACATATCCTTCAACAAAAATTAAGCCTTCTTGACCTGAGAACGTCTTAAGGTTTTTATTCTTTTTTATTAAACTCAAAAAAAAGTCTGGTGCCCTAAGATATTTACCTCCCCATTTATCGCCGATATATTTACCACCACCTACTTTTCTGTGTTCTATACTTTCAAATTCTGAACCCTCTTCATAGAGTTCTTCGGCAGTTATAGAATATAGTTTGAAAATATCGTTTTTATAAATTTCCGTGGCCCTATGAATATCCCAGAGCGTTTCTGTAAAGACACATTCCTCAAAGAATTTTATAAAAGCTACAAATTTAATCAAATGCTTGGACTTATTATAATTTTTTGTTGGAGCATCAAACAGCGTTATTACGGTATTGACATCTACACTTGAAAAACTTCTTCTTACATGGTTATCTATGATTAAATGCACAGGAGCATTTTCCAGTAAGAACTCCTGCAGCCATACGCCATAACCAACATCAAGCCAACTATTAGAACAGATAAAACAGTGTACCCCGCCTTTATTGAGTAAATGCAAAGTCCTTACATAGAAAAAAGTGTAGAGGTCGCTTTGGCCATCTATTCTTCTATTTTCAAAATGCTTGGGATAATCAAGAGCTATAGTATGCTGTAAAAGAATCTTATATTCTTTAGGTTCTATCTTTCCCTCGGGGTCAGCAATATCTTCCTTTTGGATATAAGGGGGATTACCGATGATGATATCAAAACCACCTTTGTCATAGAATATTTCCGAAAACTCGATATTCCAGATAAGCGGATGCTCATCCTTAAGATTTTTAAGTTCTTCTTTTAATTCTTCTATCTCAGCTTTTAATACATTTCTTTTTTTCTCATAGTTTTCAAGTTCAAGAATGTGTTTCTGGTCCGATTCTTTTACGGCAAAACCAAGTCCCATCTGTTTTTGTGGCTTAGCTATTGAATCCAGTTCTTTTTGTTTTTCCTGGACTTCAGTTTCAATTATTTCTCTGAAAACATTATTTTCGAGCTGTAGAACATATCCTTCATCTTTGCCGATGTTGTAATAAAAATCTGTCTTCGCTTTTTTTAGCTTTGTTATCTTATCCTTAATCCCTTTGGAAATATCGGCATGGCCGTGAACAGGAAACATCTTGTTGCCTATACGTTGGACAAGTGAATCTCCTCTGCGGATTTTGAAGTTCAAGCTTGGTAATAGAGGTGTTAGTGAAGTCTTTAAATCGTCAGGCATGTCAATAAATAACGTTAGCCAAAGTCTGAGCTGATTTATCCATACAGCATATCCCTGAACCTCCACGCCGTAAAGTGACCTTGCAATTATATCTTTTTTACATTCATACCCTGATTTTTGCTTAATATCGTCAGGGAAATCAGGCATTTTGGTGTAGAATGTTTCAATTATATCATTAATTACATGAAGCATTCCCACTTCAAAGGCACCGCTGCCTGCCGCTGGGTCACAGACCGTGACATTTTCAAGATACTCCAGAAGCTTTCTTATCTCTTTGGCACTGAAGTTACCATACTTCTGGTCTTCTTCGTATTCTAAACCTGACCCGCCTTCTCTAAAAAACAAATGATAAAGTTCTTTGGTATCAAATTCATTTTTTCTTATCAGCCATCTTATAAGAGCCAGTCTGCACATCAGGTCAACTTCGGTTCTGGGGGTATAGACTGAGCCCTGCTCTTTATTTACAAATCTTTCAAATATAATACCCAAAAATTCAGGGTTTAATTCTATCTCTTCATCGTAAGCTGTATTCTCGTCGATGGTAAAATTATATTGGAATAGGAAGACAAAGAATTTCCCTATGATCTCATCCGGCAAATAAAGCTCTATATCATCAACATTATGTTTCCTCTTGTAAAGTTCACCATTGAGGAAAGGTGCCATCTGCAATGTCTTTTCAGTCTCAGTTGAAAAATCGTTATTATGCCACTGAACCTTAGTACCCGGTTGAGAATTTAATGCCTCAAAAAATAATGGCTCAAGCCATCGAGTATAAAATTCATCATTGCATTTGCTTTTCTTTTTATGCAGATTGTATTCATTCCAGAAATTCTGTATGAACTTCTGATTGTCACCAAGCCAGCCTTTCTTCTGAACGAAGCCGAGAAAAATAATCCGGATTGCAAATAAAAGAGCAAAGTCCAGCTTTGTTTGACTATCTATGTTGTCCTTTCCTTTAATTGAATTTACTACCTCATCGAATATCGGCTTGAAATCATTGTAGAACTCGTTAGATACTGCTTCTATTGAAAATGCTTCGAGGACATTTTCTATGCTTGAAAAATCACACTTTTTAAGCTGATCTTTGAAAGTCTTGTTGGTTAAATCCGGGCTGATAAAATAGGTATATCTTCGAAAGGTCGTAAATTCTCTTTTCGGCCCGGAATATGAAGCGGCAATAAGGCTTAATCGGAAATTTTTATCGCCATGAAAGACAAATATTCCTGCATCGCGGTAATTGTCCTTTAGTATCTTTTTGCCGATCTCGTACTGCTTTTTCTTTGAATCTTTTTCCGACAGTTCGCCGCTGACCGGGCAAACGAAAAAGGCTATAGTTTTTGCCTGCTTTTCATATTCTATTTCGCCTATCTGCTCGATCTTCTCAAACCGACTGTCTCCTTCCGGCAGATAATTGGAATAATCTTCGCTTATAGTACGACGAAATTTATCGCTGGATTGCTTATAGAACTGGATAAGTTTATCACGATCAAAATCTTCTATTAACTGCTCTAAGACCTTATCCACCATTTCGCCATTCCCCTAATCATCTCTAAACGGTGCGGACCTCTCGAAAACTGAATATTAACACTTTTTGGAGAACAAGCAAGGAAATTTACGATTTGCGATACCCACTTTCGACGGCACAGGTTTACGATTTGCGATTGAGCGATTCGACCCGGCAAAGCCGTACCAATGGTGCGGGCTAAACTGTTTGCACCCTTATCATTTGATTGTCCTTGTTTACATACGGCCGTTGTTCTGACTTAGAATACATCAGTCCATGCAAAACTCATTCCAGTGAATTATACCATCAGACGCACATTCTCGCAATTGGAACGAATGCGACCATCGGCCATCGTCGTAGACAAAATGGAGTCGAAGTGGTTATGGCCGAGCCTTTTCAATGTTGAACTTCAGCATCAAAATCGGTAGAATGGAGCCTCTTTAAGAAGCACAAGACGGGCATTTGTCCGAAGGGCAGGGCTATGGAATCTTTGGTGCGCGACGGAATGTTTTTCGAGCAAGGCAGGATCTATATGCGAGTTTGGCAATTAGCGTTTGTGTTAATAATTATCACCGGTGCCTCTCTACAGGGGAAAGGGGCTCAGCAGGAAGGTCGGCTCTTTGCTGAAAGTAATGATGATAGCAGCACCGTAAGACTCACACCATCCACCTATGAAGAGTTCAAAGTCAAATACTAAAATCCCTGTTGCCGCAAAAATTTTCTTCGAAGCATCCACGTTACGACATTTCAGCAGACTTTCAATACTTATGCTATTGAATGATCGCTATGAGATTCGGAATTAATACCAATTGTGATAAAAATCTGCGCCTCTGTCATCTCGACCGGAGGGCCGCGGAGCGGCCTGAAGTGGAGAGATCTGGCTGCGAACGAAAAGCAAGTTCAGTCTGAATCCAGATTTCTCGACTCCGCTTCGCTACGCTCGA
>Ga0307429_1000357_pt1 | contig 29185 bp, 25 predicted proteins | sample SalMarWE160230MG_FD_202151 | JGI IMG/M metagenome (GOLD analysis project Ga0307429, IMG submission 202151) | Salt marsh sediment microbial communities from the Plum Island Ecosystem LTER, Massachusetts, United States - WE1603-230 | ecosystem: Environmental > Aquatic > Marine > Intertidal zone >... | reverse complement strand
ATGAAGAGGCCGAAAAGGCGATCAAAGCTCTCAACGGGCATTCGCTAGGAGACAGAAAGATCGTAGTGAACGAAGCGCGTCCCCGGACGAATCGGAACTCTGGAGGATCCGACCGATCCTTCAACAAACCGACCTTCAACAGATGGTAACAGATCGGTAAGGATCATTAGGTCCCGCCGTTGGTGACTGACGCCAACGGCGCGCTAGGCAAAAGAGCTTTTTTTTCTCACAAACCGGGATACGGCTTCTCGGATTATGCCAGTGGATGATTTTCCCAGGCTGAGTTTTAGGTTGAAAGTAGTTTTATGCTACCCGAAGGTCCATCCGATTCTTTGGTAATTCCACTCATGAGCACAACTAACTCTCCCCTGCTGATCAAATTTTTCCTGATCGCTTGGTTGAGGAAATACTCAAAGTGTTTCTCGATATCTGGTACCTTATCCACTACCATTGCTTCTACTCCCCAGTATAACAGCAGCTGTTGTGCTGTGTAATAATTGGGCGTGACTGCTATTATCCAGGCCTGAGGACGATACTTTGAAATGATTCTTGCCGTATGTCCAGAAAGGGTAAAGGCCATTATTGTGGAGGCCTTAGTAAGTTGTGCTAACTCGCGGGCGGCAAAAGCGACGCTGTCAGAGATTGTTTTGTGAGGCACAATACCTCTGATATGTAGAAGTTCTTCATACTTTAGGGAAGCCTCAGTAGTAAGGGTTATTTGGTGCATTTCTTTCACTGCTTGCTCTGGGTAGGAACCAACCGCCGTTTCACCGGAGAGCATTACCAGATCTGTTCCATCGATAATAGCATTGGCCACATCCGCCACCTCGGCTCTGGTCGGAACGTGATTACGGATCATTGAATCTAACATCTGAGTGGCGGTAATTACCGGTTTGCCCACTCGGTTACATTTTTGAATGATCATTTTCTGGATGAGGGGAACCTGAGCTCGAGGCAAGCACACACCCATGTCTCCCCGGGCAATCATGATCCCGTCGCAGATCTTGATTATTTCATCGATATTTTCAACTCCTCTATCATCTTCTATTTTGGCTAAAACCCCAGTATCTTCTCTTCCCTCTTTTCGAAGTAGATCTTTTATCATCAGGATATCGTCGCTTTTGCGGACAAAAGACTGAGCTATGTAATCAATCCCCAGCTCTATCCCCAACTGAATGTCTTTGATGTCCTTCTTGGTGAGGGAAGGGAACTCAAGCTTTGCTCCGGGAATGTGGATTCCCTTTCGCTCTCCCAGTAGACCACCGATGATAACTCTGGTCGTGATCCTTTCCGGTGAGACCTGTGTAACCTCAAGTTCTATCTTTCCATCATCGATAAATATCCTATCTGTTGGTTTCAAAAATCTGTATAATTCAGGATAAGAGACGCTCGCCCATTTATCCTCTCCTTCCGTGTTTCCTGGGAGAAGAAAGAATGAATCGTTCTCTTTTAAATGTAAACTCGTGCTACCTTTGAAAGAACCGATTCGAATTTTGTATCCTTCCAGATCTTGTAGTACCCCTATGGCCTTGCCTATCTTTCGAGAAACCTCCTGGATGGTGGTAAAAAATGCTCGATGTTGTTCAGGAGTTCCATGAGAGAAGTTGAGCCTCGCAATATCCATGCCAGCCATCGCCAGCTTTCGTACAGCTTCTTCACTGCTACTTGCCGGACCCAAGGTACAGATTATTTTGGTCTTTCTCTTTTTTTTCATGCGGGATTTGCCTCGTCTACCATCCTTACTCAGGATGTGTTTACTTATCTTACACAAATGGGGAGGTGATTGTTTTTTATCTCCGTGAGTTCTTCTGGTATTTCTGGGATTTTTTCTCTATGTTCAATCATACTCTCCACCGTCATCTGAACAACTTCTCTGATGTTTTTTAAAGCTTCTTCTTCGCTGTAGCCCCAGGTACTTGCTCCCTTTAAGGCTGGGCAAAACGCATGGTAGCACTTCACTTCCTAACGTAGCTAGCCTGTTCGATCACCCGCATAGACTTCCACTTGCCTCCCAGGAAGCGAAACAAGAAAATGAGCCCCAGTATACTTAATGTCGCATTTCCCTATCAAAAAGAAAAGACCCATCCCCTCTGTTTGAAAGAATGGGCTCATCTGTAGATAACCTCGGCAGCCATATGTCCTTTCGTCCAGAAGATCTCTAGTTTTGCGTTCTCTTCTTTCGGATAGTTCGCCTTTTCGGTTACTCTCCTTATAGATTAGATCGCCAATATCAGACGCAATTATTATAGCATTTTTGAAGCTCATGCCAAATTCTCGAAAAGAGATTTTGAGCATTACAGGGTTTTCCCTTGAATAATTTTCCTGTGAGTTTTAGGTTGAAAGTAGTTTTATGCTACCGGAGGTGTAGAACACGGTTAGATTTAAGGAGTGACGAGCGGCGTTGTAGTGATATACTCTGGCGTCAAGCGCTTCTGCCTATAATGCCTTCTGAGCTCAAAACATTTTCCTCGTCTTTTCTCGCAGCAGCCATCAAATTGCGGATATGCGCCGTTGCCCAGAGGACAGCCACCGCCGCTCCAACGGTGTTACCCACTGCTATGCCCAACCAGACTCCCAGAAGGCCCCTGTCCAGGATGAAAGCGAACACCACCGAGAATAGAGGCGTCAATACCAGGGTACGGATAATTGTTGCTATGAGGGCGTTCATTCCCTTGCCCGTACCTTGGAACACAGCGGAAGACAATATTCCGAAGGCTGCCGTCGGATAGAACAGACACATTATCCTTAAGAAAACTACCAGATCATCGGCGATCCGAGCCGAAGTCTCGGCCTGGGTGAACATCGCCGTGATCTGGAGAGAAAGTAAGAAGGTGGCAATCGCTATCAAGATCTCGATGACAACACTTATCTTCAAAGCGTACATAAAGGCTGCTTTAAGCTTCATGAAGGCACGTTGGCCGAAGGTAGCGCCGGTAACCGATACCACGGCAGTAGCCATTCCAAGAAGAGGCAGTATGGCAATGGTGGCTACTCTCCATCCGGTGGTGTAAACTGCCACCCCGTCGGTGCCGCCAACACGCACGAGAATGAGATTTATGATCAACATGGTAAATGACATGGAGAGTTGCTGGGCCGAGGCGGGTAAACCGACCTTAAAGATATCTGCTACGATTTCTTTTTTGAATCGAAAGCCACGGAAGCTGAATGAGATGTAGGTGTCTTTCTTGAGGAAGAGCCAATTAAACAGGATCACGGATGTAACGAGCAACGATACAATGGTAGCCCAAGCAGCCCCGGCAACGCCAAGCCTGAGCGTATAAATGAAGATAGGATCAAGCACTATGTTGATGCCGGAGCCCAATGCCATGGCGAACATAGCTCTCCTGGCATCTCCTTCACTGCGCAGTATGGCAGCTGCGATGCTGACGAAGAATACAATTGTGGTACCGGCGAACATTATCTTGGCATAGGATACGGCCATACCAATCGTTCTTCCGGCGCCCAACTGAAGGAAGACGTTCTCAGCGAAGACGAACAGCGGAATCGTGAAAACCACTGCTGCCAAGAGCATTATGATGATTGTATGGGCCGCAACGGCGTCTGCGCCCTTCTTATCTCTGGCCCCTATCCTGCGGGATATGGCAGATCCACCCCCTAGTCCTAGCCCCGTGGCTATGGCCATGGCCATGAAGAAAAAGGGGAAAAAGAACCCCACCGCCGACAGGGCATCAGCACTCAGGCCAGAGACCCAAATAGCATCAACAAGATTGTATATTGTGTGCACCGACATTGCTGCGATCATAGGCAAGGCAAGCTTGATGATGGCTTTTTTGGGGTCACCCAACAGAGTCTTGACGCCCTCAGTCTCGATTTTGGGAGAGGGTGTATCTGACAGGGACTGCCCGAGGGATTGCTCAGTCACGAAAGTTTCCTTCGTCCTTTATTGAACTGGTTAAAAACAAACTATGGGCCCTTATTTCCCAATTAATTCCGCACGAGTCGGCTTAAATCTCCCAGGGACTATTTCTTCCGCTTTTTCTACAAATTTCACACTCACATACAACGATCCTATAGGATTTAACCAGTTACTGCTTCTTTCAAACCCTTGGCTGGTTCAAACATTGAACCTATATTCCAAATCTATTCTCCGAGATGTCGGATAAGGCCGTATTTCCTGGAAATCACAAGATCTGCCTTTCTGGCTGGTTGGTCTTCTTTCATTCTGTAATCAACGTCCATGATTTCTATAAACTCTGCTGTATAGTCCTTTAACACACCTGGATATTCAAATATTTTATCACCTTTGGTCAACTCAAGTACGACCTTCTTGCCTATATGTCTTTCTAATAAAGGTTCAAAAGAAGTTGCCATAGGACCTACCAATTCTTTTTTTAATTGCCCGACATATTTATCTTGAGAGGTCAGTATCGCACCACCAGGAGCTGCCCTTTTGGCCTGACCGATTAACAGATTCACTACATCCATCACTGAATCTCTTACGGTCTTGAAGAAATTTTGTATTCTTCTTTTAAGCCTTCTTAAGGCTCGAGGATGATAGGTTCTTTTTAGTTCCTTCTCCCTTTCTTTCCTTCTATGTTTATTTAATTCATCGTGGTAGCGAATTAAGGCTTGAATATCAGGATACTCGTGTTTATAGAGAATGTAGCTCATCTCATCATGTCCACTTTTATCTTTGTGTTTGGTTAGATAAATTAATTCAAAGCCGGTATTTTCCACGCTTAGTTTACCCCAAATTATTTTGCCAGTTGTTTCTTCCAGGGTTACCAGGTCCTCTGAAAAAGCCTTCAAGCATTTATCCTTAACTCTTCCTCTGATAAAAGCAGCAACGACTGTAACTATGATAATAGAAACTATAGTTATGGCGAATGTATCAGGCATAATAAATTCCTTTTAAAACCCGTCGAAAATTTTGGATAACTGGCTATAAACCCAACTTACCACTTATTCAAGAATTCTTTGATGACATCTTCTGGAGATAAATTAAGATAAATTTGACTGGTTGTCAATTTTATGTCCTCTTTTTTCCTCCTCTTCCTTCAGCCTCTTCAATCTCTGCTCACGACGAACTTTTGCTTCTTCATATTTTTTTCTCTCTTCCTGGGTTTGAAGAATGAGCTGAGGAACAGGGGTAGATCGTCCTTTTTCATCAAGAGCTACCATGGTTAGAAAAGCGGTGGCTACAGGGAGAACCTGGCCGGTTTTTACTTTTTCTGTGTCCACATGAACCTCAATCTCCATACTGGTTTTTCCCACAAAGGTGAGCTCTGCTCTCAAGGAAACAACATCACCAATACGAACAGGGTTTTCAAAATTCAATGAGTCTATGGAAGCGGTGACTACGTTAGAGCGAGCATGACGAGAGGCAGCTACATAGGCCACCTCATCTACCAGTTTCATGATGATGCCTCCATGAACATTACCATAATGACTGGCATGGTGGGGCATCATAACCTGGGAAAGAGTAGTAGTTGATTCTATTACTTTCTTTCGTATCTCCATTTTCTGCCCCTCCTTAGCTCTCTTATGGTCTTTAAATAGAAAAATATCGACAAGGTAATCGGATTATCCTTATATCTACAAAAATGATATGGGGACGTGATTATTTTTACTTCCGTGAGTTCTTCGGTCAATCAGACCAGCGAATCTTTAGCATCAGGTAGTGGGATAGAAGTTCCTGCCCACTACTAGCGCAGAAGGTCTTGGAAGATATAGGTAAGCTCAGTCTTATTTTGCCTTCTTTTTCCGGGCCAGCCAGAAATTAACTCCGGCCCCGATCCAGAGAATGATGGAGCTATAGGGAGCCCAGCTACAGAGGGCATCGTATCCCAGAGCACAGAGCTTGTCTCCTCCCACGCAAGTAGGGATAAGAACGACAAATCCCAGAATGAGCAGAATCGACGCAAGCCATAACCTCATTTTTCTCACCTCCTCAGCTTGTCAGTGGATTATTTTCTCAAGGCTCTGAAGTAGGAAATTTAGCAGGGCCCCTTTCTCGTTTACGTCAGAGCTTTCCTTAAAATGACTTTTGGTATAGAAGGTGGACTAGTAAGTTTCAAAAGATAAAGATGCCAGTTGCTTATGTTTAGCTACAATCTCTAATCTCCATGTTCCAATCCGCCCATGTAGATTTTTGAAGGCATAGGTTCGCCATCCTCTTGGAGCTAAATTGAATCCAACCTCCTGAGTATAACTGCGGACAAGCTTTCCGTTGTAGTACCATAAATAAGTAATTTCTGTCTTTTTGTCTTTTTCATATCCTGGTCGGCCAAAGACCCTTGCAAAACACCAGATTGTGTCGATATCTACAGGGATTCGGAGGGCTTCTTCTTCAAATCTATTTACTGGCATACGATCATCAACTCTTTCACAGAGGCAAGCTCCTACTTTTATATTGGGGTTTTCTAAAATTAAAGGTTCACTTACCTTTACCGTTTTTCTGGTTACATTATTATCGGTGGTAACTTCCTCAACAGTCTCCGTATCGCTCCTAATTTCGATACGCCGGGAGCATAGTTCTTCCCCATGATGAGCTTCAAGGATCACATAGTCACGATCGGGCACATTCGAGAACTGAAATCGACCTTTTTCATCAGTAACACTTTGCTTATCTATCTCTTTTATCATCACTATTACGTCTTTTCTTGGATTATCAAATATATCCCTAACCTCACCTTCGATGTTTAGCTGGACCTCCGGTGCCGGCGAAGACTGTCCTTGAGAAGGTTTTGTTGGCCCAGGCGGAGTGGGAGTTTCTGGAATATTTTTTGCTCCTGTAGATATAGTTAACCCTAGTAAAAGAAATCCTACTCCTACCCCACCTCCAAAATACTTTAGCTTCTGCCATTTTGGATTGATAGTTTTCTCCTTCATATTTTTCACCTCCTTGAAATCATACTCTCTCACGTCGCTCCCGTTTTAATTGACTATTCTTCAAGAATTTGCTCTTATAGTAGCTAAAAAGCAGCCCGTGTCAAGAAGAGCCTCACGGAATTTGGGCGAGAGTTGGAGGATCCGGGATGACATTTGACCTTATAGCTGGAATAGCTCTGACAGTGCTTGCCTTGAGTGCCGTCATTTTTCTGACCCTTTGGGGCCGGCGCATAATCGAGCGCAGTCACTCCAAGTCCCGAAAGAGACTGAGGAAGACAAGACGGGAGGTTGATAATGAATGATTCTCGAGGCGAAAAGTCCAAGGTAGCTACAACCCTTTCCCGCGAGCTCAATCTTTTACATATTACCATGATGGGGGTGGGGATGATGATCGGCGCCGGGGTTTTCATAGGGATTGGCAACGCTGCGAGGATAGCAGGACCGGGCGGGATGATACTTACGTTCGCCTTGAATGGACTCATTGCTCTGTTCGTGGCCATGTCATACGCCGAGCTTAGCTCGGCCATTCCCCGAGCTGGAGGTGCTTACAACTTTGCGAGGATTGCTTTTGGTCGAGCCCCCAGCTTCCTGGCCGGGTGGATGGAGTGGTTTGCTTCTTCCGTGGCGGGGAGCCTGTATGCCGTGACCTTCGCCATCTATACCGTTCACTATTTTTCCCAGCTTGGCTTTATCCATATACCGGGAACGCACCTTCCCGCGCTTGAGAAACTGGTAGCCGCGGCAGTCGCCAGTATATTCGTGTATGTCAACTATCGGGGGGTTTCCCAAACGGGTACCACAGGAGCCCTGTTGACGCTGGGACAGACACTGATCTTAGCTTTCATTGCCCTGGTAGGAATAGGAACTGCACTGTATGACCCGGAGCGGCTGGCAAACTTCAAGCCTTTTCTTCCTCACGGTTGGACCATGCTCCTGGTCACCATGGGCTTCACCTACGTTGCCTTTGAGGGATTCGAAGTGATTGCCCAGACCGGTGATGAAGCCATAGAGCCCCGTCGTAATCTTCCTAAGGCTATGCTTTACTCAATCCTCATAGTTGTACTCACCTACGTAGGTGTCTCGTTTGCATCCCTGGTGGCAGTGAAAGATGTGGGCGAACCCGCATGGGCCTGGATTGGAAAATTCGGTGCGAAGGGATTTGGGCAGGCTGTTTCCCGACTCCTACCTTGGGGAGGTCTCGTGACAACTATCGCTGTCATCTTCGCCTCTACCTCAGCTCTGAACGCCACTATCTATTCGGCCACTCGGGTCTCTTATGCTCTCGGGCGGGACCGGATGCTACCGCCTATTTTCTCTCGACTTTCAAAGAGGAGAATCACCCCTTATGTTGCTCTTCTCTTCACCGCTGGGCTGGTGATCAGCGTGGCAGTTCTCCTGCCGACCATACACGTGGCATCAAGTGCCAGTATAATGTTCCTTTTCCTCTTCTTTTTGGTGAACCTTTGCGTAATCCGCATCCGCCACTATATGGGGGATGAGTTAACTTACGGATTCATGATGCCACTTTTTCCTTGGTTGCCAATTGCTGCAATATTTGTCCAGGTCTTGCTGGCTGTGTGGTTGATCCGGATGAGTCTGGTAGCCTGGATTGTGGGACCGATATGGGTAGTCTCGGGGATCGCAATTTATTACGCTTACTCCAGGCATAGAACCAGCACGACACGCGAGGAGATCGTGACCCTTCGGGAAGAACCGATCCCCAGGAAGCAAGGCTACCGGATTTTGCTTGCCGTCTCTAACCCGGAGAACGCCGTCCAACTCGCCTCCTACTCCTACCGACTCGGCCAGGCAAAAAGAGCTGAGGTGGAGGTGGTATACATGATGCCCGTGCCGCCTCAGGTACCTCTTTCAGATGCTTCCCAGTACATGCTTAGAGGTGAAGAAGCTATTGTGGAGGCGATGCTTTACCTTTCAACTGATTTTACCTTTGGTAGTACAATCCGCTATTGTCGCAGTATCCCCCGCGGGATCATTTCGACCGCTGCCGAGCAAAGAACGGACCTGCTAATCATGGGATGGGGAGGGCATCCACGCAAGGGCTTCGCTCTGGGAAGAACTGTCGATCCCATATTGGAGCGAACAACCTGCAACGTGGCAGTTTTGAAAAACTGTCACCAGCAGAAGCACATGAGGGTGATGGTCCCATTTGCTGGGGGTCCCAACGGTGTGTTTGCTCTGGAGGTAGCCTCGATGCTGGTTGAGCGGGAGGGTGGTCGGATAGATGTGTTTCACGTATCCTCACCGGGCCGGCCTCGCCAGGATATTGAAGCTTGTCTGGAGAAAAGCCTGCCACCGCTTGGGGTAGAGAGCTCACTATTTGAGCCAAAGTACGCTATTTCGAGTGACATTCTGGGCACTCTCATCGAGCAAGCGCAGCAGTACGACCTGGTTGTTATGGGTGCGAGCCGGGAAGGACTGTTCCGGCAGGTAGTCATGGGAAGGCTGCCCGAGGAATTCGCCCGACGTTGTGGGAAGCCACTGGTTATGGTTAAGGCTCCAAGCCCGGTCAGGTCTTTCGTGAGAAGATGGATGTGAAATCAGCAAAAGATATCCCTGCTAACGTTCATCGAAGCCCTACCCTGTTTTTTCGACCAGAGCCTTGACCTTGACGCCAAAGACCAAAAGTACAATCTTTCCTGCGCTCATAATAACACCTCCTGGTTGTTTTCTAACCTATCATTTCCTTATCGATCCTACTATACCGGCCACTCCGAAGACCGCCAAATACAGGGCGATGATATAAGCCACGATGGCCGGTACAATGAAGATTATGATCCCAAACACAAGTGCCAAAACATATGTCCATATAGTGTTCATCAAGAACCTCCTAATCGGTATAGAATTGTCTCTCAGGACAAGGCAGAACCCACCATAACGAGGTCACTCAGTAGATCCATCCCTAACACAACACCAGAGCTACTAGCAAAACCTCCCTTATTTTTTTAACCATTCTCTTCCCCTCCTCACTTTATTTCTCAAACGCTTCCCCACACGCTTTCATTGTTAGCCCTGTCTGATTGGCTACTTTCTCTACTAATTCTGCTTTGTTCATGGTAATGCGTCCTGTTTTGATTAGTGATTGTAAAGATCTTGCTTTTATCTTAGCTAAAAAGTGCCCGGTGTCAAAAAGAGCCTCACGGGACTTGCGTGAGGGTTGACTAATAACTCTCTTTTGTTAAATTAAATGCTGCAAATGAATATTTTAAATAATGAAAAAGAGATAAACTAAAATGGGACTTCAAATGAAAATGTGGCTATTGATGGCCTTAATGTTCGGCATTCTCTATGGAGTAATTACCGGAATCGGAACCTGGATGGGAGCAGGAAATGCTTTGTTTTATCTGGTTTTAGCTTCTCTGTTCATAGGCTTTCAGTATTTGATTGGACCCTCACTGGTGCAGCTAATGATGAGGGTGAAATGGGTTTCAGAAAGAGAAGAGCCTGAACTCCACCAGATGGTAGGAGAACTTGCTGAAAGAGCTGGTATTCCAAAACCGAGGGTGGGCATCTCTAGATTAGCAATTCCCAATGCCTTTGCTTTTGGGAAAACCTTAAGAGATGGAAGAGTTTGTGTTACCCAAGAAATTCAGAGATTGCTAAATAAAGATCAATTGAAAGCAGTACTGGGCCATGAAATCTCCCATCTTAAAAACAGAGATATGATGATTATCACTTTGCTTTCAGTCATACCTTTGATGCTTTACTGGTTAGCTTGGAGTACACTCTGGGGAGGGATGTTTGGCAGAAGAAGGGAAGGTGGAGGGTACGCTGTTCTGATTGGTTTGGGAGCTATGCTTCTTTATTTTGTAACCAACCTTTTAGTTTTGTATGGTTCGCGGATCAGAGAATACTATGCGGATCGAGGAAGTGTAAAACTAGGGAATTCTCCTCAGCATCTAGCTACAGCTCTTTACCGGTTGGTTTACAGGTCAGCTCAACTTCGAAGGAATCCCCAGGTAAAACAGGAGCTTAAGCGAGTGGAAGGAGTAAAGGCTTTTTTCTTGAATGATGTTTCTCGAGCTCAAAATGAGATTAGAGAACTTAAGGAAATAGATAAAGACCTCTCGGGAACTATTGATCCCAATGAACTTGCCGAGCTTCGCCTGAAAACAGTAAAACTCAGGGGAGTTGATAGAATGATGGAGCTTTTCACTACCCATCCCAATATGCTAAAGAGAATTAAACACCTTGCTCATTTTACTTAAAACTTCTTCTCTATAATTTCTCAAAGCTATCTTTTTTAGACTCACTATTACGTTTTTTCTTGGATTATCAAATATATCCTTAACCTCACCTTCAATTTCCATCTGGGTCTCAGGTGCCGGTGAAGATTGCTTTTATCACTTTCTTTACCTAGCCGCTTCCCTCAAACCCCTCCCCGATTTAAACCTGGGTACCCTTTTTAGCTGTTATCTGGATAGTTTTTCTTGTTTGGGGATTCCTTCCTCTTATCTTATTCTGTTTGCTTTTCAGCAATATCCCCTACAATTGGCAATTTATATTTCTCACCCTTGTAAGCTTTGAACATCAGAATCAACCAGAGTATCAGTACCAATATCCATACTAGACCTGCGATGACCCATCCGGCGAATGGTATCCATCCCAGTATCCAGGCTAGTACGGACAATGGTAGAAATGTCAGCAAAGACTGGAAGGCATGGAACCGAACAAACTTATTCTCCTTCTCTAATACCAAGAAAACAATACCTGTTATCCAACCCAGAACATAGCATAGAAGCCCTGCTAGGTTCTCCTCCAGATCCATTGATGTCTTTGCCATTTTGACTCTCCTTGTTAGAAGATTTTCATAGATCACTGTCATCTTAGCTAAAAAACGGAGAGTGTCAAAAAAGAATCCCCACCAGAGTCCTCCAAACTCTCTTAGGCCATGATAGGTTGACAACCACTGGATTTTACCGTAATCTTTTCCCATACGAGGCCGTTAGGGAATTCTTGGATAAGTGGTAGGTTCGGATAGACATGTATATGTGACATCGTAACCTATACTCCAAAATTGGAGGAATATCCGACATGGTCGGATATTAACAAGGTATACGCTATCAGCTTCGGAACTCTGATATTAAAGGCTGAAAATGGAAGATAAAACAAAGAAGGAGCCAAGTAAGTCGATTTTATAAATTTTCAGCAAAGGAGGATGAGATGGCCATTGTATCCATGCAAGAGGTGGTAAGGAATTACTATCTAGGAAAGACGGTAGTTAATGCCTTGGGAGGGATAGACCTAGAGGTAGAAAAGGGCGAGTTTATCTGTATTGCTGGTCCTTCGGGAAGCGGGAAGACCACCCTGCTCAACTTGATTGGCTGTTTGGACAGGCCCTCCTCCGGCAAAGTGTTTCTTGATGGCGATGATGTCGAGCGGTTGAGCGACAATAAACTATCGAGGTTGAGGGCGGAGAGGATAGGCTTCATCTTCCAATCCTTCAACTTAATCCCCGTTCTCTCCGCCTTCGAAAATATAGAATACCCACTGCTCCTAAAAGGCGTTCCTCGTGGAAGTCGAAAGAAAAAAGTTCTGGCTATGTTGGAGGAGGTGGAGTTAGCTAATTTTACCAGACATCGTCCCAACCAGTTAAGTGGAGGACAAAGACAAAGGGTGGCCATTGCCCGAGCCCTGGTTACTGATCCAGAGATGGTTCTCGCCGATGAGCCGACGGCTAACCTGGATTCTAAGACAGGCGAGGCTATCGTGGACTTGATGAGGAAGATAAACCAGGAGACGAAAGCCACCTTCATCTTCTCCACCCATGATTCCATGGTGATGAAATATGCTCATCGGATGATCCGTCTTCAGGATGGAAGGATAATATAGGAGATCAAGATGAATATTAAAATTGCTGCACGGAGCGTTTTTCGAAACAAGAGGAGGACAGTCATCACTCTTCTATCCATCATCTTTGGCTGCGTGGCCATTATAGTCTTTGGAGGATTCGTCGATTACTCTATGTGGGGCTTGAGGGAAAGCACCATTCACAGTAGACTAGGGCATCTGCAGGTTTACAAGGCCGGATATTCCGAGAAGGGAGGAACTAATCCCCTGGCCTACACCATCGAGGACTATCCCAGGATAAGATCAATCATCGAAGATGAAGACCATGTCGATTTTGTTACCTCGCGGCTGGAGTTTTCCGGCTTAATTGGCGGAGCTGAGAATAGCGTCATCTGTGTTGGAAAAGGAGTGGAGCCAGAGAAGGAAAGAGAGCTGGGTATGACTGTTAGCATAGTTGAGGGAGAGGATCTAAGCAGTGAGGAACCGGAGGAAGGAATCATTGGAAAAGGATTAGCCGAGGGCCTGGGAGTGAAGATAGATGATTATTTAACTATCCTGACTTCCACGGCAGAGGGAGCGCTAAATGCCGTTGATCTTAAGTTAAGGGGCATATTTCGAACCGGCGTAAAGGAATACGATGATGTGGCAGTGATGGTGCCTATGGAATTAGCCAAAACCCTTTTATATACGGAAAATGTGCAAAGCATCGTTGTCGTTCTGGATAAAACAGAAAATACTGATTTAGTGGCAGATAATTTACGCAAGGAGTTTAGCCAGGCCAACTTGGATTTGGAAATAAAAACCTGGTCCGATCTGGCCACCTTTTACCATCAGGTAGTTCAGTTGTACGGGGGCATCTTCTGGGTAGTGAGACTCATCATCCTCATCATAGTCATCTTTAGCATCGCCAATACCATGACCATGTCTGTATTTGAAAGAATGAGGGAGATAGGGACGATAAGGGCAATGGGGACCAAGCGAAGAGGAGTTTTGTCCTTGTTCCTAATGGAGGGCTTGATTCTGGGAGCCCTTGGGGGCGCCCTGGGCCTTGTCTTTGGGATCATAGCTGCCAAATTGCTTTCTATTAAAGGAATCTATATCCCCCCTCCACCTACTATGACCGAGGGATATACAGCTCTCATCAATGTTGTCCCCAAGGATTTGATCTTCGCCTTTAGCTTAGCAGTAGGAACTTCCTTGGTCTCATCGATCTATCCCGCATTTAAGGCGGCAAGACTCAAGGTAGTTGATGCCCTGAGGTACATTTAGAAAGGAGAAGGAATGAAGAAGATACTTCTTTTGGTCCTGGGTATGGTTATGTTTGTCTTTGCTGCCTCACCGGTGAGGGCAACAGATGCGGAAAAGATAATAGAAGAGGCGGATAAAGCCAGGGGTCCGGGAGATTCTTTTAGCTTCGAGCTTAAGGTCACCAGCCTAAAGCCGGATCGCAAGAACGAGATCTCCAGGTTCAAGGTCCTGGTCAAAGGAATAGATAAGAGCCTGGTTAAATTCACCTATCCCAAGCGAGACAAGGGGAAGGTAATGCTCATGGTGGGCAACAACCTCTGGATATACATCCCTACCTCGAGGAATCCCATCCGGATCTCCCAGCAGCAAAGGCTAATGGGCCAGGTATCCAATGGCGACGTGGCCCGTACCAATTTTAGCGGGGATTATATCCCCAGGCTCCTCAGAGAGAAAGAGCTTGAGGGAAAGCTCTCTTATGTTCTCGAGCTAAAGGCAAAGAGCAAAGAAGTAGCCTATCACCGGATAATCTATTGGGTGGAGAAGGATACCTTCAATCCCTTAAAATCGGAATTTTATACCATTTCGGGGAAATTGCTTAAAACTGCTTATTATCAGGGATACGAAGAGATACTGGGAAGGGAAAGGGTGACGCGGCTGGTGATAGTTGATGACCTCAGAAAAGGACAAAGCTCGATAATGGAATACAGCAACATGAAGATAGAAGAATTCTCCGATCGGATATTTCAGAAGAGCTACCTCAAACACTTGAGGTGATCTCACGGCTAATTCTTATCGTAACTGTTCAGCCGCAGATTTACGCTGATTATAAATCTTTTGAATTCTGGTTTTCTACCAAAAATCTAGAAATCCATCACCGACTTCATTATAAACTTCTAAGCATAATATCTTTGTGTTTAAATTTATCTGTCTTAATCTGTGTCGATCTGTGGCTAAATAGTTACTTCTTATCTTTTCTTCCGAGGATAAGCTATATTGAAAAGGATGGTGTTCATCTTAATCTTTTTTCTCACCCTTCCCACCCATTGCCCAGCCCTGGAGACTGAGTATGGTGGAATTCTCCGTTGTCAATCCAACTGGTACGACATAAACCAGGATTCCTATTTAAATCCCCATAACGATATTCTGAAGCTACTCAGCACCGATCAAGAACTTGAAATAAAATTAGACCTTCATTCCTGGTTTCGAGAAACTCTAGGATTCTACCTGAAAGATAGGGCGAGTTATATGATAGGTGAGGATAAAAGCAAACTTGAAAACATCCTGGATGAACTCTACCTGGAACTGAATCCCTCAGAATCCCTCTTCTTCAACATAGGAAAGCAGAACATAACCGAGGGCGTTGGCTACGCCTGGAACCCCACTGATTTCTTAGCCGGTTTAGAAGAGATTGATCGAGCCCAGGATACCAGGGAAAAGAGGGAGGAGCGAGAAGGAGTGATCTGTCTTAAGGGCGAGCATTTCCTGCCCCATCTTACCTTGACGGTGGTAGCCAGCCCCAGGATGGAGTCATGGGGCCAAAAGGCCGACGCCCGTGCTTTGGTTAAAGTCTATGCCTTGATGAAGAATCTCGACTTTTCCTTGATCGCCTACGCTGAGGAGAAAAAAAGACCAAAGCTGGGCTTAAACTTCTCCAGTACCATCGGGGAAAGCCTGGAGGTTCATGGCGAGGCATCCTTACAAAAGGGAACCTATCGTTACTATCTTAACCAGACAGATCCTGGCTATTATGAGTTCATTCAGAAGAACAAGGAAAGCCAGCAGCTCTATCCAAAGGTTTTGGTAGGCGGTCAATATAGCTTCTCGGATAATACCAATCTTGTCCTGGAATATTACCATAACCAGGAAGGCTACAGCTCCTCGGAATGGAGGGATTATTTTGAGTATTTAAAGTTCTGCGGGGAAAGATATGAGGATGAGAGTCTGTATTTCTCCTATCTTTTGATGGGGAACGCCTATTTCGATCTAACCAATTTCAGGCAGAATTACCTTTTTTTGAGGTTTAGCAAACCAAACATCCTGGATCGTTTTGAGATCTCATCGAATAACATCTACAATCTGGATGATGCCAGCCTCCTCATGAATGTCAAGATAGATTACGAGGGAATGCAAGACCTTTCCATTTATGTTTTGGGGAATTTCTTTTTTGGAAAGGGGGATAGTGAGTTCGGTATGTTTTACCACAGCCATACCTTCAGCGCAGGAGTGGAATATTTCTTTTAGACTACTTATTTCGACGGTCTCGGTGTCAGCGGCGAATGTGCCGAACACCTGCCATGGCGTTCCTTCAGTATTCCCATTCTTTATTTGCCGTTTCTTGAGTTTGCCAGAAGTGTGCCATCACAAGAATTGCAAATCTCTTTAGGCTCAGTTCCTTTTATAAAAATCTCTTTGATCTTCCCGGGACAAAAAGAGCCGACTAACATCCCGGATTGGGGACAAACATAAACCTCCATTAATCCGGCGGGAATAGTAAAATCAAAATTTCTCCTCTTTTCTCTTTTTTCTAAAAGCAGCATAACATCTCTAAAGAGTGGACCTGCCCCAGAGACTCCAGAAACACTCTGCATGGGCCTGCCATCAAAGTTACCCACCCATACTCCTACAGTATGATGAGGAGTATAACCTATGGCCCAGTTATCTCGGAAATTTGCCGAAGTTCCAGTTTTTACGGCACAGGGAAAAGGCAGGCTCAAACACGATCCTTCTCCAAAAGCAGGAATTCGGGCATCTCTATCTGCGAGAATATTAGTGATAATATAAGACACTTCTGGAGAGAAAACACGACGAGAAGAGCCTTTCGGAAAAGAGTTGGTTCTACCCTGGATATCTTTGGCCTCCAAAAATATCTTCTCCTTTTTAAATACTCCTGATCTGGCTAAAGCTCCGTAAGCTCGGGCCAGCTCCAACAAGGTAACTTCTCCACCTCCCAGGGTAAGACCAAGACCATAATAATCAGCTCCTTTATCAAGAGTTTCAAAACCGAGCTTCTTGAGCCTGTGAAGCAAAGATTCTACCCCTATATTTTCTAAGACTCTTATGGCTGAAACATTATAAGAACAGGCTAAAGCCTCTCTTAATCGAATGGGTCCATGAAACTTTCCGTCATAATTTCTGGGAACATAGTCAACTTCCTTACCTCGAATACGAATCTCCGTGTCCAGGATGAAAGTAGCTGGTGTCATTCCCTGTTCTAAGGCAAGAGCGTAGGTAAACGGTTTTAGGGCCGAACCCGGTTGCCTTAAGGAAGTAACAGCGCTCACCTGTCCACTATGATAAGAATCAAAAAAGTTAGCCGATCCCACCAGGCAGAGAATTTCACCACTCTTATTGTCCATGATAACAGCCGCCGCATTGCTAACTTCCCATTTTTTTAAAGATTTGACAGAGTTTCTTAGAAGGACTTCCACATCTTTCTGAAGCTCAAAATCCAGAGTAGTTCGGAGGGAGGAGATATTTTGTCTCTCTTTGGGTGCGATCTTCGAGAGAACCAAATCACAAAAATGAGGAGCCCGGAAGGATATCTCGGGAGAGATGAGATTAAGAGGTTCTTTAAAAGCTCTTCTATACTCTTCTTGTTCAATCATTCCCTTATTTAACATTCTTCGAAGAACTTCTCGTTGTCGCTTTTGCGCCCGAAGCTGATGGCGATAAGGATTGTAAAGGGAAGGAGCCCGGGGAAGTCCGGCTAAAAAAGCTGCCTCAGCTAAGGAAAGATGAGCCGGGGGTTTATCAAAATAAAGTGAGGAAGCGGCATTAATCCCGAAAGTTTGATTACCATAGGGAATACGATTAAGATATTGAGTAAGAATTTCATCTTTGGACCTCGAAATTTCTAGCCTCAAAGCATACCAGATTTCTACTGTCTTCCAGAACCAATTCCTCGGAAAATGATAGATATTTTTTACTACCTGCTGGGTAAGTGTGGAACCACCAGAGATAATTCTTCTCGCTCGGATATTCTGAATTATGGCTCTGGCAATGGCTCGTATATCAATCCCGGGGTGTTCATAGAAACGACTATCTTCCGCGGCTAAGGTGGCAAGAATCACATTTTTGGAAATCTCTGGAAGAGAAACCCACCGACTTCTTCCCTCTTCGTCAGAGAGAACTTCTCTTAAGAGATTCCCCTTACGATCGAGAATTCTTAACGAGACTACCGAAGCAGGCTCGAGTACTTTTCGGGAGAAAGGAATATATAAGGATACCCCTAATAATACCAGGACAAATCCTAAAGAAACACTAAAAATCTTCATCTTTTATTTAATAACGACCTTCTCTTCCCTACTTCTTCCAAAAACTTCCGGGGTGTACATCTCTTCTGCTTTGGTAGCAGGAAGACAATAAGTTCCTGGAGTTGTTACTCTTACTAAATAGGTATGAGTATGAATTCCGGGAGGAAGATAATCGGCGAAGAGAAGAACCTTGTCGTTATACATCTCCATATGCCTGAATCCTTGCCACCAGGGCTGGGTTTTTCTTTTTTCTATTTCTCTGGCCAGTTCCCTACTTTCCGTTTCAAAAGAAAGATTCACCGGCGCAAAACCTGCCGGCAGCGGGTCTTCCACGACAACGAAGTGTCGTGCCTGAGGAATAACTACCTTTAGATTAACTACTACCAAATCCCCCAGTGGGAAAGAATCTTCTATCCTTTTTCCCTCAAGGGTCTCGAAGCTCTTAAAAACTGCGATTCCTTCATCCCGAGCTTCTATTCTCCCGGTTGGAGCATACCTCATTCTTACCTCATAATACATCCGACCCTCTCCATCTTTATCAATCTCTAAGGGTAGTTTTTCCCCTTTTTCTAAGGAGGCTATATCTACTGTTTTCTCGCTAACTCTGTCAATTCTCTTTTGAAAAAAGTGCTCGAGAATAGTTTTTCCTGCCAGCTGGACCTTTACCTGAAATTCAGGTTCTTCGGCTTCGTAGCGGTGAAAATAATCAGCTAAAGCGTAGAAAAGATAAGCATTATCTTGAGTAGATAGCCACCGACTTTGCTGCTCCCTCAGAAGCCACCGAACAATCTGAGGGCTGAAAACGGGCTCTTTTTCTATCTCGATAAGGGTCTGCAGGATCATAGCCGTGGTGCGAAGACTGCTCTGAAAAACCCAGGGTATTTTATCTTCTTCCTCAAAATATGCACTGGTGGGAGAGATCTTTATCTTGTTCATAAAGTCCCGTACCAACTCTTCCTCCATTCCTCGATCTCCCGGTCCCAGATGGATAGCTTTGACTAAAAAGGTACGAGCAAAGAGGGGTATTTCATCTCTTTTTTGGTATAAGCGTTCCATGTAAGCGGGTTCAGGTTTTCCTAAAAGTGAGAGAATATAGAGAGAAAAAGCTTCCGAGCTTCTCCAGGATCTTGAGTCATAAGGGTATTTTTGTTTCTCGAGCTTTCCGTGGAGAAATTCCTTAAGGTACTCAGCTCCTTTCTCCATAATACTTGAAGGAACTTCATAGCCAGCTTCCTCAGCTTTCTTTAAGATAAAGAGAGTGTAGCAGGTAAGGTAAGGAGAATCATAAGATGAATCCTCCCAATAGGAAAATCCTCCGTTCGGCCTCTGATAGAGAGAAACTTCCTTTAATGTTTCTTTGACGATCTCTTCAGGACTTTTCCCTTGGGGAAATGAGAAATCAAAACTTTCTACTATATCCTGGGAAAGAATCAAAGGAAATATCCGAGAAAGGCGCTGTTCCAGACAAAGGTAAGGATAATTAATGAGAGAAACAAAAGGATTCTTTAAAGAAAATAATAGGCCCGAGGAAATAGCTACTTTTACTTCTCCCACATCAGGATAAATATCTTCAGGAATGAGAATCTCTTGATACGCATCTTCTAAGCTACTTTCGAAGAGAGCTAAACTTTCGGTTTGTCGGGGAAGATTCACAGGAACCGTAACGGCAAGGCCATCGCTATAGTCTCCCATTATGGCTTTAAAGAAAAATTTTGCCTCTCCTATTTTGTGAGCTTCAAATGAAAATCTCACCTCTCTATTCTCTCCGGGCCGCAAGAAAACTTTCTTAACCTTTTCTCCCTTCAGGGTAATTCCTTCTGCTTCTCCTAAGAGCTGAACCTCTCCTTCCTTCCCGGTATAGTTATATACTACCACCCCAGCTTCAAAAGAATCTTCCCTTCGGACGAATTGAGGCAGGGCACTCTTTAAGAGCAGGGGTTTTTTGACCATTAGTTTTTCCTCTCCGGCACCGAAAGATGAGTCTTTGGTGAGAGCGGTAACCATTACCTTGAAAGTAGTAAGATTATCGGGAAGCTCAAAACTTACCTCACCCCATCCCTCAGGTCCAATTTCCACCGAGGGATTCCAGTAAGCAGTGGGAATAAGCCTTTCTCTCATAGCTATGCCGGCAAACTTCTCCATTCCCCCATCGCCTCCGGGACTTCTTCCTTTAGTCGCCACCTCGGTGGCCTCAATTACATAAAAGCGCGTCTCCGAAGTTATAACTGACAACGGTCGATGGCGATAGAAAGTGGTAAATGCATCAGGAGTCTTATATCCTATGAGGTTCAACACCCCCATATCTACCACGGCTACAGAAACTTCCGATGACACCTGTTCCCCAGCAGCGTTTCTTACTCTAATGGCTAGCCTCACCTTATCTTGAGGAGAGTATTCCTTCTTATCGGGAATAACCTCTACCTGGAGTTGCTTCTCCATGGGGTCTACAGAAAGGTCAAGGTAGCCTATTTTGAAGGAAGGTTTTGCTAAATCCTCTTTTTCGGGAGTGTGATCTTCGGACAGTCTTCCCCGGAGAAGAATGACTGAAACAAAGAGATTGGGAATATGGTCACGGGTAATAGGAATTTCAAGAGTATCCGCCGTGCCCTGTATCTGGTCTACCCAACTTTCGATAATACCCTCCCTCTCAAGCGTTATTAAAGCTTTTGCCTCTTCATAGGGTGATTTAACTAAGATTTTAGCTCTATCCCCGGGACGATAATTGGTCGCATCAGCCACTAATTCAATCCTGTCATCTTTTCTTTTTTCCCAGAAACCATATCCTTTCCCACTTACATAGAAAGAGCTCCCGGTGAGAATTTTATTTCCCCGGAGATCTTCCCCTCTTGCTTCCAGAAGATAGAGTCCGGCACTTTCAGGGGAAAAGGAGAAAGATAGAGGTTCCTCTCCAGAAATTACTTGGTAGGAAGCCTTTTCCTTATCCTCTTTTTTACTAATCAAGCTCCAGCGCCCTCCGGGTCTTGCTTCTCTTTTAGAATACCACTCCCGCTTTAACACCCGAAGCTCCAAGTTCTTTCCCGGAATAACCACTCCCTCGGAGTTTACCGTGATAACTTTAATCTTAACTTCCTCCCCTTCTTTGGTAAAGGTAGTGGAAGGTTTTATTCCTATATAGTACTCGCCCCGATGAACGACTGCCGTAGTGCGAGCCGCAATACTCTGGCGAGTAAGGTCGGTAACCACTGCTTCCAGACGCAGGTCAGCTGAACCCTTGAAACCAACCTCCTCAAGACTCTTTTCCAGATAAAATCTTCCTGAGGAATCCAGTTTCCCCTCGCCAGACTCTATGAGCTGACTCTTATCATTCTCTTCCCACCATCCGGGACCGAAGAAGTATCCCTTGTAACCCGGAGGGGAAAAACGAGTGGGGTTTAACCTCAGTTTCCAGGAAACTTTCTCCTCGCTCATGGCTGCCCCAAAAAGATAGTTTCCCTCAATAGTCGCCTTGCAGGAATCTTTAAAGACATAGCTCTCTTTATCGGTGCGGACAGTGACCTCGAAATTAGCCGGGCGAAAATCTTCTACCCGAAAAGATCCGTCAAACCTGCTTTCTGGGTGCTTATTCCGCTCTTCCTCGCCCTCAAAAGGAGAGGCCTGAATTCGGTAATACCCCGAAGGAGCATCCTTAGCTAGCTTAAAAGAAAGGAAGAAAGAGCCATAAGTAGAAAAAGCGACCTTCTTTTTAAGAATTTCCTCATCCCGAGAATTTCGTATGAAAATCCAGGATTCTTTCACCTCAGGAATTTCCCACTTTCCGCTTCTTTTCTCCCTCACGATTGCCTTCAGGTGAACTTCTTCTCCGGGTCGATAAAGACCTCTCTCGGTAAAAAGATAACCAGTCAGCTTCTGAGGGACTGGTCCCCAGTCATAAGAAATACCAAACTGATAAGGGAAAATACCGGTTCCCCAATCAGAATTAATAACCACAGTGTCCTCCCCTCGGCTAACAACGGCCCACTGGCGGGGTTTCTCTCCCTCTCTTTTGGCTTTTATTCCTAGAGTCTTCCATCCTGGTGTATGTACTAACCCTCGAGAATCAGTCCTCCCTGTCCAGAAAACCTTGTTAAAATCATCTCTTATTTCTACCAGGGCTCCCTCTATGGGAGCAGCAGTCTTAAGCTCTGTTACCCAGATAAGATTGTTTTCAGAAGAAAATTTGGCCGTCATTCCCATTTCGGTAACTTGAATAAAAACTCTTCTATATCGTTCATATTCTTCTAATTCAGGAATAAAGAGTTCGGCAAAAACGGCGCCGTATTTCTTTTGGCCCAAAATATCTTTGATCTTTATAAAATCGACTACCCCCTGATTCCGAGATTCTTTTATTCTCCATTCCCTACTAATGTCAAGGAAATTTTTTATATCTTTGATGGGCTCACCTTGCCGGAAAATCCCTTCTTGGGAAAGGAGAGGAATGACCTCATCTAATCCGAGGGACCCCACTCGAAGTCTTGCTTTGTTTATGTTCATAAAAGTAACCGGATACAAAAGACTTCCATAAGCTTCCAGAACTGCCCACCTGCCAGATGTAGATACCCAGGGAGCATAAGGACCGGTGCTAAAAGTAAAGTTTGTCTTCTCATCAAGAGGATTTCCAAATCTATCTTTGAGATCAGGAGAAAGAACAGCCGTATAAAAGGTGTCAGGCTCAAGATTGAGCCATAAGTGAATGCGAGGGTTAGAATAATCCGATCTATAGTAATATTCAGGTATTTCTACCTCAGGCTGGAAAGAGATGTTAGTAGCTACTTCCCGGTAAGAGACAGGATTGCTAAAATTAAGGACAATAGACTCTTCGGGACTCCTGAGATGAGGCTTTTCTATACGCAAGAACCTAAAAAGTCCATAAGTTGAAAAAATAAATTTATAATCATTGGACATCCCTAAAGGACCTTCTACTCCTGGAAGCCCTTTAAGAACTTTTACCTCGTAAAAATATCCGGGTCTAAATTTTTCTTCAGGCTTTAAAAGAAGAATTTCTCCTTCCTTAGCTCGAAGACGTTGCTCCTTTATCTCCTCCTGAGTTAAATATCTCACCTGAAAGGGAAGGAAGGTTTTTCTTCCCTCAGGTCCTCTTCCAGTAAGTTCAAAAAAGTCTCTTGCCTCTTCGAGAGGCATCTTCTGATTAAACTGAAGGATTACTACTTCACTTAAATTGATCCATTGACTTTTGTCTCGAGGCCAGTGGGAAATGAGCTTTGGTCGAGGAGTTTCGAATGACCAGGAAAAATCTTCTTTTAAAACGTGTCCGGAAATTGAGGAGATACCCCGGGGTACAGTGACAGTAAAATTAGTTCCGTAAGGCAACCTACCCTTTTCAGGAAGAAAAACTAAAGTGCGGGTTCCCATCCAGCGATACTTTCCAGAAACCCGGGGTCTGATGAGAAGAGGGCCTGTTCCTTCTCCTTCGGGAAATTTTTGCAGGGAAACCATAGGTTGGTCAAAACTAACAATAATAGCGGAGGTTTCTCCAATATGGTTTGTGGGACCTCGAGGTGCAACCGAAAGAATCTTAACTTCCTCCGCAAAAACGGAAGAAAATCCCCATTTTGTAAGAACAAGAAAAGTTAAGATTCCTACCAGCCATACTATCTTTTGTTTTCTTTTAAGCACTTCTTATCCTCCCTTCGAGAGCCATTTTTCTTCTCTTAGTTGCCTATGTCTTAAAAATTCGTTTTTTCAATTATCCTCTCAGATCTCACCGCACAGAGGATATTCTCAATTTCTAGTTTTTCTTTGGGGTCAGTGGCCTTTTTTATTCCATGGTGTATATTTTCCGTCAATTTTTCGCTTGCCCGGTTCCACAATATGTCCCTTTCCTGTGTGTTCTTAAAGTGCATCTGGATATGCAGGATATTTTCATGTAGTCTATCTTCACTTTTTCGAACGTAAGCAAATAGAGTATAGTTCCTTTTTGTTCTCTCAAGAAGCTCACGGGTGGCTGTTAATGATTTATAGATAACTTCTCCGAATATCGGATATTTCGCCATTTTGGATCTCATTTCTCTCCCCATGAATCTTTCTAAATATTTTTTCTCCATGGTGTACTTCTGGTAATCTCCATAAAGCAGAGTTTATTCATGATGGAGCTTTTCACCACCCATTCCAATAAGCTAAAGAGAATTAAACACCTTGCTCATTTTACTTAAAATTTCTTCTTCTTTTGATTTTGAATTTCATAGAAACAGGGCAAGGAGACCACCTGCTTTAGCTGTCAGTAGTTGACACTTCTACTTGCATTAAATCTTCTGCTACTATGATCTCACCATGAAAGTTTCTCGAGCATTGCTCCTTAACCTTTTCTAAATCCAAATCTAAATGTGTTAAAACCAATTTCTTGACCCTGGCTTTCTTAGCGATTTCACCGCACTCTTTAGGGATCAGATGACCTTTTACTTTTTGCTCATTTAATGTTGTGCACTCCAAAACCAGGACATCCACGCCTTCAAAAAACTCTATTAATTTTTCCGAGTAACCTGTGTCTCCAGAATACCCAAATATTTTTTTCTTTGCCTCAACTTTGTAACAGATCGAGACCAGCTCATCCACATGGTGTGTCCTCATCACCTCTATCTTGAAAAAAGGTAATGAAATAGTATCGCCTTCATCTACTTCCTTTACCTTCACTTCAAAGGGCAAGCGAGAAAATTGAGAAGCTAATTTAGTTAGATGCTCATAAAATTTCTTAAGTCCAGGTGGACCAAATAAATGTAAGTCTTTCTGCCTATCGAGATGATAGGCCCACAAATATTGCAATAAGTCTGAAACATGGTCTATATGCAGGTGAGTAACAAATATATAATCTATTTGCTCATAATCTATGCCTGCCTCTATCAAACGCATAAAAGTCCCACTGCCGGCATCAAAAATAATTGTTTTATCGCCTATGGTTAAAGCCAGTCCACTGGGATATCTAGCTGTCCTGGGTTTAAAAACCCCGGATCCTAATACAGTTAGTTTCATATCCTATTGTACCTTGATAACATATTCACTGTAGTTCTTGATGCTTCCGAAAAGTGGGATATATTCACCACTCTTCGCCATCATTATCAGCCATTGACTTCGCTGATAGCTCCTTCTTATCTCCCTTTTGGCTCTTTTATATCTTAACCGTTAAACTTACCAAAATCTAAATTTGCTGCAGGAATGGCTATCTTTTTTATCTCATCTAAACTCTGATTAATTTTTTCGAGATCCTTTTCCCGCAGCTTGGTTAAAAAGTGAGTAAATTCACCTGCTGCCACTCGAAACACACACCGCTCAAAAAGAGTCTCCAGGTGCTCTCCTCTAACATAGACTCTTCTTTTTCTACCAGCCATATAAGATTTGATGGTGTAAGGGTTCCTGTTCAAATAATCTTTCACATATCCTGGAACCTCTTCTTGTTTGAGGTGGTGCTTCCTTACAAATTCCTCGTTGTACATAATATGTGGTTTTGGGTAAATACTACCCATGATTCTCACTGCATCATCTTTGATTACGGCACTTAGATAAGTACCTTGACAATCTCCCGGACAAAGCTGAACATCGGGGAATTCTCGTTTTTCCGGGCAGTCACCTTTTCCTAAAAGCAGCTCCACATAAAACAGGTGAGCATCTTTAAGATATACCGCTTTAACTTCTCGTCCCTCAATCTGCATGGTGAAAGATTCGGTAAATACGTAAGTATTCAGTGAACCCCGTCATTTTTGGTAGTCGCAGGCTTTAGCCTGCGCACCCTAAAGGGTGCGGCTACCCTGAAAATTCAATGTGACACGGCGTTTACTGAGCATTTACGTAAATACTAGACATCGGCACTATTAAAGACTGCTGGCAAGCTCCTACAAGCTCACCCAAGGCAGCAATAAAACCGCCTTATTTTTTACTTTTTTACCGCCTGGATGAAATCATCGATAGGCAGAGCGGGAAGCGTCGTAGTCTGAATAGTTCCTCTGGAGCCTAATTCAACTGCCACCTTGGAGATAACTTCATTGTTGGGAGCATCAAGAATATTGACAAAGTCGTAGGGACCCAAGACAGCGTATTGCTGGAGTATTTTAACTCCCATTTTCTCCACTTCCTGGTTGACCTCTTTTATCCTCTCAGGCTTTTCCTTCAGAGTCCTTCTTCCCTCACTGGTTAACGCGGTTAACATCACGTACAGAGCCATTCAAATCACCTCCTCACTTCACTTTCTCCTTCTAAAAAGTTGCAAAACTACCTTCTGTAAGATTATCTCTTTAAAAAGATAAAACCCATTCTCTCTATTTGAAAGAATGGGTTCACCTATATAGATAACCTTTCTAGGCACATTTTCCTTTTTCTTAGAAGGTCGCTACCTTGACCTTCTGATCTTCCGAATAGTTCGCCTTTTTGGTTATCCTCTTATGAACTACATCACTTAAGACATTATCATTATAGCATTTTTGGAGCTCATTGTCAAATTTTCGAATGGAACTTATAAGGAGTGTTTCTCAAAATAGGAAAAGCAGAGCTTCTGTGTTAAGGCATCTAGTTCCTTTTAGGTGGGAGTCCGAAAACTCCAAAATCCTCATTGTTTACTCCTCCCTGAGGACGAAGTGGGACTCAGGCCAAATCCCTTCTTTGGCATTAAACTATCTCCTCATAAATTTTATCTATCTTACCGACAAGTTTCTTGAACTCATCCCAGTTATCATCAAAGAGGTAAAACCTCAGGTCCTTTTTTGCTCTCGTTTGATTTATTTTTAGGAAGATGACCTCGACAACTGGTGATTATCTCCCCAGATTTCTTGGCCTTTTTTTCTCTGTCACACTCGCCTGACAGCCAACAATCTGCACATAGTCCACGAGAGATCTTATCATTCTTCTTATAACTTTTAGATTTACCGAGTAAAGCAAGTATACCCAAACCCACGGTAGAGAAAAACCATAACATAACACAAAACATAACTCCAAAAGCTACACCAATCTGAGGCATAGTTCCAATGATGGCCAAAAAGAACTTGCCTTGAGCAGTAGAAGTATCTACCCTTTCAGTAATGGAGTGCAGTTGAACCTTGTTTGGTTTAAAAATCCTCTCAATTAAAATAAGAAGATCCAAAGTTTTTCGGGTTAACCTATCCATTTTATAGACTATCAGATGATCAACCTTTCTTTTCTCGCACAGAGCTATAACTTTTTGTATCCCTTCCCGGTCTAAATCCTTTCCTGACTTTCCCTCGTCTTTCACCACTTCAATCAAGCTTAAATTGTGAAGGCCAGCGTATTTTCTTATCTTGTTCTCTTGAGTCTCAAGGGATATGCCTTCTTTAGCTTCTTCCTGAGTAGAGACTCGAACATAACCAATCGCTTTCATTTCTTCACTCCTTGTTTCTTTCCCTTGTAAACCTCCAAAGATCCTTCTCTTCTACCCTTAATTTTTAGCCCCTTAAAGGCCTAATATCTATCATTCCTTTATCTTGTTCCAATCCTCCAGCCTTTTTTATAATCTGTAAAAGGTTACATTTCCACCTTTTATAAGATTATCTCTTTAAAAAGAAAAAACCCATCCTCTCTATTCGGAAGGATGAGTTCACTAATAGGTAGGCTCCGCAGCCACATTTTCTTTTGATCAGAAGATCTCTGGCTTTGCCTTCTGGTCTTTCGAGTAGTTTGCCTTTATCGATTATATCCTTCTTAGCTCTTGAACAACTATCAAAGGTCCAGTTCTCTACCACCTGTGTCCAAGTATCTCATAGTGCGCTTTTATCATAGTAAATAAGGAATATTTGTCAACAAATGCACGATAGAAAACGATAAATAGTCCTTATGGCAGGTTAAATGGTGTTACCTCAAATAACCAGCTAAACTAGATTTTGGGGTTTCTTTGTACTATAATTTTGATTGATTTTGAGAAGTAATTTTTTGAGAAGGACGGCTATTTTAATCCTGGTTGGTCTATGCTGTGTATTCGGGGACTTATCATTACCTCGTGGGCATAGAGTTTGAGAAAGAAGTATTGTTGAGCCATTATTTTATTCTTAAAATCCTGCCGTTTACTCTTGTGCCGGAAGTTAAGAAGTGGACTGGAAGTGTTCAAATAGGCTACCAAGATGCCCAAGCAGTTGAACCGGCCACTAGTATGAATTTGCGCGTGGTTAATCTGCTGCCATAGGGCAGGTACTTAAATGTACATCACTGGTGCCTGAAGGGGCAAACGAAGCATAGTATTTTGCGCTTTTGACGAAGGAATCAGTATAAGCGACGAACATACTGACAACATCCAGCGCATCTTCAACCTTACTTTTGTCAGGCTTTCTATACTCGTGCTCTAACAAGTTTCGCGTTTTGTTAATGCGCCTTAAGATTCTGGGAGCAACGATACCTAATTCGAGGATTAGGTCTATTTTAGTAGGGAAGTTCCAGTTGTTTTTGCGCGACTCATTAAAAAATCCAAAAACCAATAGGAGCAAATCGCATTGACATTCGAGGGCTCTTTTAGTATTCGAGAGTGTATTAACAATGCTATGTTCCAAATTTGTCTCTAAGTCGCTTTCCGCAAATCGTAGAAAGTCTGAGGGTCGAAGATCGAAAGGTATTTCTAGTTCAATTGGTGCGAATGAATGGGCATAAGTGGTATCTTTCTTTAAATAATCAATTGCCTTGTCGAAAGTGCTCATAAGCGTATTCTATGTGCAGTCCATAATCTTTTGCGAAGCTGTAGTAAAAACTCTTGGAAACTAAACGGTTTTTGCAGGAAAAATGGTCTGTGGGATTATTTTAGTAGAGGAAGGGAGGGTGTCAAAAGAAGCTCATCACTTTTAAGTGGGATTGGTTTCTGGCACCGTTTAAAATGGGAATTAGAAAATTAAGGCGGTGGAAAGTGTTTGGTGATAGGGGTTTTGGGGAATGTCGCGCGCGACATTGGGTTTTGATGTAGAGGGAAACAGAGATTTGAGGGTGTTAGTATACCATTATAGCTAGATAAGTCGGGTAGCGGTGAGTCAGCCATGAAGGGCGACGGCTGAAGCCCATCGCCCTTCATGGCTGACTGGGATGCTCCC